>Ga0247823_10004996_pt1 | contig 10564 bp, 5 predicted proteins | sample 13C_PalmiticAcid_2_FD_192426 | JGI IMG/M metagenome (GOLD analysis project Ga0247823, IMG submission 192426) | Soil microbial communities from agricultural site in Penn Yan, New York, United States - 13C_PalmiticAcid_Day30 | ecosystem: Environmental > Terrestrial > Soil > Agricultural land...
TGCAGCAGGCCGTAGACGTAGTAGAAGACGTCTTCGCGGTTGATGGTCTCGCCGGGGTAGGCGGACTTGAAGTGCGCCAGCCCCTCCGCCGTAATGGCGTCGCGGCGCCTGGTTATCGAAGTCGATGGCAGCGGACCTGCGTCTCCGAACAGAGCGGACTGCTCAGGTTTGGTTTCTGTGGCTTCGGTCTCCGAGTCGCCGTAGAGGTAGAGCGGGAAGCACTGAGTCCCCCCCTTCATAGCCGAGACGCAAAACTCCGTTGGCATGTCGGAAACAAGTGCAGTAAAGCCAGAAATGTTCCCTGGAGCGGAGACCGCTATGACTAGGTTTTCGGCTCCAGCACTAGGGAATAGGCGCGGCATCTGATACACCATCTCGTTGACGCGGCGATTGAAGTAGAGCCACTGCTTGGTATATGGCCGATACAAGCTCTGCACCACACAGTCGGAGTCAAACTCAATTCGCTGTCCTTTGACGAGCTCTTGCTTTAGTGCCCGAGACCATGAAATGCGACTTGCATCGGTATCAATGGAGTCATTGACTACAGTTTCACGCTGTTTCTTGTCCAAGCGCGGATATTCCTTGGCGAGGCGACCTACTTCTTGGTTGTAGAAGTCGACGGTTCTGCGAATATTGCCTGTGACCCCAGCTTTGGATGCATTGAAGCACCACGAGTCGCGGGATGTGAGTACACCCTGCGAGAAGGTTTCGAAGAGCTTAGACGACTTCCCCTTTTTGTCCCCCAAGGCAATATGGTCACCAAAGCTGGAGTCACGTTGCTTGAGCCAGTCACCATGAGCATCAGGCGTTATAGCCTGCCAACCTTGCATCTCAGCGATGCCAGCAATGCTGCCTATGGACTCGATCTTGGCCAGTTTTTCCTCCCGGCTAAGGTAGTCTCCGATGTCGTGGAAGCTGATTTGCCCGTGCTGTTTAGCTGCCGGGTTCTTCACCATAAGCGAAATGGCAATTGGCGCACGGCTACCGCTACCAAAAATCTTCCCACCTTCTCTGCGCGAAAGCTCGCCAGAAGTGCGCTGATCGCCGCGCAGATGGAAGATGTAGATGCTGCTGAACTCATCAGCGAGGCAGCGCCTCAGTCCGTCAGCAGTGTTTGAGTTGACGAAGCCGGCATTGGTGACGAAGCCAATCACACCACTGCTCCCAACTCGGTCGCTTGCCCATCGGATCGCCCGCACATAGCTGTTGTAGAGGCCCTTGAGAAGGGTCGCATTCGAACGCTCTGCGAATGTAGACCGAATGCGGCCATCCAACTGCGGATACGTGATGTTGGCATTGTTGTCGTTCTCGCTTGTTTGCCCCTCCGAGTACGGCGGGTTGCCAAGGATGACGCGGATGTCCAGCTTCTTCTGCCGCTTGCGCCGTGCACTGTTGTCCACCAGCAGCGCGTCCACAAGGTCTTCCTTCTCATACATCTGGAAGGTATCGGTCAGGCAGATGCCCTCGAAGGGCTCGTACTTGCCGCCGACGATGCCGTGATAGACCGCCTCGATGTTGATGGCGGCGATGTAGTAGGCCAGCAGTACCAGTTCGTTGGCGTGAATCTCGTGCTTGTACTTGTGGGCCAGGTGCTCGGGGGCGATCAGGCCGCTCTGCAGCAGCCGGGTGATGAAAGTGCCCGTACCGGTGAACGGGTCGATGATGTGGACGCCCTTGCTGCCCAGCGTCTGACCGAACTCGGTCTTCAGAATGTGGGCCACGCTGTGGATGATGAAGTCCACCACCTCCACCGGCGTGTAGACGATGCCCAGCCGCTCGGTCATCTTGGGGAAGGCGTTACGGAAGAACTTGTCGTACAGCTCGACAACGATCTTCTGCTTGCCGGCCGCGTTCTCGATGCCTGCGGCGCGCATCTTCACGCTGTCGTAGAAGCGCTGGAGGGTGTCTGCCTCCTTGTCCAGCCGGTGCTCCTGCAGCAGGTCGAGCACGCCTTGCATGGCCAGCGACATGGGGTTGTGCTGGGCGAAGCTGTAGTCCTCGAACAGGGCGTCAAAGACCGGTTTGGTGATGAGATGCTGGGCCAGCATCTCGATCACTTCGCCATCGCTGATGCTGCCGTTCAGGTCGTCTCGCAACTCGCCAGCGAAGGTGTTGAAGGCCGCGCGTTCCTTCTCGTTGGCCGGGTCTTCAACGATGCCGGTGATGCGGTCGATGTGGGTGCGGGCGATCTTGGCAATGTCGTTGGCCCAGTCCTCCCAGTGGTGGCGGTTTCCCACCTTATGCACCAGCTTGGCGTAGATGGCCTTCTCAATCTCGCCAATTTCGAACGGCAGGGCTGTCTGGTCTTCCTTGCCATAGCGCTTTGGTTCCGGATCACCGATGGTGAAGCCGCCTTTGCCGGCGTCCTTATTCTTCGGCCCATTTGACCTCTCCGACCTCTTCTGAATCTTGTCGGTGATGGCAATGACTTCCATCTTGCTGGTGTCTCGGCCAATCAGGTCCAGCTTGTTGACCATCGCGTCGAAGCGGTCGTCGTGCGAACGCAGCGCCTGCAGCACCTGCCACACCACGGCATAGGTCTTGTTGTCGCTCAGCGCGTCGTGGGGTTCCACGCCGGCCGGGATGACCACCGGTAGAACGACGTAGCCGCGCTTCTTGCCCGGCGCGTTGCGCATGACTCGGCCGACCGACTGCACCACGTCTACCTGCGAGTTGCGGGGCGTCAGGAACAGCACCGCATCCAGGGCCGGCACATCGACACCTTCGGAAAGGCAGCGTACGTTGCTCAGAATGCGGCAGGTGTCGTCGGCGGCATCGGCCTTGAGCCACGCGAGCCTAGCTTCCTTCTCACTGGCGTTCATGCTGCCGTCCACGTGGTCGGCTTCGCAGGCTAGCGTCGAGGCTGCATCGTCCTCCTCGGACGCCTGGTAGGCCTCGACCACCGCCTGGAACATGCCGGCGATGTTCTTGGAGCTGACCTTGTGGGTTTTCGCACCCTTGCTCACCTCGATGACCTGGCAGAAGGCGACGGCGCGCTTCATGGCCTCGTGGTCGCCGTTCAGTTCCTCGGTGAGCCCCTGCTTGGCCAGAGCCTTCCAGCAGCCAATGATCTTGGCAGCGTCGTCCACCTTGAGCTGGTTGTCCTGGTCCTTGAGCAGGGACTGAATGCGACGGCTGACGTGGGCCTCCTCCACGGACAGCACGATGACCTTGTAGTCCACCAGCAGGCCGCGCCTGACGGCCTCCGAGAACGTGATGACATGGAGCTCCGGGCCATAGAGGGCCTCGTCGTCCATCGAGCAGAGCGCAACGCTGCCCTGTTCGGCCTTGGCCTTGGCACTATCGCCATAGATGCGCGGCGTGGCCGTCATGTAAATGCGCTTGGCCGAACGGATGAAGGCCGCGTCATGCACCTTGACGAAGGTGCTTTCGTCATCGTCGCCGAAGGTGGCGCCCGTGGTGCGGTGCGCTTCGTCACAGACGATGAGGTCGAAGTCAGCCAGACCATGACCCTGCTGGGCACGGCTGATGACGTCGATGGAGTGATAGGTGCTGAAGACCACGCTCATGTGCGCGGCGTCATGCCGCTTGGCCATCTCGGTGGCCAAGCGGGCTGGCTCGGTCGTGGCAGGGTAGCGCAGTTCGTGGGTGAAGGTCTGGACGCTGTCGTCGTCCTTTTGTCGCTTCTTGCCGACATCACTGTCCGAACAGACGGCGAAGCTGTGCAGCGGTGTGGCACTCTCCTGCGTCCACTCGGTAAGGGTCTGTGACAACAGAGAGAGGCTGGGTACTAGGAACAGGACACGCTTGCCCTTGCCAGCCAGGTTTTCGGCGATCTTCAGGCTGGTGAAGGTCTTGCCCGTGCCGCAGGCCATGATGAGCTTGCCCCGGTCGGCGGTCTTCAACCCGGCCAGCGTCGCTTCCAGCGCCTGGTGCTGATGCGGTCGGAGCTGCTTCTTGACCTTCAGCACCGGTGCAGCCTTAGGCTGGTACTTGGCCCAGTCGATCTGGCTGCTCTCCAAATCGTTCAGGTCGATCTTGCTGACCGGCGGCTGCTGTTCGCGCAGAGCCTCCTCTGCGTGGGTGCTCCAATGGTTCGTCGTGCTGACGATGACGCGGTGGGTGAAGGGCTTCTTACCCGAAGCGGTGAAGAAACTGTCGATGTCGCTCTTCTGCAGCCGGTAATCCTCAGCGTACAGCTTGCACTGGATTGCGTGGGTCTCTCCGGTGCCCTGGGTCTTTGCCACCAGGTCGATGCCCGCGTCGCGCTTGTCCAGCCCTTGCAACTCGGCCCATTCGCCGTAGGTCCAGACCTCGCTGTACAGGTCGCGGTATGTCGCCTCGTTGCGCAGGTAGCAGAGCATCAGCTCTTCGAAGTACGTACCCTTCTCGCGTTCGGATTTGGAAGACAGGCGGTAGATATCGAGCAGGGTAGACAGGGCGGTCATATTGTTGTGAAAGGCTTTGAAATGCGGCGTTTTGGAGCTGGGCTATGGCTGCTTTGCCTTGCGCGTCTTCTGCGGTTCAGCAATGATTCCGTGCGATCTACAGTAGTCAATAACCATAAACTCGACCATCGAGGCTAGGCTGCGCCTCTCCCGTTCAGCCGCAGCAGCTAAAGCAGCTTTCACATCGGGAGGTACCCTTACGCTGACGACTTCGGTTTTGGTCACGGTCATTGATGCTTCCTGTGTGAAAAACGCTAGCGTTTTGCAGAGCGTATCAGGTTCGATTGACCCCATGAAAGTTGCCGCTTGGGTGATTCATCAGCGGCGCTGAGCACGCCTCAAAAGGCAACTGATGAAGATTACAGGCTGCTGCCGGAATTCAGGCAGCAGGTCATCACTTGCTGGAACGCCCACCCATTTGCTAGCTTGGTTGCTCACAACAAGGAGCAACATGAAATCATCAAAACGCGCCAATCCCTCGCCCTCCGCGAAAAGCTCGCTAGCCACTCGCCGATCTGAGCCAGACGCACCCCGCTACGTAGTGGACTACATCGACCATGCACCAGTTTGGCAAGGCCCGATCTTCGCAGCAGGGCTGTTTCGCCCTACGCAGAACGGCGCGCCAGCCGTACCAATCGAGGTCCGCTTCGCCTCTAAGGTAGATGGCTCGTCTATGCGCTACCAGCTGAATAGCCCAGAAGCGCTGAACATCACAGACCAGGCGGTCTACTTCTACCTCTGCCAGTGTGTCGCGGCGGGCAATTGTGTCCCACTTCCTCATGAACATGACAGATTCGAGGCCTATCGCGAAACGCTAGGTGTCACGGGTCCATGGGAAAAAAAATCGATGTCCGTGATCGTCGCCACGCCTTCGGACATTGCTGCTGGGATCGGACTGACTCGCACAGGCACCAACGCGAAAGCAATGTTGGCGTCGCTGAATCGTTTGTCTCAGGTCACCATCCAAGTTCGGATGTGGAACGACAAGGGGACGGCCGTGGTGCAAGGGGCTAGCCGGTTCTTAGGCTTTTTGTGCTACGACGACCAAGTGCGTATCGTGCTGCACTACGAGTCCACCCTCCTGGCCAACATACACAAGGGGGTGGCATGGATCAGTATGCGAGAGCATCGCGCGCTCAGTACGAAGCCCGCGAAGCGCCTGCACGCCTGGCTGAGCGCGTGGGCGTCGGCAGGCGGCCGAAAGCTGGTCGGACTCGATAGCTTGATGGTCAATGTTTGGGGCGAGAAGCCAGCGACGCCCGCGATTCGCAAAGACAGGAAGCGCACCCTTCGCCGAGCAATTGCGGAAGTGAGCCACCTCCCAGGCTGGACCTGCGTCTACACAGAGCAAGGCGATCAGCTACTCGTGGCGAGACCCGCGTTCGCAGGAACCAAGGCACAGCGTGGAAAGCAGCCTTCAAAGTCCGTCATGGAAACGGCACCAACCGCTGGAACCCCGACCGATGGCGCTGAAACGCCCACTCAGGTCGCTGGAACGGCCACCAAAGTCGCTGCAACTCCCACCGCTGATCTGCTGGAACCCGCGTGCAGCGCGGATTCCGAAGAACTTTGGTTCGCGCTCTAAGACGACCCAGGAAATACCAAGAATTTCCATGGGTAGTGTGGCGAAGCCCCGTCGCCTGGGAAGGCGTCGAGCCATCGCCCCCATTGCTGAGACGAAGAACGTGGGGTGCTGAAACGTTCCAAGCCAAAGAAGAACGTGATATCACATCTCCATCAAAAAGAGACCGGATTGGGATCTGCTTTGCCCACCTGTCAGCGAAGAAAACGAACGTCCTTTGGCAATGCCGGGCAGCAGGAATTCCGGCAACCGCTTGAACTGTGGCGGACCGTGAAATTGTTCACGTTTCTTCCGGGTGCGCTTGCCCGGGAGCGTTTCACATCTTGACATGCAGCCCCCGGTCGCTTACATTTGAGGCATGAGTTTTTCGCTCTCCACTTCTTCAAATCTGACTGTCTCCCGGACCACGTCCGCAGTCATACGCCCGCTTTAAAGCGGGCGTATCAGTTTCCCCTTCCCCCACTCGATATCGCTCGCTTCGTAGGTTCGTCTCGGCCATAGGTTTGGCCGAGACCGGTTCACCTTTTCCGGAGCGAATATGAAGCAGATTCCCCAGGCCGTATCCGGCCAAAAGCGTGCCGTCTCGGCACAAAAAACCACCCCTGCAAAAGCGAAGCCCCCGAGGGCGACCAACAGCATCCAAGCCGCGCCGCAGCCTGAGTTGGACCCCTGCTGCATGGAGTTCCCCCCCATGGAGCAGGATGACTTTAACTCGCTCAAAGCGAGCATTGATCGCAATGGGCAGCTGCAACCGATTCTGCTATGGCAGGGACGTGTGCTCGATGGACGCCATCGCCTCAGAGCATGCGCCGAACTGCGCATCCAGCCAGTCTTCGAGGAGGTGAAATGTAGCTACGACGATGCAACGTCGATGGCCTTTGCCGCAAACATCAATCGGCGCAACCTGAGCAAAGGCCAACGAGCGCTGCTTGGTGCTCGACTAGCCACCCGAAAGGCCGGACAAACGAAAGCGTCCAAGCAAGCTGGCCCCGCGATGACTCAAGTGGAGGCGGCAGAGTTGTTTGGTGTAAGTCGTGATGCCGTGCAACGAGCAGGTCGACTACTCGAAGGTGCAAACAAGGCGACCTTGGACGCAGTGCACAACGGCACGATGAGTCTGAACGAGGGGGTGATCGTCATGAAAACCGGCAAGAGCAGCCTGCGCACAAAGACGACTCCGGCAGAGCGCACGGCTCTACAAGTAGCGGCGGGCGTGAACGAGCGATTGGGGAAACAGGCGCGGCATCTGAGGCTTGTGAAGCAGGCCGCCATCAGCGCGAAGAACGTCGCTCTTCCGACCGGTAGCCTCTACTCCATCATCTTGGCTGACCCTCCCTGGGATTACGGCATGGCGCATGACCGCGCTGCGAGTCGCATGATTCCCCATGAGCACTACCCGGTGATGAGTGTCGATGCCATGCGCTCGCAGCTTGACGTCGAAAGCATTGCTGCGAAAGATTCCATGTTGTTTATGTGGTGCCCCGCGCCCTTGCTGTCCAGCGGGCTTGAACTCATGCAAGGATGGGGCTTCAAGTACCTATCGAACTGGGTTTGGCACAAGACGGGCAAGCTCAATTGTGGCGGTGGGACAGCCACGATGCACCACGAACTGCTTTTGGTCGGCACCCGTGGCCGTGGCGTGATCATCGCGGACACCATGGCGCGTGCGCCATCGGTTTTCACGGCCGACGTGACTAAGCACAGCGCCAAGCCTGTAGTAGTGCATGAGCGATTGGAAGCGTTGTACCCCAACGTTAGTCGCATCGAATTGTTCAGCAGGTCGAAGCGGACCGGCTGGACGATGTTCGGCAACGAAGCTCCCGATGAGGAGAGAAAAGTTGCCTAGTTAAAAGCGCGACGTACGCCTCGCACTGATGCTTGCATCAGCGCCTGGAACCGTTTGCTCGCGCGCAAGTGGAACGCGAAGGGTCAGTCCTTGCCGGCGGTTGCGACTCCACTCTCACTTCGCTCGGCAAGGAACAACCTTTTATGGAAAAAAATGACATCTGCAACCAATTTCTTCAACGACGACGCGGAGGTGCTGGTAACCCGCATTGAGAATGACACCAAGCGCCTTCTTTCCAAAAAAGAAAAGGCGACGTTCACAAAAAACTACGAGCTGATCACAGCGGTGATGGCAACTTACGAAAACCGCGAACTCTTTGACCGGCATGGGCTTCAGGTCTTGTGGAACATCGTTCCTCCGAAGGCTCAGTTTTGCAACAGCGTGCCGATTGCCTGTTTGGCGGTGAGCGCCAAGGACCCCGACGCGTGGTTCCTACCAGCTTCTCGCGCGACAGCCTGGCCAAGTGTGGTTTGCACCGACGACCACTTGTTGATGACGAAGGCTACTGAGAAAAAGGCAAGTCGTTGGGCCGCGCAAATGATTCATCGGTGCGACGAAATCCTTGAATGGCTAGGTCCGTTTGTACGAACGCAAGCGTTTGCGCGCGCAATTGCCAAGGTTGAGCCCATCGAGCCAACTTGCCTGTTGTGCGAACGGGGCGAAAAAGTTGAAAAGGCATTGCCATGGGCTCGTTGGGCAGAGCAGGTAGGAATGGCGCAAGGTTGGCGCCCACTCTCGGAACGCCGCATCGAGGCGGTCCGCAAGATGTATGAACAGAGCATTGCCTTTTCGCTCGAATCATTTGCCTTGGCTGTTATGGGCGATGTCGCCAATGGACGTGCCGGCGGCGTGTTCAAGGTAACTGGTTTTTTAGGTGCCATTGCGGCGGGCGTCGCAATCAGACCCGAACCTTCTGCACTTGTCATCGACTTCGCCGTGCATCCGCGCATTCCACAGGACTACTTTGAAAGGTACTCCGTCTCGCTAGACTGGGCTCGCGTTTACCAGGCTGTTGGAGTGAACTACGATGCACTTATGGCATTCCAGTCTCTCAACTCATGTGGCGCGAAGCTGGCACTCATTCTTGCCGCAGCGCACGCTAAGACGGCTTGGCCTGCGACGCTGGACACGGAAGATTTTTCAGGCATCTTAGCTAGCGTGGCAGACGAAGTAGGTCTGACCTAGAAGTCCTGCTACCGGCTAGTAGCAGCAAGAGCCTGTTCGCCATCGTCTCGCAATCGTTGTCGTTCCGGCAGCTTCACGACAGTGTGAGCTGGACGATTCAATGCCGAGGCGAGCCACATCAGTGAGCCCAAGATGAGCGCCCGGTCGTAAGACGCCGATTGGGCGGCAATCCCTCGTCGCGCTGGCGCCGAATCGACGTCGTCGCGGCGCTGTTCTTCTTGGGCGTTGGGTGTTTGCACTGTCAGCGCCAATCCTGCTTTCTTCACAAGCGCGCCCAGCACAATCTTCTCGTGCGCGTCGATTCGCCGGCCCAGTTGCTGCGCCTGATGGCGCGCAACTCTTTCCAAGTGCTCTGCGCGGGCCTGGTACTGCGCGGCCTGCTGTCGCAATGCAGTCTCTCGCATGCGCAGCCGCATGAGGCTGGCTGGCTTGGTGCCGTCGGTGTGGACGGCGCTTTGTTCGGTGTGAACGGTCATTTGTTGTCTCCCTTTTCGTTAGCCCCCCGGAATTGATTGCAGAGGCTCCATCAATCTGGCACCTTGGGTAGCAGGCAGTCAAGCAATACCAGGGAGGCAAGCCCCCCAAGCGCATCTATACAAACTTTCGTTTGTGTTGCGCCTGGCAGGGGCCTCGAACAGCCAGGGCACATCCCTCACGGGAGTGCCATCGCACCACCTTTCCCTCATTGCTTCGTGCCGGCAAGAGGGAGACGTGGATGGCGATTTTTTATTTTTCAGCGCAGCTCATATCAAGAAGCGATGGCGCCAACGTCGTGCAAGCAGCTGCGTACCGTGCAGGCTTGCGCATGACCTGTGCCCGAACTGGCCAGGTCTTCAACTACACCCGCAAGAAGGAGGTGTCGCACCGCGCCATCCTCGCGCCAGAAGGCGCTGCCCCCTGGGCCCTTTGTCGCGAGACGCTCTGGGGGCGAGCCGAGGAGCAGAAGCGAAGAAATGCGCAGCTCGCACGTGAGATCGTCCTCGCCTTGCCCATAGAAATGACGCACGCCCAGCAGGTTGCGCTAGTTCACAGCTACGTGCAGGCGCAGTTCATCAGCTTGGCAATGGTGGCTGATATCAACGTCCATTCGAAGCCGGGGAACCCACACGTGCACGTGCTTCTCACGCTCAGCGACATCGAAGCCGATGGCTTCGGCGCCAAACGCCGCGACTGGAATCACCCCTCGCTGGTTGCCCGCTGGCGCGAGGCCTGGGCCAAGGCTTGCAACGCAGCTTTGGAAGAGTCCGGCCACGCCGCGCGCATAGATCACCGCAGCAATAAGGAACGCGGCATCGACCTGCCAGCCACAGTGCATGAAGGCCGCAGAACGCACGCGAATGCCGAGGCGTGGGATGCCCGCGCCGAGTTCAACGCGTGGGTACGCACCCAAGTAGCGCTTGCCAAAGTGCAAGCCGAAGTGAAGGCCGTGCAGTCGCAGATCGTGGACCTGACCAGCACCATCGAGCGGGCGCTGGCAGAGCGGCACACGAAGCGCCTGCCGAGTGAAGCGCGAACGGCTTCCACAACGCTTTCCGCCGTGGC
>Ga0247823_10004997_pt1 | contig 10562 bp, 6 predicted proteins | sample 13C_PalmiticAcid_2_FD_192426 | JGI IMG/M metagenome (GOLD analysis project Ga0247823, IMG submission 192426) | Soil microbial communities from agricultural site in Penn Yan, New York, United States - 13C_PalmiticAcid_Day30 | ecosystem: Environmental > Terrestrial > Soil > Agricultural land...
GGGTTGAAGGGGTAGTTGGTGAGGGAGGGGATAGAAAGATCGTGGTGGTGGAGAGATGGAGATGGGGTGTTGGAAAGTGCGGAGGGGGTTTGGGGATTGTGATAACTGCATGGCGTGCGGGCTCGGTCATGGGGTGAGGCACGGCAGGGTGAAGACGTGATTTCTGTCTTGTGTCTTAATTGTATTACCACCATGTATCATCTCCAAAAAGTCAAGAGGCAGTGGCCGATATCAAGTCAGACAAAAAGGATGCCGACGTGTTTAGGAGGGGGTGCAGACCACCGAACCCTGTACAGCAGGTAATACACGCCCCGTGAGGGCAGTCAAGGAAATGCCCATCCAATGGGACAGAGTAAAACAAATATCAACCAAAACGCCAGGAGACAGCTCAGCACTTGATAGTCCCCGATCCCAGTCCTGCCCCTGTATCATGCCCCATCCTGATGATGCAATGTGTGTGCCCCCAGAATCCTAGCCATCCAACTTGACGACCCAGGATAATAAACCGCGAAAGACCCGATGACTTCTGGGTCCCAAGCCACGATGCGCGCTGTCTTTCCAGTCGCGCGTGTTTTCGCTTCCCCATCATATGTCTTGTGGGGTTGTAAGTGAGCGGTCAGGTGTTTCGGCCTGCCGAAAATGCGCCGTGTTCGTAAAGCGGGTTCGCCGAAAATGGGCCGTGCTTCATAAACGAGTTCGCCGGCCTCGAAACCCAAGCTCGGTGGAACCAACAACAAAAAAAAAATGAAATGCTTGCTGCTGCAATGAGATGATGTGCCGCCAAAAAAAAAAAATCGAAAGCGGAGAGAGTTGGAGCGAGTGTCGAAGGCTGTCGTCCGCTCAGTCCTCGTTCAGCAGCTCGCGCTCCGAGGCCGCGACGATTCTGTCCCCGGCAATCGTGTGGCCTGAGAGGATCCAGACGACAAGCATGACGACAACAAAGGTCGCGGCTCGCAGGAATCGGGTGGTCCGAAAGGGCCAGTTGACGAGCCGAAAAAGATTAGAGATATTGGCGAGCTCAAAGCCGGTGATGTAGTTGATGTCGCACTCGCGGACCTTGGGATCGGCGTATGTCTTGTACTCGCTGATGATGTTGCCCAGATCCCAGCCCGAGAGCTTGCGGACAATACCAATGACACAACCGGTGCGGTGCTGGACAACTGTCAATCTCGATCCAAATCCCGGAGCAAGAGACGGGTGCATACCTTGCCATGGTTACAGTGAATCAGCAGTGGATGGTTCCGCCGGTCCAGAACCACGCGGAGAATCGACTTCATTGTCGTGATCGGGATCTCCTCCTTTTTCGTGCCCTTCATGTCGAACACGGCATGCTGGATCGAGTTCTTCTCAAGGAAGGCGCCATATCCCTGTGGGAAGTCCTTCTGCACCAGAGTGCTGCGATTCGTCTCAGCAAAGCGTCTGGCAAACCAGAGAAACTGTGCGACTTACACAATGGTCTTGAGCTTTAGGTCTTCAATGAAGGCGTAGTCCTCGGACTGCGGGAAGCTGCTTCGATACACGCCTGGCACCACGATGCCAAAGTTGGCCGGCCGGGGCCCGGGCGGAAGACCTTTTTCGAGTTCGTTGTTTGGGTAGGCCAAGTGCTGCATCAAGGCTGGCGGATGGAATGCATCCCGCAGTCCGGAATCGCTGCGGCGCCGTCCAGCAGCCTCCAGAACCAACGAGTCGACTTGTCGCTGGCTCTCGGTGGGGTGAAGTATTGGAGATGGTGCAACGCTGGACTGGCTGCTATGCGTGCTGGTTGTCGAAGTTGGGCTCTGGCTCTGTCTGTCCCGCCCCTCAGACCCCATCTCTCCGGGTCTGGTAGTTCTCTTCTCCTGGTAATCCTCTGTTTGCTTCTCCATATCGCAATCGAGGAAAGGTCTTGCGCTGCGCTTCGACACAACGGGCTTCTGACCCAGAGACATACTCTCTGGGAGGCGTCCAGTGGCAAAAGGAGGTGGCTGCTGCTCTGGGCCGCTGGATCGGGCTACGTCGGGTCTTCCAAGGCCGCCAGGGCGCGGGCAAGCGGTGGAGCTGTTAAGATGAGAAGGCGTGCTGGGGTTGGGCTACCGGATGGGCCGGCTTGGAAGCTGTGCAAGGAGCGTTGAGGCGTGATCCGCGACCAAAAGCTGGGCCACGAGCGTGATGAAGGAGAGTGGTCCGAGTAGCGGAGGACGTAAAAGGGTTCTCGGGTCGTGCAAAGTCCGAATGGACCTCGAATCGAGGGCTGCGCTGTCTATATTGTCCCCGTCATCTTGGGAGACGTTGATGGAGTAGTTGTTTAGTGCTGTGGAGTGGGTGCGGCGGGTTGGAAGTGGGAGGGAAACCTGTTGGCGGTTCCCTGTGCGATGCCAAAGCAAAAGAGAGGGAGTCTGAGTCTTTTGCTGAGCACCGAGGGAGGTGGATTGGTGCGAGGTTGGAGAGAGTGGAAAGGAAAAGGAACTCCCAAGTGGACCTTTGCGATGAAATGGGGTGTGAAGGGAAGGGACAACAGCTGCTTTTTGTTGGCAGGCACACGAGGCCGGCTGCAGGGGATGAGCGTTAGGTTACGTGGGGGGTTCTGGACCCGTCCAGGGCTTGAGCACTGAAGACAGGGCTCGAGAGCGCTAAGTCAAGCCACGAAAGTCAGCGGTCAGTGGGTTTGGGTGGACCCAGGTCTGATGGAGGTTAGGCGCCTTTGTGGTCTCTTTCCGAGACCAGATCAGCGTCGAACCACGCGTCCCGGGCAGAACTTGGGCAAGTGGTGGGTTTGCCACAGCCGCTTGACGATGTGCCCGGCTCGGGGCCCGCCAGGATGCGTGAGGTGGTGGGTGGCACAGGTCAGCAAATCGAGCAGCATGCAAGGCTTGCAGCTGCGATCAGAGAACCGCCTGGAGATCACCGGTGCTAAACCGGATTTGGACCTCCAGGGCTGTCGCACCGGATTCATGGCCGGGGTGTGTTTATTCCCACTCCTCCTGCGCTGATTCCATGACACCGAGCGCCCGCTTCAAGAGACATTCGCGCGTCATCAATGCCATCACAGTAGGCGCTGCCCTCAGTTTGCAGATGGTGTGCATACCTATGCATCCATCCCGTGCTAAAGGAGCGCTTGGCCGCGTTTAGGGCACCGATCGAAGACATTAAAAAATCCGAATTGCAGATTGCTTTATTTCCCCGCATCGCTTCTTGTCGTCGGATCTCTTGGCGCTGTCCAATGCCGCTCGCGTGCGCAAACCTGGACGCTCCCCCGCCGCGAGTTTCTCCAGACTGCCTCACCGTGACGGCTGGCGGGGGTTGGGCAAACCAGCAAGTCGCTTGGGTTCATCGGGAGCTGCCAGATTGCCTGAAAAAAAAAGTGCCAACGGACTGTAAATCTCAGACCTTGATTCAGACGGAAAACCTCGGTACACAATAGCACGAGGGCGGGACAAGACAGCTGGACCCTCGAGTTCGCTGATGAGATGCGACCCTTGTTTCAAGTCCAGTGGAACATTGGTCACGGCAAGAACCATCGAGCTGCAGCCAAGCCTTTTGTGCAGCAGAAGGCTCGTTTCGAAAGATTGCTGGCTCTGCGATCGGGCAGCCCCAACTTCGCCCACCAGAAACGGGCATCTGCCCAAAACGACGTCATTCCGGTCCCGGACTCTCGGTTCACACACGTCTCCCAGGACCCCGTATCCGTATTTCTCGGAGACCCTTTGCTGGAGGTCCCGAGATTCCCTCGCGAACATGGTCGTTCCCGACTGAGCTCATGAGCCCCTAAACCAGCTCAAACCAGTTGTCTCATCAAAGGACCCGCAGAGCCAAACCGTTCCAACGCAGCCTGGGCACATGCACCCCAGACCCCAAAAAGGAAGGCGTCTCCACAAACAACCACGGTTTAGCGTGCTCCATCCCACGCCCAACCGCACATGGAGTCTTGGGGGGTGGCGCACTGGCCAGGTGCATCCCGCGTTCTCGCTCACACACCCAAAACGGGCCACCGAGTTTCTCAGAAGCTCTCCAGCGGTGTTTCGTCAAGACCAATATAAACGTACATTTGCAATGCGCGTCAGGTGAGATACTAAATAGCGCGTTTGGCCCATCACTTATGGAGCGACCGAGATATTCCTCATCATCGGCCCCTCCGGACGCGGCTGCCTAGGCCTTCTCAGGCTCTCTCCACACTACCAATGGTGCTCGAAGTCTTGCTGGGTTCTTGGTTCTGTTTGCTCGCGTTATGCTGTCGTCGCGGACGCTCGACCGACGATTTTCATGAAATCCCCTCTCAAAGATTGTTCCCAGGACAAACCCGGCTGTTGATGCCACTTTACCAAGTTTACTTCGGACTGGAACATCTGGCGCGCTGACGCGGCCCTGCCGGCGGTCAACATTGCACGTCTCAAGGTAGACGGACAATGGCCATGTCAATCCTTTTGCAGTCCAAGCTCCCACCCCCAACTTTTTGATACTGAGCGGCTTCTTAAGCAAGAGCTCAAAAGCTTCTCCCGAAAGCTTCTCCTGCGCTAGTCATGCTCAGCCACCCCGCTAGGTCGGCACGGGGCCGGAACTCCAGCAGGAGTCGAAGGACGCGGGCCCGGCGGAGACGCCGATTACCAAGCAAATGCGCCGCGTCAAGAGCTGCAACGAAGCCATTGGATCCGTTCCCGTCCTTTCAAGGGACCAAGCCAGAGGTGAGATGTGAGCCGTCATTGGGCACGGCACGCGGTGCGGTGTAGAGTCAGCCCGGCGTCTGCCGGGTCGGATTCCCGGGAGAGCAGCCGGCTGGTCAACCTAATCCTCCTCTCCATTGAACATTCGAAGGATTCCGACCACCCAGAATACAGGTCATCCTCGAAAGCATAAATAACCGTCTGGATCAGTCTTCAATCACCAGACCATCAACCCACCCTAGCATCACCCTCGCGCCCCCACAAACCACCCACCATGGCCTTCAACCCCACCCGCGCCGTCGTCCACAACGAAGGCTGCGACATCCACTACTGGCACCAAGGCGCCGGCCCCCTCCTCCTCCTCTTCGTCCCCGGCGGCAACGGCCACGGCCGGCAGTTCCACGCCATCATGGCCGCGCTCGCGGACCGCTTCACCTGCGCCACCTTTGACCGGCGCCAAATGTCCGCCAGCACCCTCGTCGCCGGCCCTAACAAAAGACTCAGCCCGCCGCAGCAGGCCCGCGACATCCGCGCCGTGGTCACGGCCCTGGGTTTTGACAAGGTGATCCTCTTCGGCAGCAGCAGCGGCGGCATCTTTGCGCTGCAGTTCGCGCACGATTTCCCGGAGATGGTCGACCGCGTGGTGGCGCACGAGGCGCCCACCATCACACTGCTGCCCGACGCGTCGCGCGTGCTCGAGTGGTTTATTCACTTGATGGAGGTGTTCGAGACGCAGGGGCTAGAGGCGGCGGCGGCCGAGTTCGGGAAGGAGTTGATTGGGTATGACGACGAAGGGGTGCCCAAGACGGTGCCGCCGCCGCCGGAGAATCCGAGGAATTTCTGGGAGAATGAGTTTCCTGTTTTGTTGGGGTACTGTCCGAACCTGTGGAGGATCAGGGAGAATGGGACGAGTGTGGGCGTGATGAGGGGCGTGAGGTGCAAGGAGGCGTTCTTTGCGCGGACGACGGTGGAGCAGGCGAAGATTTTGGGGTTGCCGGGCGTGATGACGGTGCCGGGACATCATCAGGGGTTTGAGGCCGAGACGGAGGCGTTTGTGCCGCATCTTTTAGAGATGTTGGATGATTTGGAGAAGAGGAAGGGTGGAGGGAGTGTGTAGAAGTTGGCAAGTCTGGTGTTCGAGCGAGTATCAACAACGGCTTGCTTTGGTAATGAATACAACGAGGAGATGACAGCACAGTTCAAAGCCCCAGAATTCAAGTATCCAGCAAATTCAAGGCCCAAATGTTACAAGCAAATCGCCAGCTATATGCAAAGACCATCCTAACCCAACCGGCCTGGGACATACGGGTGGCCTGCACTCAACCCGCCATCCACCGCCCAGGCCTGCCCATTCACATAGCTGCTCTCATCGCTCCCCAAAAACAGCGCCACGCGCGCAATCTCATCCGCATGCCCGGCCCGCTTGAGCGGGTTGAGCTGCCCGATCTTGCCCTGGGTACCCCTCGCCCTTGCCGCATCAAACACCATCGCCGTCATGCCCGTCTCGATCAGGCCCGGGCACAGCGCGTTGACGCGCACCCCGGTGCCCGCCAGCTGGTACGCCACCGTCTGCGCCATCGACACGACCGCGGCCTTGGACGCCGAGTACGGCGTGCTGCCCGCGTTGGAGCGCAGGCCCGCGACCGACGCCGTCACGATGATGCTGCCCAGCGGGGCCGGCTTGGCGGCCGACGTCTTCTGCATGGCCGGGGCGCCGTGCTTGGCGGCGAGGAAGACGCTGAGCGAGTTGACGCGGAGCACGTCCATGAAGTCGGCGGCGCTGATGTCGGTGAAGAGGGCGTGCGGGCCGACGGTGCCCGCGTTGGCGAAGAAGACGTCCAGGCGGCCGTAGCGGGCCATGGCGTCGTCGACGACGGCCTTGACGGCGGCCTCGTCCGCGGCGTCGAACTGGCGCGTGTGCACCTCGACTTGGGGCCAGAGGGCGTTGATCTCGCGCTTGTGCGCCTCGAGGTTGGTGGCGTCGTAGTCGCAGATGTAGACGGCCTTGGCGCCGTTCTCGGCGAACTGGTGGGCGGAGGCCCGGCCGATGCCGAGGATGGAGTTGGCGCCTTGGAGGGGGTCAGCGTTTCTGGGCTTGCTCTTATCTCGTGATGTCTTGAATGGGAGGGGAAATACCAGTGATGATGACCACCTTGTCGGCGACCCGCGGTCCGCTGGGCGCAACTCTATGAATCGCCGGGATCGAGCCACCAGCGAGCTGGTCGCCGATGGCCTGGACGCGCCGCTTTGCTGATTCGGACATTGTGGATGAGCTTATCTCATGTGTGGGCTTTCATGCACTGCACGTTCTCAGACTGTGACGAAACTCAACTTGAAAGGTTCAATTGAAGAGTTTCGGTCCCGAGAAGTCGAGTTGCACGAGGGGAGTCCTCCGCACCTTCCTCCACTTATACGCCCGGGCCGTGCCAGGCACTCGGCAGTGGAGAGCGCGGGGAACTTGCGCTGTGGACCGAGGTCCCCCTGATTCGGGCACCTCGGCCGCTCTTCTTAGCGCATTGCTTCGTTGAACCTCCAACAATTGTTTACTCTTTGCCTCAATTGGAGTTTAAGTCCTTCCAGAGCCCGTCTGCAATTATTCACTTGTACTTGTCCAAATGACATGGTCCAGCGGCAGCTCTGGCCCGGGCACCCAAAGGAGGACAAATGCCACTCCCAACAATGGTCGCGTGACCATGGAAAAGAAAAAGGCGAACGTGTGAGACAACACGATGGAAACATCCGCGTTACCCACATTTATGCCAGCACTCCCGAAGGAACGGAAGCGAGGCCGAGGGAAACAACTGGACCCTGCCCTCGGTCAGCGGGCCAGACCTTTCCAGGCACGGGAATCTGGAACAGAAGATCGCCGATAAGAGTGAAACAGCAGCGTGGAAGAGTCCAGAGGCAACAAGACATCACACCGCCATCGATGGATGGCGCGCGCCGGGGCGTGTACAATCACGGCACTACTTGCTGGTACTTGATGGGACCTGTTGACTCTCCCCCGGCTTCTAGGCTGGCCGGATCGAAGCCTCTTTCCCTCCATTTGTCTCAGATCATGTCTCGGAGCGGACCTCGCTCGAGTCAACGGTCGTGGACGACAAAAGTTTCCGGGCGGTTTTGGACCTCAAGAGGGCAGGTGTTGTTGGGTGGTCTGGGTCCCTCAACTACACATCCTTGACTTGGAGTCTACCTGTCCGCTATGTCTGCGCCGACCAAAGTACGTAGCGGTGGAGGGTTTGGCCAAACCATGACTCCTCCGGCAATGTCGGGGCGTCTGGTCACACCCAGTTTGGAAAACCTTTGCCATGGCCACGAAAGTGCCCGTGGGAGACAGCGTTGCAGGCCCGAAACAACCATTCTTTCAGTCCTAAAGCCCAGAAAGTAACTGTCTCGGATGTTGAAAGTCGATGTATCAGTCCACGGGACCGTCGAGAGACAAAAAGCAAGCTATGTCAGGGGGTTCTGTCCCTTCACGCCTGCTCGCTTTGAACAAGGTTGCCAGGCCACAGCCCACTACAGAAGATCAACTGTCAGTTGCTGGCATCAACTCCTTCCACTATCTTTCACAGGCTCAGCACAAAATCACCAAACATCCCCCTCATCTTCGGAATGATTAGCACAGGCTGGCCTTCCATCGCTCGCCTCCTACCTCATTATGGGAGCTGAGCTGCATGATTCTTGCCAATCTTGTTAAGACGGGCGTTGACAGCTGAATAGCCGCCCTGAAGCAGCCTCACTCTCTTGAATGGCACCCGACTGGCCGAAATCTCAGCACGCATTACGGGCGCTCACAAGTGGCTGCAAGCGTTTGATGCGGCCTCCAGGGCGACGAGTCGGAACCTCTTGTGGGTGAGCGGCAAGCGGTGTCCCCTCAACCCTCCTGCACTGCGGGAGTTGGCTCCATCCTCGAGCATTCGCCTTGCCTCTTCCAGAAGCCTGATTCAAGAACCCCTTCCTCCGATAGGCATGGGAAACACAGTACCTCGTCACAACTGTGGCTATTGGCTTGGCAGCTAGGAGGCCGGGTCCTTCTAGCAGCATCAGGGCATGCCCATGTCCTCGCCATGCGCGTCATGCGAGGTGGCTGCTTCTTAAGGCTGAGGGCTGATTGGATCTCAACGGTGATTGCTCAGGACTTCCCTAAAACAGCACTCTTGGTCTTCAAGGCGCCCACGCCTTATTCAAGCAGGTCATGATCACAGACTTTGTATTCTGGGAGTTCAGTTGGCCGCTCTGCTCTTCCACAAGTCGCTAACCTTGGGCATTTAGACTTTTACTTCCTCGTTAGAAAACCATCATTTCTTGTCTCTACCGCCAACTGCTGGCTTACCGCCTTCATCCTTCGCCCAAGCCACTTGCGGGTAGATACAGGGAATCTGTAACAAGCCGTCGAAAACCCCCGCCAGGCTGGCAGCTGAGCTTCGAGAATGTCGATCTCAGCTCCCACATGGCAGGCCACGCAACACGCAATGGCTTTGTCTGAGATACCCCTGAATGATCTTGGAGCCCAGCTCTCCGGAGCCCGACAGCAGCTGATCCACCTCCTTTCGTCTTTTCGACCGTATGCTCAACCGGGCAGGGCCCGAAGACGCGATGCAATGCAATGCAATGCAACGGATCTACAATATCGAAGGTTGGTGAAACCAGCTACACATTCACCTTCTCCAACGGGCCAGCTGATGAGAAAAACGCTCAACAAAACTCTCTTTGCTCAGATGCAGGGGGATGCCACAGGCAAACACAGCAAGAAGCGAGCCTCGAGACACTGACCACGACGTTCTTGCACCAGGACACAGCGGCAGATACGGCAGACCTCTCATTCAAGACGGTGTCACTGCCAATCTGTGCAAGTACCTGCTTGCCCGGGATGCATCAAAGTCATTGGACGCGGGGGACTGCCCACAATAGCACTTTTGGACTTGTCCCTCGCACCACAAAGCCGAGAAGAATTCGCGCTAGGCATGCATCACCGAAGGTACAGACCAACTCACAATCGGGTTGGTGCCGTTATGCCCAGCAGCCTACCTTTCAAGCGTCGTCCGGCGGCGCAGGGATATTATGTTACGCTCAACGCCGGCTACCACTATCAAGAGAATACACGGTTGTGGAAGGGAGGTCGGCAGACCTCTTTTACCAAGGCGAATCATCTTCCATGGCCACCCGTCAGGTTTCTCACCAAAAACGGATTGCTCAGCAAAACTCACCCTATCGCGTCAGCCCTCCTCTCACCCACGGCCCGCAGCGACGCAACGGGAGATCACCTCGCCCGACTTGCATCTCTTGCGAATCTGAGATCGGCAGTCGCGGGATGCAACCCCCTGACCACCACTACCCACCCTGCTCTCCCACGCCATCACCCTGACCGCCGGCAGGCCACACATGGCTTTCCCCCCTCTATCAGCCATCTTTCCAGGCGCTGAAGTGAGAATAACCCCCCTCGCCCTCGGAAAGGCGAATCCCGCCTCCCCACCACCCGTACCCCCGAACCGCCAGCAATGAGATAAATGGGCACACACACCAACTCGGACGGACCACGGAGCGGGGCGGGACCGGCTGCGTGCATGAAGCGCAGCTAGCTGCTATTAGCGCCTGCTCTGTCCTTCTTGTTCTTGGCCCTCCCTACTACACAGTAGGTAAGTATGCACATAATATGCAGGGTACGGGATACACTAAGGCATGACACACCCACAGAGACACACACGCACGCGCACACACACAAACACACAAGCACACACTGTACACATGTCCCCTTCAAGATACGCACGTTACCGTTACACCTGTCCGCTGCACCTGCCCGCCACAGCCCCTGCCTCCTTTTTCTTGGAGTGGACGAGAGATGACTAGGGTGAGCAGTTGCAAAAATTCACTTTTTTCAGTTGCCGTCTCGTACGAGGGGGGGTATCAGAGGGAGGGGACTCAGAG
>Ga0247823_10004999_pt1 | contig 10561 bp, 10 predicted proteins | sample 13C_PalmiticAcid_2_FD_192426 | JGI IMG/M metagenome (GOLD analysis project Ga0247823, IMG submission 192426) | Soil microbial communities from agricultural site in Penn Yan, New York, United States - 13C_PalmiticAcid_Day30 | ecosystem: Environmental > Terrestrial > Soil > Agricultural land...
CTCTAAAATTCCCCTCCCCCCCACTATTCGGGGCGGGGGCCCCCCCGGGGGGTCCGGGGGGGGGGGGCGGGGGGGGGGCCCCCCCCCCCCCGGGGCCGCCCCCCCCCGGCCGTTCGCCAACGATCCTTGAGCCCGCGCCAGATCACGCCCAGGCACGCAGCAACTCCGCCGGGTCGGACAGGTCCGCCAGCGCCAGGTCCGGCTCGCTTGCCCGCAAATCTTCCAGGTGGTGCCAGCCGGTCGCCACGGCCGCCACCCGCGCGCCGATCGCCCGGGCGCATTTCACGTCCAGCGGCGTGTCGCCGATCACCCACACGTCCGCCGGGTCCACCGGGCCGCCGACGTGCCGCTCCACGGAGTCCAGCGCCGCGCGGGCCACGTCGTCGCGGTCCGCGTGGTCGTCGCCGAACCCGCCGACCGCGAAGTTCCCCCACAGCCCGTAGTGCCCCAGCTTCCGCTCGGCGCCCCGCCGCACGTTGCCAGTCAACAGCCCCAGCACCACGTCGGACCGCTTGCGCAACTCCGCGAGCAACTCCGTCACGCCCGGACAGACCCGGCCCGGGAACCGGCCGAGGTAGTACGGCAACCGCGCGAGATACCCCTCGACGAGCCGGGCGTGGTTGGCGGTCGGCTCGATGCCGTGGGCCGCAAGCAGGTCGTGCCCGATGGCCACGTCCGTCCGGCCGCTGTAGGGGATCTCCTCGGAGTTCAGCCGGACGCCGAACTCCTCGCAGAGGGCGGCCTCCATCGCCGCCTTGCCGGCCCCGCCGGTACGGACCAGGGTGCCGTCGATGTCAAACAATATCGCGCGCATTTCGCCGGGTGGGGTTGCAGGGGTCGGGGGTGTGTCGGTATAGCCCGCGCAGGACTTGAACCATTTTACGCCCTGGCGAGCGGCCGACGGCTGTCGGTCGAGTGTTCCAGGATTGGAGGGGGGAACATGCGTATCGAACGGACCCGGCTCCGCCGTCTCGCTGCCTGCGCGCTGGCCGCCGGCGGGCTCGGGGTGATCGCCGAGGCCATCGCCCAGCCGCCGGCCACGACGCCGGCCCAGCCGCCGGCCGCCGCGGCGGCCGACGACCTCAACCGCCCGGTCGCGTACATCTACGGCACCGTGCCCGTCTCGCGGGCCGAGTTCGGCGAGTTCCTGATGGCCCGCGGCGGCACGGACAAGCTGGAGCTGTTCATCAACCGCAAGATCATCGAGCACGAGTGCGCCAAGCACAACGTCACCGTCGATCAGAAGGAGATGGAGGCCGCCCTGCTCGAAGACCTGGCCGGGCTGAGCATCAACAAGGCCGACTTCGTCCAGCAGGTGCTGCCGCGCTACGGCAAGAGCCTGTACGAGTGGATGGAGGACGTGATCCGCCCGCGGCTGATGCTCTCGAAGCTGTGCCAGGGCAAGATGCAGGTGACGGACGAGGACCTCAAGAAGCACTTCGAGCGGGAGTTCGGCGAGAAGCGACAGATGCAGATCATCATGTGGCCGAAGGGGGACGACCTGAAGGCCATCCAGGAGACGTACGGCAAGATCCGGTCCAGCCAGGACGAGTTCGACCGGGCGGCCCGGGCCCAGGCTAACCCGTCGCTGGCAGCGGCGTGCGGCAACATCACCGTCTCCCGCCACACCCAGGGCGAGGAGGCGATCGTCATCGAGACGGCGTACAAGCTCAAGGCCGGGGAGGTCAGCGAGGTTCTTTCCACCCGGCTGGGCTACGTGGTGCTGAAGATGCGCCAGATCGTGCCGCCGGACGCGAAGGCGAACTTCGAGCAGCACAAGGACCGGCTGAAAAAGGCGGCCTACGACGAGAAAATGAGCCAGGAGATCCCGAAGCTCTTCGCCGAGTTGAAGAAGAACGCGAAGCCGAACTTCATCTTCACCGGGCCAGAGCTGTGGAAGACGATCGCCGGCCCGAACTCCAGCCCGGAGAACGTGCTCAAGGGCGTCTCGGGCACGGCGCCGGCGCCGAAGAAGTAGATCGGTGAACCGGGAGCGTTAGCGACCGGAGGATCGGATGGTCCCTCCGGTCGCTAACGCTCCCGGCTCGCCTGGAACAACTTCCCTACCGCGGCCGCCACCTCGGCCACCTTCTCGTCGGTCAGTTCGTCGCGGCGGAACGCGAAGTTCGCCGCCACCTTCCGGTTCACGAACAACAGTACCGTCACGTCCGCGTCCGCGGCCAGCTTGTATGCCGGCGGGCCGTCGGCGTCCTCGAACGCCCCGACCGGGATGGCCTTGAGCCCCTGCGCCTGCGACCACTTCGCCAGCGCGTCCAGGTCGGCCCGGTCGGCCAGCAGCGTCATCCAGGCGAGGAACCCGTCGTCCTTCTTCGCGGCGACCGTGGCGTCGAGCCGCGCCAGCAGCTTGCCCAGCGGGGCGGACGTGCTCCGGGCGAACACGACCGCGGTCGGCTTCTTGTCCTGCTCGCAGACGTAGCAGGTCTGTTGCCCGCGCTGCGGGCCGGTCGCCACCAGGAAGCTGTACGGCCCCGGCCGGCCGCCCACCGGCACGCCGGAGACGCACGGATTCGCCGCCAGGGCGAGCAGTGCCAAAGTCAACTGGGTCATGGCCTCATTTCCCGATGCAGTACAGGTAACGGTTCGAGCGGATGAGGAGTTGGTCCCCGGCCACCGCCGGACTGGAATTGAACGGGGTGCGGTCGCGCAGGTCGTTCGTCGCCACGAGGTCGAAGGCCGGTCCGGCCCGCACGACAAAGGTCCGGCCGTCGCGGGCCAGGTAGTAGACCTTCCCGCCGGCGAGCACCGGGGAGGCGTACACCTGGGCCGCCCCCTCGACGCGATGCTCGTACTCGACCGCCCCGGTCTTCGCGTCGGCCCGGTACGCGACCCCGGTGTTGTCGTTCATCCAGTAGAGCTTGCCGTCGTGGTAGACCGGGGAGGTGACGTTCGACCCCTTCTTCCCGATCCAGAGGCGATGCGTCCGCGTCACGTCGCCGCGGCCACCGACCCGCACCGCCAGCGCCCCGCCGGACCGCCCGCCGACGAGGTACGCCACCCCGTCGTGGGCCACCACGCTCGGCACCATGTACCAGTTGATTTCGGTGTCGCAGGTCCAGAGCTGCTTGCCCGTCGCCGGGTCGATGCCCAGCACCTTGCGGAACATGGGCACCACCAACTCCGGCTTCCCACCGGGCGGCGTGACAACCACTGGCGTGGCCCAGGACTCGCGGACGCCGGGCAGCCGCCACCTCACCTTGCCGGTCGTCCTGTCCAGGCCGACGACCGACTCGCTCTCGACGCTGGCGTTCACCACGACCAGATCACCGACGAGTACCGGCGAGGCGGCCGACCCCCAGATGTGAACCTTTGAGCCGACGTCGGCCTGCCACAGTTCGCGGCCGCCGTGGTCGAAGGCGTACACCCCCGACTTCCCGAAGAAGACGACCACCCGCTCGGCGTCCACCGCCGGGGTGCTGGAGGCGTATCCGTGGTCCTCGCGGATGCGCTCCTGCTCCGGCAGTTTCGCCGGCACGTCCCTGGACCAGAGCGTCGCGCCGTTCTTGCGGTCGAGGCAGAGCAGGTGCCGCTTGAGGGACTCACCGGAGCCGGTCTGGCAGGTGAGGTACATCTTTTCCCCCCAGACGACCGGACTGGACGTGCCCGGCCCGGGAAGCTCGACCTTCCAGGCGAGGTTTTCGGTCTGGCTCCACTTGTCGGGCAGCTTGTCGGAGGCGGCGACGCCCGTGCCGGTGGGACCGCGGAACTGCGGCCAGTCACCCGACCCAGCGACGGCAACCGGGGCGGCGAGCAGCAGGGCGAACACGCCGAGGCGAGCCAGCGTCATGATTCGACTCCTGGGGTCACTGACCAGCGGTGGCAATGCTCGGCGCCGGGACGTTGGTCGCCTTCTTCGCCAGTTCGTCGCGCAGCCGCTCGAAGTCGCGCGGGTCGGCCCTTGCCCAGCACCGCCGGGCGACCTTCATGTATCGCTCGGCCTCGTCGGACTTCCCGAGCCGCGAGCACAGCGCCCACAGCCCCAGCGCCCCGCGGACGCTGCCGGCATCGTGCGCCAGCGCCTCCTGGAACGCCTCGTCGGCCTCCGCCGCCAGCCCGGCCTCCAGGGCCGCGACGCCCCACGTCTCCATGTAGTAGGCCCCGCCGCCCCAGGCGTGGTGCGCGTAGTCGTCCTTGGTCTTCTCGATTGTCCGCCGCAACAGCTTCACGCCCGCCTCGCCCTGCCCGGTCTGGCACATCAAGCGGCCCTGCACCTCCCACAGCCGTAGCTCCTGGGTGCGATTGCCCTTCTTCGACTGCTGTGCCTGACGCAGCACGTCCACCTCGGCGGTCGCCCGCTCGATATTCCCCTGCTCCAGCGCCACCACCGCGGCGTGGTAGGCCGCCGCCTGCTTGTCCGTCTTGCGGTGGTGGTCGATCAACTTCTGCGCCCCGGCCCAGTCGCGCCGGGCCACGGCCATGCGGAACCACTCCGGCCGGTAGTGGTACTTGTACCCCTCGGCCTCCGTCTTGATCCGCGTCGCCTCGGCGAACCGGCCGTCGTGGACCAGGCTCCGCGTCAGTGTCTCCAGGTGGTGCGAGAACTGGTGGTCGTCGCCCGGCTTCACGTCCAGGTACTTGTGGTACGCCTTCTGGAATTCGATCGCCTTCCAGCTCCAGTCGGTGGTGTGCTGCCACTTGCCGACGCGCATGGCCAGGTGCGCCTGCATGTGGAAGGCGTGCGGGATCGCCGGCGAGGACTTCATGTACCCCTCGGCGTAGGGCCACCCCAGCGCCGGCCGCTTGACGTTCTCGAAGAAGTGGACCAGTTCGTGATTCGCCCCCGGGTGCAACGGGTTGAGCCGCAACAGCGCCTTGTAGATCGGCGCCTTGGCGTTCGTCCCATCGGCGATCTGGGCACGCCAGAACCAGCCTTCCTGGTCGTCGTCGTAGAGCGTCAGCAGTTCGTCGAGGCTGGCCTGCGCCTTCTTGACCCGCTCGTCCGGCTTGACGCCCGGCCACATGCCTTTTTCTTGCAGCCGCGCCTGGATCAGCAGTTGCTCGCGGTGGTTGGCCTTCGGCATGAGCCTGCGGGCCGCCTCCAGGGCGTAGTCCCGCGGCGACTTACCGAACCGGTCGGGCAACTTCGCCTGCGCGACGGCCCCGACCGCGGCCAGCAGCGGCGCGGCCTTCGGGGCGGTAGTCCCCTTGCCCCACTTCTCCAGCGACCGGTGCAGCCCGAGCCAGGCGGACGCGCAGTCCGGGTCGTGCGAGAGCGCCGTCTCGTAGCAGCGGGCCGCCTCCATCCAGACGTAGGAGTAGTAGTACCCGGCGCCCTGGTCGCAGAGCGTCTGGCACTCGGCCGAGCGGGTGCTGACCGGGTAGCGGTAGACGCACAGGTCGGCGACGAGCTTCGCCGGGGCCAGCCCGGTGAGGGGCATCTTCGGCGGCGCGACAAGTCGCGGCGGCGGCGCGACCTCGGCGGACAGCGAACACGCCACGAGCAACAAACCAGCTGTCGGCATGATTCGGACCCTGGAGAACCAGGACGGTGGGAGACCGAAAGTTTACCGCACCGATAAGGAATAGGCCAGGGGCAAGATGGTCAGGTAGTGCGTCAGTTTGGGAGGGCGAGGCTCCTGCCGAGCCGACGCTCCCAGAGGCTCGGCAGGAGCCTCGCCCTCCCAAAAGCCACACTGACGCACTACCGATGGTCAGGGTAGGCGCCGCCGACTGCACGCGGCGGTGCAAGTCGCTTCCAGGTCGATCGGCACGCACAATTCCGCAGACAAAGAGAGAGGCAGCTTCGGCAGCGGTCGGCCGATGGCAACCGGCTCGGGCCAGACCTCGATCTGCTCCGCTGCGTCGCGGACGATCGGCCGGTAAGCCGTCGCGTACAGGTCGGCGTCGGACAGCAGGCCGGTGTTCGTCTGCCCGAGCAGTCCCATCACCAGGGCGTGCAGGTTCGCCTGGCGGGTGGTGACCACGTCCACGACGATCAGCCCGACCCCCTGGGCGAGATACCCGGCGCACTTGGCGGCGAACGCCCGGCGGTGGGCCTCCCGGTCCTTGTTCGACGAGCAGACCAGTTCCACCGCCGCGACCAGCTTTGCCCCGCCCTCGGACCGGTAGACCAGCACCTCGAAGGCGTCCGGGAACGCCGCCGGGACGACCAGCGCCGGCGCCGGCGGGGCATACGGCCGGGCAGTCCGGGTCGTCGCGCCGTTGGGCGGGGTGGTCGGCCGGCCGTCCTCGAACGTGGCCACGTCGATCTCGATCCGCGCCCCGGCGTGGGCGTGTTCCTCAGCGAAGTACCCGTCCGGCAACAGGTCCTCGTTGAGTGCGTCGGCGATCGCCCCGGCCCAGGTGACGTGGAACGACTCCCAGTGCCGGTGCGGGAACAGCGGCGGGCGGAAGTGGTCGAGCAACGGCATGCAGCGTTCCTTGCGGTTGCCCCGATTGTATCACGGCAGCCGACTCCACTCACACGCTTCGCGGTACGTCGCGTCCAGGTCCACCCGGACGAAGCCGAACCCGAGGACCTTCAGCCCCAGGGTCGGGAGGGGGCCGCCGACCGCCAGCGGTTGGGCCCAGATGTCGAGTCGGATCTGGTCCTTCCCCGGTTCCGGGGCGTAGGCCGCTGCGTAGGTCGCGGGCGCCCCGGGCATCAACTGTCCCTCACCCGCTCCGTGCAGCCGGATCAACTCGTTGTGCAGGTTGGCCGTCCGCGTCGTGACCACGTCGGCGACCACCAGCCCGACCCCGGTCAGCAGGTATCCGGCCGTCTTTCCGACGAACATCTGCCGGGCGTCGGCCCGGTCCTTATTCCCCGGGCTGACCAGTTCCACCACGCCGGCGAGTCGGAAGTCCCGGTCTCGGTCCCGGACCTCGACGGCGATCCGGTCGATCAGCCCCGTGTGGACGGTCAGGGTGAGGGTCGGCGGTGCCAGGGTCGCCCGGGCGACGGCCACGCCGCCGTTGCCGTTCGGGCCGCCGTTCGTGTCCTCCGCGTACCCGCTGGTCCCGTTCGCGTGCGGCTGGGTGTCGAACTCCGCCACGTCGGCCTCGACCCGGGTGCCGAGGTGGACCTGCGCCTCGGCCACGAACCGGGCCGGCAGGGTGCGGTTGAGGGCGTTGCGGATCGAGACGGCCCAACTGGCATGGAACGACTCCCAGCTTCGGACCAGCAGCGGCGGGCGGAAGTGATCGAGCAGCGGCATGCGGCACCCCGTTCGGTCGCTCGATCCGATTGTATCACGGTTCCCGGCCAACTTGTCGCCCCCCCACCGCGTACTACCATAATGACTCCACCTCAACCACGGGGCGGCGGAGACATGACCCAGCCGGCGATCCAGGTTCAGGACTTGACCAAGCAGTACGGCCCGGTGCTGGCCGTGGACCGCGTCTCGTTCGACGTGCGGCCCGGTGAGCTGGTCGGCTTCCTCGGCCAGAACGGGGCCGGCAAGACCACCACCATGCGCATCCTGACCACGTACATGCCCGCCAGCAGCGGGTACGCGAACGTGGCCGGGTACGACGTGATGTACCAGTCGATGGACGTCCGCAAGAGCCTCGGCTACCTGCCGGAGAGCGTGCCCCTGTACCCGGAGATGCGGGTCGAGGAGTACCTCCAGTACCGGGCCAAGCTCAAGCAGGTCGCCCGCACCGACCGCACCCGCCGCATCGACTACTGCCTGGAGCGCTGCCGTATCCGCGAGGTCCGCAAGCGGCTGCTCGGCACGCTCTCAAAGGGCTACCGCCAGCGGGTCGGGCTGGCCGACGCGCTCCTGGCGGACCCGCCGGTGCTGATCCTCGACGAGCCGCTGACCGGCCTGGACCCGATCCAGCAGGAAGAAACCCTCGGCGCCATCCGCGGCCTGGGCGGCCGGCACACGGTCCTCTTTTCCAGCCACCACCTGCCGGACGTGGAGAAGGTGTGCGACCGGGTCATCATCATCGACCGCGGCCGGATTCGTTTCGACGACAAGCTATCCACGATCCGCGCGAAGGCCCCGATCCTGGTGGTCGAGGTCCGCGGGCCGGGCAACGAGGTCCACGACTTCCTGACGCACCAGCCCGGCGTCACGGAGGTGCGGCCGGCCGCGTCCGACGACGGCGCGGTGACGTTCGAGTTGCGGACCGACCACGGCAAGGACCTGCGCGAGCAGATCGCGAAGAAGCTCATCGAGAAGGGCTACGGCGTCCGCCGGCTGGAGTTGCGGCGGGAGAAGCTCGAAGACACGTTCCTGCGGGTGGTGTTCCAGAGGGGATGAACCAGTAGGCAGCGGCAGTTGGCAGGAGGCAGTCAGGAATCAGGAAGAGAGTGGGGGCGAAGCGGTGCTGGTAGACCTTTGCCCAGAGGTAACAACAATGGTCGCCGGGCATCGCGGGCTCAAGGTATATCAGGTAACGTTCCGTGTCGCGATGGACATCTTCCGGGCAACGAAGACGTTCCCGCGCGACGAGTTCTCGTTAAACGACCAGCTCCGCCGTTCGTCCCGTGGTGTCGCGGCAAACATTGCGGAGGCGTACCGGAAGCGTCAGTACGCGAAGATGTTCGTCTCGACCTTGGCGGTCGCCGACGGCGAATTATCGGAGACGCTGGTGTGGCTGGAGTTCGCGGCCGAATGCGGATACCTCACGCAGGATCAGTTCAACCAGATGGTCGGCGCGTATGAGGAGGTCGGTCGTATGCTTGGCGGGATGATCGCTCACCCCGAGAAGTTCGCCCCAAGAGGCAAGCCCGACCCCCAGTAACCGTACCGTCTATCTTGACTGCCTCCTGCCAACTGCCGCTGCCTACTGAGCCAAGGGCACCATGAGCCAACTGACCACCGAGCACCCGCCCGAATATGCCCCGTCGGACGTGCGGGCCGACGCGCCGACGATCGCGCGCATCGCCGGGATGACCGGGCTGTTCTCGCTGACCGTCGGGGTGGTGTCGGTGGTCGCCGCCCAGTGGGGGCGCGGGATCGCCGGCGAAGGGTTCGGCTACCTGCTGGCCGCGGTCGGCGTCGTCGGGCTGTTCGCCCACGCCGCCCGCGACTCCGACGTCGAGGTCCGCCGGCTCTACGGCGCCCTGGCGGCCGCGCTCTTGATCGCGGCGGTGGTCATCGGCGTCTTCCCGCACCGGCCGGCCGGCGGCGGCGAGCGACTCGTCGGCGCGTGGCTGCCCTACGGCGTCGGGCTGGGCCTGTTGAGCCTGTTGTTCTTCGTCCCGTTCGTCCGCCACGAAACGGAGGAGCCGTTCCGCACCTGGGCGCGGTACGTCCTGCTCGGGGTCGGGGCGGTGCTCACCGCCGGGTCGGTGGCCGGCGCGCTGGCCGCCCCGGAGTTCCTTGTCGGCCCCGGTGTGATGCTCGCCTTCCTCGGCCTGGGGTTCCTGGTCGCGTACCTGACCAGCGTGGACACGTCCGAGGGGCTTGGGTTCCAGGTCGCCGTCGCGCTCGGCATCCTCGGGGCGGCGGCGCTGGTGGTCGCGGTCGGCCGGTCGGTCGTCCCGACCGTGCTCTACGAGGGGCCGGACCTCGCGCTCAAGACCCCGCTCAAGACCTACGACCCGTGGAAGGTCGCCGCCCGGGTGTTCTCGATCCTGCTCGGGCTGGGCGTCGCGTCGCTGGCGCTGAACCGACGGACGCCGCTGTGGCTGCGCGGGGCGGCCGCGGTGCTGGGGCTGGCCTGGGCCGCGGTGTTCGTGGTCGGCAGTTTCGGCACCCCGATCCACTCGGCCCCGACGCCGTACCTCGTCCCGTTCGGGTTGATCCTCGGCGGCATCGGGCTGGCCTTCCTGGCCGTGTCGGTCGCAGTTGTCTCCGACAGCCCGTTCGTCGTCCTCACGCGCCGCGAGCTGGCCGCGTACTTCTTTTCGCCGATCGCGTACATCGTCCTGCTCGGGATGGCGCTGGCGTCCGGCATCGGCTACATGCTGTTCATCGGCGTCATGCAGGAGCGGGGCGTGCTGCTGGAGCCGATCCTCCAGGACTACTACGCCGGGTCGCTGATCGGCCCGCTGATGATCCCGTTCCTGGTCCCGGCCCTGACCATGCGGCTCTTGAGCGAGGAGCGGCGGACCGGGACGCTGGAGGTCTTGATGACCGCGCCGGTGTCGGAGGCGGTGGTGGTGCTGAGCAAGTTCCTGGCGTGCTGGTTGTTCTTCATGCTCTGCTGGGTGCCGCTGGGGCTGTACCTGATCGGCCTGCGGGTGGAGGGGGGCCGGGCGTTCGACTACCGGCCGCTACTCAGCTTCTACCTGGCGGTCGGGGCGAGTGGTGCGGCGTTCATCGCCATCGGCATGGTCTTCTCGGCCCTGACCCGCAACCAGATCGTCGCCGCGGTCCTGACGTTCGTGGTCATGCTGGTGCTGATGGTGGTGCAGTGGACCGAGGTCTTCCCGGTGCTCGGCCCGGCGGTCAAGGCCGCGCTGAAGCGGCTGGCGTACTGGGACCTGTGGGTCGCGGCGCTGCGGGGCCAGTTGCCGGTCCGCGACGTGCTGATCCAGTTGTCGATCGCGGTGTTCGGGCTGTTCCTGACGGTGAAGATTCTCGAAGCCCGCAAGTGGAGTTGATGTCTTTCTCCCCTCTCCCCTTGGGGGAGAGGGGAGAAAGAC
>Ga0247823_10005000_pt1 | contig 10560 bp, 7 predicted proteins | sample 13C_PalmiticAcid_2_FD_192426 | JGI IMG/M metagenome (GOLD analysis project Ga0247823, IMG submission 192426) | Soil microbial communities from agricultural site in Penn Yan, New York, United States - 13C_PalmiticAcid_Day30 | ecosystem: Environmental > Terrestrial > Soil > Agricultural land...
CTTCCAGCGCGCAAGGTCGCAGGCCGCCCCGTCCCCGACCACCACGGCGCAGGCCGGTTTGCCGGCACGGTTGTCATCGCGCACCGGTTGGCCATCGCGGTACAGCACGACGGCGCGCGCGGCTGTCGCGCTGTCGCAGCTTTCCCAGTTGAAGCAGGCATCGAGCCGCAGCGGATCGATCAGCAGTCGCCGCATCAGCAGATCGAAGCGTTCGCCGGTGGCATTCTCCATGGCCATCGCCACCAGCGGGAAGTTGAGGTTGGTGTAGCGGAAGTGCGTGCCCGGCGCATGCGCGTCGTCCCACGCCTTCGGATCGTCGAGGATCGTCTTCAGGGGTTCGCCCAGCGGCGTGGCGTAGTAACCGGCGGCGTCGGTGAGGCTGGACTGGTGGGACAGCAGCAGGCGCAGGGTGATCTTCGTTGCGGGAAAGCGCGGATGGCGCAGCGGCCAGCCGAGATAGGTGGATACGTCGGCATCCAGGTCCAGCGTGCCGGCCTCCACCAGCCGCATCACGCCGATCGCGGTGACCAGCTTGGAGATCGACGCGACGCGCACGGGATCGTCAGCGGTGACGTTGCGGCCCGTGGCGAGATCGGCCTTGCCTTCGGCGCGGGTCGCGACGGTGCCATCGCGATCGAAGGCGACACGTACCCATGCGACGGGTTCCGCCGCCGAGGCGGCCATGGCGGCACCAAGGCAGGACAGCGACAGGATGAGGCGGCGTAGCGACATGGATCAGTACCGTGCGGGGGCCGGCCCCGACTTTACTTCATCGTCGGCATCACGAATTCGGCGGCGTGTGTTTCCGGCCAGCGGGCGGTGACGGTCTTCAGGCGCGTGTAGAAGCGCACGCCGTCCGGGCCATGCACGTGCAACGGGCCGAAGATCGAACGCTTCCAGCCGCCGAAGCTGTGGAAGGCCATCGGCACCGGGATCGGCACGTTGATGCCGACCATGCCGGCCTGCACGCGGTGCGCGAATTCGCGCGCCGCGCCGCCGTCGCGGGTGAAGATGGCGGTGCCGTTGCCGTACTCGTGTTCGTTGACCAGCTGCAGCGCCGCATCGAGGTCGGGCACGCGCATGACGCACAGGACGGGGCCGAAGATCTCCTCGCGGTAGATCGTCATGTCGGGCGTCACGCGGTCGAACAGGCAGCCGCCAAGGAAGAAGCCGTCGGCGTGGCCGTCGACCACGTGCCCGCGGCCGTCGACGACGAGCTCCGCGCCCTCCGCCACGCCGGCATCGACGTAGCCGCGCACCTTGTCGCGGTGCGCGCCGGTGACCAGCGGGCCCATCTCGGGATCCTGGCAGCCGGGACCGATCTTCAGCGCCGCCACCTTGGGCGCCAGCGTGGCTACCAGCGCATCGGCCGTGGCATCGCCCACACAGACGGCGACGGAGATCGCCATGCAGCGCTCGCCGGCCGAGCCGTAGCCGGCGCCAAGCAGCGCGGACACCGCGCCATCGAGGTCGGCATCGGGCAGCACCACCATGTGGTTCTTCGCCCCGCCCAGCGCCTGCACGCGCTTGCCGTTGGCGCTGCCGCGCGCATAGATGTACTCGGCGATCGGCGTGGAGCCCACGAAGCTCAACGCCTGCACGCGCGGTTCGTCGAGCAGCGCGTCCACCGCCACTTTGTCGCCGTGCACCACATTGAACACGCCATCGGGCAGCCCGGCGCGCTTCAGCAGGTCGGCCATGAACAGCGCGGCGGATGGATCGCGTTCGGACGGCTTCAGCACGAAGGTATTGCCGCAGGCCAGCGCCACCGGGAACATCCACAGCGGCACCATCGCGGGGAAGTTGAACGGCGTGATGCCGGCGACCACGCCCAGCGGCGCGTACTCGCTCCACGAATCGACATCGCGGCCGACATTCATCGAGTGCTCGCCCTTGAGCAGGTGCGGAATGCCGCAGGCGAACTCCACCACTTCCAGCCCGCGCGTCACTTCGCCGCGTGCGTCGGACAGCACCTTGCCGTGTTCGGAGGTGATGATCTTCGCCAGGTCGCCGGCGTGCGTTTCCAGCAGTTCCTTGAAGCGGAACATCACGCGTGCGCGATTCAGCGGCGTGGTGGCGGCCCATGCGGGGAAGGCGGCGGATGCGGCATCCACGGCCTGCTCCACGTCATCGGCCGAGGCCAAGGGCACGCGGGCGGTGACGGCGCCGGTCGCGGGGTCGAATACGTCGCCGAAGCGGCCGCTGGTGCCCTCCATCCGCTGTCCGTTGAAGAAGTGATGCAACGCTTCGGTCATGGCCGACTACCTGGTGGAGTCCCTCTCCCCGCATGCGGGGAGAGGGTGCCCGGAGGGCGGGTGAGGGGCGACGGAGCCCTTGTCTACAATCGTGGCGCGGTGTTTCGAGTGTTGCTTTTTCCAGTCGCTCGATAGGGTCGTCATGGCCGAGGCGGTGATGGCTCCGGCGTGCCCCTCATCCGCCTTCGGCACCTTCTCCCCGCAGGCGGGGAGAAGGGAACAGCAGGATCAGGCCAGCGCTTCCCGCGCCGGCACGTACGCGTAACCGAGATCGTCGGCCACGGCCTTGTAGGTGATCTTGCCAGCGTGCACGTTCAGGCCGTTGAGCAGGTGCTCGTCGTCCAGCATGGCCTGCTTCGCGCCCTTGTTGGCCAGCTGCACGGCGAAGGGCAGGGTGGCGTTGGTCAGGGCGAACGTGGACGTGCGGGCGACGCCGCCGGGCATGTTGGCCACGCAGTAGTGGATGATGCCGTCCACTTCGTAGGTCGGGTTCTGGTGGGTGGTGGCCTTCGAGGTTTCGAAGCAGCCGCCCTGGTCGATCGCCACGTCCACCAGCACCGAGCCCGGACGCATCAGCTTCAGCTGGTCGCGCGAGACGAGCTTGGGCGCGGCGGCACCCGGGATCAGCACCGCACCGATCACCAGGTCGGTGTCCGGCAGGCGTTCCTCGATGGCGTCGCGGGTTGAGTAGATCGTGGTCAGCTGGTGGCCGTACAACTCATCCAGGTACTTCAGGCGGTCGAGCGAGCGGTCCAGGATGGTGACGTGTGCATTCATGCCCATCGCCATGCGCGCGGCGTTGATGCCGACCACGCCGCCGCCGATCACCAGCACTTCGGCCGGCTTCACGCCCGGCACGCCGCCGAGCAACACGCCGGAACCGCCCTGCGCCTTCTCCAGCGCGTGCGCGCCGGCCTGGATCGACATGCGGCCGGCGACTTCCGACATCGGCGCGAGCAGCGGCAGGCCACCCTTGCGGTCGGTGACGGTTTCATAGGCGATGCAGGTGGCGCCGGAGGCGACCAGCGCCTTGGTCTGCTCCGGATCGGGTGCGAGGTGCAGGTAGGTGTACAGCACCTGGCCCGGGCGCAGCATGGCGCACTCGTTCGGCTGCGGCTCCTTGACCTTGATGATCATGTCGGCGCGCGCAAAGATCTCTTCGGCGGTATCGACGATCTGCGCGCCCGCCTTGACGTACTGCTCGTCGGTCAGGCCGATGGCCTTGCCGCCGTCGCGCTGCACGAGGACCTGGTGGCCATTGGAGACGAGTTCGCGCGCGCCGGCCGGGGTAAGGCCGATGCGGTATTCGTGGTTCTTTATTTCCTTGGGGACGCCAATCAGCATGTTGCTCTCCAGTAGCGGGAAGGGGCTTCGCGCGTGGGGAGCGCTGGTGCCATTGGTCCGTAATTTTACGCGGTTGCCCGTATGGTGTCCGCCAGGACATTCACGATCCGGTCGATGTGGTGCTTTTCCACGATCAGGGGCGGCGACAGGGCGATGACGTCGCCGGTCACCCGGATCAGCAGGTGGCCCTCGTGGAAAGCACGACTGAACACATCGTAGGCCCGCGCGCCTGGTGCACCGGTGCGTGGCGCCAGCTCGATCGCGCCGACAAGGCCGTAGTTGCGGATGTCCACGACGTTGGGCAAGCCCTTGAGCGAATGCAGCGCATCCTGCCAGTAGTCGCCGAGTTCCAGCGCCTTGTCGAAGAGGTTTTCTTCCTCGTACGTATCGAGCGTGGCCAGCGCGGCGGCGCAGGCCAGCGGATGGCCGGAATAGGTGTAGCCATGGAACATGTCGATGGCGCTGTCCGGCCCGCTCATGAACGCGTCGAACATGCGGTCCGACACGAAGGTGGCGCCCATCGGCACGCAGCCGTTGGTGATGCCCTTGGCGGCGGTGATCATGTCCGGCGTGACGCCGAACCGCTGCGCGCCGAAGGCATGCCCCACGCGGCCGAAGCCGGTGATCACTTCGTCGAAGATCAGCAGGATGCCGTGCCTGTCGCAGATCTCGCGCAGCCGCTGCAGGTAGCCCTGCGGCGGGATCACCACGCCGGCCGAACCGGAGATCGGCTCGACGATGACGGCGGCGATGGTGGAGGCGTCGTACAGTGCGATCTGCCGCTCAAGGTCTTCGGCCAGTTCGATGCCATGCGGCGGCAGGCCTTTCGAGAATGCATTGCGCGACACATCCAGCGTGTGGCGGATGTGCGACACCGCCGGCAGGCCGGGACCGAACCACTTGCGGTTGTTCGGCAGGCCCCCCACGGACATGCCGCCGAAGCCGACACCGTGGTAGCCCTTCTCGCGACCGATGAAACGCGTGCGCTGGCCCTCGCCGCGGACACGGTGGTAGGCCAGGGCGATCTTCAGCGCACTGTCGACGGCTTCCGAGCCGGAGTTGCTGAAGAACACCTTGTTGAGGTCGCCCGGCGCAAGCGCGGCCAGTCGTTCCGCCAGCCTGAACGGCAGCGGCGAACTCATCGAAAAATTGGGCGCGAAGTCGAGCGTGCCGATCTGCTGCCTTACCGCTTCGACGATGCGGGGCCGCGCATGGCCGGCGTTGCAGCACCACAGGCCGGCGGTGGCATCCAGCACCTCGTTGCCGTCGACATCGCGGTAGTACATGCCGGATGCGCTGGCGAGCAGGCGCGGCTTGGCCTTGAACTGCTTGTTGGCGGTGAACGGCATCCAGAAATGGTCGAGCGAGGCGGGTGCCTCCAGGTTCTGGCGGGCGTAGTGGTCGGCCAGGGCGGAGGAGGTGTCGTCGGCGCTCATCGCGGCTCCAGGGGACGGGATGGATGCGGGCAGCTTAGCGCGTTGAAAAAACTTTACAACTGATGTGCCGTGAGTCCCCCTGGGCGCATCGCTGTTGTAGGAGGGGCTTTAGCCTCGACGCTTTCACGCCAGAAGCCTCGGGGCTAAAGCCCCTCCTGCAAAACGCCGGTCCGGGGCTTTCCAGCAGGGTTGCCCAGGGGTGTAAAGTATCCCGCAACACTTTCCGCTTTCCTGCAAGGGTGGTGATGGACATCGGCGCACGCCTGCAACTGGTCCGCAAATCCAAAAGCCTCAGCCAGCGCGAGCTGGCCAAGCGCGTGGGCGTCACCAACAGCACCATTTCGCTGATCGAGCAGAACAAGGTCAGCCCGTCGGTGAGCTCGTTGAAGAAGGTGCTGGACGGCATCCCCATTTCGCTGGCCGACTTCTTCACGCTCGACCTGGAAAAGGGGCTGCCCGACAGCCCGTTCTATGTGGCCGACGAATTGCCGGACGTGGGCAGCAACGGCATCCATTACTTCCTCGTCGGCCAGCACCGCCCGCAGCGCCAGATGTGCATCCTGCGCGAAGTGATGCCGCCGGGCAGCGATACCGGCGACAGCATGCTGGCGCACGACGGCGAGGAGGGCGGGGTGGTGATCGCAGGCGAAGTCGAGGTCACCGTCGGCGACCAGGTGCGCGTGCTGAAGGCTGGCGAGGGCTACTACTTCGAAAGCCGTACGCCGCACCGCTTCCGCAACGTCGGTGAAGAAGATGCCGTGATTGTCAGCGCCAATACACCGGCGACGTTCTAGATGATTCGAGCCCCTCTCCCATCGGGAGAGGGGTTGGGGTGAGGGTGCGGCGAAGCCAGCGCAGTGCCGGCATCACGGACTCCGCCGAACACTCATCCGGCGCTTCGCGCCACCTTCTCCCGGTGGGAGAAGGGAACACAGCCAGGAGCTTCCATGAGCAACCCCCGTACGCAACAGGACTGGCAAGCGATGGCCGGCACGCTGTCGATCCGCACGCAGGCGTTCATCGACGGCAAGTACGTCGATGCCGCCTCGGGCAAGACCTTCGACTGCGTCAGCCCGATCGACGGGCGCGTGCTGGGCCGGGTCGCCGATGGGCAGGAAGAGGACATCAACCGCGCCGTCGCCGCCGCGCGACGCAGCTTCGATGCAGGCGCGTGGTCCAACGCGCGGCCGACGCATCGCAAGAAAGTGCTGCTCAAGCTCACCCAGTTGATCGAACAGCATGCGGACGAGCTGGCGCTGCTGGAATCGCTCGACATGGGCAAGCCGGTCAGCGACGCGCGCAGCGTCGATATCGCCGCCACCATCCGTTGCATGGGATGGACCGCCGAAGCGCTGGACAAGGTGTATGGCGAAGTCGCCGCCACCGGCCAGGACGAGCTGGGCCTGGTGACGCGCGAACCGTTGGGTGTCATCGGCGCGATCGTGCCGTGGAATTTCCCGCTGCTGATGGCGTCGTGGAAGCTCGCCCCGGCGCTGGCGATGGGCAACTCCATCGTGCTGAAGCCGTCGGAGAAATCGCCGCTGACCGCGATCCGCCTGGCCGAGCTCGCGATCGAGGCCGGCATCCCGGCCGGTGTGCTGAACGTGGTGCCCGGCTTCGGCAAGACCGCGGGGGAGCCGCTGGCGCTGCACATGGACGTGGACGGGCTGGTGTTCACCGGCTCCACCGCGGTCGGCAAGCGGCTGCTGCAGTGCGCGGGCCTGTCGAACATGAAGCGCGCGTACATGGAGTGCGGCGGCAAGAGTCCCAACCTCGTCTTCGCCGATGCGCACGATCTGGACGTAGCCGCGAAGGCCGCGGCGGGCGGCATCTTCTACAACCAGGGCGAAGTCTGCACCGCGGCCTCGCGCCTGCTGGTGGAGCGGTCGATCAAGGATGAGTTCGTCGCCCGCGTGGTCGAGGCCGGCAAGGCGATGCGTCCGCGCCATCCGCTGGATCCCGGCGCGCCGATGGGCGCGATGGTGGACGAAGGACAGACGCAGCGCGTGCTCGACTACATCGAGAAGGGCAAGGCCGAGGGCGCGAAGTTGGCGCTGGGTGGCCAGCGCGCCGACGTGGTGAGTGGTGGGTGCTATATCGAGCCGACCGTGTTTGATGATGTGGCGCACGAGCACACGATCAGCCGCGAAGAGATCTTCGGGCCGGTGCTGTCGGTGATCGCCTTCGACAGCGAGGAACAAGCCCTGCGCATGGCCAACGACAGCGAGTACGGGCTGGCGGCGGGCGTGTGGACGCGCGACATCAGCCGCGCGCACCGCGTGGCACGCAAGTTGCGTGCGGGCAGCGTGTGGGTGAACTACTGGGACGGCGGCGACATGACCGCGCCGTTCGGGGGCTACAAGCAGTCCGGCAACGGCCGCGACAAGTCGTTGCATGCCTTCGACAAGTACACGGAGATCAAGGCGACGTGGATCAATCTGGGGAGCTGACGAGGTACTCCTTCTCCCGGCAAGCGGGGGCCACGCTGTTCTTTCTCCCCGCGAGGCGGAAGACATGCTGTTCCTTCTCCCCGCAAGCGGGGAGAAGGTGCCCGGAGGGCGGATGAGGGGCGGGCGCGGCAATGAGCCGGGCGCGCAGCTCTCGCATCTCCGTTCGCCCCTCACCCGCCTTCGGCACCCTCTCCCCGCAGGCGGGGAGAGGGAAGTCCCAGCAAGCACCTCGGCCTGTGGTTCTGCCAGAATCGCCCCGACCCACCGATCGGCTACTCCATGACCGCCAGCGCCGCCGCTTCCACGCCCACCAACTCCCCCGGCCGCGTGCTGTTCGCCAGCCTGATCGGCACCACCATCGAGTTCTTCGATTTCTACATCTACGCCACGGCGGCGGTGCTGGTGTTTCCGCACCTGTTCTTCCCGCAGAGCGATCCCACGACGGCCACGCTTCAATCGTTCGCCACCTTCGCACTGGCATTCATCGCGCGGCCGGTCGGCTCGGCGTTGTTCGGCCACTTCGGCGACCGCGTGGGGCGCAAGGCGACGCTGGTGGCGGCGCTGCTGACGATGGGCATCTCGACCGTGGTCATCGGCCTGCTGCCGACCTACGCGCAGGTCGGCATCATGGCGCCGGTACTGCTGGCGTTGTGCCGTCTGGGGCAGGGCATCGGCCTGGGCGGCGAGTGGGGTGGCGCCGTGTTGCTGGCGACGGAGAACGCGCCCCCGGGCAAGCGGGCGTGGTACGGCATGTTCCCGCAACTCGGTGCGCCGATCGGCTTCCTCTGCTCCACCGGCATCTTCCTGCTGCTGACCCAGGTGATGACGGACGCGCAATTCCTGGCATGGGGCTGGCGCATCCCGTTCGTCGCCAGTGCGGCGCTGGTCTTCGTCGGTCTGTGGGTGAGGCTGCGGATCACCGAGACACCCGATTTCCAGAAGGCGCTGGATCGCGACGAGCGCGTCAAGGTGCCGATGCTCACCACGGTGCGCGAACATCCCTTTGCGCTGCTGACCGGAACGTTCGCGCTGGTGGCGACGTTCGTGCTGTTCTATCTGATGACCGTGTTCGCGCTGAGCTGGGGCACGTCGAAGCTGGGCTACTCGCGCGAGCATTTCCTGCTGCTGCAGATGGTCGGCGTGCTGTTCTTCGCGCTGACGATTCCGCTGTCCGCACTGTATGCCGACCGCTTCGGGCGTCGCAACGCGATGATCGTGGCCACGCTGTTGATCATCGGTTTCGGGTTCGTTTTCGCCCCGCTGCTGGAATCCGGCAGTGACCTCGGCGTGCTCGCGTTCCTGGCGCTGGGGCTGGGCGCGATGGGGCTGACATACGGTCCCTGCGGCACGATCCTGGCGGAGATGTTTCCCACGGCGGTGCGCTATACCGGCGCGTCGCTGGCATTCAACCTTGCGGGCATCCTGGGCGCGTCGCCCGCGCCCTACATCGCTACGCGCCTCGGCGAACGCTATGGCCTGGCATCGGTGGGCGGGTATCTGGCCGCGATGGCGGTACTGACATTGCTGGCGCTGCTGGTGATGCCGCGCCGCAGGTAGCGTGCGCCATGTGCGGGGCCGTGCGATGCGGGTGAGCGCGCGCGGTGCACGCTAGCCGAACAGTCGCTTCACGGTGCGGCTCAGCCAACCGCCCTGCTGGTGGTCCTTCACGAACTGGTTGAGATGGCGCTTCACGGAATCCGCGTAGGCCTTGTCGTCGTTGCGGATGTGGTTGAACAGCCAGCGCGACAGCATGCTGCGCAGTTCGTCCACGATGTCCTCGCCGGCCTCGAAGCGCATGCGGTATTCGGAAACGCGCTTGGTGAACACTTCATGCACGCGCTTGTGCGCAGCGCTGAAGGGATAGCCCGCTTCCTCCATCAGCTCCTCCTCGAATGCGAAGTGCGACAGCGTGTAGTCGACCAGTTCATCGATCACCTCGGCCACGGCGAAGCGTTCCATCGACTTCTGGGTGATGTGCAGGTGGTTGATCATCTCCACGATGCGGCGGTGCTGGCCATCGATGATGTCGATGCCCGTATCCATGTCGTCCTGCCAGATCAGCAGTGTCATGAGCGTGTCCCCTGCCGGCGGATGCCGGAATGCAGGGGCAATCTAGGTGTGCGCCTGTGTCGCGGCATTGATCGGGATCAATGCCGCGACAGGTGGTCGCAGAAGAGGTTGGCCGTTGTAGGAGCGACGCCCCTCAGCCGCTGGACACCACCCGGTTCCGCCCACCCGCCTTTGCCAGGTAGAGGCGTCGGTCAGCTTCGCTGAGCAGGTGATTGAGCGTCTGGCCCGGGAAACGCGTCCGGAATACGCCGATGCTGACCGTCATGCGCAGCTTGTGGCTGCCGATGTCGACTTCCAGCGCTTCTATCGCGGTGCGCAGCGATTCGAAATGCTCCACCGCTTCGCTTTCACCCAGGTAGGGCACCAGTGCACAGAACTCCTCGCCTCCGAAACGGGCGACCAGATCCTGCGTGCCGGCGTGACGGGCAATGGTCTGGGCCACCGCCTTGAGCGCCACGTCGCCGGCTTCGTGGCCGTAGGTGTCGTTGATGTGCTTGAAGTGGTCGATGTCGATGATCGCCGACGTCACCGACTGCTGCCGTCCCAACGTATTGGGCAGCAGTGCGTGGCATTCGGCCAGGAAGTGGCGGCGGTTGGGCAGGCCGGTAAGGAAGTCGCGCGTGGCCAGGTCCTGCAGCGTGCCGATCAGTTCCAGCTGGTCGATGTTCTGCGAGACGCGGCAGAAGAATTCTTCGCGCGAGAAGGGCTTGTGCAGGAAGTCGTTGGCGCCGCTCTTGAGGAAGCGCGGCACCAGGCTGCCATCGCTGGTGCCCGAAATGCCGATGATCGCCAGGTGGTCGCGCGCATGCCGTGCACGCAGGCGCCGGGTGAACTCATGCCCCTTCATGCCCGGCATTTCCTGGTCGACGATGGCCAGACGGATGTCCGGGTTGGCATCCAGCATCGCCAGGCCGGCCTCTCCATCCGCCGCTTCCACCACGCGGAAACCGTACATCGACAGCAGCGCCGCCGCATGCTGGCGGGCCGAGCGCGAGTCGTCGACGA
>Ga0247823_10005002_pt1 | contig 10559 bp, 8 predicted proteins | sample 13C_PalmiticAcid_2_FD_192426 | JGI IMG/M metagenome (GOLD analysis project Ga0247823, IMG submission 192426) | Soil microbial communities from agricultural site in Penn Yan, New York, United States - 13C_PalmiticAcid_Day30 | ecosystem: Environmental > Terrestrial > Soil > Agricultural land...
GTTCTGGTGCGGCTGGCAGGAATCGAACCCACGACCCCTTGGTTCGTAGCCAAGTACTCTATCCAGCTGAGCTACAGCCGCGAAGCCTTGAAGTATACACACCTTTTTGTAGATCACGCAAGCCCTGCGGCGATTTTGTAGCAATCGTTCGCACGGTCCATGTCGGACTGCTCCTCCGCAAGGCGGGCGAGCAGCAGCCAGGCGTGGCGTCGGGCGGCGTTCGGCAGGTCGTTGGCGGTGGTCGCCTGCTCGAGGAGTTGGCGTGCCTTGCCCCACAGGCCGCGCTCGGCCCAGGCGCATCCCACGGCGAACGCCACCGCAGCTTCGCGCGGGTGGGCCTTCACGGCGACCTCGAAGCGCGGCAGCCAGTCGGGGCCGATGCCATCGAGTGAATGGACCAGCGCGTCGGCCACGGCGGCGCGTTCGTCCACCGCGAGTTCGGGCAGGCGGTCCCAGAAGGGGCGCAGCCAGCTGCGCGCTTCGGTGGCCTGGTCGTACGCGGCGAGGCGCACCGCGGCGCGGGCGGCGACGAGCGGGTCGCGGCGGTCGGCCGGCTCCAATGCGAACCACACGCGGCGCACCTGGTCGGCGTCGCGTGCACCTTCGAGCGATTCGAATGCGAGCGCGCGCAGCAGGCCGAGTGCGGCGCCCTTGGAAAAGCCCTGGTGTTTCGCGAGCAGGCGGGCCGTCTTCAGGGCCTCGTGCGGCTGGTGCGCGAGGCGCGTGGCCTGCAGCTTCAGGCGCAGCGCGTGCGTGCGGCGCGACACACCGGGCGGCAGTTCGGCCAGCAGCTCGAGCGCGCGGCCCGCATCGCGGTCGTCGAGCGCCCATTCCGCGGCGAGCAGGCGGGCGCCCTCCTCCGCCGGCCGCGCGAGGCTGCTGCGGCTCGACAGTTCGAGGGCGGCGCCCAGGGCCTCGTCGCGGCGCGTGCGGTCCTGCAGCTTGTGCAGGCTGCCCGCGGCGAGCAGGTGGCCCAGCACGGTGAATTCGTTGTCCTGCACGAGGTCGGGCGTCTCGGCCTGGATGACCAGGGCGCGCTGCGCCGCCTTGTGCGCGCGGCTGTAGCGCCCGCCGAAGTACTGCGCGAGCGCCTCGCGCAGCGCGGCCTGCGCGGTGCGGTCGCGACGGGCCACGCGCCACTCGTGCGCGCGGCGCGGCAGGCCCACGAGGGCGTTGATGGCCTGGATGGCGCTCACGAGCACGAAACACGTGCCGATCAGCGCGAGGATGAACAGGTTCAGCGACACATCGGTGCGCTGGCGACCCCAGTAGAACGACACGAGGCCGTCGTTGGGGCCGAGCGTGCTCGCGGCCACCACGGCCACGATGAAGAGGAGGATGAACCAGACGACGAATCGCATCGGGGTGGACCTCAGCGACCCGCCGCCGCGGCCGTCAGCGCGGCGAAGGTGCCGTCCGGACGCGGCAGCACCACGTTCCGCGCGCCCGCGCCCACCTGCCGCACAAGCTCGATGGCCACGCCCGTGCGCCGCGACGACTTGTCGAAGTAGCGGTCGAGCATCACCTGCACGGCCTGCAGGTCGGCCTGGGTCGTGTCGAACTGGCGGCTGAGCAGCGCCAGCCGCGCGTTGAGCAGGCGCAGCTTGACGTTCTCGCGCAGGAAGAAGGCCTGCTCGGGCGCGAGCAGCGCGGCTTCGGGGTGTTCGATGTTGGTGACCCGCACCAGCGACCGCACTTCCGTCCAGATGACCTCGACGCCCTGCCTCCAGGTGCCCGACACCGAATCCCACCACGACGCCGGCCCGCTGGCGGCCGGCGCGGCGGGCGACGGCTTCGCGGACGCACGGACCGCCTCGCGCCGCGGCGGCGCCTGCGACAGCAGCGGCAGTTCGTCGACCAGGCGCACGGCCTCGTCGAGGCGGATGGTGAGGGCCGCGATGTCGGCCACGCCGACGGCCTTCACCTTGTCGAGGTCGTGCGCGATGGCGCGGCGCACGCCGTCGAGGCGCGGCTGGCTGTAGCGGCCGAGGCGTTCGTCGGCCTGTTTCAGCGCGGCGACCAGCGGCTCGGCACTGCCGGTGATGGCCGACTGCTGCAGCGCGACCCGCAGGCCCGCCTCGATGTCGACCACGAGGTTCTCGTCACGCGAGCGCGACAGCGACTGGATCAGCTCCTCGAGCTGCGTGCGCTGCAGGGCCACCTCGGCGAGGCGCGCCTCGAGCAGCGCCACCTTCGCGGCGCTCTCGCGCGCGGTGTCCTGCGACTGCTTGGCCATCATGCGGGCCTCGGTGGCCACGCCCTGCGTGTCCTGCTGGCGGCGGGCCAGCTCCTGTTCGACGACCCGCACGCGGCGCTGCGACGTGACCGAGATGGCGAGGCTCGCGACGAGCGCCAGCGCGAACACGATCAGCACGACCAGCAGGCCGACGTTGCGGCGCGGGGCCGGAGGCGGGGCGGGGGGCACCAGCGCCGGCTCGGCCGACGGGGGGTCCAGTGGCAGTGGGGTTTCGTTCACGCGAGGGATTGTATGCATCCGACCACGGCCGGCATCGCAGGTCGGGCTTCGGTCACCTGGCCGACGCCCAGCCGGCGGGCCCGTTCGGCGATGCGCGGGTGGGTGGCCACCGCCCGGGCCGCGCCCCAGTCCGTGTCCGGCGCCAGGGCCTCGAGGTGGTCGATGGCCTCGGAACTGCTGAAGAACCACAGGTGGGCGCCGGGATCGGCCAGCGCCGCGGCGAGCACCCGCTTCTCCGGATCGTCCAGCACCGGCGCAGCCCGGCGGTACGCGGCGACGTACTCGACACGGGCCCCCTGCCCGGTCAGCTGCGACGCGAACCAGTCCCGCCCGCTTTCGCCACGGACGATCAGCACGCCCGCGCCGGCCCACGAACGGGACGGACCGACCACCGACCACAAGGACTCGGAATCGAACTGGGGGGCATCCGCCGCCGGTTCGGCGATGGCCGCCGACGGCACGCCCAGGCGCTTCAGGGTGGCGGTGGTGCCCGGGCCGGGCGACGCCGCCAGCACCGCAACGGGCCAGGCCGAACCGGGTGGACGGGCCGCGAAGAAGTGTTCGGCGGCGTTCGGGCTCACGAACATGGCCATCGCCTGCCCGGGCAGGCGCGTCCACGCGTCATGGACCGCGGCGAGGTCTTCAGCGGGACCGATGCCGATCAGCGGAAGCGCGACGGCGTCCAGCCCCGCGGCCCGCAGTCCCTCGACCCATTCGCCGGCCTGGCCGGCGGGCCGGGTGACCAGCACGCGCATCGGTCAGGCCGCCGGCAGGTACCCGGCCGCCCCCTGGTCGCGCAGGCGCTGGGCCGCAGTGGTGCCGAGTGCCGTGGCCGCGGCTTCATCGGCCACGTAACCCTCGACGGTGGCCCGCAGCAACGGCCGATCGGTGGCCTCGGGATCCCCGAGCGCCACCTCGACCCGCAGCGTGTCGCCCGCCCAGACGGCATGGGCCGCGAGCGGCATGCTGCAGCTGCCGCCCAGCGCACGGGACACGGCCCGCTCGGCGTGGACGGCCAGCCACGTGGGCCGGTGGGTCAGGGCCGCGAGCTGCCCGCGCAGCGCGGTGGCGTCGGACCGCACCTCGATGCCGAGGGCGCCCTGGCCCGCGCACGGAATCATCTCGCCGGCCTCGAACACCGAGCGGATGCGGCCCGCGAGCCCCAGGCGCTTGAGGCCCGCGGCCGCGAGCACGATGGCGTCGAACTGGCCCTCGTCGAGCTTGCGCAGCCGGGTGTCGAGGTTGCCGCGCACGGGTTCGATGACGAGGTCGGGGCGCATCGCCCGCAGCTGCACCACGCGGCGCAGGCTCGACGTGCCGACCTTCGCCCCCTGCGGCAGCTCGGCCAGCGTGGCGTAGCGGTTGGAGACCAGCGCATCGCGCGGGTCCTCGCGCTCCAGCACGCAGGCGAGGTCGAAGCCGTCGGGCAGGTCCATCGGGACGTCCTTCAGCGAATGCACCGCGAGGTGGGCGCGCCCCTCTTCCAGCGCCGTCTCGAGTTCCTTCACGAACAGGCCCTTGCCACCCACCTTCGAGAGGGTGCGGTCGAGGATCTGGTCGCCCCGGGTGGTCATGCCGAGCAGGCCCACCGCGTGGCCCAGGCGCTGCTGGAGCAGGTCGCGCACGTGTTCGGCCTGCCACAGCGCGAGGCGGCTCTCGCGGGTGGCGATCAGGAGGGTGGGGGTGGCGTCGGGCATCTCGAAATGCTATCAGGCGCGCGAACTCGCTCAATTTTCTGGATGCATCCACCTAAAATCGCGTTCTCTCTCACAAGGAAAGCCATGGCATCCCGCTCGAAAGTCGATACCCCTGACAAGAACGGTCCTCTGATCGAGGACATCCGGCTCCTGGGCCGCATCCTGGGCGAAGTGATCCGGGAACAGGAAGGCAAGGCCGCCTTCGAACTGGTCGAGCGGGTCCGGCAACTCTCCGTGGCGTACCGCCTCAAGAGCGACGTGCAGGCCGGCCGTGCGCTGGACCGCCTGCTGAAGAACCTCACCGGCGACCAGACGGTCAGCGTGATCCGGGCGTTCAGCTACTTCTCGCACCTGGCCAACATCGCGGAAGACCGCCACCACGTGCGCCGCCGCGACCACCACGAGCAGCAGGGCCACCTCCAGGAAGGCTCCATCGCGATGACCTTCGAGCGCCTGGGCCAGGCCGACGTGCGTGCGAACGACGTCGCCAAGGTGCTGCGCAACGCGTTCATCTCGCCGGTGCTCACCGCCCACCCCACCGAGGTGCAGCGCAAGAGCATCCTCGACGCCGAGCGCGCCATCGCCGAACTCCTGCAGGCCCGCGACGCCCTGCACACCGAGCGCGACCGCGCGCAGAACGAAGTCCTGCTGCGCGCCCGCGTCACGCAGCTCTGGCAGACGCGCATGCTGCGCTACACCAAGCTCACCGTGGCCGACGAGATCGAGAACGCGCTGAGCTACTACCAGTCCACGTTCCTGCGCCAGATCCCCCGCCTGTACGGCGAGATCGAGGAAGCCCTGCCCGGCCACGACCTGGGCACGTTCTTCCGCATGGGCAACTGGATCGGCGGCGACCGCGACGGCAACCCGAACGTCAGCGCCGAGACGCTGAAGATGGCGCTGCGCCGCCAGAGCGAAACCGCGCTGCGCTTCTACCTGACCGAGGTGCACGAACTGGGCGCCGAGCTGTCGCTCTCGCTGATGCTGAACGCGATCAGCCCCGCGATGCAGGCGCTGGCCGACCGTTCGCCCGACGCCAACGCGCACCGCGAAGACGAACCCTACCGCCGCGCGCTGATCGGCGTCTACGCCCGCCTGGCCGCCACGCTGCAGGCACTCACCGGCACCGAGGCGCTGCGCCATGCCGTGGCCCCGCAGAACCCGTACGCGTCGAGCGACGAGTTCCTGGCCGACCTGAACACGGTGGAAGCCTCGCTGCAGAAGCACCACGGCGCCGCGCTGATCGGCCCGCGCCTGCGCCCGCTGATCCGCGCCGTGCAGGTGTTCGGCTTCCACCTCGCCACGGTGGACCTGCGCCAGAGCTCCGACAAGCACGAGGCCGTGGTGGCCGAGCTGCTGAAGGTGGCCAAGCTCGAGGACGACTACAGCGCACTCGATGAAACCGCCCGCCGCAACCTGCTCGTGGCCCTGCTGCACGACGCGCGCCCGCTGCGCGTGCACGCCGCGCCGTACAGCGAGCACACGGTGGACGAACTGGCGATCTTCGAGACCGCGAAGGTGATGCTGCAGCAGTACGGCCGCGAGTCGCTGCGCCACTACATCATCTCGCACACGGAAGACGTGAGCGACCTGCTGGAAGTGCTGCTGCTGCAGAAGGAAGTGGGCCTGCTGCGCGGCACGCTGGACGACGGCGCCGTGGCCGACCTGATCGTGTCGCCGCTGTTCGAGACCATCGGCGACCTGCGCAACGCCGCGCCCATCATGCAGGCGTACTACGCCCTGCCAGGCATCGCCGCCCTGATCAAGCGCTCCGGCAAGGAGCAGGACATCATGCTGGGCTACAGCGACAGCAACAAGGACGGCGGCTTCTTCACGAGCAACTGGGAGCTGTACCGCGCCGAGATCGCCCTCGTGGAGCTGTTCACCTCGCTGCGCGCGCAGCACGGCATCACGCTGCGCCTCTTCCACGGCCGCGGCGGCACCGTGGGCCGCGGCGGCGGCCCGAGCTACCAGGCCATCCTCGCGCAGCCCCCGGGCACCGTGAACGGCCAGATCCGCCTCACCGAACAGGGCGAGGTGATCAACTCGAAGTACGCGAACCCCGAGATCGGGCGCCGCAACCTCGAGACGCTGGTGGCCGCCACCCTCGAGGCCACGCTGCTGCACCCCACGCAGGATGCGCCGAAGCGTTTCCTGGAAGTGGCCTCGCAGCTGAGCGACGCCAGCATGGCGGCATACCGCAAGCTCGTGTACGAGACCCCGGGCTTCACCGACTACTTCTTCTCGGCCACGCCCATCCGCGAGATCGCCGAGCTCAACATCGGCTCGCGCCCGGCCTCGCGCAAGGCCACGCGCGCCATCGAGGACCTGCGGGCTATTCCCTGGGGCTTCAGCTGGGGCCAGTGCCGCGTGGCGCTGCCGGGCTGGTGCGGCTTCGGCTCGGCCGTCGAGAAGTTCCTCGGCAAGGACGAGGCCCAGCGCAAGGAAGGCCTGACCGTGCTGCGCCGCATGCACAAGCAGTGGCCGTTCTTCCGCACGCTGCTGTCGAACCTCGACATGGTGATCGCGAAGAGCGACCTCGCCATCGCGGCACGCTACGCCGAACTGGTGGAGGACAAGAAGCTCGGCAAGCGCATCTTCACGGCCATCGAGGCCGAGTGGCAGCGCACGAACGACGCCCTCTCGCTGATCACCGGCGAGGCGCGCCGCCTGCAGTCGAACCCGTCGCTCGCCCGTTCCATCGAGCACCGCTTCCCGTACCTCGACCCGCTGAACCACCTGCAGGTCGAACTGATGCGCCGGCACCGCCAGCGTGTGGAAGGCGACCCGCAGAACGAGCGCGTGCAGCGCGGCATCCACATCTCCATCAACGGGGTGGCCGCCGGGTTGCGGAACACGGGCTGACGCCCGCGGGAGCGGTTCGTAGAATGTCGACCATGCGCCTCGGCCGCTCCACCCGTCGACTCGTCTCCTGGATCGCGTGCCTCGCGATCCTGGTGGGCGCGCTCGCGCCCGCCGTGTCGCACGCGCTGCAGTCCCCGGGCGGCAGCACGTGGGTCGAGGTGTGTTCGGCGCTGGGGGCCAAGCTCGTGAAGGTCGCCGACGACTCCTCGTCGGCGCCGAGCGGTCCCCTGCTCGAACACTGCCCGTACTGCTCGCTGCATGCGAGCGACCTCGCGCTGCCTCCGGCGGCGCTTCCGGTGCCGGCTTTCACCGCCACCCACGCCGGCCCGCCCGAGCGATTCTTCACCGCACCGCGCACACCCTTCGCGTGGGCCGCCGCGCTACCGCGCGCACCACCGCTCGAGTCCTGACCCCGTCGACCTCCCCGCCGGCCTTCGTGCCGCGGGCTGTTTCACCCGGCCGCTCGCGGCCGTCAGGACTTCTTCATGAACACGACCCTTTCCGCCGCGGACCGCCGCGCGGCGCTGCACCGCATCCTCTGGCGACTCCACTTCTGGGCCGGCCTCGTCGGCGCGCCCATCGTGCTGTTCGCCGCCCTGACCGGGCTGCTCTACGTCTTCAGCCCGCAGATCGAGGCCTGGCGCCACGGCCACCTCGACCACGTGCCCGCCACCGCGCAGGCACTTCCCCTCGACAACCAGGTGGCCGTCGCGCTGGCCGACGCACCCGGCAGCGCGCTGCGTTTCGTCGTGCCCGCGTTCCGGCCCGGCGACACCACCCAGGTGTACGTCACCGCGCCACACGCGCACCACACCGGGAGCGCTGGCGGGCACGACCACGGCATGCCCACCGGCCGCATCGTCTATGTCGATCCCGGCACCGGCGAAGTGATCGGCCAGCTGGCGGAGATGCAGCGGTTAAAGACCTGGGCGAAGAAGCTGCATTCGAGCGCCCTGCAGGGTGACGGCTGGCGCTGGGTGCTGGAGCTCGGGGCCAGCTGGATGCTGGTGCTGTTCGCGAGCGGACTCGTGCTGTGGTGGCCGCGGTCGCAGGCCGACGGCGGCCGCGGATGGAAGGCGTTGATCCCGCGCGGTGGGCATGGCCGCGCGACGTGGCGCGACTGGCACGCCACGGTCGCCATCGCCCTCGGCCTCGTGCTGGCCGTCGTGCTCGTGACGGGGCTGACCTGGTCGCGCCACAGCGGCGAGCGGTTCCGGGTGATGCAGCAGGCACTGGGGCAGGAGTCGACCAAGGCTCCGAAGGACCTGGCCTCCGCGCCGGGCGACGCGCCGCTGCTGGGCTGGCAGGCGGTGTGGGACCGCGCCCGCGCGCAGGCGCCGGACATCGCGATGTCGATCAGCGCGCCCAAAGGGCCCACAGGGGTCTGGCGCGCCGACAACTTCGACCGCTCGCAGCCCACGCAACGCTTCAGCCTCGCCCTGGACGCCCGCACCGGCGCCACGCTGTACTCGTCGGGCTGGGACGAGCAGCCGCTGCTGGCCCAGGCCACCGGCGTGGGCATCCCGTTCCACCGCGGGGAGTTCGGCGTCTGGAACCAGGCGCTGCTCGCGTTCGCCGCGCTGGCGGCCGTGTTCTCGGTGGTGTCCGGGCTCGTGATGTGGTGGAAGCGGCGACCGAAGGGGCGTGTCGCGGCACCGCCGCTCGGGGTGGTGCAGCTTCGGCAGGCGCCGGTGTGGCTGTGGGTGGCGGTCGCGGCATTGGGTTGGGCGATGCCGTTGTTCGGGTGGAGCCTGGTCGTGCTCGTTGCACTGGAGGCCACAGGCGCCGTCATCCCGGCGAACGCCGGGATCCACCGCGGCTAAGGCGCCCCCAGGGACGAGTGGGCCCCGACGTTCACCGGGGTGACGGCGCATTGGAGCAATTGCGCCACCACCCCCACGGCAATGATTTCCGGCTCCTTGCCGTCGATGCCCTCGATGCCGATCGGGCACGTCATCCGCCCGATGGCCCCGGCCGGCACGCCGCGCTGCTCGAACCGGTGGATGAACTTCTGCCGCTTGGTCTTCGACCCGATGAGCCCGAAGAAGGCGAAGTCGCCCCGGCGCAGGATGGCCTCGGCGATGCGTTCGTCGAGGTCGTGGCGGTGGGTCAGCACGAGGTAGAACGCACCCGGCGGCGCCTGGGCCACCTCGCCCTCCACCGCGTCGACCGCGACGCGGCGGATGTGCGCGGGCCCCGGCTCGGCCGGGAACTCGTCCTCGCGTTCGTCGATCCAGTCGACCGTCACGTCGAGCGTGGCCAGCAGCCGCACCACGGCACGGCCCACGTGGCCCGCGCCGTACAGCTGCAGGTGGAAGCGCGGCTGGGGCGCCCAGGCCGCCAGCGCCGCCGCGTCGAGCGGCCCGAACGCGAGGGTCACCACGCCGCCGCAGCATTGACCGAGCGAGGGCCCGAGCGCCTGTTCGACGGTGTGGGGCACGACCCGGCCAGCCGCCAGCATCTCGCGGGCGGTCGCGATGGCCTGCCATTCGAGGTGGCCGCCGCCGACCGTGCCCAGGCACTCACCGGCGCTGACCACCATGCGGGTGCCGGCGTCGCGCGGCACCGAGCCCTTCGCGTGGGCCACCGTCACGAGCACCGCGGGCCGCCCGTCGGCGACCCAGCGGGCCGCGTCGTCCTTCAGCATGCCGCCTGCACCGCGCCGAGCGCCGTGAGGATGGCCTCCGGCGTGGCGGGCGCCTGCAGCGGCGGGTCGACCCGGTGGTCGCCAGCCGCGGAGATGGCGTCGCGGATCGCGAAGAACACCGAGAACGGCAGCAGCAGCGGCGGTTCGCCCACGGCCTTGCTGCGGTGCACCGTCTCGGCCGCGTTGTCGGCGTCGTAGAGGCGCACGTCGAACACGGGCGGGCAGTCGTTGGCCGTCGGGATCTTGTAGGTGCTGGGCGCGTGTGTGGCCAGCAGCCCGGCGCGCGGCGAATCGGCCGGCAGCCACACCAGCTCCTCGGTGGTGAGCCAGCCCATGCCCTGGATGAACGCGCCCTCCACTTGGCCGATGTCGATGGCCGGGTTCAGCGAACGGCCCACGTCGTGCAGCACGTCGGCGCGCAGCAGTTTCCATTCGCCCGTCAGCGTGTCCACCACCACCTCGCTCACCGCCGCGCCGTACGCGAAGTAGTAGAACGGCTTGCCCTGCATCGTCTCGCGGTTCCAGTGCAGGCCGGGCGTGGCGTAGAAGCCGTCGGACCACAGCTGCACGCGTGCGAAGTACGCCTGCTTGACGACCTCGACGAAGCTCATCGGCTGCGCCCCCACCCACACGGTGTCGTCGGCGAAGCGCACGTCCACGGGGCCGTGCTTCTCGGCGAGGAAGGCCGTGAGGCGCTCGCGCAGCTGGCGCGCCGCATCCTGCGCGGCCTTGCCGTTCAGGTCGGCGCCGGTGGACGCGGCGGTGGCCGAGGTGTTCGCGACCTTCTGCGTGTCGGTGCCGGTCACGCGCACCCGCTCGAAGTTCACGCCCAGCTCGTGCGCGACCACCTGGGCCACCTTCGTGTTGAGCCCCT
>Ga0247823_10005003_pt1 | contig 10558 bp, 11 predicted proteins | sample 13C_PalmiticAcid_2_FD_192426 | JGI IMG/M metagenome (GOLD analysis project Ga0247823, IMG submission 192426) | Soil microbial communities from agricultural site in Penn Yan, New York, United States - 13C_PalmiticAcid_Day30 | ecosystem: Environmental > Terrestrial > Soil > Agricultural land...
GTTGGGGGGGTAGACGAGGGGCTGCTCTTCGGTTTGGAGCTGGAGGAGCTGGTCGATTTCTTCGGCGTCAATCTGCACGGTCTCCCAGTCCTGGAGCGAGTGGAAGAGAGTGCGGCGCACGCGGCAGCGGTTCTGGCAGAAGGCGCGGAAGATGTCGAGGTAGGACTGCGCGGCGCGCTGGCGGAAGAGTTCCATCTGATGGGCGATGCCGTAGCGCGGATGGTGGGGCGCCTCGACATCGTCGTTGCTCGGGTCGAGCAGGAGGTTGTTTGGCAGGACGAGGATGGCCAGATCGTCGTCGAGCACTTGGCGGATGCTGAGGCGGCCGAGGATGATCATGTCGTTGAAGAGGAAGTTTTGAAGGAGCGAGCGGATGTACACCAGCGGCTGGGGCTTTTGCGCCTGGAACGTCAAGACAAAGTTCTGCTGTTTGTTAGAACACCAGACTTGCATCCATAGGCCTGCCATACGTACCAGCAGACTCTGCGAGTCGTAATACTTGAGAACATTGAGCACGTTGATGCCGTCGGCAATCAGCTTCTTGAAGTGTTCGTGCGTCTCCTCCGGACTCAGCTGCACGATGGGGCGCGGTGGCATGGTGCTGGCAAGCCTGCGTTGGATCTTGGTGCTGAACGCCTCGGGAACAGACTTCCCGAGGTGGCGAGTCTTGTTGACGACCTCCCAGACCCCCTGCATCTGGGACCAGGGCAGGCTGAGAGACTCCGGGTCGCTCCGCAGCTCAGTCAACTCGATTGCGCGTAGGAAGGCGGTCCTCAGCTCGAGACGGAAGCCCAAAGCATCCGCCATCTCGTCCGGCAGCGTGTGTCGGAGATCGTGGACTGCTTTCCGGGCTTCCATGATCTCGTCGCGGATCTCGTACCGATCAATGTTCTCCAGGAGCGTCCGGTTATATGTGTTTGTGACGAAGTCCTCTTCCTTGCCGGACGTCAGTGCTGCCACTAGAACCAAGCAAAAGGGAGACGCTTACCTCGTAGGAATGCTCGGACCTGATGCGCTCATTGACATAGCAACATGCCTTGACCACGCCGAGGCAGTAGGCCCTGAGGGCGCCATGCATGGGATCCCGCGGGGCGTCGGCGGGGCGGTTCTTGATGAAATCGGCGTCTTGGATGGTCTCCGGGGACGTCTGCAGCATCTTCTCAATGTAAACACTGGTGAACAAGGTCTGGGAGAGCGGGTAGCCAAGATGCCATGCCATCTGTCACAGGGTTAGCGATTTGCCTCCTCCTGCAAGTTCCCAGATACGACGACTAACCTCCAGGGAGAGCAGCTGGTCAATGATGCCCACAACTTCGCTTGGCGATAGCGGGCGTGTCACGTCATAGTCCTCATCGAGGGACTCGCCGGGGGCGAGACAGCCGCTGTCCATCTTGGGGTCCATGACCTGAACCTGGTCAGTCTGCGGAATTTGCAATAGCATCATCGTGAGCGACAAACCTCAAGAGCCCCGACGGACTCGAACAGAGTGAAGTAGCCATCCTTGACGAGCTCGCCTGGTTCCAAGGCTATGGCGGGGGGTGGTGCCCGTTAGCACGAGTTGAATCAGAGCATAGAGACAGGAGATAGCCTGAGGAAGTTCATACTCGCAGCCGCAGAGAAGAATTTCTGGGTGATGTCCTGGGCAATTAAGCCCTCGCTGGTAATCATGGGCGGCGGGGGCTCCTGAAAGGGGTCGAAGTGCAGCCCGGGGTTGGCGTGGTTGAGGTTGAGGTCCAGCAGCTCTGCATTTCATTGGGTCGTTAACAACGGGCTTGCTCTGCTTCTTTTGTTCGTTCTTATCTTTGGAGGGAAACTACTGACGTACCTTCCGACATACCCCTGGTGACGCTGTCGTCATGCGAATCCATGGCTCTTCTCAGAAAACGAAATAATTTATTTCATGTTTTTCTGGGTGGCACTTTGGGCAAGCCTGGAGTCGGAGCCGGACGGGCGGGTGGTTGCCTTAGCTTTGGTGACCAAGCAGTTGAGAATCGGAGCCGTGAGGTGAGTGGATAAGCGAACAAAACCCCGTGGTTCATGCCCGAAGATGCACTGCTTGGACGTCCCCCACGAATTCGAGTTTGAGCACTGACAACTCCGGGTGACGTTTGTTTTATGACATGAACATGGCCAAAGAAAGTCTAGGCAAGTCTTGCCCGGGCATTTCACAGTTGCGGTAACAATGGGTATTGACTCAAGTCCAGTCCACTCTCCCTTTCAAAGTCCTCTATTGAGCTTCTCCCAATATGATACAGTCCTGACGCTCGCAGACGCCAAAAACAACGAGACGCTGTGGTGTGCTGTCCGCCCAGTTTTTACAACCCTCCTCTGCCCTTCCCCATCCGTCTTCCCATCAGTCCATCATCGTCCTCCGCCTTAGTGGGTACCACCGGTGGCAGCGCTCTCGACAGCCGCCTGGGCGTTGGCCTCAGCCAGGTTCTGGATCTCGCCCTGCTTGCCGTTCTGTATCGCATCGCAAAAAAGATCGTCGATCAGCCCCGAGTGTTCCCTTTCATCCGGCACCCTTGCACCCCAATTGCGGCTGGCTTCGACTTACCGACCACTTCGCGAATCTCAGCTCCTGCTGGCCCCGGCGCTCGGCGGCCAGTCTCTTGTCCTCCTTCAGGCTGCGGCGCACGACGCGGGCAGCGACGGCGAGGTAGCGGTTGTAGCTGCAAAACGGCGAAAGCTGGCGTTAGCTTGTCTGTGTCTCCCGTGTTTCCCTTGTCCCGTCGCTTTTCTGCTCTCTCCAGTTCCGTCGCCCCATTGTGTCCCCCAACTTTGTCCGCAATCGCAAAAACCGTCGATAGGCTGCAAGGAAAGCAATTGACTCACGTAAGGCCGGCGGCTTTCCACGCGAACGTCATTTTGGCGGTTTGGCAGGGCGGTGACTTGGTTGCTGTCTGCTGGGTTTCGAGCGCCGTTTCTGGCGAGAAAAGGCTCGCACAGCCGAGAAGCTCCGCCAGCCCAGCTTCTGCGTCACGTGACTCACCACTGCAATCAAAACAGCTCTCCGCGATCTCCCGCAGTTCACGAGAGCTGGATTGTTTGACGGATAATTGCATGTTGAAAAGTCGAGAAGAGAAAATAAGCAAGACAACACCATGTTCATGATACACTTCGACAAGCACTACGGAAATACCCAACTGCTCTCCTCACACGCTGCCCCCCTGCCCCTTTCTAAGCCCTTCGCTCGGTCACAGACATAGGAAAGTGAGTTAGGTCTAGAATCACTATATGCACAATGTGGTGGACGAGCCGCGAGTCTACGACGGCGGAGGGCTGTTGGTACATTTTCCTCGCTCCCCTTCCCCGCTCTACCCCTTCCCCGTCTATACCTGGAGCCCAAGGTCCTCGGCGAACGGCAATACGTGCAGGTCGCCAACCGCCGCAACCGACGCCTTGCCCTCTAATAGTGTCTTGGCCGCCTGTTGCAGTTTGTCAGTTTTCGTCTGTAGAGTGCAAAAAGGATAAGCAGGCAAACTTACAGCCTTGAGCTTCTCAGCGTTCACGCCCTCCAGAGCCTTGATCGTCTCGGCAACCTGCAGCGGCTTGCCGCCGTGGATCAGGTTGGCACCGGCATGGATGAGCCCAGTGCCGCTGACCTCGCTGCCCGAGAGCAGGTTGAACTTGGCCTTGGCAATGGCCTTGACCAGGTTCTCCTGCGAGACACCGCCCTCGACAACGCTCTTGAGAGCCTTGACAGCCTCCTCGGCAGCCTTGCGAACTGCAGAGGCGGAGCCGTTGATCTGGATGGTGAGGAGACCGGCATCGGAGTAGGCAAAGTTGGTGGCCTTGGCAGTGGCGCCGGGGGTGGTCGAGGTAGCCTTGGACAGGAGAGAGAAGCCGGGCGACCACTTGATGGTCGACTCGCCGCCGAGCAGGCCGACGAGGACGGCCGTCTCGGGCTGGCTGGCACCGAGGGCGGCACCGGGGAAAGCGATAACCATCGAGTTGCCGCCAACCTTGGCGATCCGCTGCTGGCCGCCGTAGTACTTGGAGGCGGCATTGACCAGGGAGGCCGAGGACGTGGCGGGCACGGCCTTGAAGAAGGGCTCGATCCACTTCGAGAGACCGGTCTGGCTGGCACCGTCAGCAACCACGGCAATGTTGGCCTTGGTGTAGGCGGCCTCAGCAAAGGCGGCGACCGAGTTCTCGTTCAGGTAGGAGGCGATGGGCGTGCTGGGAGTCGGGTAGAGGGGGGCGCCGAGGCCGTTGTGGAAGGCAACCGAGTGGGCGGCATCGAGGGCGATGGCGGCAGCGTCAACCTTGGCCTGCTTCATGTGGATGACATCCTGAACCTCCTCGTGGTACTCGTGGGCTGTTCACAACAAATGAGCACGGCTGGTCCCCCAGACAACGACAGACACTCGATATGACGCACTGGTGTACTTGGTCTTGGAGATCACCTCGGCAAGGAGCTCGGTGAAGTAGGGGAGGTCCTCGCGGAGGAAGTTGGCCTGCAGGACGAGGGCTTCGCGGGTGTGGTAGGCGGTCAATTGGCCGCCGAGGAGCTCGGCCTCGCGGGTGATGCGAAGAGCGGAGCGTTTTTGGGTGTTCTGTCGACGAGAAGCAAATTAGCTCATCTGTTGTTGATGCGCCAGCACAACCGCGTCCTTCCCCCCGGACCCGAATTGAAACACCAGGGGCGACCTGCCTTGAAGGCGAACTCCTCCAATCCGACGGTCAAGCCCGGGAGAGGCTCGTACCGGGTGCCGGCTTTCGCGACGATGGCGAGGCGGGTGGTCGGGCCCCCGTCGTCCCGGGAAGCGACCTTGACGCCGGTGATGTCGGTTGGCTCGTACGAGGCCACAGGCGACGCAACAGCCGCAAATCCGCGCTGCGCAAGCTTCGCAGCTCCCTGGCGGCGAAGAGCCAGCTGGCTGCCCCTCGTCAGAGCCGGTCTGCAGATCATGGTTGGAGGGGCCGTTTGTCGTCAATTGACACTTCTGTCGTGTTTGCGGCAGCACTCTGCGTGAGGGAGCTCTTTCGACCTTAGCACTTCCGAAAATTCCCTGGGGGGTTCCCGGTATGGCGGAAAAATTGGCTGTGCCGAGACCGTGCCCGGCTCGAGGGCGCTCGAGGCGGCCAAACCCGGCTACGAACACTGTGCAAGGCCCCCAAAACATTCCGACTTGGCCCTGAACCATCTGATGATGACGAGCCTTGAACACCGCTGATGCAACGGCCCAAGACAGGCTCGATGCGCATTCAAAGGCTGTGTTTTTCTTTTTTTCTCATTTCGTTTTACACAGCACTTGTTTATCAATTCTAGCTTGTTGCGTCTTGTACTGCTAGCCACCCGGCACACTCTCCCGCTGTACCTACTTGAATGCTACGTATACAGTCTGTTTAGCTCCCCATGACCTCGAGCTGGCCTGTGTCAGCACTGAAGCGCAGCCGGCGATTGGCTGGAACCCGTCCAGGAGCTGCCCCGCGACTGACGGCCCAAATTTGCCTTTGGGATGTGACTCCAGCGGCTGCGACTCAAAAATTATCAGACCCGTTTCCAGTCCCCCACCAAAGCACCATTTCCTTTCGGCGCTGCACCCTGCACCACCGTCGGGGTATCTCAATGAATATCCGGTAGCAATTGTGGAAGCTCTAGAGATAGTGAGAGCATCTCTAGACGCTAAATCTCGACGACCGACAACACCACCGACACCGCCATCATGTTGGTCGTGAGTCCATCCCCCGCGCAATCCCGCCGCATGTCGCACATCGCGGCTGCGCATCGCGCTCCCATCCTGTCGCGGCTTGCCAAACTAACTCGATGCCCAGACGAAACCGGTCGCAGATCTATGCGCCCTGCTCATTGACGAGCTCCATGGCGAACTCCCTTCTGTAGGTCCTCTGTCGTCGTCTCGGATACGAGGCGGCGTTCCTCGATGGCCAGCACCGGGACTGACCGACTCCTCCATAGAGAATATTTGCAATCCTTCTCAGCAAAGGCCGATCGACCCTGCCCCAACTCGTCCAGTACACATCGATGACCCCGCGCCAACTACGCCATGGTCTCGCCGTTCTCCAGCAGCACAACTTGCTCTTCTACCACGTCGACCCGGGCGCCGAGTTCGCCTTCTACGAGGCCAATGCCGAGCACGCCTATAATTTGGTTCGCACGGGCAAGATTCTCGAGATGATCGACAGTTCCTTCGGTGCCCCGGCAAAGGATGTCATGCAGAACCTTCTTCTTTCGGGCCAGACGAGGATATCGGATTTGGTTACCGCCTACCAGGAAAAGATTGAGCAGGCGAACCTGGGAGCTGTCCATGTTGAGGATGACGATGATTTTGGGGCGGAGACGAATGGCGTCAACGGGGACTCCCACCCGGACAAGAAGGCTGGCCCATTGGTCAAGAGCACCGCCCACTTGAACTCGATTATTTGCAGGCTAGTGGAGGCCGAACTGATCGACGTCGTCCATGCAAAGACATTTGAGAGTTCCCAGGACATTCTCAAGACCGTCGAGAAGGAGGTCATGGACAAGTACTTTCCTGCTGGGGTCAAGGGAAACAAGGCCAAAATCGAAGTGCAGGAGAGGATCGCTGAGGGCCTCCGCAAAGTTCGTGGCGAGTCCAAGTCACTCAAGCGCAAACTCGAACAAAACGGCACGGCGGCAAAAAGACGCAAGCTCTTTGCCGGGGTTGGCATGTCGAACGGGTCCCACGACGAGGATATGGACCCGGCCTTGGATGTAGGTTCCATTGACAAAGGGAGATGTCGTGACTGCGGTGCTGACCGTTCTCCAGCCGAGACAAGTCATCAGGATAAACTACGAAAAGTGCCTCGTTGATTTGCGCAACCGGCGGCTTGTTCAATTTGCAACGGACATCTTCGGGGAGACCTCGGCATACGTGTACGGCGTGCTCTTGAAGCTGCTCACCAAGGATGTACCTCGCTGCCGCCCAGATGCGGCGATGGATTTTGGCGAAGACAAGGAGGAAAGCGAAAGGGACGCGGTGTCTGTGACGACGGACCAAATCCTCGACAACCTCAAGACGTCCGTCGACCTCTCTCTGGGGATAGGAAAAGCGGAGAGACGACAGGTTTCTTCCACCGCTGCCGAGAAGATCGAGCTGTTCCCGCCGAAGAAGAAGCTGTTGATCGAAGAGGCGGAAGTAGAGGGTGAAGCCAGCGCGGACGAAGACGAAGACAACGAGTCGAGCGATGAGTCCGAATACGATTCCGATTACAAAGCGCCAACGACGAACGGAACAAACAGTGTCAACGGCACAAACGGTGCCAAGGTCAAGTTTGACGAGTCGGCAGCGCCCAAAGAGCGGCGACTAGACCGGCCGACACAGCTTCGACAGCACCTCCTCATGCTCTCGGAAAGCACGCAGCGCTTCGTGCGGCACTGCGGCTCGAACGAGTGGACAGTCGACTTCATCCCCCTGATGAACGCGCTCCGCGAGGTCGAACTTGACTCGGTGATCGAACGGACCTGCGGCCGGCAAGGTCTCCGCCTCGTGCGCATCCTCCGCGCCAAAGGCAAACTCGACGAGAAGGCACTTCCCAACGTCGCACTCATGCGCAAGCCCGAGCTCCAGCAGAAGATGCTCGAGATGCAGACGGCCGGCTTTGTGCACGTGCAAGAAGTCCCGCGCGACCTGAAAGCGGACGTCAAGAAGTCCTTCTTCCTCTGGTTCTGCGACGTCAACCGCTCGCTCAGCCGGCTGCTCGACACCAGCTACACGACCATGGCGCACTGCATCCAGGTGCTCGAGGCGCTCCGCCAAAAGGAGCGGGACGTGCTCGAGACGACCAAGCGCAGCGACGTCCGGGGCCGCGAGAAGGACACCATGCGCAAGGAGTACTACGAGCGGTACTCGCGGTTCCTCGAGTGCGAGCGCAAGCTGTTTGCGCAGGTCATGCGGGTGGATGATCTCGTGTCGGTGCTGAGGGATTTCTAATGGGGGTGGATATGGATATCCATCAAATCTAACCTGTCAACGGGGACCTTTCCAAGTGTTACGATATGTACGGTAGTAGGTGGTGGAAGTCAAAGTCACATTTGCAATTGCATCGGCGGCGTCGCTGGCTTGGTGGGAACAAAATATGGGGATCATTCATCATTGCATCTAGCTGGCGTTGTCTTGGGGGGGTGGTTCGGGTTTCTTTTGCTTCCTGACGTGCTCCCGGGTGTGCCGGTTGCTGTACTGTCGCGCAGGTTGCACCAGATAGAAATTGAATGTGCTGCAATTGAGATCTTGATTCTTGCCTGATGAGAGGAAGACCTCGGTCAATCACCTCGTCACGTCAGTCCGCGCTGAACCCCTGACTGACGTCTTGATAAGCGATAAGCTCTCCAGGAACAAGCAGCGGACTGCCAGGGGTCTTGTCGGGGGTGGTGCGATTTTGCGCGCGCCGGCGGTTCCCCGCTGTCGGAGCTGGGGTTAGCGCTGCGGGCTCTAGAATTTTTTTTTGACGGGCCGGGCGGTGACCGATAGGAAGAAGTCGGACGGCCTTCCTTGCACAGCGGTTTCAACCCATTGGCTTTTTCTCGCGCTCGAGTAAACACCCTCCTTTTTAGGTCTCGTGTGTGTTGTCGTTTGCTGCGTGTTAGTCTCTGCTTGGGCGTTCCGTTCCGGCTGTTCTTTCTTTTTTGATCTACTACTATACGCGAAGAAATTCGAAAGACAAAAGACAAGATGTCTCCCCCCATGGCTGCGGCGAAGGAGAAGGAGTCGAACCTGGCGAGGTTGCTGGGTTCCGGTACGTTTCCATTGGAGATGATGGGATGCTTCAAAAGAGTGGCTGTTGACTTCTGTGTGTGTAGGCTCCGCCGGTATCGCCGAGCTGGCTATCTTCCATCCCGTACGTTTGCCCGACGACTGCGACTCCAGAACCCCGATGGGTCATGTCATTCCATGGTGGAAGAGGATCAGGGGGCTGACGGGGTGACGGGATGACAGGTCGATACCATTGCGAAGCGTCTCATGAGCAACGAGGGCAAGGTTGCCTCCATGACCCAGCTCAACACCGTCATCTTCAAGGACAAGGCCGCCGCGCCGATCGGGAGGAAATTCGTCTCGCTGTTCCCCGGCCTCGGGTACGCCGCCGGCTACAAGGTGCTGCAGCGCGTGTACAAGTACGGCGGCCAGCCCGTGGCCCGCGACTACCTCAACACCCACTACGGCAGGGACTTTGAGAACGCGTTCGGCAAGAAGACCGGCAAGGCGATCATGCACTCGACTGCGGGAAGGTGAGATTTGCCATGGGAAACAGGCTCAGGGATGAGGAATAGGGGCTGACAAAGGGGCGATGTGCAGCCTTATCGGCATCGGCGAGATCGTCCTTCTCCCGCTTGATGTGCTCAAGATCAAGCGCCAGACCAACCCGGAGGCCTTCCGTGGCCGTGGTGTTCTCAAGATTGTCAAGGATGAGGGCTTCAACCTGTACAGGGGTTGGGGCTGGACGGCGGCGAGAAACGCTCCGGGATCGTTCGCGGTATGTCCTTCGCCTCTTGCCCCTGAATGCGGTGGATAGAGGGTGCTGACTCGACGTGCACAGCTCTTCGGTGGCTCAGCCTTCGCCAAGGAGTTCCTCTTCGGTCTGCAAGACTACAACAAGGCGTCGTGGTTTGAGAACTTTGTCGCCTCCATCGCCGGCGCGTCGGCCTCGCTCGTCGTTTCGGCCCCGCTCGACGTGATCAAGACGCGCATCCAGAACCGCAACTTTGACAACCCCGAGAGCGGCTTCCGCATTCTGTCCAACATGGCCAAGAACGAGGGTGCCTCGGCCTTCTTCAAGGGCCTTGTTCCCAAGGTCAGTCTTCCTTATTGAGTGTTAACATGAGAGGATAGTGTTTGCTGACATGTGATTGCCCTGTAGCTCCTCATGACCGGCCCCAAGCTCGTCTTCTCCTTCTGGCTGGCGCAGACACTAATCCCCGCCTTCGACGCCGCGTTTAAGAAATGAGCGGAGCCAATGCAGGGGGTAGACGGAGGGGTTGGGACACCCCATGTACAATAGCATCACAAAGCGTGGGGTCGGAACGGAATCTTCTTTTCGGCGTTGTGGGAACGAACGAGGCGGCGACGGCCGGTGGGTGGATTGGGGGATAAAATTCTCGTGTGGCTCGGGGGCAAGCGGCGCTTTCATCTAGCGAGCGAGAATCTTTCGTCGACCGCTTTTATATTGAGCAATTAGACCGATTTTTAGTAGACTAGAACATGATATCACTTCTCTAAATTTTTTGACGGATAAGGTGATATCGAGCTGGTTTATGTCGGTGGTCGTGAGAGTGAGAAGTTATCCCCGGCTCACTTACACTAGGTCCGAGTTGTCTGTGCGGAGAATAAGGGGTGAAAACAAAATGTGCCATATCCAGAAGGGTTGCTCATTATGATGTAGTCAAAAAGACGGGGGACGATGCGGATTGTGCAAACTCTCATACAAGACACTCATCATTCATTGCTAGACTACATCTACAAGTCAGGTATCCTCCATCAACATCTATCCCCAAGAAAACAAACAAACCCCTGAACGCCAACCAAATAACCCATCAACCCCAGGACCACAACACCCCCGGCCCACTCCAAACCCCCTACCG
>Ga0247823_10005004_pt1 | contig 10556 bp, 8 predicted proteins | sample 13C_PalmiticAcid_2_FD_192426 | JGI IMG/M metagenome (GOLD analysis project Ga0247823, IMG submission 192426) | Soil microbial communities from agricultural site in Penn Yan, New York, United States - 13C_PalmiticAcid_Day30 | ecosystem: Environmental > Terrestrial > Soil > Agricultural land...
GAGTATGACATCATCGCGATGCTGGAAGCCGAAGATAGCGCGCAGCTCAACGAGCTGATCGACGAGATCGGGCTTCTGGATGGAGTCGAACGGACAACGACCTCGGTCATTCTGGCGACCAAGATCGAACGGTAATTTCCGCGGGGCTTTGAAATCACTGACGTGTCGTCAGCGGGAGCATCCCCCGCGGGGAGGGGCACGATAGCCGCCAGAGCCCTTCTGGAAGCACCCCAATTGTGGTGAAGCGGTCGACTATCGGATTATAACCGGCGCAAGCGCGAGATGAGCGGGGCCGAACTATACGCCATGTAAAATGGCGATAAGTAGGCGTGATGGCCCGTGAATACCCGCTCACCGCAACCGGCCATCAACGGTGATCCGCGAATGCCGACGCCAGATTGTCCACGCCTAACAGTTGCCTTTAACTCCATCGGCACAGTCTGCAGCGGATTCAACGTCTTTCCCTGCGCCTTCAACCGTATTGCAAGCTGACAGAATAAAGATAGAGCCGCTAATGGCGAAAATTGTCAGAAGCCTTTTCATTCTCTTTCTCCGACGGCGAGGGCATATCACCCTCCGTTTGAGTTTCGGTATTTCGACAACGGCCGTTCGCGACGATCGTTCCGGTGCATCGGCGTCACCTTAGCCGAAGCGTTCAAAATGATCGCCGGGCCGGGAAAACGAAAAGGTGCATCGCTTCCGAAACGATCCGGCGGCGCGTGGATGAGGTCGATCGATATCGAAATGTCGCCGCCGCTTGCCCGGGCGTCAAAATCGTGGCCGTCGTTGGCGTGAAGAGCGGCCGATCCTCGTCATCGAGGCTATGCCCGAATGCTCGTTGAACGAAGCGAGTGTCCCGGCATGGCTTCAGCACCGGCTCGTCAAATGGTGGCTCCCGACCAGATCATTTTCGCCGACGTCGTGCTCGTTGATTGGCAACTACCGGCTGCTTCGAGCTTTTTTCGGATGCAAAGCTGATCGACACCTTCGGCCCATCCTGCATGGACGGGCGCATCCGTGGCGATCAAAACTCTCCGGCCACGCCAATGCGTACCGCGGTGTTGCGGCTGCCTGCATGCGACACGCCTGCCGTGAAGGCAAGCGGCGCACCGGTGTCGAACCGGTGGGCGATGGACGCGCCGGCCGCCTGTTCGCCGCGGAAGGTAGCGAGATTGAAGGTATAGCTCGTTTTGCCGGGTTCGGACGGCATCGGCGCGGGAGTCAGGGCAACCGCGGCGGCCGTACCTCGCTGTGCTTCGCGCCGGTCGCGGTCGGTTACAGCGTATAGATCCTCTATTTGCGCGCTGTGGGTTGCCGTCAGAGCCTGCAACGCGGGAATCGCGGTCATCGTCATCGCTTCGAGCGAGGTCAGGCGGCTGTCCTGAGTGGCGTTGACCGTCTGAAGGACCCCGATCTGAGCGTTCTGCGCCATATTCACATTCTCTGCGCTGCTGATCCGTCCATCCTGTGCCGTGTTCTGCGCCAGCGCGGTGCCGGCATCCGTGGCCGCCCCGATTGCGGTTGCCTGCGCCGCGGATGCGTCGCTGCGCGCGGCGTCGGCGACGATCTGCGCGTTGGTCGCGGTACTTTGTGCGGTCGCCGCGTTCGCCAGCGCGGTGTTGGCGGTTCCCTGCGCGGTCGCCGCATTCGCCAGTGCGGTGTCGGCGGTTCCTTGCGCGGTTGCCGCATTTGCCAGCGCCGTATTGGCGGTTCCCTGCGCGGTCGCCGCGTTCGTCAGCGCGGTGTCGGCAGTTCCTTGCGCAATTGCCGCATCTGCCAGCGCTGCGTCGGCGGTCCCCTGCGCGCCGGCTGCGGCCTGCTGGACCGTGTGCAGTTGGCTTCCGTTGACGGCATCGGTGCTCGTTGCCGTCACCGATCCGGCGCTGACGTTGACGAGGCCGCGCGTCTGGCCCGCCGATCCGAAGGAGACGGTGTCGGGGGCCGTGGCAGTCGAGTTGGCGCCGATCGCGACGCTGCCGTTCGCTCCGCTCGCCACCTGACTGCCCGATCCGATCGCGACGCTGCCGGTAGCGAGCGCGGCCGCGCCCGCTGCATTGTTGCTCGCGCCGCCGATTGCGGTGCTCGCATTGCCCGAAGCGACGGCGCCCTGCCTGATGCCCGATGCGCTTCCGATGGCGACCGCGCTCGCGCCGCTCGCCTGCGCGCCGCTCCCGCCGGCCTGCCCGGTGAAGCCGCAGCAGCCGGTTGCTCCGGTGCCCCCCGCACCGACCGCGATCGCGCCGCTTGCCGATGCCTGCGCACCGCTGCCACCAGCGCCGCCCGTGCCCCCGGCCGATCCCTGACCGGCGGTGCCGCCTCCGCCGATTGCGGTCGACCCGTTCGCCGTGGCGCTTGCGCCCGTGCCCCCGGTGCCCCCGGTGCCTCCGGCCGTGCCGTTGCTGCCGTCACCACCTGCGCCGATCGCGGTGGCTCCGCCGCCCGAAGCGGTTGCGCCTGTGCCGCCGGGGCTGCTGGACCATCCGGGCTGGTTCGGTCCGGGGTTGCCAGGGTCGCCGACCACGACGTCGCTCGCAAAGGCCGGCCCGGAAACGAAGAGGGCAAGCAGGGGCAGGTGCCGCACCGCCCGGAGGAAGCGGTGCTTCGGTGCGATTTCGACGCGTGCCGGATAGCTGCCGCGCATCCTGTCGGAATGGATCATGTTAAATTCCCCCTAGATATCTCGATGCCGCCGGTTGGCGATCGGTCCGCGCGAGGCGCCGACGCGTTGCGGGACCCTCGCGCTCAACGGGATCCGGGCCGGGGCGCGGACGGCTTGAAGCATGGGAAGAAACCGAGCGAAATACCTGAAATCAGGTAGAGAAGATCAATATTTTGTCAGGATTTATCCGGTCGGGCCGGCGCGATATCGAAAACCAGCATGGTCCCTTCGTCGGTCGAGCGAAGGTCGAGGCTTCCCCCGAGCCGGGATGCGCGCGATGCCATGCTTTGGAGGCCGATCCCGCTGTCGCGCATCTCTTCGGGATCAAAGCCATGGCCATCGTCGCGGATCGTCAATCGCAGCCCGCCGCCCTGTGGGAGAAGTGCAATATCGATTTCGTGCGCACCGCTATGCTTGAGCGCGTTGGTTACGCCTTCCTGCACCACGCGCATGAGGTCGAGGCTTTGCTCGGCGGACAGGCTATGGTCGCCGAGCCCGTCGAGCTGCCATCTGCACAGGATATTGCGATTTTCGCACAACAGCGTCAGCCGTGCGCGCAACGGCGCGAGCCACTCCGCGAGGGGGCGGTCCGCGGGATAGGTCCCCGTCGACGTATCGATCACGAGGCGCAGTTCATCGCGTAATTCCTTCAGCATCGAAAGGAATCGTCCGCGCGATACGTCGCCGGTGCCATGTTCCAGCGCCGCGATATTGTTGACCAGTGTCGCTCCCATGCCGTCGTGAAGATTATGCGCCAGACGCATTCGTTCGGCCATCCGGCTGCTGGCAAGTCGAAGTTCGTGCTGGTGATTGAGCACGACTGCGAGTTCTTCTCGCGCCGCTTCGACCTTTTCGCTCAACTTGTCGTTGAACTGCTCGACCCGTGTCATTGCGGAGACGAATTTCCAGGCGAGAACGATCGCCATGCAGACGATCAGGATCTGCGAGGTGATCGGCGCATAGTAGGTGTTGTCGTGCCATATGCCGGCAAACACCAGCTGATCGTGCGCCGCCGCCGCGAGAGTGAGTGCGTTGGTGATATTGAGCATCCAGTGATCGATGCGCGGGCTTCGCCAGGTCGACACGAAGAACAGCGATATGGTACCGAAATAGAGGGCGGAGGCAGCGCCGGACAGGATGAGGCGCGTCGGGCCGAGCTGATCATGGGGGACTGCGACCATGAGGATCAGGCTTGCGAGAAACCCGGCTCCCAGCAGTGCCTCGACGCGCGGAAACCGCCGTTCGAGAAAGCGGATCACGAACATGCAATAGCTGGCGGTAAACAGCAGGAGGGCGATGAGCGTCGTGCGCGACCAGCCGTCGGTTGTTGCGAAGGGCCAGGGCGTCGTCGCGACGAGATTGAGCGAATAGGCCGTCCATGCGAACAGCGCGAGGCTGTACCAGCCATAAGCGGCTTCGCGCCGGCGCATCAGCCAGATTGCGAAAAAGAAGGTCGCGAGCGCGATGGTTATGCCGAGGTTGAAGGTCGGGAGCACGCGCCGCAGCCAGTGAGTGCGGTCGTAGCGCGCCTGGATCGTCGCCGGATCGCCCAACGCGACGGGCCCGAGACCCGGCTGATAGATTGCATAGCCCGACACGCGGATCAGCAACACATTTCTTCCCTCGCGCAGCAGGGGCGGGGAGAGCAGCCAGCGACGCGGCATGTTCCACGAACGCGACATGGGTTCGGACAAATGGGCGTCGCGGGCGATCGGGGATCCGTTCAGATAGGCGGCGCCCGCCAGCGTCCAATAGTCCAGCATCAGCGCGGTCGGGCGTCCGGCGTCGTGCTGGTTCCAGCTCAACCGGTACCAGACGACGCCCTCGAAATCCGGCCAGCGCGTCGACCAGTCATCGGGCAACATCACCGGACGCCATCCTGAAACGGGCGGCGTTTCGGCGCCCGGGTCCGATCGGGCCGCCTCGATGCCGGTGAACGGTGTCAGCGGGCTCGCCGCGCCGACGCCGGTATGCAAGAGCAGCGCGGCGATCAGCAAAGCCAGCTGTCTAAGGCAGATAGCCATGCGCTCTGGCTTCGAACACCGCTTCTGTGCGCGAGCGCACCGCCAGTTTCTTGTAGATGTTCCGGACGTGGCATTCGACCGTATAGCGGGACAGCACCATGATCTCGGCGATTTCCCTGTTCGTGAAACCCTTGTTCACCATCGTCAGCATTTCGATCTCTCGCGGTGTCAGCGCGGGCGTCGCCGCTGTCTTGGGCGTATCGCCGGGCGCCGATACGGGCGGACCGATCATCGCAAGAATATGTCGGGCGACGAAGGGGTCGATGGGCGCTCCCCCCCGCAAGATGCTGCGGATCGAAAGCGTGATCTCGATATCGTCGCGTTCCTTCAGCAAATAGCCGGTGGCGCCGGCTTGCAATGCGTCGAGGATGATCTGTTCCTCGCGCCAGGCGGAGATCACCAGTATCGGCAGGGCCCGATCGCGTTGGTGCAAATCCCGGATCAAATCCACGCCGTTGCCGTCGGGTAACCCGACATCGACGAACGCCATCGCGAAAGCCTGTTCATCGAGCAGTCGCCGCGCATCCGCGATGCTGGAGGCGAACGACAGGACGCTGTCGTCATATCCCAGCCCGCCGAGGATTGACTTCAACCGGATGTGCATGATCGGCTCATCCTCGACCAGCAAAAGCGGTGCGGGCAGGAGGGCGCTGTCGGGGGAGGGAGGATTATCGGCCAATCGGGATTCCAGTCCAGCCGCCACAAATGGCAGGTCGCGCTTACACCCCGGCATGGCATATATATCGCGCTTCGACATCCCCGAAATCAGGTAGGGCGTTCAGCCGCAATTCCGGCGGGCAAATGAAGAACGGGCTTTCCCGGGCCGCTTTGTCGAATTCGTCCCCGAAAGCCGCCCGATTGCTTGCGGATCAACCAGCAGGCAACGGGACAAGCTACGGCGGTTGCGTTTCGATCGGCTGGTGCGTGAGTTCAAAAATCCGGACCTCGGATTTTTTTTGGCTGCGATGTCGGGATGGACGATTGGCCTGCGTCCTTGTGTCGCCGGAGCATCGTGCTTCGCCGAAGGGAGAATTCGAATGACCAAGATGATTTTCATCAACCTGCCCGTGGCCGATCTGGCGGCGACCACGGCGTTCTATACGGCGCTGGGCTTTACAAAGAACGACATGTTCAGCGACGAGACTGCTTCGTCGATGATGTGGTCCGACCAGATCACCTTCCAGCTTCTGACGCGCGAATATTTCCAGACCTTCACTTCGAAGACCGTCGGTGATGCGCATGTCGACTGTCAGCTTCTCGTCGCACTGTCGGCCGACAGCCGGGAAGAGGCCGACCGTCTCGCCGAACTCGCCGGCGAACGGGGCGGCAAGACCGATCCCCGCGCGCCCATGGATCTGGGCTTTATGTACAATCGCGCCTTCGAGGACCCGAATGGCTATGTCGTCGAACTGGTATGGATGAACCCGGAGGCGGCCATGGGTAACGGCGCCGGGGCAGCGGAATAGGACTTGGGGGGCGGCCGGCCGCGGCCGGCCGTCACCGAACGAACAGGACAGGTGCGATGCTCTACGCTGTATTATGCTACCATGACGAAGCGATCACGGGCTCATGGACTCCGGACGAGGAATCGGTGGTCGTGAACCGGCTGATCGCTGTCCACGACAAATATGGAGACCGATTCCGGCCGGTGCTGCGCCTGATGCCGGCCAGTACGGCGATGTCGATGAAAAGCGGCGCTGCGGTCATGACGGACGGGCCTTTTACCGAGACGAAGGAACAACTGCTCGGTATCTACACGGTCGATGTAGAGGGTCTCGATGATGCGGTCGCGATCGTCGCGGACTTGAGCGCGGCCAATCCTACCGCCAATTATGAGCTGCGCCCGCTGATCGCCTACATCACCGATGGGGCGTTCGGTCCCGTGCAAGCCATCGAGGGCGCGCGGCGCGATGGCTCGGACTGAGGACTATCGCGCGACGATCGCTGCGGCGCGCCCGCGCGCGATGGCCGCGTTTCTGCGTTATTTCCGGGATCTCGACCGGGCGGAGGATGCGTTTCAGGAAGCGTGCGTCAGGGCGCTGTCCGCATGGCCCAAAAACGGTCCGCCGCGCGATGCGACGGGGTGGCTGATCCTCGTCGGTCGCAACGCGCAGGTCGACGCCATACGGCGGCAGCAAAGGGCCACGAACGAGGCGGACGAATTCGTCACTGACGCCGCTATCGGCGGCGAACCCGACATGATCGAGCGGCTGGACCAAAACCATTTTCGCGACGACATTCTGCGCCTCCTCTTCACCTGCTGTCACCCCGATCTGTCGCCCGCGCAGCAGATTGCGGTCGCCCTGCGCATCATTTCCGGGCTGTCGGTGATGCAGATTTCCCGCGCCTTCCTCGTTAGCGAGGCTGCAATGGAACAACGGATCACGCGGGCCAAGGCGAGGATTGCCAAGGCAGAATTACCCTATGAGGCGCCGGGCGCTATTGAACGGACAGACCGCCTCGCGGCGGTCGCCAAGATGCTCTACCTCCTGTTCAACGAGGGCTATACGGCTGCTGACCCCGCCAGCGACCGTGCCGGCCTCTGTGCCGAAGCCATCCGGCTCGCGCGGATGCTCCTCGAAATGTTTCCGGCCGAGCCGGAGCTGATGGGCCTTCTTGCGCTGTTGTTGCTCCAGCATTCGCGAACGGCCGCCCGCTTCGACGAAGGCGGGTTTCCGATCCTTCTGGACGAACAGGACCGGCTGCTATGGAACCGCGATACTATTGCAGAGGGTGCCGCGCTGATCGACAAGGCGATGCGGCATCGTGCGCCCGGCCCCTATCAGATTCAGGCCGCGATTGCGGCGCTTCATGCGCGCGCAGATAGTCCGGCGGAGACCGATTGGCCGCAAATCGACCAATTGTATCAGGCTCTCGAACGACAGGCTCCGTCACCGGTAACGACCCTCAATCGCGCGGTCGCGGTCGCGCACATTCTGGGCGTCGCCGCAGCGCTCGAACTGATCGCGCCGCTTTCCGAAGCGCTTGACGGCTATTTCTATTTCCATGGAACGCGGGGCGTTTTTTACAAGGAAATGGGTAACACGCAGGAGGCGCGACGCTCTTTTGCGAAAGCGATGGCGCTTGCTTCGTCGCCGGCCGAAGCCCTGCACATCCGGCGCGAAATCGAACGTCTCGAACAGGGGGCGGACCGATGATCCGACGGCACGAACTCGTTGAAAGCGCGAACCGGATCGGGTTTTCAGGTGTCCCCAACCGACATGTCAGGCGGGCTGTTTGGTTGCGCGCCGTATCACGTCGGCATAGCCGCGCGAAATGCAGTCGAAACCGTCGAAATAGCCGCGTGCACGAAGCAGGCGATGCATCTTGCGCAGGCGATAGGGCGGCACGCCGGCGGCGAGGTGATGCTCGACATGATAGCTCACATGATTGGGGGCGATGAAGAGCCGTTCCCACCACCGCGCCACGGTCGTCGACGTGTTCAAGCGCGCGTCGGCGCTGCCGCGATCGGGGACCACGCCATGCTCGCCGATCTGGCGGAGGCGGACGATCGCCGGATAGACGAAGAGCAGGGCGATCCACCAGAGGCCATAGGCCCACCAGCCGCCGGCGAGGGCCAGGACGGCGAACAACGCGCCATGAAAGGCAAGCCAGGGCCATTGGTCGGCGAGGCGGAAGCGTGACAGCGAACGCATGAGGTCGCGAACGCCGGTGCGGCCAGTGATGTCGCGCAGGAATTTGCGGCGCAGCGAGGCGCGATCGATCGGATAGCTGGCGACAAAGATCAGGTCGGGATCGTTCGGCGTGCCGGCGAAACGATGATGTTGCAGATGATAGGTGCGGTACGCCGAAAGCGACGTGTTGACCGGCACCCCGGCGAGCCATTGACCGGCGATCTCGTTCGTGCGCCGCTCGCGAAACAGCGCGTGGTGGGCGCAGTCATGGACAATGATGCCAAGCCCGAGCTGCCGGCCGGCGATGACGAGGACCGCCAGCGGAGACAGGATCGGCAAGGCGATAGCCATCGCGAAGGCGCCGCCGATCAATCCCCAATTGAACAGGATGGTCCACCACGCCCGCGCATCCGATCGCTGCATCAACGCGACCAGTTCTTCCTTGGATAGAAAATCGGAGGCCTTCATAGCATGCTCATCCCTCGACCGGTTTTCGAAATCTATCGCAATATAACATGATTCGTCATAGAGAGTCAAAATATGTTACATAACTGGCGCCGCCCCGTGACCCCGCGATCGATCGCGCTGTGGTTTCTGTCGACCGCGGACCCCGAGCCGCTGCGCGCCGGAACGCTGATCGATCGCGCCGCCATTTTCGGCATCGACGCCCCCGCGGTGCGCGTCGCGCTCGGCCGTCTGATGCGCGACGGGCTGGCGCGACAGGTCGAACGCGGCGTCTATGCGATCGGGCCCGAAGCTGCGGCGGTGCACGCCAAGGCGCGAAGCTGGGCGACGGTCGAGCAGACGGTCCGTCCCTGGCGCGGCCAATGGTTGGTGGCGCAGACCGATCACCTTGGCCGGACCGATCGCTCGCGGCTTCAGGCGCGCGAGCGGGCGCTCCGGCTCACCGGCTTTTCGGTCGCGCCTTCGGGGCTGTGGGTCCGTCCCGACAATCTGCGCAGGGACAGTCTGGCGCTGGCGACGGGGCTGCGGGCGCTCGGCCTCGATGCGGGCGCGCTACTGCTCACGGGCTGCTCGGCCCAGCCCGCCGAAGATGCGGTGTTCCGCGCCTTGTGGCCCGTCGCCGAGTTTGAGGCGGCTTATCGCTATTGGCTCGACGAAATGCATGCGAGCACGAAACGGATCGCAGCAGCGGCGGTCCCCGACGCCGCCCGCGAATCCTATCTGCTCGGCCAGTCGGTTCTTCGGGCCATCAATTCGGATCCGCTGCTTCCGGCGGAACTGATCGACGTCGGTCTGCGCGGCGAGATGGTCGAGGCGATGAAGCGGTATAATGCGCTGGCCCTGCGTTTTTGGAGGACGCTGCCGTAACCGGCGGGGACCGCTGCCGCTCCCGTTTCCTTCATCCGCCCGCCGCGCGTCTCGCATCCGGAAAAGCGCGAGCCAGCGCGCCGGCAAGTGCCAGCTCCCTTAAGGCAAATTTCTGGACCTTGCCCGATGCCGTCAGCGGGAAGGCCTCGACGGAAAACCATGTCGCGGGCGTCTTGTGCGGTGCGAGCAGGGCACGGCAATGCGCGCGCAACGCGTCCTCGTCGGGCGCTTCCTTTGCGGGATCTAAGCGAACAGCGGCGGCGACGATTTCGCCCCAATGCGCGTCGGGCAGGCCAAAGACTGCGACGTCGGCAATAGCGGGGTGGCGCAGCATCGCGGCTTCGATTTCGGCGGGATAGATATTCTCGCCGCCGCGGATGATCATGTCGCCGAGCCGCCCGGTGATGCAAAGGCGCCCGGTTTCGTCCATCCGGCCGACATCTCCGGTCCTCAGCCAGCCGTCGGTGTCGATGGTGGCTTCGGTCGCCGCGGTGTCGCCGATATAGCCGAGCATCAGTTGATAGCCGCGCGCGCGGATTTCTCCCTCTGCGCCGACCGGGACGGGCTGGCCGCTTCGCGGATCGACGATCGCCACCTCGACCTGCGGGAGGGGAAGGCCCGAGGTGTTCGCGCGGTCTTCGGCGCTGTCGGCGGGGCCGGTTGCACAAATGATCGGGCTGAGTTCGGTCTGTCCATAGACCGTCACCAGCGGGCAGCCGAAACCGGCTTCGACCCGCTCCGCCAGTTCGGCGGGCACCGGCGCGCCGCCCGAGGACATGACGCGGAGGCTCGACAAATCACGCGGTCGCGCCCGCTGTTCTTCGAGCATCGCGGCGATCATCGTCGGAACCCCGCTCGTGACGCTGCCGCCTTCGCGTTCGATGGCGTCGAGCATCAGTGCGGGGT
>Ga0247823_10005008_pt1 | contig 10552 bp, 5 predicted proteins | sample 13C_PalmiticAcid_2_FD_192426 | JGI IMG/M metagenome (GOLD analysis project Ga0247823, IMG submission 192426) | Soil microbial communities from agricultural site in Penn Yan, New York, United States - 13C_PalmiticAcid_Day30 | ecosystem: Environmental > Terrestrial > Soil > Agricultural land...
GTCCTCCCGTGACGGGCGCCGCGAAACGGCGCCGCCCGTCACGGGAGGACGGACGGCGCCCGATCTCAGAACGTCCAGTCGAAGATCACGCTCGCATTGCGTCCCATCTCGTCGGCGCCCGAGCCGTGCTCGCGGTAGCGGCGGTCGGCGAGGTTGTCGAGCAGCAGGGTCAGCTTGGCATCGGGAGCGAACTCCCAGGCCAGTCGCGTGTTCCAGGTATTCCAGCCGGCCGTGCCTTCGGGATTGACGCGCGGATCGGTCAGGTCGCGCGGGCTCAGCCGGTCCTGCCGCGCCGCGTACAGCGCGTTGACATCGAGGCTCAGGGTCGGCGTGAAGTAATGCAGCAGACCGAGGCGACCGTTGAGCGGCGGAACGCGGTCGGCGTCATAGCTGTCGCCTGCATAGGTCTCGTCGCCGCGCGTGTAGTTCAAGGTACCGTAGAACTGGCTGTTCTCGCTGAAATACCAGCGGCCGCCGGCTTCCACGCCCCAGAGATCGAGCTGGGTCACGTTCGCGTTGGTCACGATGATCGCACCGGTCGACGTCAGCTCACCGGTTTCTATCGTCGTGATCTTGTCCTTGTAGTCGGACTTCCAGACGAAGGCTTCGGCCTGCCAGCGCGGGTTGTCCCACTTCAGGCCGAGATCGTAGGTGATCACGGTTTCCGGCTTGAGGTCGGTGTTCGGCACGGCCCAGCGATTGCTCGGCCGGCTGCCGAACACGCCGAGGTCGAAGATGTTCGGTGCACGGAAGCCGCGGCCGATGTTGCCGACCACATGCACGGTGTCGGTAGCCTTGAAGGTCAGGCCCGCATTGCCGGTGAAGTCGTCCGGACTGAGCTTCACGCCGGTGCCCTGGGTGTTCGGCGTCAGCTCGATGTCGAAGCTCGAATAGCGGCCGCCGAGATCGAGCTGCCACTGCGGCGCCAGCGTGATGCTGTCGTTGAGGAATACCGCATAGCTGTCCATGGTCGAGCCGTCCGGGAAGCGCGGCGGCCGCGCGGTGACGGCATTGGTATTGAGATTCAGGCGCTCGCGGAAACTCGCGATCGTGTCGTAATAGGCTTCGGCGCCGTAGACCAGCGCATGGCTGCCGACTTCCTTGTTGAAGGTCGCCGTGAAGCCGCGCAGGCGGCTGGAGTTTTCCTCGAGCTCGCGATTGACGGTGCCGAACTCGCGCGTGCGGCGGTCGTCGTTGATCTTCTGGTAGCCCGCATGGAATTCGGCGCGGTCGAACCAGCTGCCTTCCTGTTCGATGACGTAGCGCGCCTGCACGAACAGGCGATCCTGCGGCTGGAAATAGAACTCGGCGGAATTCGGCCGCGTCTGGTGGAAGCTCGTCACGAGCTCGTCGACGCGCGCGGTCTTGGGCTGCTTCAGATACGCCGCCGACAGCATGAATTCATGGCCTGCGGTCGGGCTCCAGAGCAGCTTGGTGTCCGCGGCCCAGGAGCTGAAATCGGTATACGGCAGGCGGCCGCCGTCGCCGCCGAGCTCGCGCAGGCCCACGTCCTGCACGGTCACGCCGCCGGCGATCGACACACCGTCCTTGCCCGCCGCGCCGGCGATGCGGCCCAGGCGCGACAGGTCGCCGCTGGAGTACTGCGCACGGAAACGGCCGCGGCCATCCCAGGCGTCGCCGTCGAAGCGCTCTTCCGGCGTGAGGATCTGCACGACGCCGCCCATCGCGTCGGAACCGTAGAGGCTGGACTGGGCGCCGCGCACGAGCTCGACGCGGTCGACGTTCTGCGTATCGGCCAGCGCGAAATACTGGTTCGGCGAATTGCGGAAGAACGCCGTGTTCATGCGGAAGCCGTCGACCATGTGCAGCACTTCCGAGCCCTTGAGGCCGCGGATGATCGGCACCGCCTGGCCCGGCGTAGTGGACTGGATGAAGGCACCCGGCTGGCCGCGCAGGTAGTCGGCGACGGTCAGTGCGGTCTTCTCGCGGACTTCGTCGGCACCGACGACGGTCACGGCGGCCGAGACGTCGAAGTTCGACTTCGCCGCGCGCGTCGCGGTGACCTGGATCTGCTCCAGCGGCTGCTCGCCGCGGTTGCTTTCCGCCGAGCCGGACTCGGCGGCTTCAGCAGCGGTCTCGTCCAGCGGCGCGGTGTTGGTCTCTACGGCCGTTTCGGCCAGCGCAGGCATCGCCAGCGCAAACAGGATGGCGCTCAGCAGAGCGGAATGACGCATAACAGGACTCCCCAGTCAGTTCGTTACGACCAAAGGCCAGAGAGTGACGGGTCGTCAGCCACCCTGGAATCAGCCTAAAGAACCAATTTAACTAAGTCCCGAGAATTAGATTGACGGTCCAGCATTACAGCCGCGGCAGACCGTTGTTCAGGCGCGGCGAACCGTTTGGTTATCCTCTTGCACCGTTCGCACGCCGCTGGCAGCGGATAACCGGCTATCGCCGAGATGCCGGAGCAGACGGCGAAACCGCCGGCTGCCGGCGATGCTTTCGTGGTCGCACTGCGGAGCACGCGGCCGGATGTGCGGCGCGTACCGACCGCCGGACACGGTGTTCGCATCGACGAGTGACAGCGCACACGCGGCGTATCCGTGCGGACCCGCGACTGCCGCGACGACGTCGCCGACGAAGCGGCCCGGGGTCACCGGCCCTGGCCACAGGACGGAGGCGACGTTCCGACCATCGACGTCGCGACGCTGCGGGAATTGCGCACGAGGCTGCTGCGGCGGCACCGACGATCGCGGTGCCGCCGCAGCAAAGCGACGGACGGAGTGGTTCCGGCGCGACAGCCTGCCGGATCAGCTCGCGTGCTGCTTGATCCAGGCCACGTAGCGGTCCATCCAGCCCTGCAGGAATTCGCGGCTGCCGCTGCCGATGTTGCCGTCGGCATCGAAGAACCCTTCCTTGGCCTGCAGGAACGCCTCGGGCTGGCCCAGGGTCGGCACGTTCAGATAGGCCAGCACGTTGCGCAGATGCTGCTGCGCGAGCGCCGTGCCGATCGCGCCGACCGAAATGCCGATGACGCCGGCCGGCTTGCCGTTCCAGGCGCTGGTGCCGTAAGGCCGCGATGCCTGGTCGAGCGCATTCTTGAGCACGCCGGGAATGGAGCGGTTGTATTCCGGCGTGACGAACAGCAGGCCCTGCGCCGCAGCGACTTCCTGCTTGAGCCGCTTGACGCTGTCGGCCTGGTTCGCATCGTCGTCCTGGTCGTAGAGCGGCAGATCGTCGATGCGCGAGAACTCGAAGCGGAACTCGGGCGGCGCGAGGCGGATCAGCGCGTGCGCGAGCTTCTTGTTGAACGATTCCTTGCGCAGGCTTCCCACGATCACGGCGATGCGGTACTGGCTCATGACGATCTCCTTGGTGACCTCGGCACGACAGTGGTGGCCGGGGCGTGACGAAAACGTGGCGGCGACGGCGGACAGTTCAGCGCTGCCCGGCCGCGCCGGCAATCCCTCGATAGTCTGAAGCCGCGACGCCGCCGGAAGCCGCGCCGCGATTCGCCGCTACTCTAGCCAGGACGCGGCCGGCGATCAGCCGCTGCGGCGGCGACACAGCCGTCGCTCCACGGCAACAACGCGACAGGGGTTGTACTGCTGCAACGAGTCCGCTATATTTCGCGCCCCTTCATCGGGCGCGTAGCTCAGCGGTAGAGCACTACCTTGACATGGTAGGGGTCACAGGTTCGATCCCTGTCGCGCCCACCAGCTGTGCAAACGGCGCGAGTCCTCAGGACTCGCGCCGTTTTGTTTTGCGCGTCTGCCGGGCATCTATCGCACCAAGCCTGTCGCTGCAGCGCGAGACGATGCGGCACGAGCCCCCTCGCGGACGCCGCCGTAATGAACGATGACCATCGCGACACCGGCGCGCCATCGACGCTGCTGCGCTGATCGTTGCGCACACACGCGATCTACCTGACGCAGGGCCGGACGGCAGCACGGCAGCGACGAGTGACGAAGGCCGCTGCAGCTCGTCTGCATCGCTGCAAGAGCAGGACGCAGCCGCGCCTCCGGCAATGATGCGTGCGCGGCCCGTCGCGACAGAAGGCGCTGCCCGTCGGCTCCGCGGTCGTGCCGGTGGCCTGCACCGAAGCAGCCCGGGCGCGATGCGAAACCGATGCGGCCGCGCGACACGCGACCGCAGCAGGTCAGCCGATCAGCCCTTCGCTGCGCAGCTTGTGGATCTCGTCGCGGACCTTCGCCGCCTGCTCGAACTCGAGATCCTGCGCATGCTTGTACATCTGCGCCTCGAGCTTCTTGATGCGCGCGGCGATCTGCTCCGGCGACAGGGTCGAATAGTCGGCCGCGGGTTCGGCGACCTTGCGTTCGGCCTTGCCGCGGCCGCCCCTGCCCTTGTCGTTGGCCGCGTCCGAACGCGCGCCTTCGAGAATGTCGGAAATCTTGCGCACGACCGAGCGCGGCGTGATGCCGTGTTCGAGGTTGTAGGCGATCTGCTTGTTGCGGCGGCGTTCCGTCTCGTCGATGGCCGCGCGCATGGAATCGGTGATCCTGTCGGCGTAGAGAATCGCCTTGCCGCGCAGATGGCGCGCGGCGCGGCCGATGGTCTGCACCAGCGAACGCTCCGAACGCAGGAAGCCTTCCTTGTCCGCATCGAGGATGGCGACCAGCGACACCTCGGGCATGTCCAGACCTTCGCGCAGCAGGTTGATGCCGACGAGCACGTCGAACACGCCCAGGCGCAGGTCGCGGATGATCTCGACGCGCTCGACGGTCTCGATGTCCGAATGCAGATAGCGCACGCGGATGCCGTTGTCGGCGAGGTACTCGGTGAGGTTCTCGGCCATGCGCTTGGTCAAGGTGGTCACGAGCACGCGGTCGCCGATCGCGATGCGCTCGCGCGCCTCGCCGAGCAGATCGTCGACCTGGGTCGACACCGGACGCACTTCGACCTCCGGATCGATCAGACCGGTCGGACGCACGAGCAGCTCGACCACGCTGCCCTGGGATTTCTCCAGCTCGTAGTTCGCCGGCGTCGCCGAGACGAAGATCGAGCGCGGCGCGCGCGCTTCCCATTCCTCGAAGCGCAGCGGCCGGTTGTCCAGCGCCGACGGCAGACGGAAGCCGTACTCGACCAGGGTTTCCTTGCGCGAACGGTCGCCCTTGTACATGCCGCCGAGCTGCGGCACGGTCACGTGCGATTCGTCGACGACGAGCAGCGCGTCGGCCGGCAGATAGTCGAACAAGGTCGGCGGCGGATCACCGGGCAGGCTGCGCGTCAGATGGCGCGAATAGTTCTCGATGCCCTGGCAGTAGCCGATCTCCACGAGCATCTCCAGATCGAACTGCGTGCGCTGCTGCAGACGCTGCGCTTCGAGCAGCTTGTTCGCCTTGTGTAATTGTTCGAGACGCTCGCGCAGCTCGTCCTTGATCGTCTCGACCGCGTGCAGCACGCTCTCGCGCGTCGTCGCGTAGTGCGTCTTGGGATAGACCGTGAAGCGCGGCACCTTGCGCAGCACGGCGCCGGTCAGCGGATCGAAGATCGACAGGTTCTCGATGTCGCCGTCGAACAGCTCGATGCGCAGCGCTTCCATCTCGCTTTCCGCCGGGAATACGTCGATGACTTCGCCGCGCACGCGGTAGGTACCGCGCTTGAGCTCGTAGTCGCCGCGCGTGTACTGCAGCTCGGTCAGATGACGGATCAGCTCGCGCTGGTCGGTGTGCTCGCCGCGCATCAGGTGCATGCGCATCTTGAGGTACTGGTCGGGATCGCCGAGGCCGTAGATCGCCGAGACCGTCGCGACGATTAGCGCGTCGCGCCGCGACAGCAGCGCCTTGGTCGCCGACAGACGCATCTGCTCGATGTGATCGTTGATCGACGAATCCTTCTCGATGTAGGTGTCGCTGGATGGAACGTAGGCTTCGGGCTGGTAGTAGTCGTAGTAGCTGACGAAGTACTCGACCGCGTTGTGCGGGAAGAACTCCTTGAACTCGCCGTAGAGCTGCGCGGCCAGCGTCTTGTTCGGCGCCAGAACCAGCGTCGGCTTCTGGATCTGCTGAACCACGTTGGCGATCGTGTAGGTCTTGCCCGAGCCGGTCACGCCGAGCAGGGTCTGATGCGCCAGACCAGCCCCGAAGCCGTCGACGAGGCGCGCGATCGCACCGGGCTGGTCGCCGGCAGGCTGGTAAGGCGCTACCAGCTGGAACTGGTCGGTCATGGAGTTCTCCGTCAAGGAACCGTGGGCATGTCGGCAACGACGTTCCGCTTGCCGGCACTGCTGCAATCAAAAAGTTGCCGGACGCCCGCGGGTCGCGCATCCGGGGACAGGAAAGATGGCTGCCCGGCCCGAAAGCCGCACGACGCGGGTCCGGGCCTGTTCGAAACCGACAGTATAGGTGGGGGTCGATACCGGCCGCGATCAAGCCTGTCCTGATTCGGATTTTTCTTACGCGGCGACGCGGCGTTCGCCGCTGCCGACGCCGCGTGCCGGGGGCTAGCCTGTATGCACCCCGGTTAAGGATGACTGCCATGCTCGCCACCGCCTTGCTGCGCCCGCGCGGCGCAAGCCTCCTCGAACTCGTCGCCGTGCTGTCCATCGCCCTGATCGCACTCAGCGCTTCGCTGCCGCTGTTCGGCGAGGTGCGCGCCGGTCTGCAGCAGCGAGCGACGATCAATCACTGGATGGCCACGCTGGCCCAGGCAAGGGTCAGCGCCGTCCAGCGCGGCAACAACGTCGTCGCCTGCCCTACCGACGGCGACCAGTGCGCGGCGACCTCGTTCTGGCAGAACGGGTGGATGCTGTTCGAGGACAGCGACCACGACGGCCAGCGCAGCGCCGAGGAGCCGATACTGCTGACCACGCCGGCCGACGCACATGTGCGCATCGCGACGAACGAGGGACGTCATCGCATCCGCTACCGCTTCGACGGCAGCAGCGAAGGCAGCAATGCGACTGTGACGTTCTGCGACCGGCGCGGCCCACGCAAGGCGCGCACCCTCGTCATCAACAATGCCGGACGCATCCGCAGCGGCGCGGCCAATTCGAGCCAAGCCGCCATGGCCTGCGCGGCGGGCTGAGGCGACGGGACACGATACCCGCCGAAGCCACTGAAGCAGCCTGAAGTGGCGCTGCGCGTTGCGATGCTCCCGGGCAGCGCGGCAGTCTCTTCCGCGCCGCGGCGCAGTTCGCGGCCGGGACAGGCCGCTACTGGGCAGCGGGGCTGGACTGCCGTGCCGGGAGGTCCTCTTGCCGCCGCGGGGCCGCTGCCGGACACCGCCCGTATTCACGCACTGCCGAGGTTTGAACTGGACGTTGCGACTGAACGCGTCACGACCGAACGAACTGCCGGCAGGGAGCCTGGCAGGCAGCACTCAGCGGCCTTGGCCGGAGCTGTCGGGATCGTCGGGCCTGGATCGGCTCAGGCCCGGCCTGCACGCAGCATCCGTCGGCCGGCACGACGCAGGCTGCTTCGTTCTCCGACGAGGCCTCGACCAGTCCGGCCACACGCCCGCACGGCACCGGCTGGTCTACATGGCTCCGGCCGGCACGACTTCGCCGCCGCTTCTGTCCGACGCATCCCGGCCAGCCCGGCGCTGCTCCAGCTCGGCACGGTCACCGCCTCATCGGCGGTGTCGGCGCAATCTCGGAAATTTCCTAGGCTTCGACGCGGCAAATTCCGGATTCGCCGGAGCCGCCGAAGCGGCATCCTGAAGCCGCTCCGGGGACATACGGTTCCACGGCGGGCAACGGAAGCCCGGAATGCTGCAAGGACGATGAACCCCCGAACCGAGGGCCAAGACGGCCGGCGCGCCAGGCGCGCCGGACCGTCCGGTCCGCGAGGAATCGCCATGCAAGCCGCCGCACGCCAGACCTTGTCCGACATTCGCACTATCCAGCGCCTGGAATCCTATGTGCGCTGTGCCCGCGCCGAGCTCGCCAGCAACCCCGGCGACGAACTGTTGCGCGAATTCATCCGCATCAACGAAACCTTGATACGCGAAGAACGCGCACGCCTGCTCAGCGTGGCCTGAGCCGGACGAGGCGTGACGATTGCGGAGCCATGCACTGTCGCGCCGTTGCTTGAGATCGCCGCAACGGAATGCGGACAACGGCGCAGACAGTGTATGCATCCGGTTGCGCGTACTGCGTGCAACACGTCGGTGCCGGCCGCATCGTCGGCCTCTTTGGCGCGGTATTGCGCGTGCTGCGCAGTTCGCTCAAACAGCCGCGATCGGAACGGCGGCGTCTGCGGACCATGCCGAAACCACGGCAAGTACGCTGACGTCGATTTCGGCTCGCGCTGAAACAGCAGGAACCGTCATGCCGTCGCATGCGAGATGCACTCGAACACCGGCAGTCGCGGTGCCGTGCGGTGCGGGCTGAAATCACCACAGCCGCCAGCTCACATTCGACCGGCGCTGAAACAACGCAAATCGTCGCGCCGCACTGTTCGAGTCACTGAAACGTCGATGACCCGACGTCGCGCCCACCGGTGCTCGAACTGCGGCAAGCGCCGCGCTGCGCCGAGAGAGTCGGACCGCGCAGAAGCAGCGGTAGCCGTGACCTCCCGTACGACCTGCGCCGAAACCGCAGCAATCACGACATCGCCCCGTCGGTAATGAACATGACGTCGCGGCGTCAGGTGCCGCAGTGACGTGCTCGGGTCGTCGATCGTGCCTGTCGACGATGCGTTTGACCTGTCGATGATCCGAATGGTCTTCGCGTGCTTCTTCGCCAACGACTGTGCTGCCGCATCAGAACAGGACTTCATGTCGAATCCTGAGCGCGGCCTTCTGCGCACCGAACGCCAGCAATACGGAAACGAGCCGCTGCGCCGCGAGAAAAATCGCGCGCTGAGCGTTGCTACGAATCGACAAAGCAGCCGCAGCAGACGCACCCATCGTTTTCGGGCGGTCCGATCGGCCCGACACCGACGGGCCTTCGCAGGAACACGGCACCGACGTGTCGCCCGCGCACGTCGAACCACGCACGCCGGACGCTGCACATCGGACCTTGTCTATCGAACGCAGGACATGCGAGGGACGATCAGCCGCCGCTGCGAGCACAAAAACGAAGGGCCTGCATCGCTGCAGGCCCTTCGTTTTCTATCTGGCTCCCCGAGACGGACTCGAACCGCCGACCCAGTGATTAACAGTCACTTGCTCTACCGACTGAGCTATCGGGGAATGGTGAGGCGCGGGATTTTGCCGATCCGACCTGGCCTCGTCAAGCCCTTTTTGTGCTTATGAACGACCGGAATGGCCTCAATCGACGATGACGCGGTAGCACGGCTTGTAGGCGTTGCCGCCCGGCAGTTTCATGCGGTGCTGCGCGACGAAGCTCTGCAGCAGCGCGTCGAGCGCACGCATCATTTCCGGCTCGCCGTGGATTTCGAACAGACCGTGCTGCTCGATCGCGCGGATGCCGTCCTCCTTCACGTTGCCGGCGACGATGCCGGAAAACGCGCGGCGCAGATCGGCAGCCAGTCGGAAAGCAGGCTGATCGCGGTTGAGCTTCAGGCTGGCCATGTTTTCGTGCGACGGCTTGAACGGCACTTGCAGGTCGTACTGGATGCGCAGCGCCCAGTTGAAGAAGAACGCGTCCTTGGTGTCGAGACGGTAGTCGCGCACCTTGTCGATGCCCTTCACCATGAGCTTGGCGACTTCGGCCGGGTCGTCGACGATGATGTGGTAGCGCTTGGCGACGTCGTCGCCTAGGGTCAGCCGCAGGAATTTGTCGATCTGCTCGAAGTAGGCCGCCGACTCGCGCGGGCCCGTGAAGATCAGCGGGAACGGAATGCCGGCATTGTCCGGGTGCAGCAGGATGCCGAGCATGTAGAGGATTTCCTCGGCCGTGCCGACGCCGCCCGGAAACACGATGATGCCGTGGCCGACGCGGACGAACGCTTCGAGGCGCTTCTCGATGTCGGGCATGATGACGAGATGGTTGACCGACGGATTCGGCGATTCGGCCGCGATGATGCCGGGCTCGGTGATGCCGATGTAGCGGTTGTTCTTCCGCCGCTGCTTGCCGTGGCCGATGATCGCACCCTTCATCGGGCCCTTCATCGCGCCGGGGCCGCAGCCCGTGACGATGTCGAGGCCGCGCAGGCCGAGCTGATAGCCGACCTGCTTGGTGTATTCATACTCGCGCCGCGCAATCGAATGGCCGCCCCAACAAACGACGAGATTGGGATCGTTGTGGGGACGCAGCACGCGCGCATTGCGCAGGATTTCAAATACCGCGTGGGTGATGCCGCTGGAATCGGACAGATCGAAACCGCCGGCTTCCATCTGCGTCGCGACGTAGACGATGTCGCGGATCACCGCAAACAGCAGCTCGTTGACGCCGCGGATGATGCGGCCGTCGACAAAGGCCTGTGCCGGTGCATGGGTCAGCTCGATCTTGATGCCGCGGTCCTGCTGCAGCACCTGGATGTCGAAATCGGGATAGCGGTCGAGCAGCGCGCGCGCGTCGTCGGTTTCCACGCCCTGCGTCAGCACGGCCAGTGCACAGCGCCGCAGCAGCGCGCGCACGCCGCCGTGCGAGGCGTCGCGCAGGCGCGTGACTTCATTGCGGGAAAGTACGTCCAGGCCGGCGGCCGGAGAGATTCGCGCCGAC
>Ga0247823_10005010_pt1 | contig 10551 bp, 7 predicted proteins | sample 13C_PalmiticAcid_2_FD_192426 | JGI IMG/M metagenome (GOLD analysis project Ga0247823, IMG submission 192426) | Soil microbial communities from agricultural site in Penn Yan, New York, United States - 13C_PalmiticAcid_Day30 | ecosystem: Environmental > Terrestrial > Soil > Agricultural land...
CCTTTGGGATTGCCTGTCGTGCCGGAGGTGTAGTTCAACGCGATGGCGTTCCACTCGTCTTGGGGCAAGGAATACGCGAAGGTCTCGTCGCCCTCCCCCAAGAACGCCTCGTACTCTTTTTCGCCGAGAGACTTGCCGCCATCGAAGAGCGCATCGTCCACATCGATCACGACGGGCCGCTTGGCGGTGAGCGTCAAGGCCTTTTCAATCGTCGCCGAGAATTCGCGATCGGTGAATAGTATTTTCGCTTCGCCGTGATCGAGCATGAAGGCGATGGCCTCCGCATCCAATCGAGTGTTCAGCGTATTCAGAACAGCGCCGAGCATTGCGGGTCCGAAATGCAATTCGACCATCGCAGGCACATTGGGCAGCATCACCGCTACGGTGTCGCCGTGTCCAATGCCCCTACCTTTCAAAGCAGACGCTAGACGACGGCAGCGAGCGTAAACCTGCTTCCACGAAAGTCGCCGGTCGCCATGAATCGTGGCCGTGTAGTCAGGGTAAACGTAGGCGGCCTTAGCGAGAAAAGAGAGAGGTGAAAGAGAAACGTAGTTGGCTGGATTTTTGTCCAGGCCGGTTTCGTAAGGGGTAGCCATGTGTCACCTCTCTTTTTTGAAGGCGCAGCCTGAACTGTGATTGCCGCGATATATCAGCGGCAATTCATCGATCCACTATTTCAATATAGTAGGCCGTGGCTATACGTTGCGCTAGCCGCAAGACGCTAAGTTGATCACTGCGCCGCCCGTTGCGCCGAGGCCAATGTATTGGCCAACAGCATGGTGATCGTCATCGGCCCCACCCCGCCGGGCACTGGCGTAATGTAGCCTGCCTTTTCAGCGACCGAGGCGAAATCAACATCGCCGACAAGCTTGCCATCAGGCAATCGATTCATACCCACATCGATCACCGCCGCACCCGGCTTGACCATGTTGGCAGTCACCAAAGCCGGTTTTCCCACCGCCACAACCAGAATATCAGCCTGTCTCGTTATCCCGGCCAAATCGCTCGTGCGCGAATTGCAAACAGTAACCGTGGCGCCTTGATTGATAAGCAGCAACGCCATGGGCTTTCCGACGATGTTGCTGCGACCAATCACCACCGCATGTTTGCCGGAAACGCTGACTCCCTCGCGCTCAAGCAGTTTAATAACGCCATAGGGCGTGCATGGGTAAAAGACGCCCTCGCCGATGGAAACCCGCCCAACGTTGTAAGGATGAAAACAGTCCACGTCCTTGGCGGGCGAAATCAGCTCGATGACTTTCTCTTCGTCAATCTGTTTTGGCAACGGCAATTGCACGAGGATCCCGTGAATTTTCGGATTAGCGTTCAGGCCTTCGATAAATGCGAGCAACGTCGACTCAGAGGTATCGCCCGGCATGCGATGCACTTCGGAATACATGCCGGCGACGATGCAAGCCTTTTCCTTGTTACGCACATAGACCTGAGAAGCCGGATCATCGCCGACAAGCACCACGGCCAGACCAGGCTGCACGCCACGGGCTTTCAATGCCTCCACCTGGGATTTGAACTCGGAACGCATGGCGCTGGCGTGAGCTGCGCCGTCGATGATTTTTGCTGACATGATTTTTAGACTCTAACGCCGATGGCGCAACGGGGGTTATAAGGATACAGACTGAAGGCCGCTATTTTACTTGTTCAATCACGCCATCCAAAGCGCTTTAAAACCGCTGGCGGCGTCAATCCCGGACCAATCTGCGTCCCAATATTATTCGGGAATGGTATAAGCTAACCCCCGATAAAACAAAAACCATGAATCACAGCGGGACTTTAGGTCGGTTTTTGGTTTGCTTCAGATCGAATTCTCACAAAGAACACTCATTGGAGAGATGATGAAGCCAAATGCATCTTCAACTGTGCAAGTGATATGGGACCGGAAGCCAACGGCTGAAGCATTTTTCGCCGTGGTGGACGGCGGCAAGCTTTCTCTCACGCCTCAAGCATTGCAACACATCGTCGAGGGCCGTGAAGTTGTCGAGCGCCTACTTGCCGATGGCCGGCCAATTTACGGCTTGAATCGCGGGCTCGGCTCCCTCAAAGACCACGCGTTATCTCGCGAAGAAATTTCCCACTTCAATCAAATTGTTTGGCAGTCCCATGCGATCGTGGGCGATGAAGTTCCGCTAACCGATTTAGAGGTGCGCGCCTTGATCGCGGCCCGCGTGGCGGGGATGGCGCGCGGCGTTTCCGGAGCTCGCCCGCAACTCGTGCAACGGCTGATCGATTTCCTTAACCTAGGGTTGCATCCGGTCGTGCGCGCCCGTTACTTGAGTGTGGGCGAATCCGACTTATCGCCGATGGCGCAAATCGCATGCGCACTGATGGGCGAAGGTGAAATCAGGTATCAGGGACAGGCCATGCCTGCGGCGGAAGCGTTACGCGCCGCCGGCCTTCAACCGATCCTGCCGGAAGCGAAAGATGGCTTGGCGCTCATCAGCGCTAACTCTTATTGCGTTGGTGTGGGTCTAACAGCGCTACGGGACGCGATTAACGTTCTGGCCGCGGCAAACACGATCGGCGCGCTGATGTACGACGGCTACGCGGCGAGTTCCACGGCGTTGTTGCCGGAAGTGTTCGAGGCGCGCGATTTTGTCGGCATTCGCGTCTGCGGCCAGGTGTTTCGAAAACTGCTCGCAGGCGATGCGCTGGAGCGAGAGGCCCGGGCATTGCAAGACCCGCTCAGCTACCGTTGCATCGTTCAGGTTCACGGAGCCATTCACGATGTGCTCATGCAAGCCGCCAATACGCATTTGTCTATGCTGGGCAGCGGAAACGATAGCCCGCTGGTCACTCAAGACGGATTGTTCTCCAATGGCAACTTTGAAGCCACCGGCCTTGCATTGGCGATGGATCATGTCAGGTTGGCGTTGCATCGACTCGCGAGCCTGTCCACTGAGCGAGTTCACAAGATGCTGTGGGGAGAATTCAGCGGATTGCCGACATCGCTGTTTCCGCAGGACGAAGCACGCAACGGCATGTTCCTCAACAATCTCTCGCGCTCGCTATCGGCGATGATGGCGGGGGTAGGATCGTTGGCGTTGCCATCAGGTCTATCGACCTGCTCCCAGATCACCGCCGGCATGGACGACTATCAGAGTCTGGCGCCGACCTCCCTTGAGCGGTTGCAAGACCAACTTCCAATCATGAAGCGGGTGCTTGCGATTGAGGCGCTCAACGCCACGCGAGCAATAAAGTGCCGCGGCGCCCCTGTTTCTCCTGCATTGCAAGAGATCTATAACCTGCTGCTGGATAAAAGCGAAAAATTGTTCAGCGCAAGGGCGCGCATGGTCGTTGCGGATTGGTACAACGATTTCCCCTGGTCTCTCGCTGCTCGGCTGGGGATGCCGGAAGAAAACCAGGAATGGCTTTGAGGATGTGACCAAGTCACCAATAAATCGATAGTTAATAATCCATGAGAGGGAGCTTGCGATGTCTGGAAGATCGTTAAGGCTGATCGCCCCGTTCCGCTGCCAGTTCAACTTGGACAGCACAAGAATCATAGGCGCGGACGAGGAATTAAACACTTTCATGAAAGGCTTTAATCAGGACTTTCATGCAGCGAAGGAGAAGCTATTCCAAGACGTTCCGCGCGGGGTGAAGGTTGAAGGCGTCACGCGGTTACAGAGTACAGGCGACGAAACGCGTTACGTCAGCCTGGATAAGGCCGGTAGCCTTTTCAGTTCACCGAAACATTTGTCGATCATATTTACGGAATCGGCGCCCGAGGAAATTGGAAAGTTTCTCAAAGAAGCCTCGCTGGATGCCGATAAGGTCTGCGGAAAAACCTTGTCGACTTCGCTGTCGCCAATCGTCGAAAGCGTTGACGTTGCGATTTACAACGATACCGTCGCGATGCTCACGCTGGACGTCGTGATTAGCGAGGAATTCGGTGGCGATGATTGGTCCAAGTTGGACGAGTGGACGACCCGCCTCGCATTCGCATTCCTCGGCCGCCTTTACAAGGAATTCATCTATCCCGCGCTGCTCGCGTTCAATCGCTACGCTGGAGACGCAAAGAACGCAAGCGTTCTCAACCCTAGCGACTATGTGGTGTTTTACGATATGTCAGGCAGTGAGTCGGATGCGTCTCATGCTCGACTCTTATGGGTCAATCGCACCTTGATTTGCCCGAAAGGCGCAGATTCCAATGGCTGGGGATGCCGTGACATGGAGGGGGTGACGCCCATTAACGTCGATGGGGCGCTGTCGTACCTGAGTTGGGGAAACAATGTCATCGAAACGACTTCCACCAGTCGCGCGCATGACCTTTCACCCGTGTGGCAGGGAATGTATCTGGCGCAGTATTACTACGCCGTGCTGGATATAACAGGCAAGAATCTGACGCGCTTCATCGGCGCCACTTACGACAAGAAAAGTAACCGGGAGTTACGTAAGCTCAGCCAAGCGATGGACTCAGTAATCAACACCGTCACGATTTTCCAAGTGAAGTACAAGGATCTCTCTATGGAGCTCCAAGGCCAGATCAAAGCCGTTTTTCGGCGGTTGGAAAGAGAATGGGACTTTGAGGCTTTATTCAAGGCAGTTCAAGGTAAATGCGAACTGTGCAAATCCAACGTGGAGCGCATGAACGCTTATATCAATCAGCGCAACAGCGTGCGGGTGCAAATGGTGCTGACGGTAGTCGCCGGGTTAGGATTCATCAGCGCATCGATGGGCCTGTCGTCCTACGGTCGCGCGTTGCTGCGCGAAGGCTATCGTAGCGAGGTCGTCGGATTGCTGGACATTGCACAACGCGTTCCGCCTGCAACGATGATATGGATTGGGGTCGGTCTGGCGGTGGCGGTGATCATATTCGTTTCGGTGAATCGGCCGCGCTGAGGAATACATAGGTCAGGTTGAGACAATCTACCTGACCTACCCTTTCTAAAACCAAGCGTTGCACGCCGACGACCAATTAACGTTCGCAGTCCACGACCAATCGTCCCCTCACCTTGCCAGCGAGCATATCCGGCGCTCGGTCAATTGCATCCGATAATCCAATCACACTGGTTATCGCGTCCAGTTTCGTCGAATCAAGATCGGACGCTAAACGCTTCCACGCTTCCATTCGATCAGCCTTCGGACGAGTGACGCTGTCCACGCCCGCAAGCGTGACGCCCCGCAAAATGAACGGCGCCACAGTGCCGGGAAAGTCCATGCCTTGGGCTAACCCACAGGCGGCGACTGTTCCTCGATATTTAGTGCTCGCACAAGCGTTCGCCAAGGTATAGCTACCAACGGAGTCCACTACGCCGGCCCATCGCTCTTTGGCGAGCGGCTTGCCGGGCTGCGAGAGTTCAGTGCGATCGATGACAGCGCTAGCGCCTAGAAATTTCAAGTACTCCGACTCTTGCAGACGGCCGGTGGAAGCAACAACGGTGTAGCCACGTTTAGCGAGCAGCGCGATTGCAACGCCACCCACGCCGCCAGAGGCGCCAGTAACAAGGATCTCGCCCCGATCCGGGGTGACGCCATGCTTCTCCAGCGCCAGCACGCACAGCATCGCTGTATACCCTGCGGTGCCTATCGCCATGGCCTGCTGCGTCGTGAACGCCGTCGGCAATGGAACCAGCCAATCGCCCTTAAGCCGCGCCTTCTGCGCCAGACAGCCCCAGTGGTTCTCACCAACGCCCCAACCATTCAGGATCGCCATATCTCCAGACTTCCAGTCTGGATGCGAACTGTGCTCCACGACGCCTGCCCCATCGATCCCTGCGACCATCGGCCACTGACGAACGATAGGAGACTTGTTGGTGATGGCTAGCGCATCTTTGTAGTTAATGGTGGAGTACGCGATACGGAGGGTGACATCGCCGGCGGGCAGGTCATTCTCGTCCAGATCGGCGAGCTGCGCCTTAAATTCGCTACCGGTTTTGGTAAGCAAGAGGCCCTTAAACATAACTCCTCCAATTGATCCATGGCGGCGGGAGGACAAAGGCATATCCACAATTGCAAATCCAGCCGAACTACGGTCTATCCGATAAACCAACCCCGCCCATCATGTGCATTGTGCTCCATAACAGATGGAGAGACGATTTCACGAAATATGCGGAAGGTGTAAATACGCTGGCGTCTGCATTTCCAACAGTCGGCTCACTGTTCGCTGGAACTCGTCGCTTCTTATGCCGTCCGGATACAGCACTTGCGGTGGGACTGCGGCGGAAACCATCAGCTTTACCTTGTGATCATAGAAGACGTCCACCATCAACGTAAATCGGCGGGCTTCGTTGGCCTGTGCAGGCGCCAGTTGAGGAATATGGGAGACCGCGACGGTATGGTACTCACGGGCGATTTCAAGGTAGTCCAACTGGGAGCGCGGTCCACCGCAAATATCCTTGAACTCAAACCAAATGGCGCCGGTGGCGAGCTTCTTCACCGGGATTAGCCGGTCATTGATTTTTACCGTGGCGACCTGCTCGACCTTGCCGCAGATCATGGCGAAGGCGTCGCTGAGTTTTGTTTCAGCTTCTTGGGAAATTGGCGTGTGGTAGACGGAGAACTTCTCAAACGCCTGCAAGCGATAGTCCGTTTGCCCATCAACGTCGACGATGGCGAGATTGCTTTTGATGAGCGCTATCGCGGGTAGGAAACGCTCGCGTTGAAGCCCATTTTTAAACAACTCGTCGGGCGGATAATTCGAGGTCATCACGAAGACGACGCCATGTTTGAAGAGCTCCTCCAGCAGGCGGCCGAGGATCATGGCGTCGGCGATGTCGTTTACATGAAACTCATCGAAGCAAAGGAGTCGAGTCTTCTTGGCGATGCCGGCGGCGAGCTTCACCAGCGGGTCTTCCTCGTCCTTCAGCTCCGCAAGCTCCAAATGAACTTCGTGCATGAAATGGTGGAAATGCACGCGGCGCTTCCGACGGTAGGGAATGTTGGCGAAGAAACCATCCATCAGCAGGCTCTTTCCCCTGCCAACGCCGCCATGTAAATAGAGTCCTTTTGGCGGCAGACGCCACCCAAAGGTCTTCATGAAGGGTATTTGGCGATACGCCTTAAAATCGAGCAACTCAAGATAGAGCCACTCGAGTTTCTGTACGGCCTCAAGCTGCGCGGGGTCGGAGACGAAGTCCGATTTCTCGGTCAGCCGCTTGTACCAAACCAGGGGCGAGACGCCGCGCATATCATCCGCATCGATTTCGAAGTGCACGCTAAACGACTTTAATTACATCATGGGCCGCACAAGGCGGCGGACTTGCTTGTCACCCCTTCATGATAGAAATTGGAAGCGCGAAAGACTTGCTTGGCGTAAATCACCAACCAGCCATGCCCGCTCCGACCTCTCTCTCACGAAAGTGAAGCTACCGTTTTTAGAGCCTGTCCGAGATCTTACTGCGCGGGCCGAGTTTGAGGCTCCGAGGTGATATGCATACCACTTGTACGCATCCACTCATCCCGTCAAACTCGGCCAACGCGCTACATTTTTCGTTTTAGAAATTAAGCGATCGCTTATCAACCGCCAGCGCCGCTTCCTTCACAGACTCGGACAACGACGGATGTGCATGGCAAATGCGAGCGATATCTTCGCTTGACGCGCCAAACTCCATTGCGACAACGCCTTCGGCGATCAATTCAGAAGCCATCGGTCCAACGACGTGAACGCCAAGAATACGATCGGTCTTGGCATCGGCCAAAAACTTGACCATCCCCGTCGTATCGCCCAAGGCGCGCGCGCGGCCATTGGCCATGAACGGGAACGTACCGGCGCGATAGGCAACGCCTTCCGCTTTCAATTGCTGCTCGGTCTTGCCCACCCAGGCAATCTCAGGGGAAGTATAGATAACCCAAGGAATGGTATTGAAGTCCACATGACCATGTTGCCCGGCGATGCGTTCGGCGACAGCGACGCCTTCTTCCTCGGCTTTATGAGCCAGCATCGGTCCGCGCACGACATCGCCGACAGCCCAAACATTGGGAAGACTGGTGCGGCACTCGTCATCAACCGCGACGAAACCGCGTTCGTCGAGCTTCAGACCAACCGCTTCGGGATTCAGACCATTGGTGTTGGGAACGCGACCGATTGAGACGATCAATTTGTCGAACGTGGCCGTTTGCGCTTTTCCGTCGGCGTCGGCATATTCAACCGTCACGTCCTTCTTGCCAGCGGTGATCTTGCCGATCTTCACGCCCATCTTAATTGCGAGCCCCTGCTTGGTGAAAGCCTTCGAGGCTTCCTTGGCGATCTGCTCATCGACCGCGCCGAGGAACGTCGGCAATGCTTCCAGAATGGTGACCTCGGAACCCAGACGCCGCCATACGCTGCCCATTTCCAGGCCGATTACGCCAGCGCCGATAACGCCCAGTTTTTTCGGAACGTCGGGAATCGCCAGCGCGCCGGTGTTGCTGAGAATAAGTTTTTCATCGAACGGGGCGCCCGGCAATGGGCGTGGGTTGGAGCCGGTGGCGATGATCACTTGTTTGGCGACCAGCGTTTCTTCCGCCGCGCCGGAAACCTTGATCTCCCAACCGTTAGCGTCTCCTTTCACAAAGCTGCCCTTGCCGTGGAAAAAGGCGACCTTGTTTTTCTTGAACAGGTAAACAATGCCGTCATTGTTCTGCAGCACAACTTTATCCTTACGACCGATCATCTTGGCGAGGTCAAAGGACAAACCTTTCACTTGAATGCCGTGATCAGCGAAAGAATGGGCCGCATGGTCGTAGTTTTCCGACGATTGCAGCAACGCCTTCGAGGGAATGCAACCGACGTTGGTGCAAGTGCCGCCAAGCGCGGGCTTGCCATCAGCGCGACTCCAATCGTCGATACAGGCTGTGTTGAAGCCCAGTTGCGCTGCACGAATTGCCGCGACATACCCGCCTGGGCCGCCGCCGATGACTACGACATCAAAATTTTTGGACATTGTTGGTTCTCTAGAACAAATTAGGGTTTGATTCCCGCTTGCAGAGCGGTGTCGCAAAAGGTACTGCGCAACCCGCTATCGAGCCTGCGATGCTCAACGTACTACTCGTACGCCTGCGCTTCTCGGCTCGATAGCGGGCCGCTCGCTACCCTTTTACGACACCCTCTTGCACAGGTAGATTCGTCGCGGCGATGCGACATTTTGTATCTGCCTTCTTCCAGAAAGAAGGAGGATTAGGTTAGGGATGACGCTCAACGTCCTGCATACTTCCCCCCCGCCCCAGCCTTCTTCCATCAAAGAAAGCGCAGTATCTTTACTTCTTGAATAGTTGCGGCGTTTTGCTGCCCTTCAAGACATTGACCGATCAAAAGTCACACGCCTTAATTCCGTCGCTCCGGCACAAAAATCCACATCAGAATGTAGGCAATCACGCCGAAACCACCAAACAGCGCCACCAAGGTAAAGAGGAGTCGCCAAGCCCACGAAGGAACGGCGGTCAGCTCACCTAACCCGCCACAAACACCGCCGAGCCAGCGGTCGGTTTTGGAACGGCGAAAGGTCTCCAACGGATTGCTTACCTTTGGCATCCCCGATCCAAAACGGTCGCCTTCTCCAGCAAGCAACGCCGCCTTCGCCTTTGCGAACTCCTCTTCGGAGAGCGCCCCTTGATCACGTAAGCGTTGAAGCTTTTCGATTTCGTCGGCGACGCTCATTACAACCCCCGATACTTAAATATCCAGCAGCAATCGTGCAGGATCTTCCAACGCATCCTTGATGGCGACCAGCGTTAACACCGCCTCGCGACCATCGATAATGCGGTGGTCGTAAGACATCGCCAGGTAGTTCATTGGACGAATGACGATCTGCCCGTTTTCCACCACGGCCCTATCCTTGGTCGCATGAACGCCCAGGATAGCCGACTGCGGGGGGTTAATGATTGGCGTGGAAAGCATGGAGCCGAACGTGCCGCCATTGGAAATGGAGAACGTGCCGCCAGTCAGCTCCTCGATGCCCAGCTTGCCATCCTTGGCGCGGTTACCGAAGTCGGCGATCTTCTTTTCAATATCAGCCAACGAGAGCTGGTCCGCATCGCGAATGATCGGCACGACCAAGCCACGTGGGCTACCAACGGCGATGCCGATGTCATAGTAACCGTGGTAGACGATGTCGTTGCCATCGATAGAGGCGTTCACAACCGGGTATTTCTTCAAGCCGTGCACGGCAGCCTTCACAAAGAAGGACATGAATCCCAGCTTGACGCCATGCTCTTTCTCAAACTTATCTTTGTACTTGCCACGCAACTCCATGACCGGCTGCATGTTGACCTCGTTGAAGGTCGTCAAGATGGCGGCGGTCGATTGCGACTGCACCAAACGCTCCGCGACACGAGCGCGCAGGCGGGACATCGGCACGCGTTGTTCCGCCCGATTGGCCAGCATAGCTTGCACGTTAACCGGCGAAGGAGCCGCAGCAGGCTTGGCCGCCGTCGCTGCGGGCGCTGCCGCAGCCGGTCTTGCGCTGTCGATATGGGAAATGACATCACCCTTGGTGACGCGACCACCACGCCCGGTGCCAGCAACTGCATCGGCCGGGATCGCATTTTCGGCCAGCATCTTGCGCGCGGCGGGTAATGCGGTCACCGTTTCGGCCTTCGCTGCCGACTGAGTCGCTG
>Ga0247823_10005011_pt1 | contig 10550 bp, 1 predicted proteins | sample 13C_PalmiticAcid_2_FD_192426 | JGI IMG/M metagenome (GOLD analysis project Ga0247823, IMG submission 192426) | Soil microbial communities from agricultural site in Penn Yan, New York, United States - 13C_PalmiticAcid_Day30 | ecosystem: Environmental > Terrestrial > Soil > Agricultural land...
CTCGGAAAGGTCGGCCAAGGCCTGCAGCGCCTGCGGCTCCTCGCCACGGATGTCGAGGACGCGCTGCCACAGCTCGATCGCCTTGTCCTCGTTGGCCGGGTTCTGAACGGCCAGCGCGTCGGACTGGATCCGGGCCATGCGCGCGTAGATGTCGGCCATCTCCGCGTCGGCGTCGGCGGTGTCGATCAGCTTCTCGTAGGTCTCGAACAGCGGCTGCCACGCTTCGCGGCGGAAGTGGATCGCCTCGATGGACTCGAGGGCGCGACGGTTGCGGCTCTCCTGCTGGAGGACCGCGTCGTAGCAGGCGAGCGCCTGATCCGGATCGCCGAGCGCGTCGCTGAAGATCGCGCCGCGGCGGAAGTACAGCTCGAGCTGGTCGTCGGGGTTATCCGAGACCTCGATGCGGCGGCGCAGGATCTCGGCGAGGTCGTCGTACATCCCCGCGTTGAGGTACAGGCGATCGAGCGCGGCGAGCGCCTCGACGTCCTTTGCGTCGATCTCGAGCACCCGGAGGTGCGTCTCGACCGCGCGCGCGGCGTCGCTCAGCTCGAACTCGTGCACGCGCGCCATGCGCAGCAGCGTCTGCTTCTTCGCGTCGTTGTCGGTCGCGCGCTCGATCGCGCGCGTGTACGCGGCGACCATGTCGTCCCACGCACCGGTCGCGTTCGCGAGGCGCTCGACCTCCTCGAGCGCGTGATCCCAACGCGGGTCCTCGACGACCGCATCGGCCCACCACGCGAACGCGCGCGGCTGGTCGTACAGCTGCTTTTCGGCGAGCTCGGCGAGGCGCTGGTACATCGCCTGCCGCTCCGCGCCGGCCAGCTTGGTCAGCTGGACCTCGAGGATGCCGTGCAGCTTGCCGTACTCGCCGGCCGCCTCGTAGAGCGGCTCGACGACAGCGCCGATCTCCGACTGGAGCTGACCGGCGTGGAACATGCCCTCGAGCGCCGCGAGCGTCTGCTCGTGCGTCGGGTGGTCCGCGAGGATCTCGCGGTACACGTCGACGGCGCCCTTGAGGTCACCGAGCTGCCCTTGCAGCGTCTGGCCGAGGCGGAACTGCAGCGCCGCGATCTCGTGCCCGTCCTCCGACAGCTGGATCTCGCGGCGCAAGGTGTCCGCGAGCTCGGGCCACTGCGCCGTCTGCGTGTACAGGCGGTCGAGGGCGAGCGCCGCGGGCTTGTTGTCCGCAGGATCCGACGAGACCTCGAGGATCCGGCGGTGCGTCGCGATCGCCTTCGTGACGTCGCCGAGCTCCTGCTCGTGGACGCGCGCCAGGCGCGTAAACAGATCCACCTGGCGCGGGACGTCGAGGGTCTTCTCGCTCTCCGCCTGGTACAGGCGCGCCAGCTGATCGAAGCTGTTGTTGATCTCGGCGAGCCGCTCGATGTGCCCCAGCGTGAGCTGGTTGCCGGAGTCGTTGACCAGCGCGCGGGCGTACGCGTCGAACGCGGCGCCGACGTTGCCGATCATCTGCTCCTGCAGCGTCGCGATCCGATGGAGCAGCTCGACCTTGGCGAGCGGATCCTCGTTATGCGCGACCATCACCTCGAGGACGTCGACGAGCTTGGCGTACTCACCGGTGTGCTCGTAGATCGGCTCGAGCACGCGGGCCGCCATGACCGGCTCGACCTTGCCGTGCACGAGCCCGTCGAGGGCGTGCAGCGTCTCGGCGTGAGACGGATCCATCTCGAGCGCCTCGCGGTAGCTCTCGATGGCGCGGGCCGTGTCGCCCAGGCGGATCTGCCACAGGTGACCGATGCGGTACTTGAGCGCGACGGTCTCGCCCGTCGTCTCCGCCAGCTCGACCTGGCGCTCGAGGTTCGCGAGCAAGTCGTACCAGCGCTCGGCCTGACCGAGGAGGCGGTCGAGCGACTGGATCGCCGGCAGCTCGTCGGCGTCGAGGTCGAGGATGCTCTGGTAGGTCTCGATCGCCTTGGGCACGTCGCCCAGCTCGCGGTCGTGCACCTGCGCGAGCACGTACAGCATCGCCTTCTTGTCGGCCGGGTCCTCGGCGAGGTCGGCCTTCTTGGCGTAGATGTCCTTGAGCGGCTCCCACCGCGCGAGGCGGACGTAGAGGCGCTCGAGGGCGTCCATCGCCACCATGTCGACGTCGTCGATCGAGAGCACCGAGCGGTACGTCGCGATCGCCGCGTCGGCGTTCGACAGCACCTCTTCTTCGATCTGCGCCGAGCGATACAGCAGGGCCTTCTTCTCGTCGACGTTCGACAAGATGTCGGCCTTGCGCTTCATCGCATCGACGAGCTTCGGCCAGTCGCTGGTGCGCTCGTGGATGGTCTGGATCGCGCTCGCGGCCTCGACGGTCGCCGGCGCGATCTGGAGGATCCGTTCGTACGTCGCGACGGCGCCCGCGTTGTCGCTGAGCTCGTGCTCCTGGATCTGCGCGCGCCGGAACAGCAGGGCGACCTTGAGGTCCTCCTCCTGCGCCTCGTTGGCGACCGAGTCATAGAGCGCGGCCGCCTCGTCCCACTTGCCGAGGCCGCGGGACAGACGATCGAGCTGCTGGTGCGTGATCTCGTTGCGTGGGTCCTCGCGCATCGCGCGCGCGAACGTCTGGAACGAAGAGTCCGTGTTGTCGCCGCCGATCTCGTGCAGCTCGGCGATCTGGTGGAGCAGCTCGATCTTGCGCGCGGGATCGAAGGCGTGCTTCGCCATGATCTCGTAGACGCCGATCTGCTTGCTCCACTCGCCGCGTGCCTTGTAGATGGGCTCGAGGATGTTCGCGATGGTGAGCTCGTGCTCCGCATGTGCGATCAAGCGCTCGAGCGCGGCGATCGCCTCGCGGTTCTGCTCCTCGTGATCGAGGACCTGACGGTACGTTTCGACGGCGGAGCCGACCTCGCCCAGGTACGTCTCCCGCAACTGCGCCAGGCGAACGAGGAGGTGAACCTGCTCGTGCGGCCCGGTGCCTTGATCACTGACCAACGTGAGCTGACGACCGAGGTTGTCACCGAGGTCGCGCCACTGGCCACGCGCGACGTACAGCCGGTCGAGCGCGCGCAGTGACTTGAGGTCATCCGGCGACTGCCCGAGGATCTCGTTGTACGTCGTGATCGCCTCTTCCTGATTCTCGAGCATCTCCTCGTAGAGCGAGGCGATGCGGAACAGGAAGTCGAGGCGCTCGTCGGGATCCTGCGCGATGTCCGTGCGGCGGCGATAGATCTCGAGCAGCTCGGGGTACTTCGCGTCGCGCGTGAAGATCGCCTCGAGCGCGGTGAGTGCGCCGAGGTCGTCGCTCTCGATCGAGAGCGCCTTCTTGAAGAACTCGACCGCCCTGTCGGTCTTGCCGAGGCGGTCCTCGTACGACCGCGCGACCTTCGTCGCGAGCTCGTGGGCGAGCTTCGGATCGGTCTCCGGCTTCGCGATCGCTTCCTCGTAGAGGCCGACCAGGCGAGCCCAGCCCTCCTCGATGAGCGGCGCGATCGCCTCGAGCTGCTCCTTCGCGGCCTCGGTCGACGGATCGATCCGGAACGCCCGCGCGTAGGCGTCGAACGCCTTCTCCGCGTCGAGCAGCCTCGTGCGCTGGAGCTCGCCGATGCGGAGCAGCAGCGATGTCTTGCGCAGCGAGTCGGTCTCCGCCGCGAGCTGGATCTCGTGGACGCCGACGAGCGGCCCCCACTCGGACAGCTGCTCGTAGACCGGCTCGAGGATCGCGGCCGCAGCGAGCTGCTGCGGATCACCACCACGCAGGTGCACCTCGAGCGCGCCGCGCGCACGCTCGTGCGCCGGCATGATGTCGAGGATGTCCCGGTACGCGTCGATCGCGCCCGGCACGTCCGACAGGTGCTGCTCCTTGACCTGACCGAGGCGGAACTTCAGCTCGGTGTGGCCGAGCTTGTCCTCGTCCGGGCCGACGATCGTGAGCTGGCGCCCGAGGATGTCCGCGAGCTCCTTCCACTGCTGGTTGCGGAGGTAGATGCGGTCGAGGCTGCGCAGCGCGCTCGGCTCGTCGCCGGCGGCGTCGAGGATCGCCTGGTACGCCGCGACGGCGCGCTTGTCGTCCTTGACCTCGTCCTCGTAGAGCTGACCGATCTTGGACTGGATCGCGATCCGCTCGTCGCCATCGTTGGAGAGGTCGAGCTTCTTGGTGTAGATGCCGAGCAGGTCTTCGAACTGACCCTTGCCGATGTAGAGCCGCTCGAGGGCATCGAGCGCCTGCTCGTTGCCCTCGTCGATCTCGAGGATCTTGCGGTTCATGTCGAGCGCGCGCTCGATATCCGCCTGCTCCTTCTCGATGACGCGCGCCATCACGAGCATCAGCGGCAGCGCATCTGGCTTGTGGGCGAACTTGCCGAGCGACGCCGTGTACGCGTCGATCAGCGCGTTCCAGGCTGCCGCCGGAGGTTCGATCGATGCCGCGAGGCGCTCGGCCTCGCCGCGGATCTCCTCGGACTCGTGGTCCTCGGCGTGCGCCTTGAGCCACCAGCCGAACGCCGCGCCCTTGTCGCGCAGGCGCTCCTCGCTGTACTGCGCGAGGCGCTTGATGCGCTCCTGGCGCGTGATCTGATCGTCTGCCGGCGTCGCGCGCAGCTGGATCTCGAGCACGCGGACGAGCGCCTTCGGATCGCGGCCCGTCTCGTAGAGCGGGATCAGCGCCTCGGCGGCCTCGAGGTTGTTCTCGTCGAGCGAGAGCACCTTCTCGAAGGCGCGCGTCGCGCGGTCCGCCTTCTGGATCTCGTCGCGGTAGAGCACGGCGATCTTCATCGCCAGTGCGAGCCGATGCTGCTCGCTGCCCGACTCGACCTCGCGCTCGAGCACGCGGATGTACTCGTCGATCTTGCCGCGGCTGCGATAGAACTCCTCGAGCTCCTCCCAGCGCGCCTCCTGGACGTACAGCTTCTTCAGCGCGTCCTGAGCGCGGCGGTTGTTGTCGTCGATCTTGAGCAGGCGCTGCCACGCGTCGATCGCCTTGGCGCTGTTCTCGACCTTCTCCGTATAGAGGAGGCCGAGGCGCTGCAGCGCGTCCGCGCGGGTCTTGTCGTCGCTCGCGGCGTCGGCCTGGCGGCTCGAGATCTCGGCGAGCTTGTCCCACTCCTTGTTGCGCTCGTAGAGCTTGTAGAGCTCGGCCAGCGCCTCCTCGTGGGACGGCTCGTACTGGATGACCTTCTCCCACCAGTACGTGCAGATCTCGGGCTTCTTGACCTTGGTCGCGGCCATCTTCGCGACCTCGATCACCTTCGCGCCACGCTCGTGATCGGGCGTGCGCTCGACCTCCGCTTCCTTCAGCTTGATCAGCTTCTCCCAGTCACGACGCTTCTCGTAGACCGCGAGCAGGTGATCGACCGCTTGCTGGTTATTGGGATCGAGATCGAGCACGCGCTCGAACGCCTTGATCGCTTCGGCCTGGTTGCTGAAGCGCTCGAGGTAGAGGTTCGCGACCTGCAGATAGATCGCGACCTTCTGATCCTGCGTCTCGGCGCGCTCGGCCTTCTCCGAGAGGACCTTGACCAGATCCGGCCAGCGCTTCTTGTTCTCGTAGAGCGAAGCGAGGCGGTCATAGATCTCGAGCCGCGACGGATCCTGCTGGACCGCGCCGTTGAGCGCCGAGATCATCTGGTTGTCGTTGTTGAGCTTGCTGTATGCCTCGGCGAGCTCGAGCAGGACGCTCGCCCTCTCGGGGCCGGCAGGCGTCGCCTTCGCGTCCTCGTCCTTGAGAGCGTCGGCGAGCTGCGCCCACGATCCGGCCGCGCGCAGGATGCGAGCGAGCTCGCGGCGCGGCGCCTTGTCCGTCGGATACTTCGCGATCACGCCCTTCCACGCGGCGACGCCCTTATCCGGGCCACCTTCCGCGGCGCGCGCGGCTTCCATCGCGCCGCCGAGATCCGCGGGCACCGGTGCAGCCGCCGCAGGCGGTGCCGTCGGCGCCTTCGCGCGCGGCCCAGAGGAATCGATGCCGGCCGGAACCTGCGCCGCAGCCACCTCCGCGGCAGCCTTCGCAGCGGCCGCCTCGCGCGCCGCAGCTTCGCGTGCCTCGGTCTCGCGTGCCTCGGCCTCGCGCGCCGCAGCTTCACGCGCCGCAGCTTCACGCGCCTCGGCCTCGCGCGCCTCGGCCTCCGCCTGCGCCTTCGCCGCAGCCTCGGCCTGCGCGCGAGCCGCCTCTTCGTCGTCGCTCTTCTTCGCCTTGGCCTTCTTCTTCGCCGCGGCCGGGAGCTCCTCGGGCTCCTCGGCCTGCGCCGGCATCGTCGGCATCGAGCCCGCCGCGCTGGGCGCGTTGGCATCCTGCAGCCCGACCGCGCCGACGAAGTCGACCACGTTCGGGTTCTGCGGCTCGATGTTCGCCGCGATCGTGAAGAACTTCCGCGCGCGCGCGATGTCGTTGACCTTGTCGAACGCGATGTTGCCGGCCTGGATCGCGACGTAGAGCTTGTCCTCGCCGCTCAAACGATCGATCACCGCTTCGGCGTGATCGAGCAGCTGGCTCCACTCCCCACGATCGCCGTGCACCTGCTTGAGCAGCGTGAACGCCGCGACCACCGAGCGCATAGGTGCGGCGCCGTTGGACGCCGTCGCATGGATCGCCGCCTCGAAGAAGCGCGCCCCGCGATCCCTGTCCTTGAAGCGCTGCACCCACTCGAGCCCGAACGTACGGAGCGCCTCGATCTTCGCTGCGTGATCGACTGCGCGCTCCGCGCGGCGGCGGTGGTGAGCTTCGAGCTCGTCCCAGCGCTGCGAGCCCGCGAGGAGCGTCTCGTAGATGAAGTTCGCGCTCGGCTGGTGGATGTCCTTGACGAGGATGAGCTTGAGCACTTCCTCGAGCCGTGCGTCATCCGGCTTCTCGATGCGGATGATGCGCGCGGCGCGAAGCAGCGTGCGGATCGCGAGCTCGTCATCGAGACGCTCCGCCTTCTCGATCACGTCATCAACGGTGTCCGTCCAGAACTCCGGATCGTAGTCGAGCGCACGCAGCGCGTCCTGCACCGCCGTCGAGTCGGGCGTGATCTCGAGTGCGCGCTGAAGAACAGGACGAGCCTTGTCCTTCTGCCCGTTGTCGAGCATCGCCTCGCCGACGATCTGCGCCAGGTTCGACGGAGAGTTCGGATCACGAAGCTCCATCTCGCCGAGCTTGGCCACCATCTCGAAGCGGCCGATCTCGCCGTACACCTCGCGCGCGCGCGACAGTGCGCGCACGTTCGCGGGATGTAGCTTCCACGCGCGTTGGTACAGACCGATCGCTCGATCCCGTTCGGGGATCACGTCCTCGACGAGAGCAGCGAGCTCGCACAGACGCTCGGATTGCTCGGGCTTCGATCCCGAAGCCTCGAGCTCCTTCTCGAGCTCATCGATGGTCACGGCCCAATCGCGCGACTTGCGCAGGCGTTCACGAAGCAACGTACGCGTATCCATCTGCGGTCTATCCCTCCGCAACGAATGAAGAAACCCCGCCCCTCATCCTGACAGCGTTGTATCATGGGTAGTTAGCCGACTGCGCGTGGGGCCGGCGGGTTTCTTTCGGGCAGGTTTTCCCCGTCGGAGAAACCCGGTCCGAGCCCCCCGGCGATCCCCCGGCCGAAACGACAAACGGCCTCCCGAGGGAGGCCGTGGTCTACGGTGTAGCGGGTGGTCCGGAGGCCGGGGTTAGCCCTTGCCCTTCTTCACCAGGTCCTCGGGCGACGGCTTCTCGGTCGGCGTGTTCGCCTGGGTGGCCGACTTCGCCGCGATGTCGAGCAGCATCTTCTGCGCCTGCTGCTTCTCGTACTCCAGCGAAGCGCCGCCGGCCTTCGAGAACTCCTCGAGATCCTTCTTCGCCTTCGCCAGGTCGCCCTTGCGGAAGTACGCCTGCCCGCGCTGGAACTTCGCCTTGTGGTGGTCGGGCTTCTCCTTGAGCGCGTCGTCGAAGGCCTCGATCGCCTTCTCGTCGTTGCGCATGTCGTCGTTCGCCATGCCGACGACGAACAGGAGATCGCCCTTGTCACCGGCGCCCGGCACCGCGTTGACGCCCTGCTGCGCGACCGCGAGCGCTTCCTTCGAGTAGTCCCAGCCGCGATAGAGCTCGGCGAGCGCCATCCACGGCTGTGCCTCGGGCGGAGCGTACGAGACCGCCTTCGTGAGCGCCTCGGCAGCCTTCTTCGATTCGTTCGTGTCGCGGTAGATGCGGCCGATGTAGTAGTGCGCGCGCCAGAGGTCCGAGTTGAGCTTCACCGCCTCCTGCAGGTGCTGCAGCGGCTTCGAGAAGTTCACCCCCGAGAGATCAGGATCGAACTCTTCCGGCTTCTTGTTCGCGCGCGCCGCCTGCTCCTTGCGTGCGGAATCGATCGCCTTGTTGTACAGCGCGACGCCGAACATCATCTGGTACATCGCCTGCTCGGGCGCCTCGTTGACCGCGTGCTGGAACGCATCGGCCGACTTGTCCCAGTCCTTACGCATCGAGTACGCGCCGCCCATGCCGTACCAGGCGGTGTGATTGCCTTCCCACAGCTTGGTGGCCTTATCGAAGCGCTCGATCGCGGTCTCGAACGACTTCTGCCCGTAGGCTGTGTTGCCTTCGTTCGTGAGCTTGATCGATTCGCCCTTGGACCTGCCGCATCCAGAGGCGCCGACGAGAGCAACGAGGGCTGCTGCCGCGAAGAGTTTCATGGCGAGAACGGTAGAACGCTTCGTGATGTGTCTCAAGTCATCTCCATACTTTCGAGAACCCCGAAAACGAATAACGCCGGTGATCCACGACCACCGGCGTTGCACCCTCGCGGGTAGCGGCTGACTACAACTACGACCCGGCCGGACGGAAGTTGAACGGGTAGTTCACCTGGACGCCGCCGCCGCCCTTCGGCTTCGGGAACTCGATGTTCTTGATGACGCCGGCGACGCAGCTCGACACCGTGCCATCGACGCCCGAGCCCGTCGACGACGCGACGTTGCCGTTCGGCGTGATGAAGAAGTTCACCATGACCGTGCCCGAGAGGCTGGGCTTGGCGAGCAGCTCCTTCTCGTAGCAGTACTGGATCTTCTGGATGTTCCGCTTGATGTAGCGACGGATGATCGCCTTATCGAGGTCACCCTGCGCGCTGGGCTGGCCGATCGACACCGTCGGCACCGCCGCCGAGCGGCCGCGCATACCACCGCGACCACCACCGACGCCGTAGCCCGAGCCCGTGCCCGAGCCGTGGCCGATCGTGCCGTAGCGCCCCGTACCGATGGTGCCCCAGCCGGTGCCACCACCACCCGGGCCGAAGCCCGAGCGACCGAAGCCGAAGCCACCCGCCATCTCGCCGGCCTCGTTACCGAGGAGACCACCGTAGATGTTGGTGTCGTCGAAGCCGCTGGAGATGTCGCCCGTGCCGGTCAGCGAGGCGAACGCACCGCCCTGGGTCAGCGCCGTCGAGCCGAGGATACCGGCGCTGCGCGCCTGCTCGATCGCCTGCTGGCGCGCGAGGGCGGGGTCGGCCTGGGTCTGCTGCATCTTGTACTGACCCTCGGCGCGCGTGGAGTCCTTCTTGCCCATCTTGCCTTCCTCGAGGGCCATGGCCGTACCCGTGCCGCCGGACTCGTCGGCGCCGTCATCGGGCTTGTCCTCTTCCTCGGGCGGCGGCGGATCGTCCTGCGACGTGCTCGCGCTGCGGGTGCGCGCGTCTTCCAGCGACGACAGCTCGAGGCTCGCGCTGCCGCTCTCGGGGTCGACGTTCCAGACGATGCCGAGCAGGATGCCGTGGACGAGCACCGACACGCCGAAGAAGGCGAGCACGCGGCTGTCCATGTTCGCGAACAGCGGCATCACGTGGCGGCGCGGACGCGCCACGGCGGAGACGAGGAACGTGGTCTTGCCGGCGCGGACGCGAATCTTGGCGCCCGGTGGAATCGGCGAGATCGACGTGCGGCCCTGCGAGGCGAGCTCTGCAAGGGACGTCGACTGGCCGTTGACGACCATCTCGCCTTCCATGCCGGGGCTGAAGTTGAACTGGAAGTCATCGCCATGGGGCGCGACGAGCGGGAACGCCGCGGCGGGCGCGCCCTCGGTCGAGAACTCGACGCCCGGCGCGGTGCCGATGCGGAAGAACGGGCTCTTCTGCTCGCTGCGCAGGCGAGCGACCGCCCACGTCGCGAGGCCGAGACCGATGAGGAGGCCACCGAACGCCAGGCCGTCGTACGCCTGCGACAGCACGCGCGGACGGACGGCGTACGCGGGCTTCTTCAGCTTCTGGGTCTCGTACTCGAACTTGCCCTTGTTGTAGGCGGCGTTGTCGACCGAGATCCAGAACGAGACAGCGGCGGTGATGATCAGCGCCGCGGCGGCGGCGAAGATGCCCCACGTCGTCGACGAGACCTTGCCACTGCGCGGGTCCATGCAGTGCTTCACGCCGACGACGGAGTCACCGAGCATCGCCGCGATCTCGACGGCGCGCGCGCCGCCGATGTCGTCGGCCTCGGCCGCCATCGCGGTCTGGAAGCCGGCGGGCGCGATGTTCGGGGTCGCGCCGTAGATGGCGGGGCCCATGCCCGGCGGCGGCTTGATCGCTGGCGCGGCCGCGAACGACGGCGCAGCGACCGGCGCGACCGGCGGCGGCGCGGCGAACGACGGAGCCGGCGGCGGTCGCGCC
>Ga0247823_10005012_pt1 | contig 10549 bp, 11 predicted proteins | sample 13C_PalmiticAcid_2_FD_192426 | JGI IMG/M metagenome (GOLD analysis project Ga0247823, IMG submission 192426) | Soil microbial communities from agricultural site in Penn Yan, New York, United States - 13C_PalmiticAcid_Day30 | ecosystem: Environmental > Terrestrial > Soil > Agricultural land...
GCAGAGGCCCACGAGATCACCGACCCGACCGGTGCGGTGATCTCGTGGGCCTCTGCCGGCACCGTCGGCTTCAAGGGCTCCCGCAAGTCCACCCCGTACGCCGCTCAGATGGCCGCCGAGGCCGCGGGCCGTCGGGCGATGGATCACGGCATGAAGAAGATCGACGTCTTCGTCAAGGGCCCGGGCTCGGGCCGCGAGACGGCGATCCGCTCCCTGGGTGCGATCGGCCTCGAGGTCGGCACCATCCAGGACGTGACCCCCGCCCCGCACAACGGCTGCCGCCCGCCGAAGCGCCGCCGCGTCTGACGCGCGCACGACAAAGACTTAGAGGAGAACCGACATGGCCCGTTACACCGGACCCCTGACCAAGAAGTCGCGCCGTCTCGGCGTCGACCTCGTGGGCGGCGACGCCGCCTTCGAGAAGCGCCCCTACCCGCCGGGCCAGCACGGCCGCGCGCGGATCAAGGAGAGCGAGTACCGCAACCAGCTGCAGGAGAAGCAGAAGGCCCGCTTCACCTACGGCGTGCTCGAGAAGCAGTTCCACAAGTACTACGTCGAGGCTGCCCGTCGCCAGGGCAAGACCGGCGAGAACCTGCTCCAGCTGCTGGAGTGCCGCCTCGACAACGTGGTCTACCGCGCCGGCTTCGCCCGGACCCGCCGCCACGCCCGCCAGCTGGTGACCCACGGTCACTTCCTGGTCAACGGCAAGAAGGTCGACATCCCGTCCTTCCAGGTCACCCAGTACGACATCATCGACGTGCGCGAGAAGTCGCTCGAGATGACGCCGTTCATCGTGGCTCGCGAGACGCACGGCGAGCGGATCGTCCCGGCCTGGCTCGAGGCGCTCCCGAACCGGATGCGGGTGCTCGTGCACTCCGTGCCGGTCCGTGAGCAGATCGACATGCCGATCCAGGAGCAGCTCATCGTGGAGTACTACTCCAAGAAGTGAGTCTCTGCGGTCGGGGGCGGCGACGCCCCCGACCGCCCACGCCTTTTCTCTCCCTACTCCGCAACAGCTCTGGGTCCTCATATAGCGGTCGGCCCGGAAAGGAAAGAAACAAGTGCTCATCGCACAGCGCCCCAGCCTCTCGGAGGAGTCCGTCGACCAGTTCCGGTCGCGCTTCGTCATCGAGCCGCTCGAGCCCGGCTTCGGCTACACGCTCGGCAACTCGCTGCGTCGTACCCTCCTGTCCTCGATCCCCGGTGCCTCGGTCACGAGCATCAAGATCGACGGCGTCCTCCACGAGTTCTCCACGATCGACGGTGTCAAGGAAGACGTCACCGAGATCATCCTCAACCTCAAGGGCCTCGTCGTCTCCTCGGAGCACGACGAGCCGGTCACCATGTACCTGCGCAAGTCGGGTGCCGGTGACGTCACGGGTGCCGACATCGCGCCGCCGGCCGGCGTCGAGGTCCACAACCCCGAGCTGAAGATCGCCACCCTGGGCGACAACGGCAAGCTCGAGCTCGAGCTCGTCGTCGAGCGTGGCCGCGGCTACGTCTCGGCCGTCCAGAACAAGGGCGCCGACAACGAGATCGGCCGGATCCCGGTCGACTCCATCTACAGCCCCGTGCTGAAGGTGACCTACAAGGTCGAGGCCACCCGTGTCGAGCAGCGCACCGACTTCGACAAGCTCGTCATCGACGTCGAGACCAAGCCGTCGATCCTGCCCCGCGACGCCATCGCGTCCGCCGGCAAGACGCTGGTCGAGCTCTTCGGCCTGGCCCGTGAGCTCAACGTCGAGGCCGAGGGCATCGACATCGGCCCGTCGCCCGTCGACGAGCAGCTCGCCGCCGACCTCGCCCTCCCGGTCGAGGACCTGCAGCTGACCGTCCGGTCCTACAACTGCCTCAAGCGCGAGGGCATCCACACCGTGGGTGAGCTCATCAGCCGCTCCGAGCAGGACCTGCTGGACATCCGCAACTTCGGTGCGAAGTCCATCGACGAGGTCAAGGCCAAGCTGCACGAGATGGGCCTGTCCCTCAAGGACAGCGCTCCGGGCTTCGACCCGTCGGCCGCCCTGGCCAACTACTCGGACGACGAGGACGACGACGAGTCGTTCGTCGAGGACGAGCAGTTCTAGTTTGATGGTGTGAGCGTGTCGCCCCTCGGGTGACTCGCTCACACCGCGGTTGGCTTGCGTAGGTCCAGACCTGGTCTGGCGGCAAGCCGTGAGTTCCGGCCCCATGGCTCGTGGGGCTGCCACCTCCGGTACCTGACACGGCCGGATCCACTCCCGGTACCTGACACGGCCGGGGAGAAACGAGAGAAGCAATGCCCAAGCCCAAGAAGGGTCCCCGCCTCGGCGGCAGCCCGGCGCACCAGCGCCTCATCCTGTCGAACCTGGCGACCGCTCTGTTCGAGCACGGCCGGATCACGACGACCGAGGCCAAGGCGCGCCTGCTGCGTCCGTACGCCGAGAAGCTGATCACGAAGGCGAAGAAGGCCGACGCCGGCGAGAACCCGCTGCACCAGCGCCGCGAGGTCCTCAAGGTCATCCGCGACAAGGGTGTCGTGCACACCCTCTTCACGGAGATCGCGCCGACGTTCTCGGACCGCCCCGGCGGCTACACCCGGATCACCAAGGTCGGCAACCGTGCGGGCGACAACGCCCCCATGGCCGTCATCGAGCTGGTGACCGAGGCGTTCACCCCGTCCGCCCCGAAGGCGAAGCCGGCCGCCGAGGCCGCTCCGGCTCCGGTGGAGGAGGCCCCCGAGGCCGAGGTCGTCGAGACCGAGGCTGCTGAGGTCGAGGCCCCCGAGGCCGAGGCCGAGGTCGCCGAGGAGGCTGCCAAGGAGGCTCCCGCCGAGGAGACCACCGAGGAGTCCGCCGAGGACGCCGACAAGGCCTGAGCACACCGCTCGACGACGGCCCGCCACCCGCGAGGGTGGCGGGCCGTCGTGCTTTTCGGGCCTGTCTCGACCGTCCGTAGACTGGGGGCATGACGATCGACCTGGGGAGCCCGCGCCTGCTCGAGGACCGCGAGCGTGAGGTGCTGCTCGCCGCGCCCCGGGGCTACTGCGCCGGTGTCGACCGTGCCGTGGTGACCGTCGAGCAGGCGCTCGACCTCTACGGCTCGCCCGTCTACGTGCGCAAGCAGATCGTCCACAACAAGCACGTCGTCGCCAACCTCGAGGCGCGCGGCGCGATCTTCGTCGAGGAGCTCGGCGAGGTTCCCGCCGGCGCCCGCGTGGTCTTCTCGGCCCACGGTGTCTCGCCGGCCGTCGTCGAGGAGGCGGCCGAGCGCGACCTCAAGACCATCGACGCCACCTGCCCGCTGGTGACCAAGGTCCACCGCGAGGCGGTCCGCTTCGCCTCCGACGGCTACACGATCCTGCTGATCGGGCACGCGGGCCACGAGGAGGTCGAGGGCACGGCGGGCGAGGCTCCCGACCAGACGATCCTCGTCGAGCACCCTGACGACGTCGCCAAGCTGGAGTTCCCGGCGGATGCCAAGCTGGCCTGGCTCTCGCAGACGACACTGAGCGTCGACGAGACGATGGAGACGGTGCGCCGGCTGCGGGCGAAGTTCCCGCAGCTCGAGGACCCGCCCAGCGACGACATCTGCTACGCCACCCAGAACCGGCAGGTCGCGGTCAAGGAGATCGGCGCGGCCGCCGACCTGGTCATCGTGGTCGGCTCGGCCAACTCCTCCAACTCGGTGCGCCTGGTCGAGGTGGCCCTCGAGGCCGGCGCCAAGGCGTCGTACCGGATCGACGACGTGTCGGAGCTGGACGAGGAGTGGCTCGACGGTGCCGCCACGGTCAGCGTCACCTCGGGCGCCTCGGTGCCCGACCACCTCGTCACCGAGGTCCTCGCCTACCTCGCCGAGCGCGGCTACCCCGATGCCCGGGCTGTCCAGACGGCGGAGGAGACGCTCGCGTTCTCGCTGCCCAAGGAGCTGCACCGCGACCTCAAGGCTGCCGCATCGGCAACCGCGACGGCCGCGACCGGATCCTGAAGATCCGCGGCCTCGACGACAAGCACCACTTCACCCTGGTCTGCAAGGACTTCTCGCAGCTGGGCCAGATGGTGCACGTCGACAACTCGGCGTTCCGCGCGATCCGTGCGGCGACGCCGGGGCCCTACACCTTCATCCTCCCGGCGATGCCGGAGGTGCCGAAGCGCCTGCTGCACCCGAAGAAGCGGACGGTCGGCGTCCGCATCCCCGACCACGTGTTCGCGCAGGCGCTGCTGGCCGAGCTGGGTGAGCCGCTGCTGACGTCGACGTTGATCCTCCCGGGGGAGACCGAGCCCCGCACGATGGGCTGGGAGATCAAGGAGGACCTCGACCACGCGGTCGACATCGTGGTCGAGGCGGGGGAGACCCCGGCCGAGCCGACCACCGTCGTCGACTGGTCCGACGGTGTTCCGGAGGTCATCCGGCGCGGAGCGGGAGACCCCGACCGGTTCGTCTGATCGCTCAGCGCGGGTGGGTGGCCAGGAACTGGCGGCGCACGAGCAGCAGTCCCAAGCAGGCGGCGTACCCGAGCGCCAGGGCGACCGCGTGGCCGGAGAGCCCCGACACGGTGGCCTGGACGACGCCGTCGCGGGCGTCGGCGACCGCTTGCGGCTCGCTGATCGCGAGCAGGAGTACGACGACCAGCATCGCCAGCGGCGGGAAGACGCCGACCGGGAAGAAGTCGCTGGGCCGCACGGTGAGCGCGAGGCCGACGCAGATCGTCGCGAAGACGAGGTCGTAGAACAGTCCGAGCCCGTCGGACAGCACCAGGTCGGCCACGGCCGCGGTGACCAGCAGCGCGGCCGCGAGCCGCAGCACGCCCCCGGCGGGGCGGGTGCCGGCCTCCCACAGGGTGGGGGGCCGGGCGGGCGCGGTGGTCACGTCTCCAAACTAGGCTTTGGTGAGGCTGGGACCGGGGATTTGGGCGGGGGCGCCCTCGATGCGTCGCCCGGACTCACTGTCGAACAGATGGGCCGCGCCGGGCGGCACCGCGAGGTGGAGGACGTCGTCGGGGGCGACCTGACCGCGTGAGGGCACCCGCACCGCGAGCGTGACCTCGCGGCCGTCGACGTCGGCGGTGCCATGGGCGAAGCCCTCCGAGCCGAGCTCCTCGACCAGGTGGACCCGCATCGGCAGGCCGTCGCCGGCGCCGACCAGCCGCCACGCCTCGGGACGGACGCCGACGGTGACCGCAGGGGTGAGCGCGGCGCTGGTCGCGGCGTCGACGGGGACCTCGTGGCCGCCGAGGGAGACCTTGCCGTCGCCGGCGCGGGCGGCCAGCAGGTTCATCTGCGGGGAGCCGATGAAGCCGGCGACGAAGAGGTTGGCGGGGCGGTCGTAGAGCGCGAGCGGGGTGTCGACCTGCTGGATCTCGCCGCGGTCCATCACCGCGACGCGATCGCCCATCGTCATCGCCTCCACCTGGTCGTGGGTGACGTAGACGGTGGTGACCCCGAGCTTGCGCTGGAGCTGCGCGATGTCGCTGCGGGTCTGCACCCGCATCTTGGCGTCGAGGTTGGAGAGCGGCTCGTCCATGCAGAAGACCTGTGGCTCGCGGACGATCGCGCGGCCCATCGCGACCCGCTGGCGCTGGCCGCCGGAGAGCGCCTTCGGCTTGCGCTCGAGCAACTCGGTCAGGCCGAGCAGTGCGGCGGCCTCCTCGACCCGGCGCTCGCGCTCCTCGCGCGGGGTCTTCGCCATCTTGAGCGCGAACCCGAGGTTGTCGCGCACGGACTTGTGTGGGTAGAGCGCGTAGCTCTGGAAGACCATGGCGATGTCGCGGTCGCGCGGAGGCAGCCGGGTGACGTCGCGGTCACCGATCAGGATCCGGCCGGCGTCGACCTCCTCCAGTCCCGCGAGCATGCGCAGGGTGGTGGTCTTGCCGCAGCCGGACGGGCCGACCAGGACGAGGAACTCGCCGTCCTCGACGACGAGGTCGATGCCCGGGACGGCGGGGGAGTCGGCGCCGTCGTACCACCGCTGGGCGGCCTCGAAGGTGATGCGTGCCATCGCTGCTCCTGCTCGCTCTTTGCGGTCCTCGATGTGACCTGGATCGCACGGAATGCTTGCACCTTATATGTAAGTATGGTGAACTAACAAACATGTCCTGGCGCAGTCCCACCTCACAGGCCCCCCGAGACCGGATCAAGCTCCGGCGGGCCGACTCCCGTCGGCACCACCGCGCGATGCTCCTCCAGGAGCTCTTCGCGGAGGGTCCGGCCAGTCGCGCCGACCTCGCCCGCAGCTCCGGCCTGACCCGGGTCACCGTGTCCGACCTGGTGGCCGAGATGATCGCCGAGGGACTGCTCGAGGAGCTCGGTGCGCCGGCCGAGACCCGCGTGGGCAAGCCGCCGACGCTCGTCGGCCTCGTCCCCGACGCCAAGCACGTCGTCGCGATCGACCTCTCCGTCGACGACCAGGTCGTCGGCGCGGTCCTCACCCTCTCCGGGGAGGTCGTCGAGCGCGACGCCCGCCCCCTGGGCGGGCGCCGGGGCGCCGACGCCGCCGCCCTGGTCGAGGAGATCGCGACCGGCCTCGTCGAGCGGAGCGCCCGCCCGCTGCTCGGGGTCGCCGTCGCGACGCCGGGCGTCGTGAGCCCCGAGGGCGTCGTCCTGGACGCGCCCAACCTCGGCTGGCACGACCTCGCGCTCGCCGACTCGCTCGGCGCCTCCCTCGACCTCCCGGTGTACGTCGCCAACGACGCCAACACCGCCGTGATGGGGGAGTACACGTTCGGTGGCGGCGGCGAGGGCGGCCTGCTGCTGCTCCGGCTCAGCACCGGTGTCGGTGCCGGGCTGGTGCTCGGCGGGGCGGTGCTCCACGGCAACGGCGGGGCCGCCGGCGAGATCGGCCACGTCCAGGTGGACCCGGACGGGGAGACCTGCGCCTGCGGCCGTGCCGGCTGCCTGGAGACGTTCGTGGCCGTGCCGCGGCTGCGCCGGCGGGTCGCGGAAGGCCCTGCGGACGACGTACTCCGTGACGCGGGGGTGCGACTCGGGCAGGCGCTCGCCCCCGTCGTCGCCACCCTCAACCTCGGCGAGGTCGTGCTGAGCGGACCGGCGGACCTCGTCGGCCCGCTGGCCGAGCACGCCGAGGCCACCGTCCGGGACCGGGTCATGCCGGTCTCCTCCGCCGGCTTCACCGTCCGGGTCTCGACCCTCGGTGACGACGGCGTCCTCATCGGCGCCACCGGCGTCGTCCTCTCGGGCGAGCTCGGCGTCTCCTGACGCCGGGCCACCTCTCCCCCCCCAGAACCCCCAGCAAGATCAGATCGAAGGGAACGAAGCGGTGCCCATCAGCAACAGGTATGTGAAGAAGGCTCTGGCAGTTGCGGCCACCACCGCCCTGCTGGCCGCGGCCAGTGCGTGCGGCTCGGAGGACGACGGCGACTCGAAGGGCGGCGGCCCGGAGAAGGCGGACCTCGTCGTGTGGCTCAACGGCACCGACACGCCGCAGCCGGCCCGCGACTGGCTCAAGAAGACCTTCGAGGAGCAGAACCCCGGCTCCACGCTGACCATCGAGCAGCAGGAGTGGGAGGGCCTCGTCGAGCGCCTCACCACCGCGCTCACGTCGGCCGACCAGACCCCCGACGTCGTCGAGGTCGGCAACACCCAGGCCCCGACCTTCACCACGGTCGGTGCGTTCAGCGACCTGACCGACGACCTGTCCGGCCTGGGTGGGGACGACCTGCTGCCGGGCTTCGTCGAGGGCGCGACCGTGGACGGCAAGACCTTCGCCGTGCCCTACTACGCCGGCTCGACGTACGTCTTCTACCGCAAGGACCTCTTCGAGGACGCCGGCATCACCGCCGTACCGACCACGATGGACGAGTTCGTCGACGCCGCCACGAAGCTGAAGGCGACGAGCGGCAAGGACGACTTCTCGGGCTACTGGCTGCCCGGCAAGGACTGGCGTGACGGCGCCGCCCTGCTCTGGGACGCCGGCGGCGACTTCGCCGCGCCCGACGGCGACGGCTGGAAGGGCACCCTCTCGACGCCCGAGTCGCTCGCGGGCCTGACCGCGTTCCAGGACCTGTACGACGCCGCGTCGGGCGCGCCCGCCGACGCCAACGAGGCCGACCCGGTCACCCCGTTCTGCGCGGGCAAGATCGGCATGATGTCCCGCCCGGGCTGGGTCTACGGGATGCTCACCGACCCGAAGAGCGGCTGCCCGAAGCTCGCGAAGAACGTCGGTGTCTTCGCGCTGCCCGGCTCCGACGGTGGACCCGCGCCGGTGCTGCTCGGTGGGTCCGACATCGCCATCTCGGCGAAGTCGCCCAACCAGGACCTGTCGCGCAAGGTGCTCGAGCTGATGCTGAGCGAGGACTACCAGACGATCCTCGCCGAGGCCGGCCTCACGCCGGCGAAGGAGTCGCTGGCGAGCAAGCTCGGAGACGACGAGTTCGCCCAGGCCACCGTCGAGGCGGCGTCCAACGCGAAGCTCACCCCGGCCGCGGCCGCGTGGGCGACCGTCGAGGGCAAGTTCGTGCTCGAGGACCTCTACAGCGAGATCGCGCAGGGCGGTGACGTGGCGAAGCTCGCGGCCGAGGCCGACGAGACCATCACCGCAGAACTCAACTAGTGGAATTGGCCGAGCGTGTCTCCGGCGCAGATGCGGGCAGCAAGCTGCCGTCGACGCCTCCCGACACGCTGCCGGGCCCAGCTGAGCTGACCCGCGGGTCACACTGAGCACGGCGCTCGGTCGGTCCTGGACCGGCCGGGCGTCGTACCGGAGAAGAGGAGAAGACGTGGCACGCGGTTCCGCACGCCGCTCGTCGCTGCCCCTGGGGCTGGTGCTCCCGGCGAGCCTGGCCCTCGGGCTGGCCCTGGGCTACCCGCTGGTGCGGCAGGTGGTCCTGTCGCTGCAGGAGTTCGGCCTCGCCCAGCAGTTCGGGCAGGCGCCCGAGTGGATCGGGCTGGGCAACTACCGCGAGCTGCTCGGCAACGGCGAGCTGTGGCCGGTCGTGCTCCGCACGGTCGCCTTCTGCTTCGTCAACGCGGGCCTCACCTTTGCGATCGGCCTCGGCCTGGCGCTGCTGATGACCCGGATGAGCAAGGTGACCCGGGTCCTCACCCAGTGCGGGCTCCTGCTCGCCTGGGCGATGCCGGTCGTTGCGGCGATGACGGTGTGGCAGTTCCTCTTCGACACCGAGTACGGCGTCGTGAACTGGCTCCTCACCGCGCTGGGCGGCGACTTCGACGGCCACAGCTGGCTGCTCGACCCGTGGTCCTTCTTCTTCGTCGCCACCTTGGTGGTGGTCTGGATGAGCGTCCCGTTCGTCGCCTTCACCCTGTACGCCGCCCTCACCCAGGTTCCCGAGGACGTCGTCGAGGCCGCCCAGATCGACGGCGCCGGTGCCCGGCAGCGGTTCGTGCACGTGGTGCTGCCCTCGATCCGGCCGGTGCTGCTGGTCGTCGTACTCCTGCAGGTCATCTGGGACCTGCGCGTCTTCACCCAGATCTACACGCTCCAGAAGGCCGGCGGGGTCAGCAAGGACACCAACCTGCTCGGCACCTACGTCTACACGCTCGGCATCAAGGGCGGGGACTTCGGGATGGCCGCGGCCGCAGCGATGTTCATGCTGCTGCTGACCGTCGTGCTGACCGCCCCCTACGTCCGGATGATGCTGCGCCAGGAAAGGGAGGCCTAGGCCGATGGCACGCCGCACCTCGTTGCCCGTCCGCGTCGGCGCGGACCTGGTCGGGATCCTCGTCTTCCTCGCCTGCGTCTTCCCGGTCTACTGGATGGTCAGCCGCTCGTTCCTGCCGCGCAACCGGATCAAGGGCGAGGACCCGGTCTTCGTCCCGACCGGCGGCACGCTCGACAACTACCGCCGGGTCTTCTCCGACGGCTCGTTCACGGACGCGCTGGTCACCAGCCTCACCGTGACGCTGCTGACCGTCGCCGTGGCCTTGCTCTTCGCGTTCCTGGCGGCGGTGGCCGTGAGCCGCTTCCGGTTCCGCGGGCGTCGTACCTTCATCCTCACGCTGCTCGTGATCCAGATGATCCCGGCGGAGGCGCTGTTCATCAGTCAGTACAAGATGCTCGACGGGATGGGTCTGCTCAACTCCGTCATCGGCCTCACGATCGTGTACGTCGCCAGCGTGCTCCCCTTCACCGTGTGGACCCTGCGGGGTTTCGTCGACGGGGTGCCGCGCGAGCTCGAGGAGGCCGCGATGATGGACGGCTGCTCGCGGACGCAGGCGTTCTTCAAGGTCACCCTGCCGCTGCTCGCGCCCGGCCTGGTGGCGACCGGCGTCTTCGGCTTCATCCAGGCGTGGAACGAGTTCACGCTCGCGGTTGTCGTGATGACCGACCAGTCCAAGGAGACCCTGCCGGTGTGGCTGGTCGCGTTCACCGACTCGCGCAGCCGAGGTGTCGACTGGGGCGCGATCATGGCGTCCTCGACGCTGATCACGATCCCCGTCATCATCTTCTTCCTCGTCGTGCAGCGCCGGATGGTCTCGGGCATCACCGCGGGCGCGGTGAAGGGATGAGCGCCGCCGAGGTCGCCGTCGCGGAGCTGGCCCTGCGCGTCCAGCTGGGCTCCTTCGCGGGACCTTCGCTGCCCGACCTCACCGGCGCG
>Ga0247823_10005013_pt1 | contig 10547 bp, 7 predicted proteins | sample 13C_PalmiticAcid_2_FD_192426 | JGI IMG/M metagenome (GOLD analysis project Ga0247823, IMG submission 192426) | Soil microbial communities from agricultural site in Penn Yan, New York, United States - 13C_PalmiticAcid_Day30 | ecosystem: Environmental > Terrestrial > Soil > Agricultural land...
TCGTCGCACTGCGGACGATGATGGCGTCGGCGTTCTTCAGTTCCTCGCGGACTTCCTCCGGCTTGAGTCCCGATTTGACGACCAGCTCGATGCCAGGGGTTTCGGAAAGCAGTTTCTGGCCAGCAGCGGACAGTCCATCGGTAATCAAAACGCGGGGCATCGTGACGCTCGGAATCGGGGGCGCCGCGGCCGCGGATCGCGGGGGCGCCGAAGGAGAAAAGGGGGTTGCGAATCGGAAAGGATAGGGGGATCGACTGCCGGGGCAAGGCAACCGTCTGCCCCGTGACACAGCCAGGGAATCACCCTCTTGAGAATGGGAAGCCTGCGGAGGCTTGCGGGACACGCGGCGGCGCCGGGAGGCTCGTCACCGGGTTCCCGCTCGAAACGTAGAATCGTTCATTTTTCCAAGATAATGAAGCGATTGTCGGAACGACGCCCGGGCGCTCCAGGAGAGGTGCCTGCTCCACGCGGGCCGCTGTTCCTTCAGTAGCCAGGCCCGGTGGGCGAGGGCGTAGCACATCATCGGCTCGGTCATGTACTCCGGCCTGATCAGCGTCGTTCCCGGCCAGAAGGAGTTCAGGCTGTGCCAGGTGTACACGCCGTGCGTCAGGAAGACCCCGAACCCGTAGAAAATGGCCGTCAGGTCCGTCAGCAGTTCGTTGTCATATCGACGGGGATCGATCCGTTCTTCCCCCATCAGTTTGTGATGAGAGAGCTCATGGGCGAGGTTGCCGACCAGCCGCGTCGGTGTCTGGATCTCGTCCCGATTCAGCGTGATCCGGTCGCCGTGATAGCGGCCGCCGGCCCCTTCCATCACCTGCTGCCCGCGTTCATTCATCAGCCCGATTGGTCGCTTTTCGACGTAGATTTCCAGCGGAATGTCCGCGGGATCGACGTCCATGTAGCCGCAGACCTGCCGGTACATTTCCTGGACCGAATCGTCCGAGCCATCGAACGCAGCCGGAAAGAACTCGGCCGTCGGGAGTAACAGTGCCCGCCTCAGGAAGACATCAGCCCCGAACTCGTATGCTAGCCAGCCGAGGTGCGTCTCGACCCACTTCTTGGCTTCAGGATCCAGAGGCGACCAGGGTCGCAGCCATCCGAACATCAATCAGCCCCTGTATTGACGGAGATCTGAGTTTGCCGGATCGAGGGAGAAATTCCAAGGATTTCTTTGGGTTGCGTCCATGGACCGCCGTCCGCGACAGTGAGGCCCGGAGCCTCTTCGGATTCTGATCGGCCATGGCGAAAACTCCTCCCCGGTACATCAACCGCGAACTCAGCTGGCTCGAATTCAACCAGCGCGTGCTGGATGAGGCGGCGGATTCGTCCATCCCGCTGCTCGAGCGGCTCAAGTTCCTCGCCATTTCGGCCTCGAACCTCGACGAGTTCTTTCGCGTCCGGGTCGGCGGGCTGCAGATGGTTGTGGCCCAGGGCGTCGTCAAACCCGATTCCTCGGGGATGACGCCCGAGGAACAACTGGCCGCCATCCACGACCGTGTCCAGCGGATGACGGCCGAGCAGCACCGCATTTACGTCGAACTCGATGCCCAGCTATCAGCGCAGGGGATGCGCCGGCTGCGGGTGGAATCGCTGTCCAAGGCGCAGCGTTCGGTTCTCGAGCGGGTCTTCGAAGAGGAAGTCTTCCCGGTTCTGTCGCCGATCGCCGTGACGTCCGGGGCCGATTTTCCCCTCGTTTCGAGCGGCCTCCTGTGCGTCTGTGTCCGGTTGAAGAAACGCCAGGACGACGAAGAGCCGCGATTTGCACTCATTCCGTGTGGCCCCGGGGTGTCTCGGTTCCTGTCGCTGCCGTCCGAAGCCGCCCAGGCGTTCATCCTGCTGGAAGACGCCCTTGGCGTGCTGGTCGGCAAGTTCTTCCAGGGAGAAGAGATCGCTGAGTGCGTCCCGCTGCGGCTGACCCGCAATGCCGACATGTCGCTGCGCGAGGATGCCGCGCCCGATCTGCTGGAGGAAATGGAGAACCTCCTGGATGAGCGACGACTGGGCGACTGCGTCCGGCTGGAATTGGCCGACCAGGCATCCCCCGAAATGGAGGCGTTCCTCAGGACTGCGCTGGGGCTGAGCGAGATCGACATCATCCGGCAGCCTGGACCGCTGGAACTCTCGGCGTTCTTCCGGCTCACCGACCGTCCCGCGGCCGATTCGCTGAAGTATGAGGCCTGGCCGCCGCAGCCGTCGCCCGCGATTCCGCCTGGGGCTTCGATGTTCGATGTCCTCGCGGCCGGCGATGTGCTTCTGTGCCATCCGTACGAGTCATTCGACCCTGTTGTGAAGCTGCTGCAGGAAGCGGCCCGTGACCCCGATGTGCTGGCGATCAAGCAGACGCTCTACCGCACGGCCCGCGACAGCCAGATCGTCGAAGCGCTGATGCTCGCGGCGGAGAAGGGAAAGCACGTCACCGTCATCGTCGAATTGAAAGCACGCTTCGATGAGGCGCGGAACATCGAATGGGCCCGGCAGCTCGAGCAGGTCGGCGCCCAGGTGATTTACGGAGTCAAAGGTCTCAAGACGCACGCGAAGTGCTGCCTCGTCGTCCGCCGCGAGCCACATGGCATCGTTCGGTACATGCACTTCGGCACCGGCAACTACAACGAACAGACGATCCGAATCTACAGCGACATCAGTTTGCTGAGCTCCGATCGCGATCTGGGAGCGGACGCCGCCGCCTTCTTCAACGCCATCACGGGCTACTCACAACCGCAACGTTATCGAAAAATCGAAGCAGCCCCGATCGGGCTCCGCGACAAGCTGCTGGAGATGATCCGGGCGGAGATCGAGTTCAAGCAGCAGGGCCGGCCCGCGAAGATCGATGCCAAGCTCAACGCCCTGGTCGATCCGGCGCTCATCGATGCCCTGTACGAGGCGTCGCAGGCGGGCGTGGAAATCCGGCTGAACGTCCGCGGCATCTGCTGCCTGCGGCCGAACGTCAAGCGGCTCAGCGAGAACATCGAAGTCGTCAGCATCATCGACCGCTTCCTCGAACACGCCCGCATCCTGCACTTCCACCATGGCGGAGACCACCGCGTGTTCATCTCGAGCGCCGACTGGATGCAGCGGAACCTCGACAAGCGAATCGAATTGCTCGTTCCCGTCGTCGATCCCGCCTGCCGCGACAAGCTGATCGCGATCCTCGAAACCTATTTCGACGACAACGTGAAGTCCCGCAAGCTGTTGTCCGACGGCACGCACCGCCGGCTGGTCCCGGGCAAACGTGCGCCGTTCCGGTCGCAGCAGAAGCTGTACGAAGAGGCGAAGCGGGCCAACCAGGCGGTGGAGCAGCAGCTGCGAACGACGTTTGAGCCGCATCGGCGGGGGGCGTGACGAGTCCGCTCAACAGCGAGCGGGGGCGTCGGCCCTTCGTGCAGAACCGGCTTGAGAGACACGACGTAAAATCGCACTGCTCGAGGAATCGCCAATGACTGTTCGACTCGTGATGGTCTCGCTCTTGATTTCCGGAACGGCACGCGTCGTCTGTGCACAGTCGCCGGCCCCGACCTCCACGGACGTCAAATACGGCCCGCACGAGCGAAACGTCCTCGAGTTCTGGAAGGCCGACTCGGCGAAGCCCGCCCCGGTTCTTGTCTTCATCCACGGGGGCGGCTTCGTGAACGGCGACAAGTCCGGGATCCGCAAAGACGGCATTATTAAAGACGCCCTCGATCGTGGCATCTCCTTCGCCTCGATCAACTACCGATTCCGAGGCACGACGCCCATTCAGGACATCCTTCGCGACTGTGCGCGGGCGATCCAGTTCATCAGGTTTAATGCCGCCGACTGGAACGTCGACAAGACTCGGATTGCCTCCTACGGCGGCTCGGCCGGGGCGGGGACATCATTGTGGCTGGCGTTCCACGACGACCTGGCCGATCCCTCAAACGCCGATCCTGTGCTCCGTGAATCGACGCGGTTGACCTGTGCCGGCGCCAATGCCACCCAGTTCAGCTATGACATTCCCCGCTGGAAGGAGTTGTTCGGCAAGACGCAGCAAACCACGGCCGAGGAACTCCTTCTCCCGACCTTCTACGGCTACGCAACCTGGACGCAGCTCGACTCGGAAGCCGGCAAGAAAGTCCGCAGCGATTGTGACATGTGCGGCCTGATCTCGAAGGATGACCCGCCGGTGTTCCTCTTCACCAGGCAGCCCGGCGGCGACGTTAAGGACCGCGGACACCTGCTGCATCATCCCCTGCACGCCAAAGCAATCCAGGATCGCTGCCGGGAACTCGGCGTGGAGGCGATCGCCGAACTTCCCGGCCTCGACATCCACCCCGCGAACGGACAGCCGCGGGAGATGCGAGACTTTCTCTTCAAGAATCTGCAGTCCGCCGCCGGCAAATGAGGCGAACTGATCTACGCGCGAATCGCCCGGTAGGCTTTGCCGAGCGTCTCCATTTTGTCCCACTGCTTCGAAATTCCGGACCAGTGGAACACCATCACGCCCGTCGACGGCGTTCGCGTGGCGTGATCGATGACATCCGCCACCTCGGCCGCGGCGACCGTCTCCCCCCAGTCCGCCAGCTGCACGATCGGCCAGATTTTCTGCTGGTCGCCCGCGTCGCCTTTGACGTTCAGGAGCTTCCCGAGCGCCGCCGTTTGACGTGAAATCCAGGCTGGATCGCCAGGGTGACCAAACCTCGCGTGGTACGGCATGATGCTGAACACATCGATGAACGCGGCCTGCGAAGCGAGATCGATCGCTAGCTTGTGACGGATCGCCCCCTGCCGTTCCTCGTTCGTCCACGGACAGTGAAACGTTCCGAGCAACGCCTTGGGCCGGGTCGCATTGACGATGTCGCGATATTCGCGAACCCAGTCGGTGAAGACATCGCAGCGAAACTTCGTCCACGCCTCGCGGTGCTCACCCAACAGCATCGGGGCGGCCTGCGTCACATCCGCAGGCTGCTTGATGCCCGTCGATTTCGAAAACTGCTCGAGTGCCGCCGGAGCGAAATCCGTATCCGGCAGTAGTGGTTCGGCCCGTTCCCAGCTCGCATGCGCGTGGTGGTAATCGAGCCACACTCCATCAATCTCAAAGGTCTTCAGAACCCGCTCGAACTCGGACATCCGCTCCCGCCGGTAGTCCGCATGAAACGGGCTCACCCCCTGCCAGCCATCCTGCGCCGGCGAAGGTCGTCCATCAGAACCGATCGGTGCGGCGTCCGGATGTTCCTTGAGGTAAGCCGAGTGATGCATCGAGTTGAACTCGGCAAACACCTTCAGCCCCAAGTCGTGGTAGCGATCGATCTCCGCCTTGTTGAGTCCCCCGGATCCGACCCAGATCGCATTCACGCCGTAGTCGGCCGGCGTCTGCCCCCGCTCGAGGATCTCCGCGGGAAAGCCCCCATACAGTCCGCGGATTGTGATCCACGGACGGGCCTGCGCCGCCTGTTCAGCCCCCACCACGGCCACGGGGAGACTTGCCATCACAGCAGCAGCGGCCCCTCGTTGAAGCACGTCGCGACGGGACATCGGGAGATCGGACATGGACAGGGACTCCAGGCGGTGACGCGTACTGAGCCCGACAGCTTAGCCAACGTCGACCGACAGGCCACCGCGCGGAACCATCCCCAACCGGCAGAAGCTGCCACTTGCAGGTCGTGCTGAGTGACAGGCCCGCCTCTAACACCCGCTCGGGCGATGCCGGTCGCACCATCTGGTCCGGCGCAGCGAATCGTGAACGGCCCGGATTGGTTTCGACCGCTCGCTGCCGTCAATCGGCCCGGTCAGTACGGACGAAACAAGACTGAGGGTGTTGCCTTCATGGCGGACGTGGACCGGAACGTCCTGTCGGGAGGGGCGCCACATCGGGCTTCCAGGGAGGGAGCAATGATTCAGGGATGGAGAACTCTCGCGCTCGCCGGCGGACTGACGTTGTCCGCAGGCTGCGCCGGCACGCGTCCGCAGCCTCATCTCAGCGCCCGGTCGGCCGATCGCGAAGCGGTTCGTTTCGTTCCGGCCGTAATCGCGCGAACTCGCGACGGCGCCACGTCACCTCCTCCGGCAACTCAACTTCCGTCGCGGGATGGAGTCAAAACGGTTGGCTTTGAAAATAATCAGCCGACCGTCGCTCCTGAGGAGCCCGTTGAGTCCCCTGTTCTCGACGCTCCCGAGAACTCCGCGACGAACGGATCGCCGCAGCCAGTTTCCCTGGGCACGCTGGAAGCCTGGGCCCTCGAACACAACCCGTCGATCCGTCAGGCGTCCGCGTCGGCGATGAAGTCGATGGGCTTCCGCAACCAGGTCAGCCAATTACCCAACCCGACCATTGGCTACATGGGTCAGCAACTTGGTGATGACGGCACCGATCAGCACATGGCCTTCCTCAGCCAGGACATTGTGCTCGGCGGCAAGCTCGCATTGAACGACCAGGTCCTCGGCCACGGGGTTCAGTCGCAGCTCTGGGAAGTCGAGGCGCAACGGTTCCGCGTTCTGACGGACGTTCGCCTAAGGTACTACGACGCCCTCGCGGCCCAGCAGCGCCTGGGAGCGGCAAACGAGTTCCACAAGGTTCTCGTCAAAGGCGTTTCCGTCGCCGAAGCCCGTAAGCAGGCACTCGAGGGCACGCAGCCGGAAGTCCTGCTTGCGCGTGTCCAGCTCAATCAGCTCGAACTGACTCAGCGGCGCTCCGAAATCGCGTTCAACGCCGCGTGGAACGAACTGGCCGCTACGATCGGCTTACGGCACCTTCCGGTGGCGCCCCTTGAGATCACGGCCGGCCCGCCGACGTCTGACCGCGACTGGAATGTCGTGTATGAAGACCTGATCGCGCGCAGCCCTGAGATTCGCGCCGCCAACTCCCGCGTCTGCCGCGCGGCCGCCAACGTTCAGCGCCAGGAAGTCCAGCCGATTCCGAATCTGGAATTGCAGCTGGCCGTCGGGCACGACCAGGGAACCGACGCCCAGTTCGGGCAGGTGCAGGCCGGGTTGCCAATTCCCGTGTTCAACAAGAACCGCGGGAACATCGACGCGGCCCAGGCGGAGTACTGCCGGGCGCTGCAGGAAGTCGAACGGCTGAAGATGTCGATCCGGGCGCGGCTGGCTCGCGCGGCCCAGGACTTCGACGCGGCCCTGGCGATGGTCGAGCAGTACGAGCAAAAGATCATTCCGCAGGCGAAAGAGAGTCAGGATCTCTCCGAGCAGGCCTACGCGGCCGGCGAATTCGGGTTCCTCGAAGTCCTGACGTCGCGGCGGGTCTATTTCGAAGCCACGCTCGAATTGATCAACGCCCGGCGCGACCTCGCCCAGGCGGCCGCGACGATCGACGGTCTGCTGCTCACCGGCGGCCTTGATCAGACGGTCGATACGCCCGATGACGACGGCCTCCGCGGGCAGGCCCTCAGCGGGCAATAAGGGAGGCCGGAGACGGGAGGCCGGAGGGCAGAGGAAAAAGGGAAACGGATGATCGCCTGCTGGAAGGCCCCATCCCTCTCTCCTCCAGCCTCCGGCCTACAGCTTCCCGCCTTTCTCCCCAGCCTTGCTATTGACGCCCCCGCCGCGTCGCACGAATGTTTCGTCTTGAGTCGTCTCAATTCGGCGCATTCGATGCTGACCCGTTTCATCGCCCTGCTGACCATCTTCGGCACGCTGCTCCACAGCGTGGTCGAATGCCGTTGGCACTGCCATGACGACGCAGTCGAAGGGAAGGCCGTCTGTGCGATGGCCAAGCCGCACACGCACGGTCCCGGCACGCACCATCACCACCATCATCATCGCCACAGCGCGGGCGGGTCTGAGACATCAGGAACCGACCAGCCAACGGACGACCATGAACCCGTCTTCGAGCACCGCTGCGTCTATGTGGTCTCGAAGCCCATGCCGTTGCCGGCTGGCGTCGAGCTGCTGATCGTTCCGCGACAAGTCGTTGATTTTACTCCGACAGCTCAACGAACTCTGGCCGCCGTTGCCCGGCTTGACCGTTCCGACCCTCCCGGACGCCCGCGCCAGCTCCGCGCGCAGCTCCAGGTGTGGCTCGTTTAGAACGCACTGACTGTTCCCGCGTTTCGAGCGGTCTGCGGATCCTCCGTCCCTCGGCGCGGCCTGCTGGTTGCACGTTGCTCTCAGCGCCAATTCACGCGCTTGCGTGATGTCTCAAATCCCCGGCACGCGCCCCTTGCGCCGGCCGCGTCTTGCGTCGAGCACTTCCCATGAAGCCTACTCACAATGCCTCCCGCTGGCTCTGGTCGATCGGCCTCGTGATCGCTGTGGTGGCCGCGGTCGCGACCCGCCAGTCGTGGCTGCCCCCGCTCGAAAAGTTTGTCCGGTCGACGATTTCGTCAGGGCAGGGGGGAGAGGCGGAAACGGATCCGCACGCCGGGCATAACCACGATCACGCAGGAGATTCACTGACGCTGAGCCCCCAGGCCCGCGGGAATATCGGCTTGACGGACGAGTTCATCAGACCGGTCAAACTCGAGACCTTTCGCCGGACGATTCGAGTCCCCGGCATCGTCAGCGAACGACCCGGTCGAACACGAGTCCAGGTGTCGACTCCGATGGCCGGGGTGATCACGCACGTCCATGCAGTCCAGGGAGAATCCGTCTCGGCCGGGACTCTGCTCTTCCAGATCCGCATCACCGCGGAAGCCCTCATCTCCACTCAGACCGAACTCCTCAAGACCGTCGGTGATCTTGAGGTCGAGAACCGCGAAATCGCCCGGCTGTCCAAGGCCACCGAAAGCGGCGCGATCCCCCAGCGGACCCTGCTCGAACGACAGTACGCCAAGGAGAAGCTCGAAGTGCTGCTCAGCGCCGAACGGGAATCGCTCCGGCTGCTGGGACTTTCCGACCGCCAGATCGAGGACATTGAAAAGAGCCGGAAACTCCTCAGCGAACTTCAGATCCTCGCCCCTCATCCCGACGAGCATTCCGACGAAGAACTGAAGCTCACCGGAACCCCGCTGCATCCGGCCTCGTGGCAGCAGTCGAAGACCGGAGTGGCTGGAAGCGACAAATCAGAGGTCTCCGAGCCTCCCCTGGTCCTTCAGGAAGTCCGCGTTCACAAAGGTCAGACCGTCGCGGCCGGCGAGACACTGGCCGTAATGGCCGACTACTCCGAGCTGTACATCGAAGGCCAGGCGTTCGAACAGGATCTTCCCTTGCTCGCCAATGCGGCGAACAACGGGTGGAAGGTGAAGGCCGTCATCGAGACCGCAGGTGAAAAGGCAGTCGTTCTGGAGAATCTTGACCTGATCTATTCCGCGAATGAGATTCATCCTGACTCGCGGACGCTGCATTTCTATGTCCGCCTGCCCAACGAGATCGTCCGCAAGGTGAAGGCCGGGGACGGCGCAACATTCGTGCAGTGGAAACATCGGCTGGGCCAGCGGCTGCAGGTGTTGATTCCTGTTGAGGAATGGCCTGACCGCATCGTTCTGCCGGTCGACGCCGTGGCGAAGGAAGGGCCGGACTTCTTCGTGTTCCGCCAGAACGGCACTCGCTTCGATCGGGTGCCGGTCAAGGTCGACTACCGCGACCAGTCCTCTGTCGTGCTGGCGAATGATGGCTCCCTGTTTCCGCGAGAGATCATCGCGTTCCGCGGCGCCCATCAGATGCAGATGGCCCTGCAGATGCAGGCCGGCGGTGGCATTGACCCGCATGCGGGACACAACCACTGATCCCTCGTGACGGCCGACGCGGCGACTGCCGCCCAATCTTCCAGCGACTGCCTGAAGCTCGACTCCCATGCTGAATGCCATCATCCGATTCGCGCTTCGACAGCGGATGCTGATCATCGCACTCGCCCTGTTCGTGTCGGGCTACGGTACGTACCTGGCGCTGAAGATGCCGATTGACGTCTTCCCCGACCTCGACCGGCCGCGCGTCGTCGTGATGACTGAAGCCCCGGGGATGGCCCCTGAGGAGGTCGAAGCCCTCATTACGTTCCCCATTGAGACGGCCCTCAACGGCGCGAACGGCGTCGAAGCCGTCCGCAGTTCGTCCGGCGTCGGCATCTCGGTGATCTATGTCGAGTTCGGGTTCGACACCGACATCTACAACGACCGCCAGGTTGTCACCGAGCGTCTGCAACTGATTCAGGACCGTCTTCCCGAAGGCGTTCGCCCACAGCTGGCGCCCATCTCGTCCATCATGGGACAGGTACTGCTCCTGGGCATGTGGAGCGAAGGGAACAAGACTCCCCCACTCGAATTGCGACGCCTTGGCGACTGGGCCATCCGGCAAAGGCTGCTCACGATCCCGGGAGTCGCCCAGGTGTTCACCATGGGCGGCGGCCGCAAGCAGTACCAGGTCCTCGTCGACCCCGAGGCCCTCCTCCGCTATGGCGTCACGCTCGCTGATGTCAAAGCCGCCATGGTCGCCAGCAACGAGAACGCGACCGGCGGCTACCTCGACCAGCAGGGCCCCAACGAGCTCCTCGTCCGGGCCCTTGGACGAATCCAGTCGATTGACGACCTTCGGCAGGTCGTCGTCACCATTCGCGAAGGCCGGCCCGTCTCCCTGGCCCAGGTGGCGCAGGTCATCGAAGGCCCGCAGGTGAAACGCGGCGACAGCTCCGCCTACATCCGGTC
>Ga0247823_10005014_pt1 | contig 10544 bp, 6 predicted proteins | sample 13C_PalmiticAcid_2_FD_192426 | JGI IMG/M metagenome (GOLD analysis project Ga0247823, IMG submission 192426) | Soil microbial communities from agricultural site in Penn Yan, New York, United States - 13C_PalmiticAcid_Day30 | ecosystem: Environmental > Terrestrial > Soil > Agricultural land...
GGGAACCCATTCTGTCGGACAAGGACGCCCGTGCGCCGTTCCTGGACGACGTGGCGCCCGAGCGACTGCCGACCTTCGACGCATGAAAATCCTGCTCCTCGGCGCCAACGGCCAGGTGGGCCACGAGTTGAGGCGAAGTCTGGCCGGTTGCGGAACGATCCTGGCGGCTACCCGCAGCGGCATGCTGCCGGACGGCGTGCCCTGTGAAGTGGCCGACTTCGACCAGCCCGACTCGTTGCGTGCGTTGCTCGAACGAACCGGGCCGGACCGCATCGTGAACGCGGCGGCCTACACCGCGGTCGATCGTGCCGAGGACGACGTCGAGGCGGCTTTCCGGGCCAATGCGCAGGCCCCCGCGATACTGGCCATGTACAGCGCGGAACGAGGTATTCCCCTCATTCACTACTCCACGGACTATGTCTTCGATGGCCGTGGTGAACGGCCCTATCGCGAGGAGGATCCCACTGCGCCGCTGGGTGTCTACGGTGCGTCCAAGCGGGCGGGCGAGGAGGCCATCCAGATGTCCGGCGCACCCCACCTGATCTTCCGCACGGCCTGGGTCTATGGTGCGCGCGGCAGCAATTTCCTGTCGACGATGCTGCGCCTGGCGCGGGAACGCGACGAGTTGCGGGTGGTATCGGATCAGCGAGGAACGCCCACGCCGGCCCGCCTGATCGCCGACGTGACCGCGAAGGTGATCGCGCTGCACCCGGAGGCGCGGGGGACACTGCACCTCACCGCGGGTGGGGAGACCAGTTGGCACGGCTTCGCCGAAGCCATCGTGGCGGGCGCCCACCGGCGGGGATTGATTGCGGAACGGCCGCGGGTGCTGCCGATTCCCTCGTCGGCGTATCCCACCCGCGCATCGCGTCCGGCGTATTCGCGGCTGGACAACGGCAGGTTGGAATCCTTGCTGGGGCAACCGATGCAGGTCTGGGAATCCGGCCTTGAACAGGTACTGGATCACATTTCCCCGTAATTTGGCATTAAACTCCCGTAATCCGGCTTATCTGCTGGATTCAACCATGGGGGATTGAATGAAAATGGGGAAATGGAAGTGGGCCGGCGTTGCGGCCGCGATGGGAATCTCATGCGCGGCGCAGGCGGTCGAACTGATTCCGGTCAAGGATTTCGTAAAGCATCCGACCTACAGCAGCGTGAAGATCTCGCCGAATGGCGAGTATCTGGCGATGACCGTCGACCGCGGCGATCAGGATGTCCTGACCGTGCTGCGGACCAAGGATCTGAGCATCGTCAAGATCAATCAGCTGCCCGAAGAGAAGAGCGTGGGCAGTTTCTACTGGACTTCGCCGGATCGCCTGCTGTTCAACTCGATCAAGAAGATCGGCAGCTATGCGCGACCCTTCGCTACCGGTGAATGGTATTCGGTGAATGCCGACGGATCGCAGCCGCGTCCGCTGATCTTCTACGGCACCCGCGACGCCACCCAGCGTGGCAAGCAGGTCGGCAACGAAAGCTTCGGCCTGCTGGACACGCTGAAGGACGATCCGGACAACGTCATGATGACCGCGACCTATGCGCGGTCGTCCACCGGCGCCGGTACCGAGATCGTGCTGATGGACACGCTGAGCGGACGCCGCAAGTCGCTGGCGCGCGCCCCGCGCGATGACTGCGGTATCGCGCTGGACGAGAAGAAGGAACCGCGCTTCGCGGTCTGCTACGACCGCTATGACGAGGAAGGCAACTTCTCCGACGCGCACAACGAGCTGTATCGGCGCGATGCCAGCGGCAAATGGACGCTGATCAACAGTTCCAAGGCCAGCGGCAAGCGCATTGAAATCCTCGGTACGGCCGCGGACGGCACCGTCTACGCCACCCAGGGTGACGGCAAGAAGCCGTCGGCGTTCGGCACGCTCAACACCAACGATGGCAGCTTCACGGTGCTGCACCAGGATCCGGTGTCGGAAATCTCCACGCTGATCCAGGCCGCCGACGGCGACACCGTGATCGCGACGGTCACCGAGGCCGGCGCGCCGCAGGTCAAGCTGATCAACGAGGAACACCCGGACGCGGAGCTGTACGCCTCCCTGGCGGCGGCGTTCCCGGGCCAGTTCGTCGACTTCGCCAGCGCCACCCAGGACGGCAAGAAGATCGTCGTCTCGGTGCGCAGCGATGCCAATCCGGGCGAGCTCTACCTGTACGACCGCGATACTGGCAAGGCCCGGTTCCTGATGAAGAACCGCCAGTGGATCGATGCCAGCAAGATGGCCTCGGTCAAGCCGGTCAGCTTCAAGTCGCGCGATGGCCTGACCATCCATGGCTACCTGACCCTTCCCAACGGTTCCGACGGCAAGAACCTGCCGATGATCGTCAACGTCCACGGTGGCCCCATGGGTCCGCGCGACGACTGGGGTTTCCAGTTCGAGAACCAGCTGTTCGCCAACCGCGGCTACGCGGTGTTGCAGGTGAACTATCGCGGTTCCGGCGGCTTCGGCAAGGCGTTCGAGGAAATGGCCTACGGGCAGTGGGCCGAAGGCATCATGAACGACATCCTCGACGGCACCCACTGGGCCATCCAGCAGGGCTACGCCGACAAGGACCGCATCTGCATCTACGGCGGCAGCTTCGGCGGCTATGCCTCGATGATGGCGCCGGCCCGCGAGCCGGGGCTGTACAAGTGCGCGTTCGGCTATGTGGGCAACTACAGCGCCGCGATCCAGATGAAGCTCAGCGACACCAGCAAGCGCGAGGACGGCATGAAGTACCTGATCCGCGCCTACGGCAGCACCAAGGCCGAGCAGGATGCGATGTCGCCGATCAACCACGTCGACAAGCTGAAGTTGCCGATCTACCTGGCCGCCGGTGCGCGTGACGCGCGCTGCCCGCCGGAGCACACCGAGGCGATGGCCAAGGCGCTGACCGCCGCGGGCAATCCTCCGGTCGGCATGATCATCCAGTCGGGTGAAGGCCACGGCTTCTACAAGGAAGAGAACAACCTCAACCTGTATACGAAGATGCTGGATTTCTTCGCCCAGAACATCGGCGGCAACGTCACCGTCGGTTCACCGCAGAAAAGCCAGTAAGACAGGCGGTCATCGAGAAAACGTGGCGCCTTTGGGCGCCACGTTTTTTTTGTCAATGCACCCCGTGCATCATCCGCCGAAGCAGCGGCGAGAACAGGAAGGCGATCAGGCCGCAGCCCACGCCGATCGCGGTCATCAACCAGAACAGATCGGCATAACGGCCGGCGGCATCGGCCATGACCAGGCTGCCGCCTTCGGGTATGTCGATGGCGGCGAGCTTGCCGAACAGCGCCGCCAGCGCTTCCGAGAACGCGGTGGCGAGGAACCAGGTGCCCATCATCAGGCTGACCACGCGCGGGACCGACAGTTGGGTCACCGCCGACAGGCCCACCGGCGACAGGCACATCTCGCCGATCTCCAGCACCAGATAGGCCAGCACCAGCCACCACACGCTGGCCATCTGTCCGCTCTCGCCGACGAGATGGGCGGCCCAGGCCAGCGGAATGAAGGACAGGCCGGCGATGACCAGGCCCAGCGACGACTTGAACGGTTTGGACGGATCCCGGCCGCGCCGGCCCAGCCAGGCCCACAGCGCGGCGAAGACCGGTGCCAGCAGTACCAGGAACAGGGCGCCGAGATAGGTCAGGGAGCCGGCGGTCTGCGGCAACACCACGCAGTCGCGCAGCAGGAAGATCAGCATCACCACCACCACCGCGATGAACACGGCCCGCGGCGCGGACGAATCGGGATCGCGATCGGACAGCCGTGCGGCCACCACGAAGCCCAGCGGCGCCAGCAACAGCGACCAGGTCGACCAGGGCGCGCGGGCCAGCAGCGCGATCGCGTCCGCGCCCCAATGGCCGCTCCAGTTCATCGCGGCCGGTGCCTGCACCAGCGCGGGCACCACATCCTTGGTCAACAGGCGATCGGTGAAGGTCACCCAGGAACCGTAGGTCTGCTCGTACAGGGTGAAGAAGATCAGCGCCATGAAGATCAGCGCCATCAACGCCAGCATCCGTTGCCGCTGCACCGGCGTGCACTGGGTCGACAGGAACCAGCCGAACCAGGCCAGCACGCATGCCAGCACCACCAGCATCAGCAACAGCGCCAGCGAGATTTCGCCGCCCAGCGAGAACGCGCCGTTGGCCGCGGCCCACATCAGCCACGCCACCGGCAGCACGCCCAGCAGCGCGCCGACGTAGATCAGCCACTCGCGCGGAAGGCCGGCGACGCGTTCGCGCAGTCGTTCGGGTGCGGCCGGTTCGGCATGGCCGTGCAGGTACTTCTGGCCCCACAGGAACATGCACAGGCCCAGCAGCATGCCGATGCCCGCGGCGCCGAAACCATAGCGCCAGCCCAGGGTTTCGCCCAGGTAGCCGCAGACCAGCGAGGCGAACAGCGCGCCCAGGTTGATGCCGGCGTAGAACAGACTGAAGCCGGCGTCGCGGCGTGGATCGTTGTCCGCATACAGCCGGCCGACGATGGTCGATATGTTGGGCTTGAGAAAGCCCACGCCCATGATGATCAGCGCCAGGGACAGGTAGGTGATGCGCAGCGAACCCTCGTCGCGCGTGATCACGCCCCCCACATGGGTTGCGGCATGGCCTTCGAAGGCCATGCCGACGTGGCCGGCCACCAGCAGCAGGCCGCCGAACACCACCGCCTTGCGCATGCCCAGCCAGCGGTCGGCGAGCACGCCGCCAATCACCGGAATGCAGTACACCAGCCCACCGTAGGCGCCCAGCAGATCCAGGCCGGCCTTGTCGCCGAACAGGTGGTACTTGGTCAGATAGAGCAGCAACAGCGCCTTCATTCCGTAGAAGGAAAAGCGCTCCCACATCTCGGTGAAGAAGCAGATGTAGACCCCCTTGGGGTGGCCGAGGAAGTCCTCGCGGGCGGGCAGGGGCGTGGCGGGAGCGGAGGCTGTGAGCATGGACGGACGGGCGATGCGGAACCGGCCGAGTATAGCCACGCGGGCCTTTCCGGCTGGACTTGCCGGGGCGTAGCCGATAGTTTGTCGGGCTTCTGTATCCCCGGAACCGCGTCATGAACCAGGCTGCGACGCCTCAACTTACCTTCCGTGCCGTACTGCTGGCCATCGTGCTGGCGGTGGTCCTGTCCGCCGCCAACGCCTACCTGGGCCTGTTCGCCGGCCTGACCATCGCCACCGCCATCCCGGCCGCGGTGGTGTCCATGGGCGTGCTGCGGCTACTGGGAGGTGGCTCCATCCTGGAGAACAACATCGTCCAGACCGGCGCTTCGGCGGGTTCGTCGATCGCCGCGGGCGTCATCTTCACCATCCCCGCGCTGGTCATCATGGGCTACTGGCCCGACTTCAAGTACTGGTGGGTGCTGGGCATCGCCGGCCTCGGTGGCCTGCTGGGCGTGCTGTTCTCGGTGCCGCTGCGCCGCTCGATGATCGTCGAGGACCCGCTGCCGTTCCCGGAAGGCAAGGCCGCCGCCGAAGTGCTGAAAGCCGGTGACAATCCCGGCCCCGGCCTGAAAATCCTGGCCCTGTCCGGCGTGATCGGCGCGGTGGTCAAGCTGGCCGCGGCCAGCGGCCTGCGCATGATTCCGGACACCTGGACCCAGTCGGCCTACGTCGGCAGCTCCAAGATCACCGCCTTCCTCGGCACCAACCTGTCGCCGGCGCTGCTGGGCGTGGGCTACATCGTCGGCCTGAACGTCGGCATCGTGGTGCTGTCGGGCGCGGTGCTGTCCTGGCATATCGCCATCCCGCTGTACCAGGCCTTCTTCACCGGTTCGGATCCGGCGCTGGCCGCATCCATCGCGAATGCCTCGTCGGCCGACGCCGCGTTCGCCATCTGGGGCGCCAAGGTCCGCTACCTGGGCGTGGGCGCGATGCTGGTCGGCGGCGTCTGGACCCTGTTCTCGCTGCGCAAGTCGCTGCTCAAGGGCATCAAGAGCGGTTTCGCCGCCGCCCGCAGCAGCGGCGCCGGCGGCCAGGCGCTGCTGGAGACCGAACGCGATCTGCCGATGAAGTGGATGCTGGTCGCGCTGGTGGTGTTCACCCTGCCGCTGCTGGGTCTGTACCAGGCGATCGTCGGCCAGTGGCACGTCAGCGTGCCGATGACCCTGATCATGATCGTGGCGGGCTTCCTGTTCGTGTCGGTGTCGGCCTACCTGGCCGGCCTGATCGGCTCCTCCAACAACCCGGTCTCGGGTATCACCATCTCCACCATCCTGTTCGCCTCGGCGGTGCTGGTGCTGCTGCTGGGCAAGAGCGGCATGTCGCCGGTCGGCGCCGGCGGCGCCCCGCTGGGCGCGGTCGCGGCGATCATGATTGGCGCGGTGGTGTGCTGCGCCGCGGCAGTGGGCGGCGACAACCTGCAGGATCTCAAGGCCGGCTACCTGGTCGGTGCGACGCCGTGGAAGCAGCAGCTGATGCTCGGCATCGGCGCGTTCTCCTGCGCGCTGATCATGGCGCCGGTGCTCAACCTGCTGGCGCAGGCCTACGGCATCGGCGCGCCCACCCCGGAGCATCCCAATTCGCTGGCCGCGCCGCAGGCCAACCTGATGGCATCGGTCGCGCGCGGCCTGTTCGGCGGCGAGCTGCCGTGGGCGATGATCGGCATCGGCGCGGTGGTCGGCGCACTGGTGATCGCGTTCGACGAATGGCTGAAATCGCGCAAGGCCCGTTTCCGCGTGCCGGTGCTGGCCGCGGCGATCGGCATCTACCTGCCGCTGGAACTGATGGTGCCGATCTTCCTCGGCGGTTTGCTGGCGCATCTGGTGGAACGCTTCCACAAGGTCCGCGCCGACGATGAGGACGGCCGCGACCGCGTGCATCGTCCGGGCGTGCTGTTCTCGGCCGGTCTGATCACCGGCGAGGCGCTGATGGGCATCGCCATCGCGATTCCGATCGTGGCCTGGGCCCGCGCCGACGTGCTGGCGCTGCCGGAGGCCTGGCACTTCAGCCAGTGGATCGGGCTGGCGGTGCTGGCCGTGGTCGGCTGGCTGCTGTACCGGACCGGCAAGCGCGGCGAAAAGGCCTGAACCAGGCGCCTGGCCGCGCCACGGCGGCGCGGAGGCATGACCTCATGCCTTTGCGCCGGGCCGCCGTATCGGCCTAACATCGGGGTTTTCCTGTTTGCCCGGAGCCCCGGATGAAATTGCGTCTCGCCGTACTGCCCCTCTGCCTGCTGGCGACCTTGCCGGCGCTCGCCGCCCAGCGGGGCCTGGACATCCGCGATCTGGCCGCGCTGGATCGCGTCTCCTCGCCGACGCTGTCGCCGGATGGCCGCGCGGTGGTGTTCGCCAAGCGCCAGATCGACAAGGAACTGACCAAGGCCGGCAGCGCGCTGTACGTGCGCAATCTGCTCACCCGCGACATGGCGCCGCCGAAGCGGCTGACCCCGGAAGGCTGGAACGTCAACTCTCCTTCCTTCTCGGCTGACGGCCAGACGGTCTACTTCCTCAGCAGCAAGTCCGGCAGCCAGCAGCTGTATGCCATCCCGACCAGTGGTGGCGAGCCGCGCCAGCTGACCGGCTTCGCGCTGGACGTGGGCAGCTACAAGATCTCGCCGGATGGCAACCACATCGCCTTCAGCGCCGACACCTTCGCCGACTGCAAGGCCGACTTCGCCTGCACCCAGAAGAAGCTCGACGCCACCGCCGCGAAGAAGAACACCGGCGTGCTGTTCGACAACATGTTCGTGCGCCATTGGGACACCTGGGCCGACGGCCGCCGCAGCCGCCTGTTCGTGGCCGCGCTGCCCGCCGCCGGCGCCCAGCCGGTCGCCAGCGCGACGTCGCTGACCGACACGCTGGACGGCGATGCGCCGTCCAAGCCGTTCGGCGGCGCCGACGAGTACACCTGGGCGCCGGACGGCAAGTCGCTGGTCGCCAGCATGCGCGTGCAGCCCAAGGGCGAGCCGTGGTCGACCAATTTCGATCTGTACCGCCTGTCCGCCGACGGCAAGGGCACGCCGGCCAACCTGACCACGGGCAACCCGGCCTGGGATACCGGCCCGGTGTTCAGCGCCGACGGCAAGACGCTGTACTACCGCGCGATGAAGCGTCCCGGCTTCGAGGCCGATCGCTTCGCGCTGATGGCGATGGACGCCGCCGGCGGGCAGCCGCGTGAAATCGCCGCGGCGTGGGATCGTTCCGCCGACGGCATCACCCTGTCCGCCGATGGCAAGCGCATCTACACCACCGCGCAGGACATGGGCGAGCATCCGCTGTTCGTCGTCGACATCGCCAGCGGCAAGGCGGAGAAGGTCGTCGGCAACGGCAGCGTTTCCGCGTTCGAGATCGCCGGCGATACCTTGGCCTTCACCCGCAACTCGCTCAAGAGCGGCGATCAGCTGTTCACCACCTCGCTGGGTGGCGCGCCCGAGCGCGCGATCACCCAGAGCGCGCAGGACATGCTGGCGGACGTGTCCTTCGGCGACTTCGAGCAGTTCAGCTTCAAGGGCTGGAACGACGAGACCGTGCACGGTTACGTGGTCAAGCCATACAACTACCAGGAAGGCAGGAAGTACCCGGTCGCGTTCCTGATCCACGGCGGTCCGCAGGGCAGCTTCGGCAACGGCTGGAGCTACCGCTGGAATCCGCAGACCTACGCCGGCCAGGGCTATGCGGTGGTGATGATCGATTTCCACGGTTCCACCGGCTACGGCCAGGCCTTCACCGATGCGATCAGCCAGCACTGGGGCGATCGCCCGCTGGAGGATCTGCAGAAGGGCTGGGCCGCGGCGCAGCAGAAGTATTCGTTCCTCGATGGCGACAAGGCCTGCGCGCTGGGCGCCAGCTATGGCGGCTTCATGGTCAACTGGATCGCCGGCAACTGGAACCAGCCGTGGAAGTGCCTGGTCAACCACGACGGCGTGTTCGACCAGCGCATGATGGGCTACTCCACCGAGGAACTGTGGTTCACCGAGTGGGAGCAGGGCGGCACGCCGTACGCGGTGCCGGCCAACTACGAGAAGTTCAACCCGGTCAATCACGTCAAGGACTGGAAGGTGCCGATGCTGATCGTGCACGGCCAGCTCGACTACCGCATTCCGGTCGAGCAGGGCCTGGCGGCGTTCACCGCGCTGCAGCGCCAGGGCATCAAGTCGCAGTTCCTGTACTTCCCGGACGAGAACCACTGGGTGCTGAAGCCGCAGAACAGCGTGCAGTGGCATGACACCGTCAACGCCTGGCTGAAGCAGCACATCGGCCAGTAACGCACACGGGGCACGCCGCCAGCGCGGCGTGCCCTTTTTTTGTGCCAGGGAAACGGCTGGGCCGGGGCACGCTTTCATCACCAGGGGAGACATACCGGATGGCGGCAGCAGGCACCGGCGGCGCACTCATCAACAACGACATCATCGTGTTCGGCCTGATCGCGGCCACCCTCGGCGCGATCTTCTGGACCTCGAGCAGCGAAAACCGCTACCTGCGGAAGTTCTACGGTTTCGTGCCGGCGCTGTTGCTGTGCTACTTCATTCCCGGCGTCTACAACACCGTCGGCCTGATCGATGGCGAGAACACCAAGCTCTACAACCCGGTCGCGCGTGACGTGTTCCTGCCGGCCGCACTGGTGCTGCTGACCCTGAGCATCGATCTGAAAGGCATCCTCGGCCTGGGCTGGAAGATGCTGGTGATGTACGTCGCCGCCGTGCTGAGCATCATGCTGGGCGCGGTGGTGGCATTCAAGGTGATGGGCTGGTTCCATCCCGAGACCGTCGCCGGCGACACCTGGGCCGGCATGGCCGCGCTCGCCGGCAGCTGGATCGGTGGCGGCGCCAACATGCTGGCGATGAAGGAAATCTTCGAGGTCAACGCCACCACCTTCGGCCAGTTCGCCGTGGTCGACGTCGGTGTCGGTTACGTGTGGATGGCGGTGCTGATCTTCTTCGCCGCCCGCGCGCCCGCGCTGGATCGCCACAGCGGCGCCGACACCTCGGCCATCGACGAACTGCGCGAGCGCATCGCCAGCTACCAGGCCCAGCATGCGCGCATTCCCACGCTGTCGGATCTGATGGTGCTCGGTGGCGTGGCGTTCGGCACGGTGGGTCTGGCGCATGCGGTCGCCGCGCCGTTGGCGGATTGGTTCGCCGCCAACGTCGCCTGGTCGCCGATGGTGAGCCTGGACAAACCGTTCGTGTGGGTGGTGCTGCTGGCGACCTTCGCCGGCCTGCTGCTGAGCTTCACCCGCATGCGCACGCTGGAAGGTGTGGGCGCCTCCAAGTGGGGCTCGATGTTCCTGTACTTCCTGATCGCCTGCATCGGCATGCAGATGGATCTGCTGGCGCTGCTGGAACGCCCGTGGCTGTTCCTGCTCGGCGTGATGTGGATCGCCGTGCACATCGTATTGCTCTGGGGCGTCGGCAAGCTGCTGCGCACGCCGTTCTTCTATTTCGCGATCGCCTCGCAGAGCAACATCGGTGGTCCGGCCTCGGCGCCAGTGCTGGCGACCGCGTTCCACCCGGCGCTGGCGCCGGTGGGCGTGCTGCTCGGCACGCTGGGCTACGCCACTGGTACCGGCGCGGCCTATCTGGTCGGCATCACCCTGCGCGCGATGGCGGGGCAGGGGTAGTCGACGACGAC
>Ga0247823_10005015_pt1 | contig 10544 bp, 8 predicted proteins | sample 13C_PalmiticAcid_2_FD_192426 | JGI IMG/M metagenome (GOLD analysis project Ga0247823, IMG submission 192426) | Soil microbial communities from agricultural site in Penn Yan, New York, United States - 13C_PalmiticAcid_Day30 | ecosystem: Environmental > Terrestrial > Soil > Agricultural land...
GTTGAGATCGTGTGCGACGCTGGTCGTCAACAAGCCCAGCGCTTCCAGCCTCTCGGCCCGCGCGACGCGTTGCTGCAATGCGTGGCAGTCGTCGGCCTCCAGATCTCGCCGGACTGCCGCCGCGAGGAGTGCGGTCAGAGTTCTCAGAGACTCCCGGTCAACTCGGCCGACCTGCAGATTGTCCTGTTCCAGGAGGAGCACCACGCCGGTGGTGAGCGGGACGGCCACGAGCGACGCGGCAAGGTGAAGTGCTCGACCGCGTGCCGAGGCGACCTCATGAGGGGCAGCAACGGGATCGAGTGTTCGGCCGGATGCGGCCGCGTCGAGCAGCCGTCGCACCGTCTCGGCCGGAGTGTCGCTGCGTCCTGCGGGTGTCGTCCAGGAAACCCATTTGTCCGTTTTCGAATCGCGACGCCAAAGTTCCGCCCGCCGGTAGCAGCCGGTGTCCGAGAGGAGCTTCAGGACCTCGGCGATCCCGTGAGCGTCGCCACGGAGGACGGCCTTTTCCGCGATGACGCCGATCAGGTCCTGCCATTTCTGAGCCTGGCGTTCCGCGGTTTGGTCGCGGATGCAGAGCAGGAGGCGCGGCAGGTGACTGTTGGTCGAACAGAGCGGGATGACCTGGGCTTCCACGTCCGCAGTGCTGCCATCCCAGCGTCGGGCCGTTAGAAGACTCCGGCTGGTTCGCCCGGAGGCGTCGGCCGAAGCGATCAACTCCATCCATGGTCGCCGTTGTTCTGCGGGGATGATCGGCAGCGGGCGACCGAGCACCTCTTCTTCAGGCCAGCCGAAGTGTCGCTCGGCGGCGGGGTTCCACAAGCGGCAGGCTCCGTCCGCTGCCAGGCCGATGATGGCATCGGTCCCTTCGCGAATCAGGGCCGATGAAATTGTTGCGGCCTCGCGAGCACTGTGGATCGTGTCGAAGAGGCTGAAGGGGTGTGCCAGGATCTGGTGCAGCCATGCCCCGTCCAGGCCATCCGCTTCCGGATCCGGGGTGAAGGAGACGCCAATCACGATGCGTCGCGAGCCCAATGCCAGTTCCGCGGTGGCGGTCGCTGACGACAGTTCAACATTGAGCCAGGCGCTGGCTTGTGCGTCGCCGGACCTGACCGGCCGATCGAGGGACCGGACATCCCCGATGGCGGCGATAAGTTCTGTCGTTGAAGGATTGTCACCCGAGCGGATCGAAACGCCTTCCGTGGCCAGGCCGCGGAAGAGGATATCTGCGACGTCCTCAAGGACCTGATCGGCGCCGACGGCCTCGGCAGCGACACGCAGGAGGTCGATCGCCATGCGATCGGCGCTGACGCGCCTGCGAGAGGAGTCGACTGTCAGAGAGGTCGCTGCCGACATGTTGCACCGCGGGGGAAGCGCTCGTTGCCCATTGAAAACGTATGTCGACTTCCGCTCGTCGTTCGGCGATTCCTCGTACGTTGCCCGGTTCGACTATTTCAGGAAGGGTTTTCTCGTATGTCATCTGGCTGTTGTTGGGTGGCATGGAGCCCACATGACAGAAGTCATCTGCGATGCACAGGGTTTCCCCGAAGCTGCACAACGGTGGATTGGTTCAATGCTAGTACCGCAACGGGACATCCGATGACGGTCAGACGGAGGGATCGGTAATGACGCGGCTCGGACGCTTCCGACGAGCGGCGGCCGGACTCTTTCTATTGGCAGATTCCTCCGGAACTGGACGTTGATGTTCGGCAACGTTGTGCCGAAATCCGCGTCACCGCGTGACGCAGGACCTAGGCTTGAAGCAACCTGAGTAAACGTCTGCGAATGACTCGCGGTCCTCCGTATCACGAGGGTCGGGCCTGTGGCAGTGATCATCCTCAGCGATCGTCCGATCGTCGCGACGCACTTGCGGCGCGTCCTGCTGGCACAAGGCCGGGATTGCTCGCTCACAAACATTTTTCCAGTCGAGTACGGCAAGCGGTTGGCCGGTCTCGATGTCTCCCAGGTGATCTTTGTCGTCCTTCCGGAATGCCTGGAAGACAGCACCGCCCTGATCCGCCAGCTGCGGGCCGCGAATTCCAGCCGGATCATCTGCGTCGGTATTCCCCATGAGCCGCGCCTGATCCTGGACGCGCTGCACGCCGGCGCCGACGACTACATCGACGAGACGAATGAGCTCGACCCGCAGGTGGCGGATGTTCTCTTGCGGATCGAAGCGACGAGGCACCCCGCCCATCCGGCCGGCAAAGTCGTGACGGTCACGAGCGCCTCGGGCGGCGTCGGCTGCACGATGATCGCTTCGAATCTGGCCCTGGCCTTCGCGCGGAGACTGTCCGGGTGTGGAGTGATCGACCTGTCGTCCGAGCACGGCGAAGTCGGCGACCACTTCAATCTCAAGCCTCGCCACGCGCTCGGCGACCTGCTTCGGGAAATTGACTCGCTGGACTCGAAGATCATTGCCGAAGCGGTGTCGAGCCATGTCAGCGGGGTCTCCGTCCTGGCAGGCGGGCTGTCCCCCGATGACGTTTCCGATCTGAGGCCGGAAGATGTCCACCGGCTGCTCAAGCTTGTGAGGCCGCTTCGTCCCTGCTGGGTGGTCGACGCCGACCGCAGGGCCGCCCGCCAGTTTCATCTGGCCGGCCTGACCGAACTGCTCGTGATGGTCGTCCGGCTCGATTTTCCGGCCTTGTGCAGCGCGCGGCGCGTCCTGGACGAGTGGCAGGATGCCCAGGTGGATGCGCAGAAGATTCTGATCGTCGCCAACCGCGTGGGTCAGCCGGGAGAGATTCCTCCGCTGAAGGTCGAGTCCTTTCTGCGGCGGCCGGTCGATGTCTGCCTGGTCGATGACCCGCTGAACGCCAATGTCAGTCTGAACTGCGCCGTCCCGTTGCTGAACGAGGCGCCGAAATCCGCACTGGCGGAACGAATCAACTCGCTGGCGGAACGGATCGTTCCGACGCCGATCGAGTCCCCGGACGCGAAGCCCAAGCCAGAGAACGGCGTCCTGTCACTGGCGAGGATGCTTTGCAAAATGACGGCCGTCACGACTGGATAATCACTTCACTTTATGTTGACTTCGGACGGCAATCTGTCGGGCACGCAACCGGCTGCGAGTCGCAAGGAGAATCGCGAGCAGCGGTTCCTGCGAATCAAGCAGGAAGTGCATCGTCATCTCATCACGGCGATGGACACCAGCACGGTGACGTCGTTCAAGGATCACGAGCTCCGGCGGGAACTCCGCCGCGGCATCGAGGATCTCTGCCGGTATCGCGCCGAACTGCTGAACGAGGCCGAGCGCGAGCGGCTGGTCAATGAGGTCATCGACGAAACGCTGGGGCTCGGGCCGATCGAACCGCTGCTTCGCGATCCGACGATCTCCGACATCCTCATCAACGGTCCCAAGACCGTGTACGTGGAGCGACGCGGACGTCTCGAGCGGACGAACATCGCATTTCACGATGAAGATCACCTGATCGAGATCGTCCAGCGGATCGCGAACAAGATGGGGCGCCGGCTGGATGAATCAAACCCGATGGTGGACGCGCGACTGGCCGATGGCAGCCGCGTGAATGCCGTCATCCGCCCCCTGGCGCTCGACGGCGCGCTGGTGTCCATCCGCCGCTTCAGCGCCAAGCCGCTGCTCGCGGGCGATCTCATCGCCCGCGGGTCGATCTGCCGGGAGATGGTTGATTTTCTCGTCGCCTGCATCCAGTCCCGACTGAATATTGTGGTTTCCGGGGGGACCGGCAGCGGGAAATCGACGCTGCTCAACATGCTCTCGGGTTACATCTCCGAGCACGAACGGCTCGCCACCATTGAAGACGCCGCTGAGTTGCAGCTGCAGCAGCCGCACGTGGCGCGGATGGAGACTCGCCCGGCCAACCTCGAAGGGAAGGGAGAAGTCACCTCGCGCGATCTCGTTCGGAATGCACTGCGGATGAGGCCGGACCGGATCATCATTGGCGAATGCCGTGGCGAAGAGGCGTTCGACATGCTGCAGGCGATGACCACCGGACACGCCGGCAGCCTCACGACGATCCACGCCAATAACACGCGGCATGCCGTCCGCAGGATGGAGCTGCTCGTCGGAATGTCCGGATTCGAGCTGCCGATCTGGTTCATGCGGGAACTGATCGCGAGCGCCATCACGATCGTCATTCATTGCGAGCGCCTGGCGGGCGGGCAGCGGCGGGTCACCCAGATCTCGGAGATTACGGGTCTTGTCGGGGACACGATCCAGATGCATGACCTGTTCAAGTTTGAGCAGACGGGAATCGACAAGGAACATCGAGCGATCGGCCGCTTCCTGGCGATGGGGATCCGCCCGCAGTGCCTCGAACACCTGAGCACGTCCGGCGTGCCGATGCCTCCGTCGCTCTTCGAGCGGCGGGAGCTGTTTCCCGAACGTGTGGATGGAGTCGCTCCCACGCCTCCCCGCAGGAGTGTTCCATGAACGGCCTGTTTGTCTTCTGCAGCGTCTCGGCGGCCGCTGGAGCGGCGGCCTTACTGTTCAAGGGCGTTCTGGACGGATCCTGGCAACGCGTCGACCGGCGGATCAGCGAGTTTGAGCGGTCCGGCCGGATCGATCCGGTCGGCAAATCGAAAATGTTCCGCGACCTCAGCGTCGTGGAATCGGGGCGGAATCGGCTGCGGCAGAACCTGGGCCGGTGGATTGAGCAGTCGGGCGTGTCATTCTCGCTCGGGCATATTCTGGCGTCATCGGCGCTGTCGGGCATCGTCCTGATGCTGCCCCTGGCCGCCTGGCGTGCGCGGGGCATCTTCGTCGCCATTGCATTTCTGATCGGAGCCTCGGTTCCGGTGTTCTACGTCGCCCTGCGCCGCCGTCGCCGGATCGATCGCCTCCGCCGGCAGCTGCCGGACGCGTTCGAGGCGATGGGCCGCGCCCTGCAGGCGGGGCAGAGCGTCCCGGCCGCGCTGCAGCTGGTGGCGAACGAGGGGCGACAGCCGCTCGCCAGGGAGTTTGCCCGGGCCTGCGAGCAGCACAATCTCGGGCTCTCCTTCGAACAGACGCTGCAGGATCTTTCCGCCCGCGTTCCCGTCATCGAACTGAGAATTCTCGCCATCGCCCTGATCGTCCAGCGGCAGGCCGGCGGCAACCCGATGGAAATCATCGCGAACATGGCGGAGCTGTCCCGGAAGCGAATTTCGTTCGCCGCGAAGATCCGGGCGCTGACCGGTGAAGGCCGCATGCAGGCGATCGTGCTGACGCTGCTGCCAATCGGGGCGTTTGTCGGCCTGTGGGTCGGGCGGCCCGAGTACATCCAGTGCCTCCTCGATCGCCCCCGGCTGCTGCAGGCACTGGTGGCGGCGCAGGTGGTCGCGGCCATCTGGATCCGCAAAGTCGTGCGGTTCGATTTCTGACGGAGCAGTTCAGGAGACGGGCATGAGTACGGCGATCCTCAGCGATTACCTTCACATCTGGACCGGACTGGCGATGTCCGGCTCCGTGTATGCCATCGTCGTGCTGTTGTCTCATCCCGATCGCCGGGTCGAGTCGCGGATCCGGACGCTTGAAGCGAAGGACAGCCGGCCCACACGCGCTGGAGGCATGGCACAATGGTTCACGCCTGAGGAAGTGGCTTCGGGCGAACTCAGAATGCGGCTTTCCCGGGCCGGCTTTCAAAGCCCGGCGGCGGTCACGATCTACACCGTTCTGCAGCTGTCCGCGGCGACGGTAGGATGCGTGCTGGGCGTCTGGCTGTCTCGCAGCCTGCCGCCTCGAACTCTGGATGGCCTGCTCGGAGCGCTCCTCGGAGGCTGCCTGGGTTTTCTTGCCCCCGGCTACTTCCTGTTCCGGCGCACGAAGAAGCGTCAGATCCTGTTGCAGACCTCGCTTCCCGATTTTCTCGATCTGCTCGTGGCCTGCCTGGATGCCGGTTTGAGCCTCGAGGGGGCGATGCAGCGGATCACGGCCGAACTGCAACTGGCCCACCCGATCCTCGGCGGCGAGTTGACCCGGGTCCAGCGTGACGTCGAACTCGGAGCCACGACCGACCGGGCGCTGCAACAGTTCGCCGATCGTTCCGGCATCGAAACTCTCTCGACCCTGGCCAGCGCCTGCGCCCAGTCGCGACGGTTCGGCGCCCGGTTGTCGAAGACGCTGCGAGGACTCTCCGATTCACTCCGGCAGCAGCGTGAACAGCGAGCCGAAGAAGCCGCCCAGATCGCCGCCGTGAAGATCCTGTTTCCGACGCTGCTGCTCCTGTTTCCCATCATCTTCATCGTGCTGGCCGGGCCGGCGGCGATCCAGATTGTCGAGCAGTTCTCGCAGTCGGGGATGGTCAATGGAAAATAGTCTCCCCAGGCTCCGGGCCGCCCCGTTCAGCAATACCCGTCGCCGCACGGCCACTGCGGCCGTCGAACTCGTGCTGGTGCTCCCCCTGCTGATCATTGTGATCGGCGGAATGGTCGATCTGGGCCGAATCGTTGAAGGCAACCTGACGCTGTCGAACGCGGTGCGGGTCGGCGCCGACTATGCCTCGGCGAATCGTTACTCGCCGGATATTGCCGCGGCCTGGAAGGGGCGGATTCGCGACGCGGTGCTGCTCGATGCGGTCAATCTCAAGGGCTTCGATCCCTCGCAACTGACGGTTGACGTGTCGGTCGTCGAAGAGGCGGAGCTGCACACGATCGTGACGGTCGCGGCCTCCATCCCGATGCCGGTCAACCTGTTCTGGTTCGGCCCGACGAGCCAGGTGTTGCTCAAGCACTCCATCACCACGCGGCAGATCCGATGATCACACCGACCACGCGGCCCCGAGCGAGTCGACGCGCCCCCCGGCGGGGCGTTGCCGCAATGGAAGCGGCGATCGTCCTGCCGGTCGCCCTGCTGATCCTGTTCGCCGGGCTCGACGTCGCGATGGCGATTCAGCGGCGGACCCTGCTGTCGGAGTGTGCCTGCCGGGCGGGGCGACTGGCGATCGTCTCGGGACAGTACAGCCGCACCTCCCTGGGGCCGACAACCTGGTCGGGCACCGCAGCAGACTCGCATCCCGTCGCCAACGCGATTCGTCCGCTGCTCGTGACATTGCAGCCGGCCAGCGTTGGCATCGTCGTCGAATGGCCGGAAGGGGAGCGGCAGGCCGGTAAGAGACTCCAGGTGCGCCTGACGACCAGCGCGCCAACGATCGTTTCACGACTGTTCGGACTGGAATGGGTGCTGACGGCGACCTCGACCATGCTGATTGCCAACTGAAAGGGCTTTCGATGTTCCGTTTCCGCATTCGCCAGTATGTGCTCGGCCCGCGACGCCCGCTTCGGCGGGGAAAGCTGCTGGTGCTGATGTCCGTGCTGATGCCGACGCTGATCTGCATCGGGGGACTGGTGATCGACGGTGGCGTCATGACGGCGACGACCCGCAAGGCTCAGCACGCCGCGGATGCTGCAGCGTCCGCGGCCGCCGCCGAGATGGTCTACGGCGACAAGTCCCCGTCGCAGGTCGCGGAGCGGTACGTCCGCGAATTGAATCGCCTGACCACGGCAACCGTCACGACCAACGTCCCTCCCTCGTCGGGGGTCTATGCCGGCGAGGACGGGTACGTGGAAGTGATCGTGAGCGTTCCCGTCCAGACCCATCTGATGAAACTGAGCGGAACGACTTCTGTTCGCGTCCGTTCGGTGGCGGGTCGGGAACCAGTGACCTCCTCCGCGGCGGTAGTCGTGCTGGACCCCGATCCCCCGACGATCAACGTGCTGGGTCTGCCCATCGCACTCCCGTCCGTCACTCCGCTTCTCGGAGGGCTCGAGGTGCTCGGGCTGGGAAGCGTGGCCATCGACGGCGCGATTCACGTCAACAACAAGTGGGGAGGCTATGACGAGAACGACCAGCGGGTCGGCGAATCAGGTTTGAGACATGCCTGCTCCTGCACTCCGCTCCTCCCGTTGACCCGCATCCGCTGCCGCGATCTGCGGGTCGTCGGCGGGGTCGATGATCCCGACTGCTATCGCGCGTTCGCGTCGGGGGGCGACCCGCCGCTCAAGGCCAATCGGTTCCCCGTCCCGGATCCTTACGCGGAACTGCCAGTTCCCACCACCTCCGCCGATCCGAACAATGTCTCGACCGTCAATCGGGGAACGGCGACCGTGATCGGCCTCCCGCTGATCGGTCCCCCGGTCACGCTGCGTCCGGGGGTTTACGAGTGGATCCAGGTCGTCTCCGGAAAGGCAATCTTCGAGCCCGGCATCTACATCATCCGTGGGAAGAACCCGCTGACGCAGATCAGCCTGAGCGTCATCGCCGGCGAAGTCGACGCCCGGGGGGTCATGTTCTACATCACCGACACCGCGAGTTACTCACCCTCGTCGGGGCTGCCCGACGCCGCGGACGGCGAAACGTCACCTGGAAACCCCGGTGTGCTCAATCTGCTCCCGAGCGTCTTGATCGATACCGCACTCCCGGGGAACCGCTTCTCTCCGCTCAATTCACCTGGGAGCCCGTTTCACGGAATGCTCCTGATGCAGCGCCGACAGGACCGCCGGCCAATCCTCCTGATCCGGCAGGCCCTGCTGGGCAATGTCGATATTGCGGGCAACTTCTACGCGAAGTGGGGTCACGTCATTCTGACCGGCAACGGAGCATTCCGGTCGGCGTTTGTCTGCGGCAGTCTGCGAATCCTCGACGTCCTCAACTGCCAGATCACGCCGATCACTCCGCTGCCTGCGGCGCGCGACGTCTTCCTCGTCGAGTAGCCGGCAACCGGTCAGTTCGTCGGTTGAAGTTCGCCGACCGGGCCGGTCTTCAGGGCGATCCGTGTGAGTTCCACGGCATTCCGGGCCTCGAGCTTCCGCATCAGACGCGCGCGGTGCGCTTCGACCGTCTTCTCGGTGATGTCGAGCGCTCGAGCGATTCGCTTGTTCGGGTAGCCGGCCACGATCAGATCGAGCACCTCGCGCTCGCGACCCGTCAACCGGGCGAGCCTGCGCGAGATCAGCGTCGACTGGGCCGAGTCCTGCCGGATGATCCGGTCGCGCTCGATGGCGCTCTCGATCCGGTTCAACAGGACGCGCGGCAGGAACGGCTTTTCGAGGACGTCGACCGGGTTGTTTTTCATTGCCCGGATCGCGGTCGAAACATCCAGGTTTCCTGAGATCACGATGATCGGAATCTGTACGCCGCAGCGAAGCAGTCTCTCGTGCATCTCGATGCCCGACAGCCCCGGCATCGAAAAATCCGTCACGATGCAGCCGGGGCGGCGGACGTCGATCCGCGACAGGAGTTCTTCGGCGCTCGAATACGATTCGACGTCGAGCCCGTGCCCCGTACAGAGCGCCGTGACAAGTCCGCGGACCTGCGCATCGTCGTCGACGACCCGAACCAATGGTGGGATGGTCTCGCTGACAGAAAGCATCAATTGTTCCATGAGGCCGTCACCTGGAGAAGCCACTGAAGCGTAGCTCGCGTTCGCGGGTTCGCGCGATCAATTTCCGGGGCGGCCCTGGTTCTGCGGGGGCGGCCCCACCTGGCCGCGAGGGGCCAGTGAGTTGAACGGTTCCCGCGCCTGGTGAATCGTCGGGTGTCGGCCGGGCCGCCACAGCTGGCGAGCTGACTTCCAGTGACAACTGGACCGCGTACTTGCCTCCTGTGACTCGTCCCAACCATCGCTGGGACTTTGAATTCTGGCGAAAGCGGGCGGCGGTGAATGGCGCCGAAATGCCGCGGGGCAGGGGTGACTGTGCCCCCGGCGAGTGAATGGCCTGAAAAGTGCAGACAACGCTGCGGCGCAAGGACTGGCGCTCGATCACCCACGGAGGGTCGGAACCTGTCTCGATGGCTTGCACCTCCGCCCATGAAGAAGTTCAGGGACCGTCTCGTCCCGCGATTCATCCGCCTCACCAAGCCTTACTGGTTTTCCCGTGAGAAATGGCTGGCGAGAGGGCTCCTGGCGTTTCTTGTCGTCCTCATGCTGAGCAATACCGGTCTGCTGGTCCTGCTGAACCAGCAGACCGGCGAGTTCTCGTCGGCGCTGGCGGCCCGCGACCCCGACCGCTACTGGAAGTCGATCTACAACACGATCGGCATCGTGATCTTCGCGGTGCCGGTGTATGGCCTCTACTACTACATCCGCGACAAGCTGACGATCCACTGGCGGCGGTGGATGACCAGTCAGTTCCTGAAGAGCTACTTCACGAACAAGGCTTTCTACAAGCTGCAGATCCAGCGGACCGACATCGACAATCCCGATCAGCGCATCTCGCAGGACGTCGATACGTTCACGGGCAAGGCAATCTACTTCCTTCTGATCTTCATCGAAGCCATCCTGCAGCTGATCGCCTTCTGCGGCGTGCTGTGGTCGATCTCGACGACGTTGGTGATGGTGCTGGTGCTGTACGCGACGCTGGGCACGCTGGCGACGGCGCTGCTCTTCGGCCGCAAGCTGGTCGGCATCAATTACACGCAGCTCCGCCGAGAGGCTGATCTGCGGTTCAGCCTGGTGCGGGTGCGTGAGAACGCCGAGTCGATCGCGTTCTATCGCGGTGAGGACCAGGAGTCGGACGTCATCATGCGGCGGTTCGATGAAGCGTTCCGGAATTACAAGCGGCTGATCAAATGGCAGTTCGGTTTGAAC
>Ga0247823_10005016_pt1 | contig 10543 bp, 8 predicted proteins | sample 13C_PalmiticAcid_2_FD_192426 | JGI IMG/M metagenome (GOLD analysis project Ga0247823, IMG submission 192426) | Soil microbial communities from agricultural site in Penn Yan, New York, United States - 13C_PalmiticAcid_Day30 | ecosystem: Environmental > Terrestrial > Soil > Agricultural land...
CTTTTCTTCGATTGCCGAAGGGCTGAGCGAACGGGCTCGCCAGCTCCAAAGCTGAAGCCGGCGTAGGTCCTAAGGTTTTTTGTGAACTAATTGGCGGTACATCTCATAAATTTTTGCGATGCGGAAATCTCCGCTCACGCAGGCTGGCATTCGCTCATATTTAGTCCCGCTTAAATAGTCTTAACCCACCTGGCTTTGCTGGAGAGGCTTGGCATCTCTGGCTAGGGTCGCAAAGCCTTTGGCGGCTTTGCAAGAATGATGAGACTAGGGTTGAGATCCATTTTGATTTGGTTTTTGGGGGCCACGCTAACGGTGGGGTCGCCCGCTCATGCCTTCGATCTCGGGGCCTGCCTTTATGTGCTCACCCATTTGTCGATCATCAGAAAAACCAAGGCGGCCAACCGTGTGAAGCCCGACGGTGTTTTGTTTGTTCAGCTAAAAAATCTTGTGGATGATAGCCCGCGCAGGCGGATGGTGGTTCCCGTCTCAAAATTGAGATTTTTGCACCCCATGAATTACGAGTTTGGAAAAGGGGTGGCCATCCGCAGGGCGCAAAAGCTGGCATCTGTGAAAGATGAAATCCTGGATTCGCGTCTGATCACCATCTCGTGGCTTCAGCGCTTGGTGCCGTCGACATTTCCCATGAGCGCGATTGAAATGCCCGACGGGACTTTTGTGGTGAAAAATGGCAACTCTCGTCTCTTTGCGATCTTTCAGGCGTTTTCAGATGTGCCGGGCCTAGAGCTGGAAATCATGGTGCATCAGTTGTTCGAGCCTTCTGCCGCGCAGGAACTTGTTGAAAGAATTCGCCTGGGCAACCAAGCGCTTTAGGATGATTTGCGCTCTCAACAACCCTATGAAAATGATGTAGGATCTCAAAATGGATCAAATGTCCTAAGTGGTTGATTGGAGCAAGCAATGAAGGCCATCTCTTTTGAGACTCTGAAGGATCTTGATCGGCGCGACGGTGGACTCAACGCGGCTGAGATCAATGCGCAGCGCACGCGCTATGGCGCCAACAATATTGTTGAAGTCGCCGGTCATCCTTGGCTCGAGCTTTTCATGGATACCATAAAGGATCCGATGATCTGGTTCCTCGTGGTTATTGGAACCATCTTCTTCATCACTGGCGAGATCACTGACGCTATCACGCTCTTTGTTGCCGTGATCCCACTGCTTCTTATGGACGCTGTGCTTCACTGGCGGACTCAAGCTTCTACGGCGTCATTAAAGGGGCAACTCAGTTCGCTCGTTCAGGTCGTTCGCAATGCTAGGGAGATTGAGATTGATTCGCGAGAGGTTGTCCCAGGTGACCTTATCACTCTCAAACCCGGCTTGCTGTTGGCTGCGGATGGAGTTTTTGAAAGTGCCAAAGACATACAGGTCGATGAATCCGTGCTCACGGGGGAATCCCTGCCAATCACCAAAAGGGCCCTCTCTGCACATCCTTTCTCCTTCGTGTCCCAGCAAGAAGCAAAAATCCCGCCACAGACTCTCGGCTATGCGGGAACCCGAGTTCTAACGGGCCAGGGATTTTTAAGAGTGCTATTCACGGGCTCGCGAACTTCTTACGGTGAAATCGTTCAGTCTGTGGCGCGTATGCCTCACGAGCGCACGCCATTGCAAAAATCGATAAGCAAACTGATGCAAATTCTGATTTTCGCGGCGGTCGCATTTTGTCTTTTGCTTGCCGGGATTCGTGTTTATCAGGGGCACGGCTGGCTTGATGCTCTTCTTAGCGCCGCGACTCTCGCGGTTGCAGCAATGCCGGAAGAGTTTCCCGTGGTGTTTACCTTTTTCTTGGGGGTTGGCATCTATAGGCTCGCTAAAAAGCGGGCACTCGTTCGCAAAGCTGTCAGTGTCGAGAACATCGGACGAATTACGCAAATTTGCACTGACAAAACAGGGACCATCACAGTCGGAACTCTCAAGTTGACGCACATAGATGCCATGGACGGTACTAGTGAGGAGGTCATTCTGCGTGCGGCCATGGTGGCATCCAGCTCTGACTCAGATCCCGTTGATATCGCCATTCGCGAGGTTTCAGAGCAAAGAAATCTGGGCAATCCCGCAAGGTTGCAGACGATGCCTTTTACTGAAGACAGAAAACGAGAAACGGGCGTTATGGCTGTGGCCAATAAGAGAGCCCTTGTTTGCGTAAAAGGGGCGCCTGAATTGATTCTTAACTTATCTCAGCTTTCGCCTGACGAAAAAGATGCCTGGCGCAAGCGAATTTCTTCTTGGGCTAGAGGTGGGCATAAAGTTATTGGCTGCGCGCAGATGGAAGTCCCTTCAGCAAACACTTATCAGGAACCTGAATCAGGGTTTAAGTTTCTTGGCTTATTGGCCTTCGAGGACCCAGCCAGACCAGAGGTTGCCGAAGCCATGTCTTACTGCCGTGCGAACGGAATTCGCGTCCTAATGATTACAGGCGACCATCCCGATACCGCTGCTGCGATAGCCAAAGATGCAGGCTTGGCCGATTCACCTCAAGTCATCTCCGCCGAGGAAGACCCAGAAAAATTTGAAGAAGCTTGGCTCAGCAACAATCCGGACTTCTTAAAAAATGTCAATGTCATTGCCCGCTGTACTCCGCTTCAAAAGCTTAGAATCGTGATCGCGCTCAAGCGTGCCGGAGAGCTCGTTGCCGTTACCGGAGACGGAGTCAATGACGTGCCCGCACTCAAAGCCGCCGACATCGGAATCGCCATGGGTGAGCGTGGTACGCGTAGTGCCAGAGAAGTTTCTTCTATCATTCTCGGAGACGACAATTTTCGAACCATCGTGAATGCCATTCGTGAGGGAAGGCAGCTTTTTAAGAATCTTCAGATGAGTTTTGAGTACCTGCTTTTGATTCATATCCCTTTGGTATCAGCCGCAGCGATGATTCCTTTGGCGGACTATCCCCTGGTGTTTTTGCCTGTTCATGTGGTTTGGCTTGAGCTTGTCATTCATCCGACGGCCCTTCTGTCTTTTCAGTCCCAAGCAAAGTCCGATCAAAGGTATGCAGGAAATAAAAAAACGTTCTTTTCGACGGCCGAAATTGTTCTGATCTCGATCATTGGGTTAGGTCTGGCCGCTGGTTTGGGGTGGGGTTTCTTATCGGGCCTCAGCGAAGGAGCCGATCCCACTCACGCTCGCGCCAAGACAATGGCTCTTTTGACATTGTGGAGTGCAGGTGTGGGCGTTTACCTGACGAGGTTTCGTTCAGCGATGGCAAATTTTCTGGCCATTCTCACGGTCCTGTCTTCGGTCGTGCTGATTCAGATGTCCTCGTCGCTTGTGTTTTTAAAATTATCGCCCTTACATGCGCGTGATTGGCTGGAAATCAGCTTGATCATTGCGTTTCTTCTGGTGACAGGGTGGGCTTTGAAGAAAGTATTTCTAGAAAAACAAAGCGGTTAAATGGTGGAGGCGGTGGGAGTTGAACCCACGTCCGAATCGCTCGTCACTTAGACTTCTACGTGTGTGTCTTATTGGTTAAATTTAACCGAAGGCTTCTGCAATAAGCACCAGCGTCCCGCGGCGATTCAGCCATTTGATTTCGGACCTAGTAGACTGACTCCGCTAGGACCTAGTCGTCATTATGACGATCTACCCACTGCTCAACGACCGAAGCGGTGGAGATCGGCTGCTTAAAATTAATTAAGCGGCGAGAGGCATTTCAGTGCCATTTACTGTTTGCTTAGGTTTTTAACGAGTGTCCAAGCTCACCCGACACGCCATCTAAGCCCCGATGCATCCGTCGAAACCCGACGCCCCCAGCTAGCTTAAAAGCCGGGCTAGATTAGCACAGAGTGAAGAGTCTGCATACGCGCTTAAAAATACTTAAACTTCGAATGTGGCTCTTTTTCAGGCCCCATTCGCGTTGACGATCTTCGCGCTGCCGGGCTAGCGACTTCTTGTGGCGAGTGATTTAACCAACGATTCCGAAGTCAACGAGCGATTGCGCACCTATATCCACCATCCGCGGGCCAAGGAGAAAGTTTTTAGCCTCCGGTTTTTTCTCTTCACGCTCTTTGTTCACCTGGTGGGCTGGGGGGCTCTGATCTTCGACTTTCGCTGGAAGTGGCTCTTGGCCGCGACCGTTTTTGCGCTCTTTTGCGATTATGCCATGGGGATCTTTCACCACATGTACCTCACGCATCGGAGCTTTGAGTGCCGCCCGTGGCTGCGAAATCTCGGCGTCTTTTTTGGCACGCTCACCTGGCGCGGTCCCTTTGCGGCACCGCTTCGCTACGTCGCCTCGCACCTGATTCATCACGAGTATTCGGATCGGGATCCCGATCCGCACTCGCCGATACACGGATATTTTCACGCCTTTCTCGGCTGGTTTTGGCGGATGCCCCCCGTGCTGATGGATCGCAAGCTGTATCTGCCCTACGTGCCCAAAGATTTGCGCGACGATCCCTTTCTCAATTGGCTCGATAAAAACGTCTTCACCCTGCAGCTCTACCGCAGTGTGGTGGTCATAGGTGTGGCGGGCCTTTGGGGCGCCTCGTTTGCGGGCTTCGACACCGTCACGGCGCTGCGGGCCTTTGCCTACTTGGTGGCGGTCAAAACCATCATCGCCCTCTACGTGGCCAACGCGGTGGACGTGATCAATCACGCTTGGGGTTACCGCAACTTCGAAACCGCCGACCGCTCACGCAACAGCTTTTTCATGGCGGCGGTTCACCTCGGCGGCGCCATTTCGTGGCACAACAATCACCACGCGCACCCAGATTATTTCACCGTTAAAACGCGGCCGTGGGAATTCGATGCCCACTACCGTTTTCTCAAATTCTGCGAAATCTTTGGCTGGACTTGGGAAATTCGAAAACTGGATGAAACGCACGCCCACTAAAATTTGAGGAGATCGAAAGATGGAAAGGCTGCCCAAAGACATTCTTCGCCCCACGGTGGGCGGAACCACGCTAGCGATATCCAAAGCGTTTGCCTTGTGGCTTGTGCCGGCCTTCGCGTCGTTCCTTGTGTGGCGCAGTGGCTGGAATCCTTGGCTTGCTTGGCCGCTCTTGGCGCTCTTGCAGTTTGTCGCCGCGCACGGACTGCACGCGGTGGGGCTCATCGGTCATGACGGCGCTCACTTTGCTCTGCTCCGAAACCCCAAGCGCAGCGCCTTTCTCGGCGTCTTGGTTTCGGCTTTCGTGCCCTTCCACATGGACATGGGCTTTTCGGTGTACCACGCCGATCATCATCGTTTTACCAATTCGGATAGAGATCCCGACGCCATGTTCTTTTCGCAGTTCAAAAACTTCTGGTCGCGCCTCTTTCTCGCGCGTCTCGCGGTTTCGAGGCGATACGCGGCCGCGACCTTTCGCCTGGCGCTCAATCGCTGGCCTGTGGACGAGCCCATCCACATCGGCCTCAAGATGGAAGACCTCGTGAGCCTAGCTCGCTTCAATGTCTTCATTTCGCTGACGATTCTTGCGGCCCAGGTGGCTTTATTTATCAAGTTTCCCACCCTGATCACCTTCGTGACGGTGATTCCCACCCTGCTCGTGATCCTCATCTCGGGCCTGCGTCCCTACGTGGAACACGCCGAAACCGGCACCGAAAAGGGCAACAACTCACGCTCGTGGATCTCGCCGGTCTTTGACCTGCTCTACGGTGGGGTGAATTACCACCTAGCCCACCATCTCTACCCTTCGGTGCCCGCCTACCGCATTCGTGAGCTGCACGGGTGGCTCTTGGCCAACGGCAAGATCAACGAGTCGTCTCCCCTGATCTCCACTTGGAAAGACTGGGTGGGGGTGGCGTCTCGGGAGCTCAAGGCCCGCTAGTCACAGCCGATTCCCCTAAGGATCATCTGTTCTCCCAGGCCCATATGAAGTATAGGGTCGGTCTGGTGATGGAGCGTAGTTTTCTTGTTCTGATCTTTTTGGGCGTGATCTGGGGCATCAACTTCATTTTTATGAAGATCGCCGTCCAGGTGGTGAGCCCCGTTCAGGTGGCTTGGCTGCGGGCCATGTTCGGTGCCGTGCCGCTGGTGCTGATGGCCCTGGCCTACCGAAAACTTCGAGTCGAGCATCTCAAGCAGTGGCGGCATTTCTTTGTGATGGGCTTCCTCTCGGTAGTGGTGCCGTATCTCTCGCTTATCAAAGGCACGCAGCTCCTTCAGTCGGGCATCGCAGGGGCCATGAGCGGAACCATCTCGCTGGTGACCACCGTGTTTGCCCTGCTCTTTTTGCCCGAAGAGCGGCTGAATCCCAAAAAATTTCTCGGCCTTTTGCTGGGCTTTTGGGGGGTGGCCCTGATCGCCAATCTGCAAGCGGTGATCGGCGCAGACCCCAACTCCACCTTGATGGAAGGGGCAGCGTACATGCTGCTGGCGGCGCTGGGTTATGCGGCGGCGGCGGTTTATGCCAAAAAGCACGTCATGCCTCTCGGAGTCTCCGCCTTGGCCCTGGCCTGCTACCAAACCGTCTGTGCTGCGATCCTGCTGACCGTCATCGTTCCCTTTGCGGGACTCGGAGCGATCCTCCAGGACACCAGAGTTTTTCTCTCGGTCTCTCTGGGTCTAGGGCTTACGGGCACGGGCATGGCCTTTGTCATGTATTTTTATATCATCGAAAAGCTCGGGGCCGTCACGGCCTCGTCGGTCTTCTACATTCCGCCTCTCGTGGCGCTTGCGGTGGGGGTCTTTGTTGCGGGCGAGCAAGTGCAGGCGATTCAGATTTGTGGCGCCGCTCTGGTACTGCTCGGGGTTTGGATTTCTAAGCCCCCCGCGCGGTGCCGGCTCAAGGATTGACGTATGCAGGAGCGGGTTTTTGCGCTTTGTCTCTTCGTTCTAGCCACTTTCGCTTCGCAGCGAGTCTGGGCGATCGGTCTTCCAGAAACGCCGCAGCCCCCGGTGCTCAATTGCCATAGTCTCCTCAAACGCACCTTCGGAGTGGAATCCATTCCGGCCCTAAGCCGCAAGTCGATGGATCTGAGTGATGTGGTCGCCAAAAAAGAAATGGTCGAACGCATGCTCATGCTCCGCATATCGCTCAATGAGCCCTTCATGCGTGAGCTTGTTGTCGACTTTCTCAACCGATCAGAAGAAGATCCCCGCGCGGGACTCCGAACGATTTTGACTTTAGTACGAATTAGCAACGAAACTTACCGGGAGACGGGAGACTACGGGGAGCTCGAAATTACGGACAGCGCGATTCTCTGGCTCTCCGATCAGGTCTTTTTTTGTCCGGGGGGCTGCCAGCTTTCTGAAGGCGTGAGTCGCGACGCCCAGTCCATCGCTCACGAATTCGTGCATGTGCTGAGCCCGCAGCAGCGCCTAACGATTTATCGTCACTGGCAGCAGAACGCCCCTCGCGCGGGTGACTATCCCGAGGGATCTTTGCATCTGCTGAGCGCGATTCTTAAAGACCTCGATCCCACCGATCTGGCAAACGTGAAAGCCTCGGTCTCTATGTTTCGCAACTCGTCCATCTTTCACTTTGGGAATAATTTTCTTTTGTACGGTCCGGAGCTTCGCGAGCTCGCAGGGCAAAACTTTTACGCTGAGCAAAGTAAGTTGAACAAAGGGCCGGATCGCGAAAGAATGTGGGAAGCCGTTCTCTATAATCTTTCTGCGATGGAAGATGATGAGCCAGGGGCGGCACGAGCGTTTATACAAAGAAACTTTTACCGCATCGATGAAGACGGAAACCGAGTCTTCGCGCTTTCACCATGGAAGATTGAGTTTGATCTTCCATGGTCGATGGCCCGCCCGGGGGATCCCTCTTGGCAAAGCCCCAAGACTGTGGCGGGAAATGACAGAAGGGCGTCCCATCCGGCGAACATCGTCCTTTGGGAAGAGATGCTTTTGAACGCTTCCCCGGCCATGAAATTTGAAAGCTATCAGATAGAAAAGTATCACCGCATCCCGCAGATTGTTCAGCTTATGGAAGCGCAAAACGCCCGAACGCCGCCACTTCCCAAAGCCTCCGCTCCTAAGCGGAGCTGGTGGCGCATTTGGTAGCTTTAGTGCGGCAAAAAAATCCCCGCGCCGCTCCGATGGGAACAACGCGGGGTAGCTAATCTAAGACGATTTCGCTTTAGTTCGTAGCTAGGCCGCAAGAGGCAAACTCGTTTGCGATCGACTGCTCGGGATTCGTGCACGAGGCCGTGCTCAGCGCATTGCCGATGCAAGACATCGTGCTCGCGAGGCCTTCGGGCATGAAGCCCAGTTGCTCTTCGAATTCCGCAACCACTTGCTGGCAACTCGACACGAACGAGCTCTCGACACTATCGATCACCGCATCACTCAGCCCGTCTACGCAGCGTACGGCGTAGTTCACGATACCTTGCACCATGCCGCAATAGGCATCGGCAAAGCTCGCGCCGCTACCACTGCCGCTATACATCGCGAAGAGGGCGGGGGTAGGGGAGAAGGTGGAGCGGGCGGTCGCTGGGCTGGTGGGGAGCGCATCGGTCGAGCCCGCGCCGGGCATCGTCGGTAGCGCATCGTTCGAGCCAACGCCGGGGCCTGTGGGGAGACCGCTCGACGAGGAAGCGCCACTCGCCGTTCCGTCCGAGCTCACGATGAGGCTTTGGATCTCGCTAAATGCCGAGGTCCAGTCCGTGTTCACAGCCATCACGCCGAGTTTGCGGCCGAGGGCTTGATTGAGCTGGGCTACCTGAGCAGCGAGCTCCGGTTGGCGTTTCACGGGCACCCACTTGGGGGTGGTGCCGCTAGCGTCTTTGTCGAGCTCCGGAACGAGCACTTCGTTGGCTGTTGCAGTGGCCATGTTGCTCACTACTAAAGTTAGCTCCGTTTGTTGATCTTTGGCGTTGTCGCGCTGTGAACAGGCGACGAGGCCGATCAGTAGCGAAGCTGACAGAGCCATGGGTTTGTTGAATTTCATAACGACTCCTAAAAACTTCTAAAAACTCCTAATGACTAAGCTTAGAAGTAGTAAGTGGCATTGACCTTGGAGGTGCCGGTTTTTAGCGCGAAGGCTTTGAACTCTTCAGAGAGCGAAAAGATCAGGCCAATGCTGGCGCCGAAGGTGAAGTTCGGAGTTACTACGTATTCACCGCCGATGCTGTAGAGGGCGGCAAGGGTCAGGGTTTCGGAGAATTCGCCGAAGTCTTTGATGCTCACGAAGCCGCCGGGTTGGTGGTACATTTTCACTTTGCCTGCTTCGGCGAGGTAGCGGCGGAAGCCCACTTCGGCGCTGGTACCAAAAACTGTGTCGGCGTTCTCACCAGCTTTGGCGAGGCTGAGGCCGATGTCGACGCGAAGTTCGCGGTCGGCTTGTCGGTTGAACACGGTGCCGACAGTGGCGCCGCCGCCGTTGGGGATGGCGAATGAGATGCCTTGGGGGTTGGCTTGTGCCGCTACCGATGCCAATGTTGCGAGTGCCACGAGAGATTTGATCAATTTCATAAACTTTATGTATCCTCCTAGTGAGTGCGGACAACGTATCCCCACCTCTGACAAAAAAATCTAGATCAAATTTCAAGAGATACAAGCAATCAGGGGTAAAAAAGTTTCTTAACAAGGAGAGCGTGGCAATGCGCCAATGTGAAGGTTGCGTGAAGTCTTGGTTAAGAAGGTCATTTGGTTCAGGTTCGCGTCAATTTTACCGATATAATGGCAAGGAGAATCCATGAGAGGGATCATATCGCTATCGTTATCGCTCGCCATGATCGGGGCACCCGTTGCGAACGCGCAGAACCGCGCGAACGTCGACGCTAAGGTGTTTGCCCAGCATGTGGCGCAATATCAAAAGGCCAAGGCTCTGCACGCCCAAAAGGGTGTGGAGTCGTTTGTGGGCAGCTACCGCACACTCCTCTCTCGTGCGGATGCGCAATACCTCACAACGAGTCTCTCCGGCAATGTCGTATTACCCGAGCTCAGCGCCACCGCGTTGGGCTTCACGCTGCGTTCCTCGCGCGGTGATGTGAACTTTGATCTCTCGCACCTCGACGAAGGCTATGCCCTTGTCGATGGCGCGCGCGTGAGCGCCAACTTTGGTGGCTCGCTCGAAGAGATCAGCGCCTCGATTGAGCGCGCTCTCAAACAAAAAGATCCCAAGCAATTTGGCGAGCGTCTCAGCGCTCTGTTGATGAATTCGCTGGTGCCCAGCGCTCATGCTGGCAGTGCCCTGATTTGGGGCGGCCTGGTGGCCATCATTGGTGCCATCGTTTTCAAAGGGGTTTACGATTCTAAGACGGCTGCTAAAAAGAAAGAAACCGCCAAGAAGCCTGCTTATGTAGACGAACCCGTCCGCGATAGTCTGGGTGGTGGTGGCGCGGTGCTCACCGGCGATCAATATGCTGGAGTCATTGGCCCGCACCAAACGGGTGGGGTGATTCCGCCTCCGCCGACAAACGTGCGCCGTGAAGAAAGCCAACGTGAAGCCGCCGCACCTGCACCGACAGAAGACGACGAAGAAGAGCACAAGCACGAAGAAGAAGACAAAGAAGAGAAAAAAGAAGAAGAAGCCAAGCCCGCTCCCCAGAAGCCTGTCATCACGGGCGACTTTTACAAGTCCTACGAGCTGGCCCTTTGCAACCAAGCCGCTCCGCAAGACTCCATTGCGAGGCTCATGAG
>Ga0247823_10005023_pt1 | contig 10538 bp, 11 predicted proteins | sample 13C_PalmiticAcid_2_FD_192426 | JGI IMG/M metagenome (GOLD analysis project Ga0247823, IMG submission 192426) | Soil microbial communities from agricultural site in Penn Yan, New York, United States - 13C_PalmiticAcid_Day30 | ecosystem: Environmental > Terrestrial > Soil > Agricultural land...
TGGCTCGGGCCGCACCCGCGGCGCGGGCAGCGGCGGCGCGCTGGCGGCAGGCACGCGTTCGATGGCCAGCACCTGGTGGATGTCGGCGCCGCGCAGCAGAAACACCGCCTCCAGCCGTTCGTGCGAGCGATGCCCGCGAGCTGTGCCTTCATGCGCTCGAACACCGGCCCTTCGGTTTCGGTGCGCAGGTACTTCAGGTGCAGGCGATAGAAGTGCACGTCCACCGGGTTGGTCACCAGCACCGTGGAGCGCGGATGCGCCAGCAGGTTCTGCCGGGTGCGGTTGAAGAACTGGAACGACAGCGCGACGTGGTGCTCATCCACGTGGTGCACCTGCGAGAGGTAGGCCACGTTGGGTGTGCCGTCCGCGGCCACGGTGGCCATCACGGCTGGAATGACGCCCTCCAGGCAGGGCCGCAACTCGGCCATGGTGGCGCGCTGCGCGATGGTGAAGGCCTCGGGCGCATTCATACGACGCTCACTGGGCCTGCAACGGACTGCCCGCCCGTTGGCCGGGGGTCTGGTCGTAGGCCTCGTCGGGCTCGAATTCCACCGCCACGAGCTCACCCGGGTCGTGCGCCAGCAGGGCCTGCGCGTAGACGGGCGCGAAGCCGACGGTGGAGATCTCTTGTTCCATGGAGCGCCGGTAGCGGTCCATGAAGGGCTGGTCGTCGGCGCGCGCCTCGCGAATGCTCACGCGCCGGCTCTTGAGCTGCAGCGTGAGGTGGGTGCTGGGCTGGCTGAAGACCGCGGCGAGCCGGCCGGTGGCGGCAATGTCGGCCAACAACTGGCGCGACTGCGAGCGCCCGAGGTAGGCGGTGATGCGGCGCCCGCCATCGTCGATGCGGCTGCCGACCGCGCGCATCACGCTGGGGTTGAGTGCGTGGTCGCAGCTGCTCAGCATGAGCGACACCCCCTTGACCAGCATGGCCAGGAACTCGGGTTTGAGCGGTGGAAGGGGCGTGTCCATGGGGCCTGCGGCGCGGATCGCGCGGATCATAGCCAGCGGCCATTCATCGGCCAAGAATTGAGCCGGGCGCCAAAGGGATTTGGCATTTCGCACATTCGTGCTAAATTCCGCCCCCATGGACGCCCGGACCCAGAAAAGCGAAATGACGCGCGCCGCCATCGTGGGCGCCGCGCTCGACCTCGCCTCGGCCGAGGGCCTGGAAGCGATCACCCTGCAGGCGGTGGCCGACCGCATCGGCGTCTCCAAGAGCGGGGTGTTCTCGCGCGTCGGCTCGCGCGAGGCGCTGCAGAAGGCGGTCATCGAGGAGTTCGGCCGCCGCTTCCTGGCCGACGTGTTCGTGCCGGCCATGCAGGCGCCCAAGGGCCTGCCGCGCCTGACCGAGATCGTGCGGCGCTGGCTGATCCGCCTGCGCGACGTTGAGGTGCACACCGGCTGCCTCTACACCTCGGGCGCCTTCGAGCTCGACGACCGCGAAGGCGAACTGCGCGACCTGCTGCTCGGCGAGGTGACGCGCTGGCGCGCCGCTTTGCGCCGCACCGTGCTGCAGGCCATTGAAGCAGGCCACCTCAAGTCCGACACCGACCCGGAGCAACTGGTCGGCGAAATCTGCAGCCTGGCGATCGGGTTGGTCCACGACGTGCGCTTCCTGCGCGACCCACGCGCCGCCGAACGCGCCCAGGCCACCTGGGCGCGCCTGCTCAAGACCTACGAAAGCTGAGGAACCGCGCCTGCGCCGTTCCTTTTTGTTTGACCATATTTCGCACAGTCGTGCGATTTCAGGAGATCCGCGATGAACAGCACCTCACTGCAAACGGCTTCGGCCTACTACCAGGCCAACCCCGGCACGCGCTGGCTGCGCTGGGCGCTGGGTCTGTCGGAACGCGTGTGGCCGGCCCTGGCCGTGCGCGGCGCCTACCGCGTGTTCGGCACGCCGCTGCCGTCCAAGTGGCTGCACCGTCGCCAGCCGGACCTGGCCCGCTGGCAGGTCACGCCCCTGCCCTTCGAGGACGCCAGCCTCACGCTCTACCAGCCGCCGCCCGGCCCGCACGGGCCAGTGGTGCTGCTGCTGCACGGCTGGGGTGGCTACGCGCAGCAGATGCTGCCGCTGGCGAAGGCCCTCATAGCACAGGGCCTGCGCCCCGTGCTGGTGGACCTGCCAGCGCACGGCCGCAGCGAGGGCAGCACCAGCAACCTGCCGCAGTTCGCGCGCGCCATCGAGTACCTCACCGCGCGCCTGCAGCAGCAGGGCCACGAGGTGCGGGCGGTGGTGGCGCATTCGCTGGCGGCCAACGCGCTGGCCTACGCGGCGGCGCGCGGCCTGGCCGTGCCGCGTCTGGCGCTGCTGGCGCCACCCGCCTCGCCCTACGCCTACACGCGGCTGTTCGCCACGGTGTTCGGTTTGAGCGAGGAGACGCGCGCGCGGCTGCAGCAGCGGGTGGAAGCGCGCGAGGGCATCCTGATGCGCCAGTTCGAGCCCGCCGCGGTGGGACCTCGTGTGGCGCAACCCACACTGATCGTCCACGACCGCGAGGACCGCATCAACCGCTTCGCCGACGCCGAGGCCTTTCGCGACGCCATCGCCGGCGCGCGCCTGATAGAGACCAGCGGCCTGGGGCACACGCGCCTGCTGCGCGACGAAGGGGTGGTGCAAGCAGTGGTCGACCACATGCGGGGCTGAGCCCGCGCGATCAATTCACTTCACCGCTTCGCTCGGCGCGCGGCTGAGCGCGTTGTTCTCGTCCACCACGATGCGCATGAGGCGCATGAACTCGGTGCGCTGACGCTCGGTCAGCGGCGCCAGGATCTGCTGCTGCGCCTGCAACATGGCCGGCACGGCGTCGGACAGCAGCTTCTCGCCCGCGGCTGTGAGCCAGAGCTGGCGCGCACGCCGGTCGGTGGGCGCGGTGCGGCGCTCCAGCACGCCGCGCTGTTCCAGGCGGTCCACCACGCCGCCGGTGGTCGAGGCGTCCAGCGCGACGGTGCGCGCCAGCGTGCGCTGGTCGATGCCGGGCTGGTTCGACACCGTCTGCAGCGCCGCGTACTGAACCGGCGTCACGCCCAGCTCGGACAGCTCCTGCATGAAGATGCCCACCGAAATCTGGTGCAGGCGCCGGATGTAGTACCCCGGTTGATCGTCGATGCTGACGCCAGACGGCTCGGAACGTTTCATGGATGGGCGACGGGAGGAAGTGGACAGCATGCTATCAGGACACTTAAGATGAGAATGCTTATGATCAGTGTGCTTATCAATTAGGAGGCAAACATGAACGACCTCGGCCGCCTGGAAGACCTGCCCGCCGACTACGTGGCCGCGCTGCGCGAGCGCAACCTGGTGCCGCTGTGGCCCAGCCTGCGCGGCGTGCTGCCACCGCAGATTCCCACGCGCCAGACAAAGCCCACGCACTGGGCCTACGCCGACATCAAGCCGCTGCTGCTGAAAGCTGGCGAGCTCACGCCGATCGAGAAGGCCGAGCGCCGCGTGCTGGTGTTGGCCAACCCCGGCCACACGCTGGAGAAGATGCAGGCCAGCGCCGCGTTGTACCTGGGCATGCAGTTGCTGCTGCCCGGCGAGTGGGCCCCCAGCCACCGCCACACGCCCAACGCGGTGCGCATGGTGGTGGAAGGCGAAGGCGCCTGGACCACGGTGGACGGCGAGAAGTGCCCCATGAGCCGCGGCGATCTGATCCTCACGCCCACCGGCCGCTGGCACGAACACGGCCACGATGGCGACCAGCCCGTGATCTGGCTCGACGTGCTGGACCTGCCGCTCATGTATTACCTGGAGGTGAGCTACCACCTCAATGGCGGTCGTCAGGAAACCCTTCCCGGCCGCGGCGACCGCGCGTACAGCCGCGCGGGCCTTCTGCCCACGCCGGTGTTCGGCCGCAGCGGCAAACGCTACCCCATGCTGCGCTATGCCTGGGCCGACGCCAAGGCCGCGCTGCAGTCCATCGACGCCGACCGGCCCGACGTGGACCACGTGCAGTTGACCTACACCAACCCCGAGACCGGCGAAGACGCCGAGAACGTGCTGGGTTTTCATGCGCTCATGCTGCGCCCGGGCCAGACCCTGCAACTGCCCGCGCGCTCGCCGGCCTGCGTGTACCACGCCATCGAAGGCCGCGCGCGCGTGAGCGTGGCTGGTCACGATTTCGACCTGAAAGAAGCCGACACCTGCTGCATTCCGGGCTACACGACCACCACCTTGGTCAATGCCTCGGCCAGCGAGCCCGCCTTCCTCTTCGTCGCCGACGAGTCGCCGCTGCACCGCAAGCTCGGCGTCTACGAGGTACGCCCCGACAACCAACCGCAGATGCCCTGAACCATGGCCCAGTACCTCTTCAACCCGCCCGCCGTCGCCGCCCTGCCCATTCAGGGCAAGAGCGAGCTGTTCCCCGTCAACCGCCTGTTCTTCGTCGGCCGCAACTACCACGCGCACGCGGTGGAAATGGGCAAGCCCGTGGACAAGTCGGTCGAGCGGCCGTTCTATTTCACCAAGTCCATCGGCACGCTCACGCCTTCGGACAGCACGGTGCCCTACCCCAGCGAGACGAACAACTACCACTTCGAGATGGAGCTGGTGGTGGCGATTGGCCGCGCGGGCTTTCGCGTGGCCGCGGCCGACGCGCACGAACTCATCTACGGCTACGCCGCCGGCCTGGACATGACGCGGCGCGACCTGCAACTGGTGGCGCGCGACAAGGGCCGCCCCTGGGATCTGGGCAAGGACATCGAGCAGGGCTCGGTGTGCAGCGAGATCGTGCCGATGCCATTCACGGTGATCGAGCGCGGCGCGGTGGAGCTCACGGTGAATGGCGCAACGAAGCAGAAGTCCGACGTGGACAAGCTGATCTGGAACATCCGCGAGATCATCGAAGACCTCTCGCGCTTCTACCACCTGCAGGCGGGTGACCTGATCTACACCGGCACGCCCGAGGGCGTGGGCGCGGTGGTCAGCGGCGACCGGCTCGAAGGCCGGGTCGATGGCGTGGGCAGCGTGTCGCTCACGATCGGCGCCGCCGCCTGATTCGCCTGCGCTGGCTATCATGCCGGCGCATGCCTTCCCCTGAAGAAACCCCGCGCGCCCTGCGCTGGCTGCTCTGGCTGGCCGGCACGGTGTCGCTGGGCCTGGGCATCCTGGGCGTGGTGCTGCCGGGCCTGCCCACCACGCCCTTCGTGCTGCTCGCGGCGGCCTGCTACGCCAAGGCCTCGCCGCGCCTGCACGGCTGGTTGCGTGGGCACCGCTTCTTCGGCCCGATGGTGCGCGACTGGGAAGAGCACCGCAGCTTGCGCAAGCGCACGAAGCGCTTCGCTCAGGTCACCATGCTGGTGATGGTGTCGCTATCGGCCTGGGGGCTGCGCGATCGGCCCGTGCTGCTGGGCGTGGTGCTGGTGGCGGCGGTGATCGGCGTGTGGGTCGTGGCGCGCATTCCCACGCGCCCGGACCCTCAGGCCTGAGCCCTGCGGGCCAGCACCTCGAAAGCGGGCAGCGTCTTGCCTTCCAGCACTTCGAGAAACGCCCCACCACCGGTGGAGATGTAGCCCACGTCCTTCTCGATGCCGTACTTGGCGATGGCCGCGAGCGTGTCGCCACCGCCCGCGATGGAAAAGCCCGCGCTGTCGGCGATGGCCTGCGCGATGGCCCGGGTGCCGCCTTCGAAGGCCGCGAACTCGAACACGCCCACGGGCCCGTTCCACACGATGGTGCCGGCCTGCTTGAGCTGGGCGGCCAGCTTCGCCGCGGTCTCGGGACCGATGTCCAGGATCAGGTCGTCCTCGGCCACGTCGGTGGCCTTTTTCACCGTGGCTTCGGCATCGGCGGCGAAGCGCTTGGCCACCACCACGTCGGTGGGGATGGGCACGTCCGCGCCGCGCGCCTTCATGGCCTCGATGACCGCCTTGGCCTGGTCGATCAGGTCGGGCTCGGCCAGACTCTTGCCGATCGGCAGGCCGGCGGCCAGCATGAAGGTGTTGGCGATGCCACCACCCACGATGAGCTGGTCGACCTTGCTGGCCAGGCTTTGCAGGATGGTGAGCTTGGTGCTGACCTTGCTGCCGGCCACGATGGCCACCAGCGGGCGCTTGGGGTTCGCCAGGGCCTGGGCGATGGCGTCCATCTCGGCCGCCAGCAGCGGGCCGGCACAGGCCACGGGCGCGGTCTCGGCGATGCCGTAGGTGGTGCCCTCGGCGCGGTGCGCGGTGCCGAAGGCGTCGTGCACGAAGATGTCGCACAGGGCGCCGAGCTTCTTCGCGAGTTCGGGGTTGTTCTTCTTCTCGCCGACATTGAGGCGGCAGTTCTCCAGCAGCACCACCTCACCGGGCGACACCGAGAAATCGCCATCGACCCAGTCGGTGATCAGGCGCACGGGCTGACCCAGGAGTTCGGCCAGGCGCACGGCCACGGGCTGCAGCGAGTCCTCGGGCTTGAACTGGCCTTCGGTGGGGCGGCCCAGGTGCGAGGTGACCATCACCGCCGCGCCGGCGTCGAGCGCGAGGCGGATGGCGGGCACGCTGGCGCGGATGCGTGTGTCTTCGGTGATGCGGCCCTGCTCGTCCTGCGGCACGTTGAGGTCGGCGCGGATGAAGACGCGCTGGCCCTTGGCGCGGCCCTGGGCGCAAAGGTCGGCGAAGCGGATGAAGGCGGTCATGTCGGCAATCCCGGGTTCTGTGGACAAACCCCGGGATTGTAGGAAAGCGCGCTCGACGGATGTCACCCGGCGGCGGCGCAGGGCGCGAGCGCGTCCAGCGACGGCTGGCGGGCGCGGGTGTTCACGTCCATCAGCCCCAGCACGGTGTGGAAGAAGTGGTCGTGCGACAGCGGCTCGGCCGAGCGCGCGCGCAGGCAGTCCATCGACAGGCCCGCGCGTTCGCGCAGGCCCGGCGAGAACCACGCCACCATGGGCACGTGCGTCTGCTGCGTGGGCGCGAGGGCGTAGGGCAGGCCGTGCAAGTAGAGGCCGTTTTCGCCGAGCGACTCGCCATGGTCGGACACGTAGACCAGGCCGGTGTCGTTGCGGCCTTGCTCGGCGCGCGTGCGCAGCCAGCGCAGGGCCTGATCGAGGAAGCGGTCGGTGTAGGCGATGGAGTTGTCGTAGGCATTGACCAGTTCCTCGTGCGAGCACTCGGGCAGCGCGTTGCTGCGGCATTCGGGCAGGAAGGGCTTGGCGCCTTCGGGCGAGCGGCTGGCGTAAGCGGGCCCGTGGCTGCCCATCTGGTGCATCACCAGCACCACGCCGCGCGCGCGGCGCACGGGGTCCAACGCTTCCAGGCGAGCATCCAGGCCATTGAGCATGGCCTCGTCGAGGCATTCGCCGTCGGGGCACAGGTCGGGCACCGGTTGGTCGTTGGTGTACGCGTGCGGCACGCGGTCGCACACGCCCTTGCAGCCGGCCTGGTTGTCGATCCACAGCACGGCCAGGCCGGCGCGCTGCAGCACGTCGAGCAGGTTTTCGCGGTCGGGTGGCTGGTCGCCACCCTGCGCGCGCGTGAGCGGCGAGAACAGGCAGGGCACGGAGACCAGGGTGTTGGTGCCGCAGGAGCGCACCTGGCTGAAATTGACCAGTTCGCCGCGCGATTGCCAGCGCGCCAGCGCGGGCGTGGTGTCGCGCGCGTAACCATCGAGGCCAAAGTTCTGCGCGCGCGCCGTCTCGCCGATGACCAGCAGCAGCAGGGGCGGGCGCGCCTGGCGCGCGTAGCTGGCGCCCAGCGCCGCGTCCTCGCCCACGGAACGCAGGGTACGCGCCTGGCGCGGCAGGCGGTCCGCCGCCACGCGCGCGGCGGCGTAGACGCTGTTGAGCGGGTTGGCCATGTAGCGCAGGTCCTTGTGGTTGCGCATCAGCGAGGCCAGCCCCTGAAAGTTGATCAGGGCCGCGAGCACCAGCAGCGCGAGGGCGGCCAGCGCACCTGCGGCGTTGCGCCCCGCACGGCGCCAGTCACCGCGCAGCACCAGCGGCTGCCGCCACAACGCCCACAGCGGCAGGCCCGCGACGAGCAGCAGCACCGCCAGCAGCGGCCACGACAGCAGGTCACGCACCTCGCGCGTGTCGGTGTGCAAGGTGTTGGCCAGCATGGTCGGGTCCATCACCACGCCGTAGCGCCACATGAAGTACGAATTCGCCCCTGCCACCAGCAGCAGGGCGCTGGCCACCAGGCGGAACACGTGCGGCCAGGCCAGCAGCCACAGCAGCGCCGCGATGGCGCCGGTGAGCAGCGCGCCAAGGCCGGTGATGAGCGCGACGCGGTGCGCCAGCGAGCCACCCAAGCCATCGATGCGCTGCCACAGCGGCAGGTTGCCGACCAAGGCCAGCCAGACGGCCAGCCCCCACACGGTGGCGGCGGTGCGCGGCACGCGGTCGAGCGGCGCAGTGGTCGCCGACGGCAGGGAACGCGGGAAGGAGAAGGGAAACGGGGTGTGCATGCACGGCTCTCGGGAGACCGCCTCTCGCGGCCCCCGGGAGCGTGTGCGCCCCGGATTAGGTGAACCTTAGGCGCTGGTCCAACGCAGCGCGAAGCGCGTGGTCATGGGCGCTTCGCCGGGATCGGTCTCGAGCCGCGCGCCCAACTGCTCGGCGATGCGCTGGACCAGGCGCAGGCCCAGCCCCAGGCCACCCGATTCAGCGGGGCGCGCCGCCGCGCTGCCTGGCCCGCCGCCGTCGTCACTGACCGAGACGCCCACCGAGTCGGCGTCGCGCCACACGGTCACCAGGACCTGCGTGCCCGTCGGGGTGTGGCGCAGCGCGTTCTCGATCAGGTTGCGCAGGGCCAGTTCCAGCAACATGGGTTGGGCCTTCACGTACACCGGCTCATCGGGCTGCGACAGCGAGATGTCGTGCCCGCTCTCGTGCGCGGCGGGCGCGTGCGCGGCCACGAGCCGGGCCGCCAGCTCGCCCAGTGCGACGGGATCGTCGTCCTCGCTGGCGTGCTTTCGCTGGGCGCGCGCCAGGTCGAGCAACTGGTGCAGGATGCGCCCGGCGCGCAACGATTCCCGCTCCAGCTGCGCGAGCCGCTCGGGCGAGGGGTCGTGCTGCGCCGCGCGCGCCTGCAGCGCCAGCGCGGACAGCGGGGTGCGCAGCTCGTGCGCCACGTCGGAAGCGAACTCGCGCTCGCGTTGGGCGCGCGCCTGCAGGGTGTCCACCAGCGTGTTGATGGCCGTCACCGTGCTCGCGAACTCGCTGAAGCGGTGCGCCGTGTCCAGGCGCTGACCGGCAAAACCGTCGAGTGCTGCCACTTCGCTCGACAGCCTGTCCAGCGGACGCAGCCCACGGCGCACGGTCCACCACAGCAGCAGCAGCACCAGGGGCAACAACAACAGCGCGGGCTGCGCCACGTGCTCGGCAATGTCCTTGCCGAGTTCATGGCGCTGGGCCATGTCCATCAGCACCACCACGCGGCGCCGCGCGGCGCCCTCGCCGGTGTCGCCGGTCTCGACCGAGAACGTCCGCCACAACGGCGGCAGGCCGGGCGCACGCACCTCGACCGTGGAGAAGCCCGCCACCGGCAAGGCATTGGCGTCCAGCCCGGGCGCCAGCCCATGCGTGTCGGAGACGAGGCGACCGCCTTCCCAGGCCAGCACGGCCACGTCCTGCAAGAACTCGTGCGCGAGGTCGGACCCCTCCTGTGACAGGGGGCGTGCGACGCCCGTGGGCGCGGCGGCCAGCCACAGGCGCGCCACGGCAACCATCTGACCATCTGAGAACTTGCGCGCCTCGCGAAAAGCGGTGGACCAGGCCTGCGCCACCACGGCCAGCCAGATCACCAGCACCACGCCTAGGGTCCAGCGCAGCAGGTAGTGGCGCAGCAGGCGCGGTCGTGACTGGCTCGTCATCGCGGCTTGTCCGCCACCGCCGCCTCGCGCGCGATGAAATAGCCCACGCCACGCACGGTCTTGATCAGCGACTCGCCGAGCTTGCGACGCAGGTGGTGGATGTGCACCTCGATGGCGTTGCTCTCCAGTTCTTCGCCGAATCCGTAAAGCGCCGACACCAGCCGCGTCCTGGACAGCACCTGCGGGCGCGCCTGCATGAGCGTGAGCAGCAGCGCGAACTCCTTGCCCCCCAGCACCACCGGCTGGCCTGCGCGCAGCACGGTGTGGGCCGCGGGGTCGATCACCAGATCGCCGTGCTCGATGAGTGGGTTGCTGCGACCGCCCGCGCGGCGCAGCATGGCGCGCAGCCGCGCCAGCAGTTCGTTGGCGTCGAAGGGCTTGACGAGGTAGTCGTCGGCGCCACGGTCCAACCCACCAATGCGGTCACTCACGCCGTCGCGCGCGGTCATGATGAGCACCGGCATGTCCTTGTGGGGCAGCACCTCGCGCCCGGGCGCGGGTGCGGGTTGCTGGCGCAGACGGGCCAGCAGATCCAGGCCCTCTCCGTCGGGCAGGCCAAGGTCCAGCAACAGCACGTCGAACGGTTCGACCGACAGGGCGCGCCAGGCGGCGTCGCGCGTGGCGCACAGGTCTACCGCATAGCCTGCACGCCGCAGGGCCTGCTCCAGGCCACTGGCGATGCCGGGGTCGTCTTCCACCACGAGTGCGCGCATGCCGGTCTCTACGGAGGTTGGGGATGGGACCG
>Ga0247823_10005024_pt1 | contig 10537 bp, 3 predicted proteins | sample 13C_PalmiticAcid_2_FD_192426 | JGI IMG/M metagenome (GOLD analysis project Ga0247823, IMG submission 192426) | Soil microbial communities from agricultural site in Penn Yan, New York, United States - 13C_PalmiticAcid_Day30 | ecosystem: Environmental > Terrestrial > Soil > Agricultural land...
GGTCTTCTTGGCCGGTTTCTTGTTACGCTTCTTGTTGTCCTCCTCCTTTTTCTTCGCCTTGAGGTTCTCACCGGTGATGTCGGCGAGGAGTTCAATGTCCGGGAAGAGGACCAGGGTGCCCTGGTCCAGCTCGTGCGTGATGCGCATGAGGATCCGGAAGATGTCGGCGTGAGACTTGTTCGTGCCGCGCTCGTCGAGGAGCCACTGGGGGACAGCACCGCTCTCCGGGTTGGTAGGGCTCGAGGGCTCGCTAAGCTCGTCGGGCGATCCGTCGGCAGCGGTCTCCTTACGCTTGCGGTCCTCATCGTCAAGGCGCAGCTGCTCGCGGCGGCGAGCGACCAGGGTCCAGCTGTGAATGACACCTTCCTCGGGGGTGCCCCAGTCTTGATGGCGGTTGCTCCATGCGACCATGCGCAGGATCTGCATCTGAAGAATGCGTGACAGGGTCTTGTTGAACTCGTGGGTGTTCCTGTAGCGCGCGCGCTGGTAATGCTTCCGGCACATGTACATCCAGAGGTTGTCCGGGATGTTGCGGGTGCAGTTCTTGTTACGGCCAAAGAGGTGCGAGATGGCCTTGCGCCAGTTGACCTTAGCGTCCGGCTTGTCGCTGTAAATGTCGCACTTCTCAACCGCCTTGCACTCGCGCGGGCGGTTAAAGTCAATGTCGAGCATCATCTGCTCCATGTTCTTGTAGAGGTTGCTGCTCAGTGCCATGTCGGCGAGCTCATCCAACCGGAAAACAGGGGCGCCCGAGGGGTTGTACGCCGCAGACGCCGGGAAAATGGGCTCCTGCGCCTGGGCCTGCACAAGGGCCGACTGTCCGTCGGCAGGGGCGGTCTGATTGTTGTCAGCCGGCGAGTCTGTGCTCCGGGGAGCCGGACCATGCTGCACGGGAACAGCCTCATCCTGGAGAGGGCTATTTGTCTTGTTAGAAACCATGCTAGAGTGTTGATCAAGATGGACAAAGTATATGCGTGAAGCAGATGTGATGTGAGGCAGAAGAGGGCTGAAGGGATGTTGGTGAGGATGATGTTGAGTGTCGGATGGGGAATGTATGGGGGACTGTATGGGGGATTGTTCGAATGCAAGAGGGTATGGGTTAGGGCAAGCCAAGGCAAAGCATGTGATGTGATGTGGCCCATGGACTTGGGACGGCACACTTGTGCATCCCGCGGTGCGTGGCAGAGCATGACTGCGCTGTCAAGGCCCTTTCCGCGTTGCCCCGGGAGGCCAAGGACCCGTGTGGGTCTCGGCGACCGGGTGCCTTGTGGGGGAGGTGCACAGACACCCGCCTTCCGGAAGGCTTGTGCAGGGCGGGAAATGTGGGGAGTGCAAGGGTGCCAAGCCCGGATTGGCGCCCCGGAAAGGTGCAGGAAGGTGCAGGAAGGTGCGCGGTCCCAAAAGGGCACCCAAACCGGCCGCGGTCTGAACAACACGCGATCCGAAAAAAAATAAAATTTCGAGCCTCGCGGGGTAGACCCCGCGTTTTAAGCCTCGCGTCGTTCAGATCGCGGGCGGGCCCGCAGAAAATCGGACACGAGGGTTCAGGGGTAATCGGGGGTATAGCAGACAGCGCAAACAAACACCGCGACCACCAAAGCTCGTGCTCGAAACTCGGTGGCGAGAAATCGGCACTTGCTGCTGGTCGCCCGCTGCCCGCTGCCTGCCGCTCAGTGATTTTGGGGCTTGTAATGGGTGATTCTGAAGTACTGAGGGCTCTGAGGGCTCTGGAGGGTTTGGGAAATCGGGAAATTCTGTGGAATCTGGGGAACTGAGGAACTGGGGAATCTGGGCAGCTCGAGGGATCTGGGGAATCGGTGATTGGGAAGCTCGTGATGAGGTGATTCTGAGGATCTGGTGCTTCTGGGGCATCGGGAAACCGAAAGATTCGGTGGCTCTGTGATCGGTCGTGCTCAGTGACTTACCTGCTGGACTCCAGCGCGCCCGCGGCGGTGCGCCTGCGCATGGGCATGACAGCGTCAGTAGGCGAATCGGCGCGATCGTCGAGAGTGAGGTCGATCGGGCGATTGGCGAGCGTGCGCTGCTCGGTGTTGGGCAAAGTTGGATCGATGCTGCGGTCGCGGTCGAGGCCGCGAGCACCAAAGCCGGCAGTCGAGTCGGCCATTTTGTTGTTGATCCTTGGCTTGCTGAAGAGGTAAGAAGCTTCGGCAATGGCTGAGTAGTCGTGGATGGCGGGAAGTGGTGGTGATTCGGGGTTGGTAGAGTAGGACGAATTCCTCGAGTGAGTTGAGGAGAAGGTGGTTGGGGCGGAGGAAGCTGTTGAGGAAAATGAGTTGGAATATTTATGGGCAGACCCGGCCGGACCGGTCGACGTGGGGGGATCTGTTGCCGGATTTGAGATGGCAGGAGCCATTGCTGGCGAATAGGCCAGCTTGCTGAATGTGCCCTGCTGGCCGGCCAGGCTTGGGATGGCATTCTCTGCTGGCGGTGAATAGGCCAGCCTGCCCGCCATGCCCTGCTGCTGGCCTGCCAGACCTGCCATGGCATTCTCTGCCAGCCCCGAATGGCCCCCCGCACCCTGAGGCCCATTGTTCAGCAGCGCCGGCAATCTCATAAAGTCCCGGTCCGCCATCGTGACTTGAATGCGTGGTCAGCCTCGCGAACATGGCAAAAAAAGCCCCAAAACACACAAAGCACAAAGCCAACGAGGGGAGCCAGGGGTTCAACGAACAATACGTCGAGGTCATGAGTAATCGAGTGAGCTGTGATTCCACCAAAGACGATGATGCTGCTGTCTCTCGAGACAAGACACGCGAGGGCAGTGCGTTAGGCCAGCGAAGCAAGAGGAGACAAAGACGACGGAGAGGTCATGCTCGGTCTAAGTCGGGATGCGGTTCAGCGGAGGGGTCTGTCTTTCAACTTAGGACGACGACAGGACAGGACGGCCAAGCCAAGGGAAACAGAGGAAACGAGAAACAGAAGGATGAACCACCAAAGTCGGGACGGCCTTAAAGTGCCGTCGGTCGTCCAGAGCATGAATCGAGGGCACAGTCTGGAAACAGTGTGTGTCTGAGCTCAGGCAGTCGGGCCCGCTGGGGCACACCCTGGACGGCGTGTTTGACAGTGCCGGGGTCCCCGGCAAGACAAGGGGACTGGGAAGAAGGCTGCAGGCGTGTGCCGAGCAGGGTTCAAGGGACGACGTACCGTATGGAGCGTGGAGCGTGGATCGTACTCGGTAGATCCGGGGGTGGTTGTTGGCAACAAGCGTGTCCATGTAAGATACGGCGGGCGAGAACACAGCTGGCAATACACAGACGGGCAGAGTGGTGGTTGCTCGAGTCCACGGTCAGGGCTCGGTTGGGTTGGTCGGGGCTGTCGAAGGAAGAGGGAACCAGCACCGAGAGGACGATATCGAAGCCACGAGTTCACGTTGGGGATGTGATCAACTTGTTCACCGATGGTTTCTCGCGGGCATTGTTTGCTGTCGAAACTTTTCGTGGTGTTTGGACCTCACAGTGACGAGGGCGACCTGGGTCTGGGAAGAGCAGACCGCCAGTGTGTGTCCGTGGGAGAGGGCAGGGCGTGTGCGCAGCACAGGTGCTGCTCTCCTGCCGTCCGCGCGCATCATCCTCAGGTCGAGGGAGGGGGTGCCTCCTGAGACCTTCCTGAGCCCCCGCGAGAGAGGCTCAAGAGAGAGGGCCAGGCTTGCGAGAGGGCGTGCGAGAGTGCGTGCGAGGGTGGGCGTGCAAGCGAGGGGTCGAGCACACACGAGGTACGTACCCTCCCTCCCTGGCTGCCACACGGTGAGGCTCGTACCACGCCTCGTCTGCAGCACCCCGCGGCACCTGCAGGTGGTTGTACCTGCAGCTGCAGAAGCTGGATGAGGCGTAGCATGCGTAGCAAGCCGCGAGGATCCGCGGGCTGAAACGGTTCTTGGGAACGCCATGTTTGGCACGGAGGGTGAGACAGCAAGCAGGGGTCGCCACACACTGCCAAAAGGGTCCCGACGGTGTAAGGCTTCCCCATCTTGCGGAGGACGGGCAACAAAGTCGAAAGGTGCCTGAACACCTCAAACAGACTGAAGGCGCCCGTCATCTGAGCAAGGAATGACGACTCCCCGCGCGGACCTGCTGGCCTCGCACGGGGCTGCGTATTCAATTCTCCAGCGCCGTAATCGATAAGAAAATGGGGGGAGTCGATGGGCCGAAGTGCTGGACCACTCATCTGCTGTCGCGCAGTTTGGACGAGAAGCCAGTTTCGATCATCTCAGACGTCGATCACGGACAAGGATGCAACGTTAAGCCTCTCGGCACGGGGGTGCTGTAATTACTGTGACAGAAATTTCATTTCAGGCATGGGGAGGGAGTGGTAACGTTCTTGGATTTCAGACGTATGTCATCCTGTGCGCAACACACACACGGAAACCAGAAAAGGAATTTGGGCACGCCATCCTGTGCCGTGTACTGTGTACCTACTGTGCACGCTCTGCTCCTCCGGGCAGCTCGACTGTTCTGCGCTGGCGCGGCAAGAACAGCTCTTCCCCAGAGTGCAGGCGGCGAGGCGAGGCCAGTGGGATTGCTTGGCCATCGCGTGCTGCAGAAAAGAATGGCCTGCTGGCTTCCATTGTTCTTCCTCGGCCCTTCGCCCGCCGTAAAACGCGACCGTTGGGTCCCTTTCCGCAATCACTACGTCAGAGGGGAGCTCGTCTGTGACGGGGTCGTGATGGCGGGGCTCTTCATCTGGAAGCCACCTTGTTGGGGCGTATGCACGGGGCACACCAGCCAAATGAGGCCGCCAGGCTGCAATGGGCCAATCGGTCGGCTTGACGGGTCGCAGTGTTGCATAAAAAATGCTGGATGAAGTGGTCCAGATCGATCAATCGGTTTGGGGCAGTCCTGGCCCTGGCTGCGCAGTAGGGGTCATGGCCAGACGAGATTGGTACCGAGCCTCGGCGAGTCAAAGCCGCCGTCGAAGTCGTGAAGAAGGCGGTTGAACACTTTGTTGACCCACCAGCAGCCTGGCACCCACCAAACGGCCTGTCACGCAATCAAGAAACCTGCTTCTCCAATCCCCAGATGCTGATGGTGGAGAGGAAGACGATGTCGTGGTGCTTGAAGAGGGGGAGAGCAAGCGGCAGCACACATTGGACGAGAACAGACTTCCGTTTCGGAAAGAGGGCCTGGGATCGGCACTGTGCATTCCCAGGCCAGCCTGTGCCTGTATGTAATGTTATTAATCCACACAGGACGATTGTTACGAGCCTGCCGGAGCCAGTACGGTAATTTCCATTCTTCGGCTCAGCTCTGCGCTCGGTTTGTGGGCGTGTGTTTCAGAAACAAGGAGCTTGGACTCGGGCGGCATGGCTTGGCGTCTCGATTTCCGGGTTTGCTCCACAGCCGAACTTCCCTGGCCGCAGTCGGAGTTACGCACCGACCACGGCACACGGCTCACCCGGCTCTCGCCTTTCCCGGCCTGGCTGAGCAAGCCCAGAAACAGTCGACAAGCAGTCCATTTTCAGACCAGACACGGTACCGCTGCCAGATGACGACCCAGATCGAGGATCCGCTCCAGGATTCTTGCTGCGCGCGTTTCCCAGGCCCCAGGAAACAGGGCCACCGAGCCGAACTTCCGGGCCGCAGCTCTGCACACGCCTTGCGCGGCAGGCCAGGCTACTGTCTAAGTCCAAACAGTGCTGGGTGAGTGTTGCAGATTCCCAATCCCCGCTCTTGATGCGGACGGCTGCTGTATCCCGAACAGCTGCGCAAAAAAAAAAAATTGGGCCACCCCGCCGGAGCAGGCAACAGCATCACAGGCTCGGCTTCCTTCCTGCCTTCGCTGCTCGACTCGCCTCACTCTCGATGCCCGCGATGCCACCTATGGCTGGACCAACCGGATCAAACCTCGGACCGGGTTCGGATGAACTCAGAGCCACTCCGCCAGACACAGGCTTATCGCCAGCTCTGATGCCCGTTGATGAGCGCTTCATTTCAGATACGACTCCATTCCCTCGGAAATGGTCGACGCTGTAATCGACGCTGTATCATACCGTTGCCTGCTGACGCGCTGTCGCCGTCATCCCACGCCCATGTTCCGTCTCATCCATCCCGAGCCGGGAGATGAGATCTCAAGACGGTCAAAAATAGACACGGCGATCGCGGACTCGGTTCAGACGACGGCGGCGGGACAGCGGCACGGCTGCTTACCGGGTCTTTGGCAATCCCATGCGTCTCAAACTCTGGGGTGGCTCACTCTGCCGGTTACACAGGCTCAACACTCGATTCGACCTTTCAACTTCGCAAAATGCCGACTTCCAGAAGGATATTCTCGGCTCATCAAGTCATCCTCCTAAAGAAGCTCAGACTGCCATCCCCAGAGTTGCCATGGAGAGAGTGGTCGCCGCTCCAACTTGGAACCACCCGTCTTGTGTCAGCTTCCCACCATCCTATCTTCCTGCCCTATTCCTTCGTCATCCAATCTTGACAATGTGGATTAAAACCTTCAAACCCACAATTGTCAGATCCATCTGCACTCCATACTCCGCCAAGACCTCAGACCACCAGGCACCGAGTTAAACCCGGCCCACGAGAGGGCCGTCTGTGCCTGTGCCGCATGCACAGAATCCATCCTCTCCGTACCACAGTCTCACTTTGGCGGGAACCTAGCGGCGCCCTCCCGGTGCAGTAGCTCGTAGGATTTATTACATTTTTTTCTCCTTTTCTCCTCGAGTGGTCGTCCTCAACAAGGGAGATATGTCATCAACAACCAAGCCACCTCCGCAGGATCACCCAAGATTTATTTCCCTTTTCGTCACTTACACCTCTTTTTTTGTGGAGTCCCAACCGCCTGCCTCTCTTTCTCCTCCACCAAGCTGACCACTTGAGCCTCGCTGCACAACCACATCCCAGGCCGGGGGTGCCATCCCTAACCAAAGACAGGGCACGACAAGGCCGGACGGTTGCATTCATGTGGACTATTTTGCTTTTGACATGTGCTCAATTGCGAGGTTGGATACAGGAAGCGTTCTCAACCCAAACCCGCCGCTGCAACTGAGCTTTTTCCTGCACAGTAAGGTATTAGACAAACGATGTACAAACGATACCCTACCAGCTTTGACAAGTTACCACCGATGCATGCCTTGCCTGTGCGGTGGTTGTACAGTACAACAAGAGGTACACGGCCAGCAGCCTCGGGCCTACCCTCCGCAGGTGCAGAGAGACGCACGCACGCGCACACAATACACAGGTCTGAAGTCATTGTCGAGTTTAAAACACGGTCTGACCACAGCTATGGCGACCGAGCGGTGGGCTTGTGGGTGGGCAAGGCATCATCATCTCTTCTCATCTTTGCCAATGTCTGTTCACACAGCAGGACGGAAGCGCTCGCTTGGGGGCCACGATTCCATTCTGCACGTTCCGTTGCTGCCCCGTCTAGGCTCAAGTGTCACCGTCTCACTGCATATGCTCGCCTCTCGGAGAATTTCGCGCCTTGGGGGCCGCCGTGTTCAACGGTGTTGCGGCCGGCCGGCTGGCTGCAGTGGCCTTGTTCCGTGTGGATCGCTGGAGGGGGGGCGCTAAATTCGTCTGGGACATACATACCTATGGAATCATGCACTAGTGGTATTTACAGGGTCTCTTGTGCTGTCCATTAGCGGTATGAGGGCCGGTGTGCGGGTGTTTGTGTGACTCGGGGGCCGAGACGGCCTTGGGGATTCGGGCCTGCGTCTTGCGTTGGGACGAGGCTCTCGCGGATGGGGATCACGCTGTCTTCTGTTTCTTTATACTTTTTATGAACCGAAGAGCTTAAACTGGAGTCATTTGGGACTGCGCTGCTACCTTTGGGGTCGCCTCCAAGTTCGGATATCTCATGCCAACCAACATCAGATGGTTCTCAACGGGAATCGGATTGCGGTGGAAGGGGGGATTGGTCTGTCAATCTCATTTTCATGTGGTGGTTATGGGGCCGTTGAGACGGGCAGTCTTCTTATCGGCCCTATATGTGCCATGTAAAGGCACAGGACATGCTCGACGCAAAAGGGCCTTCTCACAGGCCCCGCCGCGTAGGGCCCCGGGTTGGACAGGCTCACACGGCATCCATTTGACTTATTAATGATGGGTTACTTGAGTTGACACGTTGCTTTTGCACGCTGCTGGAAGCACGACAGGAGAATTAGCAACGTAAATGGCATCGGATGAAGGGAGAAGGTCGGACCCGGCTGCGGTGTGTCCGGAGGGGATTCCAGCAACCCGGTTTCTTGACGGGGGTGTAACCCTCTTGTGTGAGGCGCTTGTGTTCATTGCGTTTTCTCGGGAGTTGGATTAGATGGTGCCTATTCTGCCATGGCTGTGAGTTCAAATCCGGCAGGGCTTAGGCGAAGAGGCGACCCCATCCGCTCCTGCAAGAGCCTCGGGGCTGAGTCCAGACGATACTCGGCAGAGGGATATGAATGAGATGAACGTTGAATACGGAAGTAACATTCGGAAGTGCCATTTGGAAGTATTATTTGGAAGTATCATGCGGGAGTTACTCTCGATAACAACAGCTCGAAAATCTCGAAGACGAGCACCATGGACGCTCAGAGTCCCCAGTGGGTGATGCCCCTGGAAGTTCTGCTGTCCGACAATGAGCATTGGTCACTGACCCTGGGCCACATCGTCGTTGTCCTAGAATTCTTACAGAATACTATACTTGGGTGGCTACATTGTGTCCGGATGTGCTGACATCCACAAGGCTGCCCTTCCCCCAACACAAGATCAACATCATGGCTCAGCTTGGTCAACCACCAGGCCGGCCAAGTAAGAGCGAGTTTCTGACAACCAATACCGTAATAAACCCGTCTACGCACCCCCTCCGTACAGGTTTGTAAACATTTCACAGCCCGGGGCGCGGTGACAGCGCAGTGATCCGTCCACGCCCCGGCACACAGTAAGCCAGTCAGACGGAGGATCAGATCCACCCAGTTGCTGCCGCACCACGGTTCCGACGGAGACAGAGTGCTGACTAGACGATCCAAATTAGATCCGAGTCGTCTCGATTTGTTTCGTCTCCAAGGCTCGCATCTCCCGTCTCATCTCAAGCCTCAGCGGCATCCTGCCGTCTGTTGGCTCCAAGCGACAGGCAGCTCCGACCTCAAACAACGTCAAGCAAGAACTAGATGGCTTGTGTGCATTCTCGTGAGTGCAAGCAAATACTGAGACATGATGGCTGTCATTGAGAGCTGAATAGGGGACGGAGCGAGAGGGGTAGGGCAAACGATGGGGGCCGCAACAGACTCGTCGACAGGCCCGAAACCTCACCCAACGTCTTCAGTGCCTGAGAATTGGGAATAACCAAAAAGTCAAGGTTTAAAAAAAAATAAGAAGACAACAAAGACAGCTTCATTCCGCCGTGGTATACAACGGAGGGTCAGAAGTGAGGGCTGCCATCAACACCTCGCCTCATATTTTCCTTTCTTGCCGAACTGAGGGCTGCTCAGATAAATTGCCAAAGACAAGAGGATGACTCAAGGTACGAGAAAAATGTAACAAAAGAATTGCCCGAAAAGAAAGTTTTCTCTGAATCTCACTCCACCTCCAGTCCAGGTGCTCAGAAGGGAGACAGAGTACGCGGAGGGTGAGTCGACATGCCCCTGGCCGGCACGACGACTACCCAAACTCCATGGCTGCAATTCAAGAGCCAATAATGATAAGAAATATCGCAAACAAATAGCACAATGATACAAAGCCCTCTGCATGAACCAAAAACTGGGTCATCCCCAGCTACTGGTGAGTAACAAGGCGAAATACTTCAGCCAGGACAGACTTACACAGCCATACAACAGACCCCGGTGGCCACATCCAGAAGTCAACGCAGAAAAGTAAGACACGGACACATCGGCCTGGTACTCACGGCCGGTTTGCGCAAGTACTCGGCAGTTGACGGAGGGTAGACGCTGGAGGTGGGAAACAATGTCACATCACAATATCACGAAGAAAGCCAGTCCAGCCAGAAACACGTCTATAACCCGACCCTTCCCACAGATCTAACTGCACAAATGGTACTGTACAGGATCCCCAAACAAGAAAAAAGAAAGGTCCAGGAAACAACCCAAGCACACCAAGCTTTGCAAGTATATACAAACCACCCTCACCCCTCAACCCTCACCCAACACTCATCCAACACTCAATGGAACTGATCCTCCGTCACCCCCTTCCCCATCGCGGCCGTCGAGCTCACGCCGCCCGTGACCAGCTTGAGCATCTCATCCGCGTACGTCGCGCCGCTCCACTTCTGGTGCTTGACCACGTCGACGCCCAGCTCCATCTCGGGCTCCTGCACGAGCTCGCCGTACGCGCGCATGCCCTGCTGGCTGTACGCGCGCGCGAAGCGGTCCGAGATGAGGGCCGTCGTGTGCAGGCCGGCCAGCGTGATGAACTGCCAGCAGTAGCCGAGCTTGGCGAGGCGGCGGATGTAGGTCTCCTGGTCGTCGCGCGGCATGGCCGTCTTCCAGTTGAAGGAGGGGGAGAGGTTGTAGGCGAGTCTGTGGAAAGTGAGGAGGGAGGTTAGTAAGGGTTGGTAGGAGGGAGGGGAAGTTAAGGGG
>Ga0247823_10005025_pt1 | contig 10537 bp, 10 predicted proteins | sample 13C_PalmiticAcid_2_FD_192426 | JGI IMG/M metagenome (GOLD analysis project Ga0247823, IMG submission 192426) | Soil microbial communities from agricultural site in Penn Yan, New York, United States - 13C_PalmiticAcid_Day30 | ecosystem: Environmental > Terrestrial > Soil > Agricultural land...
CGCGCCGGCGGATGGTTCGATGCTGCGTTTTCTATCGGGAATTTTCGGTGGTGTCGGCGCAGTTGGTGGACAAATTAGTAACACGACCGGCGCGCTGGTGGGTGGCGGCGTAATTGGGTCAACAAGCAATGGGGCGGCGACAGGTGCGCTGACCGGACCGATTGGCAACGCATCGATCGGCGGCGGCACGACGACAGTCCCGCTTGCAGCTGGCTCCGGATCAACCAGCATTGGCATCGATGCCCAGAAGACCGATGGTCTGGTGAAAATTCTCGCGGAGCCAACGATCATGGCGATAAGCGGTCAGGAAGGCAGCTTCCTCGCTGGCGGAAAGATTTTCATCCCCGTTTCCCAAAGCGAAGGTGGCGGTCGGACGATCACGCTTGAGGAAAAGGAGTTCGGCGTTTCGGTCAGATTCACGCCAACGGTTTTGGAAGGCGGGCGAATCAATCTTGTGGTGCGTCCTGAAGTATCGGAGTTAAGCCGCGAGGGCGTCGGCATCTCGGCGCCGGGAGTAAATGGGCTTGCCGTTCTACCTTCGTTCACTACGCGAAAGGCATCCACGACTGTTCAGCTTTTTGACGGACAAAGCTTCGCTATCGGTGGTTTGATCAAAAACAACGTCACGACCAATATCAAGGCGTTTCCGTTCCTTGGCGAAATCCCTGTGCTTGGCGCGTTATTCCGCAGCAGCGCTTTCCAGACGGATCGCTCTGAGCTTGTGTTCGTGATCACACCGCGTCTCGTCAAACCGCTTCCCCAGGATTATCAGCTGCCTACCGATAGCTACATCGAACCATCGCGCAGCGACGTTTTCCTGAACGGAAAAATGGAAGGCTCCAAATCGAAGGACTCGACCGGCGCAAGCAAGCCCGCAACCGGCTTCGAGATTAAATAGGAGGATTTTATGAACAAGTTAATTATGTTGACGCTTGGCGCCCTGTACCTTAGCGCATGTGCTTCCACAACGCCGAACTTGGATGCCCGTCATGGCGATGCTGTTAGAGCGGCGGCTGCTCGGCAAATGCTGAATCCAATGGCCTCAAGCAATGCCGATCCCGTTAAAGGGATGGATGGCAAAGCCGCAGTAAGTGCAATGGGGCGTTACAACGCCTCGTTCAAGGAGCCGCCTCCCGCACCGAGTGCTTTTACGATCGGTGTGGCTGGCGGAGGTAAGTAAGTCCAATCATCACAACGGTGGCTAATCCAATGCGGTCGCATCTCACTTTGAAGAGTAAACAGCGCGGCGCGATCGCCATCATCACGGGTTTGATGGCCATCGTCCTGGTCGCGTTTCTCGGATTGACGGTTGACCTGGGTCATACGTATATCGAAAAGAGCGAATTGCAGAACGCGGCGGATGCGGCGGCGCTCGCTGGGGCCAAGGAACTAAACCAGACCGCCGCAGGCGTTACCGCCGCAGTCAGCAAGGCGATAGCGATCGCTGCTCAGCACGAGTACAACTTTTCAACTGCTATCACCATCACAATCGCCAATGTGAGATTGGGATCCTGCCCCAATGCGGGCAATGCGAATGCATTTACGAGACCTGCGGCGCGTAGTCCTGACTGTACCTTCGTCGCCGCAAGTAGCATCACCTCCGACGCAGCCGCGGCCGGTATGACTTTTCTGGAAGTTGATACCGGAACCCGCACCACGAACACCTACTTTATGCGGGCAGTCAGCTCGGCGTTCGCGACCACTTCGACGTATGGATATGCCGTCGCCGGACGTTTCGTTCAGGATGTGACGCCCATTGGGGTGTGTGCAATCGACCCGCTGAATCGCACGAACAAATACACATATCCGGATGGGTCCACTGAACTAATCGAGTTGGGATTTCGCCGTGGAGTCAGTTACAACATCATCCAGTTGAATCCGCTGGGTGGCGCTAACGGGACGCCGTTCTTGATCAATCCTGTCGATGTTCCTCCAGGAAGCTGCCAACCGTCGCATTCCAGCGCTAGCTTCACCGCGCCGTTTATTTGCCAAGGCAGCAGCGCGGTGGCGAGCGTTCTAACTTCGGGTAGCCAGGTGTATGTGAACACCGGTTTCTCTGCCGGACCGATTGAAAAAGCGCTGAACTCGAGATTCGCCAGCACCGCTTCGGATTACAGCGGCTCCAGTTGCGATCCCTCATCGGCGCCGCCGGATACGAACATCAAGGAATATATCGCTAGTCCATCGGGAAGCAGCACCGGACATCCGCGCGATTGGATGGAGCCCGGCGCCAACACACTGCCATCTCAACAAACAGTGAGCTTGGAAGCGGCGACTCACAAGCCGTACTACTGGCCGCCTCATGAAGCGGCTGGGCCGCCGACGCCGCCAAGCGTCACCAACTTTTCTGAATACGGCGCGCTTTGGTCTTATACGCGAGCCTATCACTCCAGCGCCGGTTCGCCGCCGTCGGCGGGCTCGGTCTTCGACGCGACAAACGCCGAATGGACGAAGCTCTATAACCATGGTGCAGCAGGTAATTTTCTGGATAGCGCCAATTATCCGAGTTCGCCAGGCTCTGGCTTTCCCGCGGGGACACCCGCATCGCCGTACAACCAAACCAGTGGGGCTTATTTTCAAAGTCCAGTTCTTCCTGGGGTCAAAAATCGCCGTGTACTTAATATCGTTATCGTGGATTGCACCGCGTTCGTTGGTTCATCGGGGCTGTCGTGCCAAGCGTTGCCTGTAAAAGGCATCGGAAAATTCTTCATGCAGCGCAAAGCGGATCTAACGGGCAACCCGAAGAAAATAGAGACGGAATTCGCGGGACTAATCGAGCCGGTTCCAACGGCAGATATCAAGTTGTATCGATGATCGCGAAAAGAATTCGAGACGCCATGATGACAACATTATTTTTCTCCAGAAAACAGCAAGGCGCAGCGGCTGTCGAGCTTGCAATCGTGCTCGTATTCCTGCTTCTGGTAATGGCCGGCATTGTCGAGTTCGGGCGCGCATTCTGGTATTACGATGCGCTGACCAAGGCGACTCGCGATGGCGCCAGGATGCTGAGCGTGGCCGATAAAGCGACATTTGCCAGCGGCTCCTTCGTCAGCGATGCAAAGGCGAGAGTAGTGCAATCCGCCAACAAAGCGAACCTCAAGCCGGCATTGACCGCAGCGCATGTGACAGTCACTTGCCTTGATGCGTCCTTCGGGGATATCGGTTGCGGCAGCGGCGCGGGAGCCCCCGCCAACGTTCGCGTCGCCATTACCGGATACACGATCAATATTGGCGGAATGATTCCCTTCTTATCTCCCGTCAACGGAAGCCCTGCAAAGGTTTACTCCAATAAGCAACTGACGCCGCAGACCACCATGCGGTTCATGAATTGAGGCGTGACCATGAATAAGACGCCATTACCAATCTTCTCACCCCGTCACTCACAACATGGCGCAGCAATCATTGAGGTTGCTTTGACGATGATGGTCTTCTTGGTCGTGTCGCTGGGGATCATGGAATTGGGACGCATCATGTACCTATGGAACACAGTGCAGGAGGTTACTCGCCGCGCAGCGCGCGAAGCGGTTGTGCGCGACTTCACTTCACAGGTCGGCGCCATTCAGCGAGAAGCGATATTCCGTTCAGGTAGCACTGGCGCGGCGTATCTACCGGCGGGATTGGAAATATCGAACACCAACATTCAGATCAGCTATCTGAACGCCAGCCTGAGCGAAGCCAGTCCATTACCGGCTGATCCCGCTGACAACCTCTCCGCTTGCGGGGACGCGAGCCGAACCAGTAGTTGCATTCGTTTTGTTGAAGCCTGCGTGGCGACCAATAGCACATGCACCGGCGCTGTGACCTACGTGCCGATGGCAGGATTGTTTCCCTTTCTGGCGGTCAGCATTCCCGTATCCAGTGTGGTGATGCCGGCCGAGAGCTTGGGCTTTAATACTGCGCAGTAGACGACGACAAATTGCATTTTAAAGATTATGGAGTAGCGATCATGAGAGTGAAAATCCTTTCCAACGACAAGACGCGGTTCGACGCGATTCTTCAAGCGACTGTTGTCGCCGATCGAGGCGCTGAGGTGTCGGGCTCTGTTGGCGACATAACCGAGTTGCCCAAGGTGATTAACGGTCACGCGCCGGATGTCTTAATTCTGGACGCCGCACAAGGATGGACGTTGGATTTACTGGATCAGATGACGGCGCGGGCGCCGAGCATGGAAGCGATCGTTATCACCAATGACCAGTCCCCACAATTTTTGCTTCAGGCGATGCGCGCGGGGGTAAGAGAGGTACTACCAAACCCGTTGGCGCCGGATGCTTTGCGCGCAGCCTTGAATCGAATTCGTGATAAGCGCGGATATTCGGAGGCGGCGGAAGGAAAGATTCTGGCGTTTCTGTCTTGTAAAGGCGGAAGTGGCGCAACCTTTCTCGCTACGAATTTGGGGCATGTGTTGGCGAGCCTCAATAACAAGAAGGTAGCGGTCATCGATCTGAATTTGCAGTTCGGCGATGCGGCGTTATTTGTATCCGAGAATAAACCGGCGAGTAATGTGGCGGATGTTGCTCAACAAATCCATCGTCTCGATGCGTCTTTTCTGTCAGCGGCAATGCTTCAAATACTACCTAATTTCTCCGTGCTCGCTGCGCCGGAGGACCCGGCGCATGGCGTGGACGTCAAGCCGCAACATGTGCAAACCATCCTCACGCTGGCGCGCAAGCACTATGACTATGTCATTGTTGATTTAGGCCGCACGCTTGATGCGGTCACCTTGCAAGCGTTGGATATGGCCGACACGATCTTTCCCGTATTGCAGCTCACGTTACCTTTTATTCGTGATGGAAAGCGGCTTATTAGTGTTATGCGTTCACTTGATTATCCAAAGTCCAAAATCAAGCTGATAGTGAACCGCTTCGAAAAATCCAGCGAGATCACGATCAACGATCTGGAAAACGCCTTGGGCGCCGAAGTATTCAAAACCATACCTAACAGCTATCAGGCGGTTGCGACTTCAGTGAATCAGGGTGTTCCGATCACGCAATTGAGTCGCAACAATCCGGTTAGCAAAGCATTAAGCGATTTCGCCTCGGCCATCGCGCCTGAAGTGAGCCAGCAGGAAAATGGATGGTTCGCAAAAATATTGGGCCGGCCGTAAGCGAGTGGTAGCGGTTAATCGAAAGGGAGAATTGACATGTCATTAAGAGAGCGGATCGGACTAAACAGCAATACTGACAGCGCGACGTCGGCGCTTGCGCCGAAAGCGGTCCGTGAGGATAACCGGACGCAGCACGAGCTCAAAATGCACATTCATCGAACCCTCCTGGACAGGGTGGATTTAGGGATTATCGAAAGTCTTTCGCCAGAGCGCCTCAAGGAAGAGCTTCGTTCGATGGTGGAGCATTTGCTGGACGAAGAGGGCGTCGTCATTAACGATCTCGAGCGTCGTACGCTAGTGCGCGACATCCAGCACGAAATGCTGGGATTGGGGCCGTTGGAGCCTCTGCTCGCAGATCCGACGATTTCGGACATCCTCATTAATACACACGCGCAAATCTATGTGGAGCGTCGCGGAAAGTTGGAGCTTACCAACGTGACCTTCAACGACGATGCGCATCTGATGAAAATCATCGACAAGATCGTTTCTCGAGTGGGACGCCGTATTGACGAATCGAGCCCTATGGTTGACGCCCGTTTGCCGGATGGCTCGCGTGTGAACGCTATCATTCCACCGTTGGCTATCGACGGGCCGGTGATGTCCATCCGCAGATTCTCCGCCACGCCATTGAAAATGGACAACCTGGTCGAGTACAAAAGTTTGACGCCGGACATGGCGCAGTTGCTGCAAGGGTTGGCGCAAGCGAAGGTGAACATTCTCATTTCCGGCGGCACGGGCAGCGGCAAGACCACGATGCTCAATATCCTTTCCGGAAACATCCCGACCTACGAGCGGATTGTCACGATTGAGGATGCCGCGGAGTTACAGCTTCAGCAACCCCACGTTATCCGGCTTGAGACGCGTCCGCCGAATATCGAAGGTAAAGGCGAAGTGACGCAACGGTCGCTCGTGAAGAACGCTTTGCGTATGCGGCCGGACCGCATCATTCTCGGTGAGATACGGGGCGCTGAGGCGGTGGATATGCTCCAGGCGATGAATACTGGTCACGAGGGCTCGATGGCGACGATTCACGCTAACACGCCGCGTGACGCCATATCCCGATTGGAAAACATGGTCAGCATGGCGGGTATGAATCTGCCAGCGAAAGCAATGCGAGCGCAAATCGCATCGGCTGTTACGGTAATCGTGCAGATCGCTCGATTAACCGATGGCAAACGAAAACTAATGAGCGTGCAGGAAATCACCGGCATGGAAGGGGAAATTATCACCATGCAGGAGATCTTTGCATTCCGTCAGACGGGTGTGGGCGAAGGCGGAGTGGTTGAAGGGAATTTCTGCGCCACCGGCGTTAGGCCAAAGTTCTCCGAGCGCCTGCGCGCATTCGGAATTCAATTGCCGGATAAATTATTCGATCCGACGCGGGCGCTTTCCTAGGAGTACGTCATGGACACTCTTTATTACCTTTTCGCGATCGCGATTTTCATTGCCGTGGTGTTATTTCTTGAAGGGCTTTATTTGACGTGGAATTCGTCGAAGGGCCCGGAGGCGCGTCGCATCGAGCGTCGTCTCCGCGCAATGTCCGCGAGCGGGCGCAGTGATGAGCAAGCGTTGTCCATCGTCAAGCAGCGTTTGCTCAGCGAAGCGCCGATGCTCAATCGCTTGTTGCTGGCATTGCCGAGAATTAGCACGATCGATCGATTGGTCATGCAGTCTGGCGTTTCCATTAGTACGGCGGAATGGTTTGGCCAAACGGTTGCGGCGGCGGTTTTCGGGCTAATCATGTCACTGTATTTCGGGGCGCCAACGCTGATCGCGCTGGGTGTCGCGCTTGGTCTCGGCGCGATGCCGTTGTTGTACCTTGTCCGCGCTAAGCACAAACGCCTTATTCGGATTGAACAGCAACTGCCGGACGCAATCGATCTCATTGGACGGGCGTTGCGCGCCGGCCATGCGTTCCCTACTGCGGTCAAGATGGTTGGCGAAGAATCACCCGATCCTGTCGCGGGCGAGTTTCGGATGTTGTACGACGAAGTGAACTACGGCATTGCGATGCAAGATGCGTTGCTTAATCTTGCGACGCGCGTGCCCAGCACCGATTTAAAGTACCTGGTAATAGCTGTGCTTATTCAACGCGAGACGGGCGGCAATCTGGCCGAGCTTCTCGATAACATCAGCGGCATTATTCGAGCCCGGATAAAGCTTTTGGGCACGATCCGAGTGCTATCGGCGGAAGGCAAGTTGTCAGCGTGGATTCTTTCGCTTCTGCCATTCGCCACTGCACTGATGATCAGTTTTGTTAACCCCGATTTTATGAATGTGCTATGGACGGACCCCGTCGGACGCCAGATGGCCTTCGGAATGGCGGGAATGATGCTGTTTGGAATTGTCTGGATGCGAAAAATCATTCGAATTCGCGTTTAGCGTAAGGAGTAGATCATGACAACTATACAAATCGTGTATCTAAGCGGCGTCTTCATTCTGGTGTTCGGCGCGGTGCTTGGCGGAATGTATTTGCTGACACCCTCTGGAACTAGGCAAAGAGTTCGTGAGATCGGCGCGGGCGGTCGCGCTATGGAAGCGAAGCCGAACGATTGGATTGAGCAGATCGCCAATATTTCGCGACCTTTCGCAAAACTCTCGCTCCCGGAGGACGGTTGGGAGGACTCGCCGCTTCGGGCGCGCTTTATGAACGCCGGACTGCGCAGTCCTTCGGCCCCGTATGTTTTCTTCGGGGCAAAAACCATATTGGCTCTCGTCTTTCCGCTGACGGCATATCTTTATATGGCGTTTTCCGGTCTTGATCTGCAAAGCCATACATTCATGGCTGTCTTGCTAGTAGCTGCGGCGATCGGCTACTACTTGCCGAACATCGTATTGAGACGAATGATTTTCGTGCGGCAGAGGGAAATATTCGAGACCTTTCCCGATGCGTTGGATTTAATGACGGTTTGTGTCGAATCCGGATTGGGAATAGACGCAGCGTTATCGCGGGTCACAGATGAAATGCGTCATCGAAGCGAGGTTCTCAGCGATGAACTCCATCTCGTGACATTGGAGCTACGCGCGGGCGGGAGCAAAGAGAAGGCGCTACGCAATCTGGCCATGCGAACAGGCGTCGAGGACGTCGATACATTGGTCGCGATGCTGATACAAGCCGAGCGTTTCGGAACGAGCATCGCCGACTCTCTTCGCGTCCATGCCGATACTTTGCGAACTAAACGACGTTTTCGCGCGGAAGAGGCCGCCGCGAAGATTGCGTTGAAACTTCTCTTCCCACTGATCTTTTGCATCTTTCCCGCGATGCTGCTCGTTTTGCTAGGTCCAGCGTTTATTCAGATCTACCGTGTTCTTTTGCCCACCATGGCAGGCAACTAAAGGGGAATCACCATGCTGAAAATCCGACCTATCGTTGCTTTGATCCTCGGTATTTCTCTCATGCACGGATGCGCCGCCCCGGCGAATCGCGCGCCAATGACCGTTGAACCAGTCATGAAGGTGAGCCATTCCGTAGAACAGAGCGCGGCTACTTATTATTCGCTGGGCAAGTATTATCAGGAGCGTGGAGATCTTGACCTCGCCGCTGCCGCCTATATGCAATCGTTAGCCTTGTTCAAGAGCCACTTCGAGTCGAGAAACGCCTTGGCGACGGTGTTATCGCAGCAAGGAAAACTCAAGGAAGCGGAAGCCATTCTGCGCACGCTGATCGCTGAACGCCCCGATGCGGCGCGACTGTACAACAATCTCGGGTATGTAAATTACCTTCAAGGAAATCACGTCGCTGCTGCGGTTGAGCTGCGTACTGCGCTTGCGCTTGACCCCGATAGCGAACGGGCGCGGAACAACTTGCAAATGACGGAGGCGGCATTGGCGGAACGAGGAGCGCCAGCGGTCCCGCGAAAGAAACAGGCCGCGACTGAAACTCAGGTTGTTCCAGAATCCAAGATTATTCAGGAAACCGAATCGCGAACGCAGTGGGTGCAGGTGCTGCCGAATGTGTATGAACTGAAGCGGAAGGCGCCTGTCGAGCCTGCAGCAAGCGAACCGGTTGCTGCTGTTGCGTTGCCGCTTTCTTCTGTTCCCGCCACCGCTCCAATAATTGAAGCGAAGACGTTTCGCTTTGAGATTGCCAATGGAAATGGCGTTTCGGGAATTGCGAAACGGGTCGGCTATGCTCTCCTCAACAAGGGGTTTGTAGTGAATCGGCTCACAAATGAGCGTCCGTTTCAGAGGAAAGTAACCGAAATTCAGTATCGGGATGGATTCGTGGCGGAGGCAGCGGCATTAAGGGAAGCGTTGTCTGGGCAGGCCGAGATGGTTGCTGTGAAGCAAAGCAATGGCGCCGATATTCGACTGGTGCTCGGCAAGGACGGCAGCGCCGATAAGCTTCTAGTAGATTCCTCCTGTACCAAAGGGGAGGTATGTCGGATTCCAGGCGCGGCGCGAATGGCTAAGCTCTAATCAACACGATGCGCCGTACATGCATTGGGGAATGTTGACTTCATATTGACGTGAATTTCGGCAATACCTTTTTTGGGGGATGGCAATGAATAAGAAAGTGATTAAAGCATCGATTGTCGCCGCTTTGCTTAACGCAGCAGGCGCTCAATCGGCGCCGCTGACGTTCGACCTGGATTATTACATTGGGTCCGGAAGCGGCAGCACCGGCATTGTTGTGACTGTTGCGGAAGCTGCAACGGCTGGTGATGTGCATTTCACAATCAGCAATATGATGCAGGGCTTTTTGAACGAGATTTTTTTCAATTACGCCCCAACTGGTGATATCGCTGGCGGAGTGGTTAGTAATTTTGTGGCGACCAATGGGGCTGTGGGTAATCCTTCGGTGCAATACAATGGTACTCAGGGATTCGCGCTCATATTCGATTTTCCTAACCCAGCTGGGCCGAATTTCACATTCGGCGAATCCGTCAGCTTCGACTTAAGCGCGAGCGCCGACTTGACGGTAAGCGGTTTCAACAACGTTGGCGGCGGACCTTTGGGCGATGATTATTATGTTGTCGCTCACGTTAATGGCGCGTCAGGAGTGACAAAGATTGGGGATGTCAATGGCGGCGTGCTGGCCGGCAATTTAGGCGCTGGCGAGCCGGAAATCGCTGCTGCTACGCCCGCTGCGGTACCTGAGCCAAATACATCATGGTTGTTAGCGTTTGGAGTCCTGGGCTTTCTTGGGTTGTCCTCCAAATCAAAATTGTCGGCGCGCCGGGTAGGTCGTTAGATTGCGCAGGGCGGAGTCAGAGTAATCGGCCTGACTCCGCTGCTTTCTTGTCTGCTGCATTACGTCAGACTTTCATCGGTTAACTCCACGCTTACCCAGCTCGCCGCTTCTTCTCCATTATTTGCGCCATGATCGGCGTAAAAACCACTTGCATCGCGAGTTCCATTTTTCCGCCGGGAACGACGATAGTGTTGGGGCGAGACAGGAACGAGTCGTGGATTACCGAAAGAAGGTAAGGG
>Ga0247823_10005027_pt1 | contig 10534 bp, 11 predicted proteins | sample 13C_PalmiticAcid_2_FD_192426 | JGI IMG/M metagenome (GOLD analysis project Ga0247823, IMG submission 192426) | Soil microbial communities from agricultural site in Penn Yan, New York, United States - 13C_PalmiticAcid_Day30 | ecosystem: Environmental > Terrestrial > Soil > Agricultural land...
CCGTGCGCGATGCCGACCTTCCGCTGCTGGCCAAGCCGGTGCGCCCGCTCGCGTTGAAATCGGTGCTGGACCGGTTGCTGGCCGCGCGGGTCTCTGATGTGGGAGCGACGTAAGTCGCGATCTCGGGCTCGCCGGCGGCCTATCGCGACTTGCGTCGCTCCCACAACAGCAGCCGCTAGAATGCGCGTTCGACTTCCGGAACTGCCGTATGCCCTATACCCCCATCGTCGCCACCCTCGGCTACGTGCTGTCGCCCGACCGCTCGCAGGTGCTGCTGATCCACCGCAATGCGCGGCCGGACGACCAGCACCTGGGCAAGTACAACGGCCTGGGCGGCAAGATAGAGCGCGACGAAGACGTGGTGGCCGGCATGCGTCGCGAGATCCACGAAGAGGCCGGCATCGACTGCGACGCGATGACGCTGCGCGGGACGATCAGCTGGCCGGGCTTCGGCAAGCAGGGCGAGGACTGGCTGGGCTTCGTCTTCCTGATCACGACCTACAGCGGCACGCCCTTCGAACGCAATCCGGAGGGGACGCTGGAGTGGGTGCCGGTGGAGAAGATCATGGACCTGCCGCTGTGGGACGGCGACCGCCACTTCCTGCCGCTGGTGTTCGACGACGATCCGCGTGGCTTCCACGGCGTCATGCCGTACCACGAAGGCCGGATGGTCTCGTGGGACTACTCGCGGATCTGAAGGCCGCGCTGCTTGACCCTGTAGGAGCGACGTAAGTCGCGACCCGAATGCGAAGGGGTCACTGCAACTTGGATGAGCGTTGATTCCCACGAGGCATGTTTCTCCTCGTTCCTGTTGACCATGGAACAAAGGTGGCCAGCGTCCACGGTCGCGACTTACGTCGCTCCTACACGGAGCTGTCGCATGTTCCACGATCCTGCTTGTCCACATGCCGTGTGGATCGGGTTTGGGAAAGCATGTGGATAACCGCGTCGGCGCCTTGTGCCGCAGGCCTGTCAAGGTGTGTGGCGAATTTTTGACCAGCCGATGACCGGTGGGTGTCGAGGTTGTCCACACCGCGTGTGGATGGTCTGTCGACCAACATGTGGATAAGCGTCGACGCGCGTTGTGCTGCAACGCTGTCAAGGTGTGTGGCGAAAATATGATCACTGCGCGCGACGCATGATCCACGCACGGTTCCACGTCATCACGCCGTCCGAAGAGACGGCGTGGAACCTCAGCCCTCGATCTGCCGCGCGGGGTCCGCCAGTTCGAGTTCGCGCAGCACCACGCCGGCCTGCGTGCGGTTGCGCACGCCGAGGCGGTCGAAGATGGCGGACAGGTGCGCCTTGACGGTGCGCTCCTGGACGTCGAGGCGGTCGGCGATCTGCTTGTTCAGCAGGCCCTGTGCGACCAGTGTCAGCACGCGGAATTGCTGCGGCGAGAGGCTGGCCAGGCGACCGGCCAGTTCGGTGTCGTGTTCGGACGACTGCGCCCGCGCCACCGCGCCGCGCAGCGAGGCCGGCAGCCACTGCTCGCACGCCAGCACGCTGCGGATCGCATCGCGCAGTTCGTCCAGGCCGGAACTCTTCGGCAGGTAGCCGGCCGCACCGTGGTCCAGCGCGCGCCGCACCACGCGGGGGTCGTCGTTGGCCGACACCACGACCACGGCGACCGCCGGAAACTGCGCGCGGATCGCGGCCAGGCCGGCCAGCCCGTGGTTGCCGGGCATGTGCAGGTCCAACAGGACCAGGTCGATGTCGTCGTGCGCTTCCAGCGTGGCGATGACGCCGTCCAGCGATTCGGCCTCGCGCACCGACAATTGCGCCACGGCGTCGGCGGCCGCGCCGCGCAGGGCGGCGCGGAACAGCGGATGGTCATCGGCGATCAGCAGGTTGGGCATGCGATGCGGCTTACTGCACGGTCCAGCCGCCATCCACCACGATCGTCTGGCCGGTGATGTTGCGCGCGGCCGGCGAGGTGAGGAAGGCGGTAATGCCGGCCAGTTCGTCCAGGCCGATGAACACGCCCTTCGGCATCGGCTTCAGCATCACCTGGCTGACCACGTCGGCCTCGGAGATGCCACGCGTGCGCGCCTGGTCGGCGATCTGCTTGTCGACCAGCGGCGTCTTCACGTAGCTGGGGCAGACCGTGTTGATGGTGATGTCGGTGTCGGCGGTTTCCAGCGCGAGCACCTTGGAGAAGCCGACCAGGCCGTGCTTGGCCGCCACGTACGCGCTCTTGTAGGGACTGGCGACCAGTGCGTGGATGCTGCCGATGTTGACGATGCGGCCGAAGCCACGCTCGCGCATGCCGGGGAGCACCGCGCGGGTCAGGCGGGCCACGCCGACCAGCATCACCTGGACGAGGAAATCCCACTTCTCGATCGGGAAGTCTTCCAGCGGCGACACATGCTGCAGGCCTGCATTGTTGACCAGCACGTCGATCGGTCGCGACACCGCCGCCAGCGCGGCATCGATGCTGTCCTGGGAGGTGACGTCCAGCGCGACCGCTTCGGCCGAACCGCCGGCGGCGCGGATCTGCGCGGCCACCGCCTCGGCGGCGTCCAGGTTCAGGTCGCTGACGATGACGTGGCGGCCGGCTTCGGCCAGCTGCGCGGCGATGCCGGCGCCGATGCCGCTGGCCGCGCCGGTGATGAGGAGGGTGTGGGTGTTCTGCATGGGGAACTCCTGCGTGCTGCGGTTAGGGTAGCAGGCGTGCAGGATCCGTTCGTGGTACCAAAGTACGATGACGGGGCTTTCCCATCGCGGTAGTTTCGTGGCATTGACCGGAACCATGGACGCAATCCAGGCATGAACGCGACGATCCGAGTTTCCTGCGGTGTATGGCTGGCGGCGATGCTCGCCGGCTGCACCAGCGCCCCCTCCAAGCCCGAGGCCGTGGCCCACATGATCCAGCCCCAGCGCACTACAGAGCACCGCGGCGGCGACGACCTGCTCACCGCTGGCCTCGGACTCGAGGGCTTGCGCGCGATGGCCGCCCCCGCGTTCGCCGATCCTGCCCATCCGACGGCGGCCGAACTGCGTCGCCGCGCGATCTGGGCGAACTGGCGCGGCATCGCCGACCTGTCGCCCACGGGCGGCTACGCGCAGGCCTACGGCAGCGTGGCGAGCGTGCCCGGGCGCGAATATTCGGCGTTGACGAAGGTGCCGGGCGCGACCCAGCCGCACCGCGTGCTGGTGCAGGTGCCGGACAGTTTCGATGCGGTGAAGCGCTGCATCGTCGTCACTGCATCATCGGGTTCGCGCGGCATCTACGGCGCCATCGCCGTCGCTGCGCCGTGGGGCCTGCCGAAGGGCTGCGCGATCGCCTACACCGACAAGGGCGCGGGTACGGATTACTTCGATCTCGACGAACAACAGGGTGCGCGCGAGGACGGCACCCTCGGTGCGCTGGGCACCGACGCGCTCGCCTTCGTGCCCGACGCGCCGGTCGGCGCCAGCGGCGTGGCGGTCAAGCACGCGCATTCCAAGGACAACCCGGAAGCGGACTGGGGCCGCCACGTGAAGCAGGCCGCCGAGTTCGCGCTGGCCGCGCTGGACCAGGCGTTCCCGCAGGCGGCGCCGTTCCGTTTCGACAACACGCGCGTCATCGCCGTCGGCATCTCCAACGGCGGAGGCGCGGTCCTGCGCGCCAGCGAGGAAGAGGGTCGTTGGCTGGACGCAGTGGTGGCCGGCGAACCGAACATCCTCGCGGCCGACGCGCCTGGTGCACGCTCGCTGTACGACTACACCACCGAAGCGGCGCTGCTGATGCCGTGCGCGCTGCTGGATCTGCCGGCGGAATCGCTGCCTCAGCCGCCGTTGCGCGCGCAGGTGGAGCCGCTGTGGACGGCGCGCTGCGCCACGCTGAAGGCGGCAGGCCTGGTCACCGGAGGCGATGCGAAAGCGCAGGCGGCCTCGGCCCGCGCGCAGCTGAAGGCGAACGGCTGGACCGACGAGGCGCTGGTGGCCGGCGCGCTGAGCGTCGGCTTCGACCTCTGGCGCGCGGTGGCGGTGACGTACGCCTCCGCCTATGGCCGCTACGGCGTCGGCGAACATCCATGCGCGTTTGCGTTCTCCGCCCAGAACCCGGACTTCAGCGCGCGCGCCGCGAGCGCCGCCGAGCGCGCGGCCTGGTGGACGGACGGCAGCGGCATTCCGCCGGGCGCGGGCGTCGGCATCGTGGACACGAAGCTGGCACCCCCGGACTTCACCCTGCCGGGCCTGCAGTGCCTGCGTGCGCTGCAGACCGGCACCAGCGACGAGGCGCGTCGCGTGCAGGCCGGCATCGCACAGACCGCCGCGCGCTTCCCGCGGACGCGCCGTCCGGTGGTGGTGATCCACGGCCTGGACGACGGGCTGGTGCCGCCGGCGTTCTCGAGCGCGCCGTACGTGCAGGCCGCGCGCGCCGCCAACCCGGACGTGCGCTACTGGCAGGTGCGCAACGCGCAACACTTCGACGGCTTCCTCGCCCTGCCGGCGTATGGCGCGCGCTACGTACCGCTGCTGCCCTATGTCTACGCCGCGCTGGACCAGGTCAGCGCCACCCTGGACGGCAGTCGCGAGCTGCCGGCCAATGCGCTCATCAACGCCCAGCCGCGCGGTGCCGGCACCGTCGAAGCGAGCCAGTTGGCGATTCCGCGCTGAGAACGTCCTTCTCCCCGCATGCGGGGAGAAGGTGCCCGAAGGGCGGTTGTGGGGGAGGGCGCGGCAGGACCACGTCCCTCGAGGGATCCGATCTCCGTTCGCCCCTCACCCGCCTTCGGCACCCTCTCCCCGCCAGCGGGGAGAGGGTGTGCTGCGACACCTTCACCCGTCTGGCTTTACTCTTGCGGCTGGTCCGTCACGTGCGCCGCCATGTCCCGACACTTCTCGATGATCCGCGACTTCCAGCTGGCCGACTGGTTCACGCTGGGCAACGCCTTCTGCGGCACCGGTGCGATCTTCGCGGCGATGCGCTTCCTGCAGGAGGGCATCCTGCGCGACCTGATGATCGGCATGGCGCTGATCCCGCTGGCCTTCATCTTCGATGCCCTCGACGGCCGCGTCGCGCGCTGGCGCAACCAGGCCTCGGTGCTGGGGCGCGAACTCGATTCACTGGCCGACGTGATCTCCTTCGGCGTGGCCCCGGCCGCACTGGCGTATGCCTGCGGCATGCAGGGCGGCTGGGACTGGCTGGTGCTGTCGTATTTCGTCGCCTGCGGTGTCAGCCGCCTGGCGCGCTACAACGTCACCGCGGAGTCGCTGGCGGAGGGCGGCGACAAGGTGAAGTTCTTCGAAGGCACGCCGATCCCGACCAGTCTGCTGCTCGTGGTGCTGCTGGCCGTCGCCGCCTATCTGGGCCACGTGGGGCCGCAGCTGTGGCTCGGCGTGGTCAAGCTCGGCCCCTGGCTGCTGCATCCGCTGGTGCTGCTGTACGCGGTATCCGGCACGCTGATGATCAGCAAGACGCTGCGCATCCCCAAGCCCTGACCCGTGGGGTGAAGGCGCGTCATGCACGCGCCGCCGGCCGCGGCTAGAATCGGTCGGGAAGGGAGGGCTCATGGCAAATTTCGTTCCACCGTGGCCGGGCGACTTCGAGTCGGTGGCCCGTCAGTACTGGAGTCTCTGGGGCGATGCCCTGCGGCAGGCCGGCGGCGCGCCGACGATGTCCATGCCCGGCGCCGTGCCCGGCTGGCAGCAGACGGTCGACTGGTGGTCGAAGCTCGTGCCCGGCGGCCAGCCGCAGGTCGACGATGTGGTGGGCCGGTTCCAGCAGCAGGCCAGCCAGTGGTTCGGCCAGATGCAGCAGGTCGCCGCCCAGTTCACCGGCCGCGACCACGATGCCACGGACATCGGACGCGCCTGGCGCTCCGCGCTCGGCATGGCCGATCCCACGCCTGCCCACAATCCGTTCGCCGACATCTTCCGCAACATGCAGGGCGGCGCGCACGGCCTGGACGGATGGATGCAGCAGGTGCGTCCCTGGCTGGACGGCCTGCAGCGCGATGGCGACCGCTGGCTGCACCTGCCGACCTTCGGCCTGGCGCGTGAGCACCAGGAGCGTTGGCAGCAGCTGGCGCAGGCCTACCAGGACTACCAGCACCGCGTCGTCGAGTACGACCAGCTGATGCTGCAGGTCGCGCAGGACGCGTTCGCGCTGTTCGAACGCAAGCTCGAAGCGCATGCCGAGCCCGGCCGCCAGCTGCAGAACGCGCGCGCGCTGTTCGACCTGTGGATCGACGCGGCCGAGGAGGCTTACGCCAAGGTCGCGATGTCCGACGACTTCCGCCACGTCTACGGCGGCCTGGCGAATGCGCAAGCGCGCCTGCGTCTCGGCGTGCAGCGCGAGGTCGAACAGGTCTGCGGGCTATTCGGCATGCCGACGCGTACTGAAGTCGATTCCGCGCACCGCAAGATCGTCGAGCTGGAACGCGCGTTGCGCAAGATCACCCGTGCGCAGGCGGCGCCCGTCCGGCGCGCACCTGCACCGCGTGCCACGGCGCAGCCTGTGGAAGTGGAAACGCCGGCACCGGCGCCCGTCGAAGTGAAGTCCGCGAAAGCGCCCGCACCGGCGAAGCGCAAGGCCGCGAAGAAGCGCGCCCCGGCCCGCCGCAAGCCGGCACCGCCGAAGGCCGCACCCAAGCCGCGTGCCGCGGCCAAAAAAACCGCCGCCAAGAAGCGGGCGCGACGCGCGGTCGCCGCCGTGGCGCCGGCCGTGACCAAGCAGGAACGCGTGCCTACGCCGACCAAGGCCGCCGTGCGCACGCCGGCCAAGGCGGCGAAATCCACCGCCAAAGCAGTGAAGAAGGCGCCGGTCCCGAAAGCACCGAAGAAGACGCCGGCGCCCGCGCCGAAGCCCACGTCGGTGGCGTCGATGAAGGACTGGGTGGCGCGCAATGCCACGCGCGCCGCGACGGCCGAGTTGCCGAAGGCGGCCAGGAAGACGAAGCGGGGTAAAGGCAAATGAACGGACCGCTCAACTTCACCGCCGAAGCGCTGGCCCAGGAAGCCACCACGCTGACGCAGAAGCTCTCCGCCGGCCTGCATACGCTGCCGGAAGTGGAGGATGTCCACTATGGCGCCACCCAGAAGCAGGAAGTCTGGCGCGATGGCAAGGTGGTGCTGTACCGCTTCGTCGGCGAGAAGGCGCCGACCGCGAAGGTTCCGCTGCTGATCGTCTATGCGCTGGTGAACCGCCCGTACATGGTGGACCTGCAGCACGACCGCTCGCTGGTGAAGGGCCTGCTGGCGCAGGGCGAAGACGTCTATGTCATCGACTGGGGCTACCCGGACCGCTCCGACCGTTTCCTCGAGCTTGACGATTACATCAACCGCTTCATCGATGGCGCGGTCGACCACCTGCGCGACAGCAGCGGTCGCGATGCGGTCAACGTGCTGGGCATCTGCCAGGGCGGTGCGTTCTCGCTGTGCTATGCGTCGCTGCATCCGGAGAAGGTCAAGAACCTCATCACGATGGTCACGCCGGTGGATTTCCACACGGCAGACAACATGCTTTCGCACTGGACGCGCGAGCTGGACGTGGACCTGTTCGTCGAGGCGCTGGGCAATGTGCCCGCCGACATGATGAATGCGTGCTACCTGATGCTGAAGCCGTTCCGGCTGAACCTGCAGAAGTACGTGGGCCTGGTCGACATCCTCGACGACAAGCGCGCCATCGAGGACTTCCTGCGGATGGAGAAGTGGATCTTCGATTCGCCGGACCTGGCGGGCGAGGCGTTCAAGCAGTTCATCACCCAGTTCTACCAGCGCAACGGCTTCATCAAGGGTGGCATCCGGATCGGCGACGAGACCGTGGACCTGGGCTTCGTCGACATGCCGGTGCTGAACATCTATGCCGAGCAGGACCACCTGGTGCCACCGGATGCCTCGCGTGCGCTGAAGGACGTGGTGGGCACGTCGGACTACACCGAGCTGAGCTTCAAGGGCGGCCACATCGGCATCTACGTGTCCAGCCGTGCCCAGCGCGAAGTGCCTACCGCCATCCACCACTGGCTGGGACAGCGCGCGCGGTGAGGACGCCGATGCACGGCTTCGCCGTCCTGCTGGCGGTGCTGCTCCCGGCCGTCGCGCAGGCCGCACCGTCCGCGACGGCCCAGCGCGAGATCAGGGGCCTGATGGATGCGTTGTCGGCGTCGTCGTGCGAGTTCCAGCGCAACGGCACGTGGCATGGCCGCGACGAGGCGCGCAAGCACCTGCAGCGCAAGTACGACTATCTGCTGAAGCGCGACCTGGCCGACACCGCCGAGCAGTTCATCGAGCGTGCCGCCAGCAAGAGCAGCATCAGCGGACGCGCCTATCAGGTGCGCTGTCCGGGACAGCCGGTGCAACCTGCCGCCGTCTGGTTCAAGACGCGGCTGGACGCGCTGCGCGGTTCAGCCGTTCCCGGCCGCTGACGCGCTAGACTGGCCACGGACAACCGTGGGGAGTTGGCGATGAGTTCCGAATCCAAGCCGTTTGCCAGGTCGCTGAACGACCGCATGATCGCGGGCGTGATGGGCGGCATCGCCCACCGCTATGGATGGAGCGCCACGCTGCTGCGGGTCATCTTCGTGATCGTCTCCATCGCCTCCGCGGCGTTCCCCGGCATCCTCGTCTACCTGATCCTCTGGCTGCTGATGCCGAACGAACAGGACTGATGCCATGTCGCCCGCGGGGCTCTGGGTCGCGCGCGTGGTCGGTATCGTGTGGGCGGTGCCCAATACCCTGATCGGCGTGCTCGCCGGCGTCGCCGGCATGGCCTTCGGTGCGCGCGCGGAATGGAGCCGTCGCGATTTCGCGGTCGTGTTCCATCGCTGGCCCTGGGGGCCCGGCGGCGCGATCACCTTCGGCAACAGCATCCTGCACACCGGCGATACGCTGGAATCGGAATGCATCACCTACGAACACCGGGCCGGGCGCACGCAGCATCCGCGCATCCGCCTGGGCGACCATGAGCGCGCGCACGTGTACCAGTACATGGTCCTGGGGCCGCTGTTCCTGCCGGTCTATCTGCTGTGCGGCGGCGTCAGCGTGCGCAATCCGTTCGAACGCGCGGCCGACCGTTACGCGCTGACGGGGAAGGGATGGTGGCCGGGCGGCTGACCGACGAACGGCGCGCCGTCTTTCACCGCATGCACACGGCGGAGCGCGTAGCGTAAGCATCGTCCGAAGCCCGCAAAGAACCCGTTCAATGCGGATCGGCAAGGAGGGCCCAGCCACCCGGGACACACCCGACGTGACTGGGCCTTCTCGTATCCGTCATCCATCATCCGTCGCGCGCGGTGCGCTTGCGGACGGTCTTTTTCCCGGATGCCTTCCGGGTGGTCTTCCGTGCGGTCTTCTTGGCCGCGGATTTTTTGGACGCCTTGCGGACCGTCTTCTTCGCGGCCTTCCGCACGGACTTCTTGGCGGTCTTGCCGGCCGCTTTCTTTGTCGCCGTCTTCGTGGCGGTCTTCTTCGTCGCTTTCTTGGCCGTCTTCTTCGCGGCCTTGCGGCCCGCGCCGGCCTGCTTGCCGCCGCCATCCTGTTTGTTGACGGTGGCCCACGCGATGCGTTCGGCGACCTTGCGCGAGCGGCCCTGTTCGATCTCGCTGTCTTCGATGTGTTCCGCCTGGCGCTTCTGCTTGTCCGTATAGGCGGACTTGTCTCCACGGGGCATGGTGCCGTCTCCTGCGGTGGACGTGCGGCCAGCCTGGGGCGCGGCGGATGATGCGGATGTCAACGCCGTGCGGTCATCGCATCCGTTCGAACGAGAACAGCGGCCATAGCGGATGCCGACGCCGCTGCAGGCGTGCGCTCAGCAGGTCGGCGCCCAGCACACTGTAGGTGATGCCGTTGCCGCCGTAGGCCATCGCGAAGTGGACGCGCGGCCCCCACTGCGGATGCGTGCCGAAGAACGGCAGGCCATCGGCGGTTTCCGCGAAGGTGCCCGCCCACGAAAAGGCGGGCGTGATATCCAGTCCGGGAAACAGCCGGCGCAACCGTTTCACCAGCGTGCGGGCCTTCTTCTGCACGCGCGCGTCGCGCCGGGCGGGGATGTCCACGGCGTCGTCCTCACCGCCCAGCAGCAGGCGGCCGTCGGCGGTGCTGCGCGTATACAGGTAGGGGCGCGCGGTCTCCCACAGCAGCGTGTCCTGCAGGAAGCCCAGGCGATCGGAGGGGAGGGGATCGGTGATCAGCGCATAACTGCTGCGGTTGCGCGCCACCCGCTGGCGTACCCAGTGCTGGTTGGCGTAGCCGCCTGCGAGCACCACATGGGCAGCGCGTATGCAGGCCCCCGAGTTCGTCTGCAACGCGACGCCGCGCGCGGTCGTCTTCAGGTCGACCATGCAGGTGCGGTCGAAAATGCCGGCGCCCTGGCGCTGCAGGCGTTCGAGCAGGCGGTGCGTCAACCGGTACGGGTCGACCCTCGCCGCCTGCGTGCTGAGAAGCGCGGCCGGCGCATCGAAGCCGTAGTCTTCGCGGATCCGCGCGTCATCGAGCAGCGTCACCGCGAGCCCATGGCGCCGCCGCGCCTCGTATTCGTCCTTCAGCGCCGCCACGTCGCGACGCCGGCTGGCGTAGTACAGACTGTCGGCGCGGGCGAATTCCACAT
>Ga0247823_10005028_pt1 | contig 10534 bp, 7 predicted proteins | sample 13C_PalmiticAcid_2_FD_192426 | JGI IMG/M metagenome (GOLD analysis project Ga0247823, IMG submission 192426) | Soil microbial communities from agricultural site in Penn Yan, New York, United States - 13C_PalmiticAcid_Day30 | ecosystem: Environmental > Terrestrial > Soil > Agricultural land...
GCGATGAACGACATTCGCACCCTCGAGCGGGAAGCTGGCGATGCGGTCGAACTCTGGGACATGGCCCAGGCCGAGGGCGACCAGGGTGCGCTGGCCGAGGTCGAAGCGAGCATCCGCGCGGCGGTGGGCAAGGCCAAGGAAGCGGAGCTCAAGGCGCTGTTGTCCGGCGAAGTGGACGCCAACGATTGCTATATCGAGGTGAACTCGGGCGCGGGCGGAACGGAGAGCCAGGACTGGGCGTCGATGCTCCGCCGCATGTATGTCCGCTACGCCAACGCGCATAACTACAAGATCGAAGAGATCGACGAGCATGCGGGCGATACCGCCGGCATCAAGTCAGCGACCATGTTGATCAAGGGCGAGAACGCCTATGGCTGGCTGAAGAGCGAGAGCGGTGTGCACCGTCTCGTGCGCATCTCGCCGTACGACTCCAACGCACGCCGCCATACCAGCTTTGCCTCGGTGTGGGTCTATCCGGTGATCGATGACACAATCGTCGTCGACATCAAGGAGAGTGATGTGCGGACGGATACTTACCGCGCATCCGGAGCTGGCGGTCAGCACATCAACAAGACGGACTCGGCCGTGCGTCTCACGCACGCGCCAACCGGAATCGTTGTGGCGGTGCAGGCTGAACGCTCGCAGCACAAGAACCGCGCCAAGGCGTGGGACATGCTGCGTGCGCGGATCTACGAGATGGAGCTGAAGAAGCGCGAAGCCGTCGCGCAGGCTGAAGCTGACTCGAAGACCGAAATTGGCTGGGGCAGGCAGATCCGCTCTTACGTTCTCCAGCCCTATCAGATGGTCAAAGACCTTCGCACCGGCGTGGAGACATCTGACACGCAGGGCGTGCTGGATGGCGATCTGGATGAATTCCTGGCCGCGTCACTGTCACAGAAGCTGGGGCCTGAAACCATCGTCGAGGATCTCGACTAGGCGAACCGCAAATACCTGAAGTGTGCCGCTTGCGCTGACCGCGTTTATCGATTATCGATAAAATCAAGGTCAGGCGGGTGATTCCGCTGTAAGTCGGCGGAGATCGTCTGTGCGGAACTACTATTCATTTAGTTTGGCGTCAATCATAGCAATCGCGCTGGCAGCGCCTGCGTTCGCGCAGGAGCAGCCGGTGGTTGCAGCCGTGGCGGACAGGGAAGGGGTGATCTCCTACACGCCGGCCGACTTTGCCGCCGCGCGCCCCAATACTGCGCTCGACATGATCCAGCGTCTGCCGGGCTTCACCTTTGATGGCGGTGAGCAGGTTCGCGGCTTTGCCGGCGCTGCAGGCAACGTGCTGATCGACGGCCAGCGACCGACCATCAAGACGGACTCCCTTTCCGACACGCTGGGGCGGATCACGATCAGCCAGGTGGAGCGGATCGAAGTCATACGTGGCAGCGTGCCCGGCATCGACATGCAAGGACAGACGGTCGTCGCCAACGTCATTCGCAAGAAGACCGACACCTTCCAGCAGGTGTTCGGTGCGCGCAGCTTCCTGTTCGCCAAGACAGGCAAGACGATTCCCGGCTGGAACTATCAGGCGACCCGACGCGTCGGCGATCACCAGTTTGAATTCGGCATCAACCGCGGCGTGTCGATGGATGACTCTGTCGGCACGGGTTGGCGCACGACGGTCGACCCGGCGACGGGCAATCTCGACCTGTACGAGAACGCACGTACAGAGGGCGATGGTTTCTCGCACTCCATTCGCGGCAACTACAAAGGCCCGCAGCTCGGCGGCACGTTCTCGCTGAACGGGTTGCTGTCGGCAGACGAATTCAAGAATGAACAGCGCTTCATCGCTCCCACGGTCAGCGACAAGAACTATGTCAGCCGCTCAGCCAACAAGCGCGGCGAGCTTGGCGTCAACTACGTCACCAGTCTGACGCCGGAGCTTGAATGGGAGACGCTTGGCTTGTTCAAGCTCTCCAACGGCACGCTGGATGCGACCGGTCTTGTGGCCGATCTGACGGGCGCTGATCCTGCGTCGTCCCAGCTCTTCCAGATCGAAGCGGAAGCAGGGGAGCGCATCGGCCGGACAGTGCTGCGTTACAAGATGTCGCCCGAACTCTCGTTCGAAGGCGGCGGTGAGATCGCCTACAACTATCGCGACCAGCAGGTCGCGCTGGACTTGAACGGCGCCACCATCGCCCTCGACGCATCCGATGTGCTCGTAGAAGAACTGCGCGGCGAGGCCTTTGGGCAAGCTTCTTGGCGGCCGTCAAAGGAATGGTCGCTCGAAGCCGGCATACGCGTCGAACGCTCCAAGATCGAGCAATCGGGCGATATCCAGAAGTCGCGCTCCTTCACCTATCCGAAGCCGCGTGTGCTCGTTTCCTGGTCTCCTAATGAAACGGATCAGCTACGCCTGCGCATCGAGCGTGAAGTCGGCCAGCTCGACTTCCAGCAGTTCGCATCCGAGGTCGATCTGAACTCCGGCCAGCAGAGCACCGGCAACTCCGATCTCGAGCCGAGCAAGTCCTGGGTCTACGAGGCCGCCTACGAGAAGCGCTTCTGGGAAGGCGCCGCTGCGGTTCTCACGCTTCGTCATGAAGACGTCTCGGACGTCTCGGATCTCTACCCCCGCCGCGTTCAGGTGGACACTGACAACGATGGCGTACTGGAGACGGTCTACGTTGAAGGTCCGGGCAATATCGGCAAAGGCACGAACGACGCGCTCCTGTTCACGCTGACGCTCCCGCTGGCGAAGCTTGGGCTCGAAGGCGGTGAGTTGAAGGTCGACACCATGTGGCAGAACAGCGAGGTCACCGACCCGCTGACAGGCGAGAAGCGCCGGTTCTCGGAGCAGCGGCCCGAAAAGATCAACGTCAACTTCCGTCAGGATCTGCCGGAGCTGAACCTCACCTTCGGCCTCGGCTGGTTCGGCGGCTGGCGCGAGAGCTACTACCAGGGCGCGACCATCGAGAACCTGAAGCTGCGCGACTTCTTCAACTCCTTCGTTGAGTGGAAGCCGGATCCGGGTTTCACGCTCAGAGCCGAACTGAACAACTTTGATGCCTACAGCTTCGACATTGAGCGCCGTGTCTATGGCGGCCCGCGCGACGTGAATCCGCTGGCCTACATCGAAAACGAGCGCCGCAACTCGCAGGTTCTGGGCCTCCTGAGCGCCCGCTGGACCTTCAACTAGAGGTGATTTGATGGGGGGCTCGGTAGGGGATTCTCGCCCCTTTCGGGTCTCCGCCGGCTCCATGCGGCGAAATGTGCGGGTTTCGTCGAAAAAGCCCCGGCAAATCAGTGACTCAGGGCTGTGGACAACCGCGTGAATCATTTGTGTGGCGGTGCACAAATAGGCTAGAAGAAAACGTCGAATCCCGGCGGCGCCGCCGCCCTTTGCCCGGACGTTTTCTGCTTGAGCGATACACCTGAAAAACCGGCTTCTCCCGAGGCCAATGGCGCGGGCGAAATCGCACCGATTTCCATCACGACCGAACTGAAGAAGTCGTATCTCGATTACGCGATGAGCGTCATCGTTTCGCGCGCTCTTCCGGATGTGCGGGACGGCCTGAAGCCGGTCCACCGCCGGATCCTGTATGCGGCCTACGAGGGCGGCTACACGCACGAGAAGGCATTCCGCAAGTCCGCCAACATCGTCGGCGACGTCATCGGTCGCTGGCACCCGCACGGCGACCAGTCGATCTACGACGCTCTCGTGCGCATGGCGCAGCCCTTCTCGATGTCGCTGCCGCTGATCGAGGGGCAGGGTAACTTCGGCTCCATCGACGGCGATCCGCCGGCGGCCATGCGTTACACCGAAAGCCGCATGGCGCGCGTCACCGCGAACATGCTGGACGATATCGACAAGGACACGGTCGACTTCGAAGACAACTATGACGGCTCGCGCCAGGAACCGACTGTCCTTCCGTCCAAATTCCCGAACCTGCTGGTGAACGGGGCAGGCGGCATCGCCGTAGGCATGGCGACCAACATCCCGCCGCACAACCTTACCGAGATCATCGACGCCACTATTGCGCTGATCGAGAACCCCGCGATCGAGGATATGGCGCTGCTCGATATCGTGCCGGGGCCGGACTTCCCGACGGGCGGTCTCATCATCGGACGCGCGGGCTCGCGCAACGGCCTGATGACTGGACGTGGCTCCGTCATCATGCGCGCCAAGACGGATATCGAGACGCTGAAGGGCAACCGCGAGGCCATCATCGTCACCGAAGTTCCCTATCAGGTGAACAAGGCGTCGATGGTCGAGAAGATCGCCGAGCTTGTGCGCGACAAGAAGATAGAGGGCATCTCCGACCTACGCGATGAATCCGACCGCAACGGCATCCGTGTCGTGATCGAGATCAAGCGCGACAGCTCGGCTGACATCGTCCTGAACAACCTGTTCCGCCTGACGCCGATGCAGACTTCGTTCGGCGTGAACATGCTGGCGCTCAACAACCGTCGTCCGGAGCTGATGACGCTGGGCGGAATGCTGCAGGCCTTCATCCGCTTCCGCGAGGACGTGGTTGCCCGCCGCACCAAATTCGAGCTGAACAAGGCCCGTAACCGCGCGCACCTCTTGATCGGCCTTGCGCTTGCCGTCGCCAACATCGACGAGATCATTCGCATCATCCGGTATTCGAGCGATCCCGATGCTGCCCGTATTGCGCTGCTCGAGAGGGCCTGGCCAGCCATGGACATGGCGCCGCTGATCGGCCTGATCGCCGACCGCCGGACCACGTTCAGCGACAAGGGCGAAATCCGCCTTTCCGACGAACAAGCCCGCGCCATCCTCGCGCTGCAACTGTCTCGCCTCACCAACCTCGGGCGCGACGAGATCGGCAGGGAAGCCTCCGGGCTGGCCGAACAGATCAAGGACTTGCTCGACATACTTTCATCGCGCGCCCGCGTGATGGAGATCATCAAGGGCGAGCTGACGGGCATTCGCGACAAGTTCGGCGTTCCGCGCCGGTCGGAATTCATCGAAGCCGATCTCGACCTCGAAGACGAGGCCTTCATCGAGAAGGAAGACATGGTCGTCATGGTCACCCATGGCGGCTATGTGAAACGCACGGTGCTGTCGGCCTACCGCACGCAGAACCGTGGCGGCAAAGGTCGCGGCGGCATGGAGACGAAAGAAGACGATTTCGTCGTCCGTCTGTTCGCCGCCGATACGCACACCGAGATCCTGTTCTTCTCGTCCACCGGCATGGCCTACAAGCAGAAGGTCTGGCGTCTGCCGCTCGGCGCGCCGAATGCCAGGGGCAAGGCTTTGATCAACATCCTGCCGCTGAAGCAGGGTGAGCGGATCACCTCCGTCATGCCATTGCCGCAGGACGAGGAAGAGCGCGCCAAGCTCAACATCCTGTTCGCCACCAAGTCGGGCGGCGTGCGCCGCAACCTTCTGACGGACTTCCTGTCGGTGAACCGCGCCGGCAAGATTGCCATGAAGCTGGACGACGACAGCGATGCAATCGTTGATGTGCAGCTGTGTGCGCCGGAAGACGACGTGCTGCTGACGACGGCTCTTGGCCAGTGCATCCGCTTCTCCGTGGAAGACGTGCGCGTGTTTACTGGCCGGACATCGACCGGCGTTCGCGGCATCAAGCTAGGTGCAGGCGATGCGCTGATCGCAATGAGCGTTCTCGGCCAGATCGACGTGACGCCAGCGGAAGCTCGCGCCTACCTCAAGCGCGCCAACGCGGCTCGCAGGGCTGAAGGCGATGAAGCGACGGACGAGATCGAGGACGATACCGCGTCCGATGGTGATGATTCCGCCGCTTCGGCCGAAGCCAACGGCGAGGTCGAGCTGACGGACGAACGCTTCCAGCAGCTTTCCACCGCCGAGCAATTCATACTCACGCTGACGGAAGAAGGCATGGGCAAGCGCGCTTCGGCCTTCGACTATCGCCGTACGGGAAGAGGCGGGAAGGGACTCATCGCTCACCGTCTGCCGAAGAATAGTAAACTGGTGGCGTCCTTCCCGATCGGGGGCTCGGACGAGATCATGGTGGTGACAGATGCGGGGCAGCTGATACGTTGCGCCGTGGATCAGATCCGCATTGCGGGACGGGCGACGCAGGGGGTTCGCGTGCTGCGCGTTGCAGCGGGCGAGCGGGTGGTCTCCGTGGAGAGGCTGGAGGACCAGAGTGGCGACGAGGCGGCCGGAAAGACGGGCGGCGGGTGAACCGCGCCCCGTTCGGAGTAGCGCTACCAGCAGGGCCAGCCTGAGTGGGCGGAGCGTCAAACGGATAGGTCTCTATCCCGGCACGTTCGATCCGATCACCAATGGCCATCTCGATATCATCGGCCGGGCTGTGAAGCTGGTCGACAAGCTGATCATCGGCGTCGCCATCAACGAGGGCAAAGGTCCGCTGTTCACGCTCGAGGAACGTACGAAGATGGTGCTGGAGGAAGCTCGCAAGCTGTCCAACGGCGTCGAGATCGAGGCGCGGCCGTTCGACAACCTGCTGATGCATTTCGCAGAGCAGTGCGGCGCCCAGATGATCATCCGTGGGCTGCGGGCCGTCTCGGATTTCGAGTATGAATTCCAGATGGTTGCGATGAACCAGCGCATGAACGACGAGATCGAAACCGTCTTTCTTATGGCGGATCCGCGTCACCAGGCTGTGTCCTCGCGACTGGTGAAAGAGATTGCGCGGCTCGGCGGAAGAGCCGATCTATTCGTCCCTGAGGCAGTTCACGAAAAGCTGCTCGCTAAGTATGGGCCGAAAAAGGGCAAGTAAGCATGTTCCGAAATACTGTGATGGCGGCCGTAGGCGCGGCAGCGCTCGGCTGTGCAGGCGCCGCCTGGGCTGGCCCGGCTGACGATCCAGCCAACTGGCGCAAGGTTGATCCGGAGAACATGCTGCAGTTCACGATCAACAAGCAGGAAGTGCTTATCGAACTGCGCCCTGACATGGCGCCCAAACACGTCGAGCAGGTCAAGAAGATCACGCGCGACACCAACTATGACAAGCTGCCCTTCCATCGCGTCATCGACGACTTCATGGCGCAGGGTGGCGAGGTCTATGCGGTTTACCAGATCTACCCCCGCTATCCGATGCTGAAGGCCGAGTTCACCTGGGCCCGCGATCCGAGCAAGCAGAAGGTCCAGTGGTTCGGCCAGACGCCGGGCGGCGATCGGCTCGGCTACATGGAAGGTTTCCTGGTGCAGGGCCAGCCTGACGAGACTGCTGCCATTCTCGATCCGCCGGTCGCGCGCACCTGGGGCCTGCACTGCGCGGGCGTCACATCGATGGCGCGCACAAATGATCCGGACAGCGCTGACACGCAGTTCTTCCTGATGCGCCATCCGCGCGTCGGTCCCGAAGGGCTGGACCAGAAATATACGGTCTGGGGTCGGGCGTTGGCCGGCGTCGATGTCATTCAGAGCATCAAGGTCGGCCCCACGGAAACCGATGGTCGCTTCGCGACGCCGAACCAGGCGGACAAGCTGACCAAGGCCATGGTCGTGGCCGACATTCCGGAAAAGAAACGTCCCACGGTGTATGTGCGCCGCACGGACGGGCCAGAATTCGCGGCAACTCTTGCCACACTGAAGGCGGCTGACCCATATGAGGCCTGCCAACTTCCCCCCGTCGAAGTCATTGTTGAAAGGCCTACCCCGTGAGCGCAGCTGACAAAGAAAACACCCTGATCCTCACGCTCGACACCGGAACGGTGACGATCGAGATGCTTGCGGATAAGGCCCCCGGCCACGTCGCGCACATCAAGGAGCTGGTCCGCGAAGGCTTCTATGACGGCGTGGTGTTCCACCGCGTCATCGACGGCTTCATGGCGCAGGGCGGCGATCCGACCGGCACCGGCATGGGCGGTTCCAAGAAGCCGAACCTGCGCGCCGAGTTCAACGACGTCAGCCACCAGCGCGGCATCTGCTCCATGGCGCGCTCCAGCGATCCGAACTCGGCTAACAGCCAGTTCTTCATCTGCCTCGACGACGCCTCCTTCCTCGACCGCAAGTACACGGCCTGGGGCAAGGTCGTGAGCGGCATGGAAGCGGTCGACGCGCTGCCGAAGGGCGAGCCGCCGAGCAAGCCGGGCAAGATCGTCTCCGCGAAAGTCGCGGCCGACGTCTGATCTGCCAGACAGATAATACGATCAGGGCGGCCCTCGGGCCGCCCTTTTCATTTGCCTCAGTGTACGGGCTCGGGGGCGCCGCCCGGCCGATAGATCGGCGCGTCTTCAAATGCGATAGGCGGCGGCAGAGGCTCGGCCGGTTTGCGGACATTACCTTCGTCGAGCCACGCGGTTTCATGTGTCATGCGGCCGGTGAGGTTGGGCACGATGTCGGCGTAGAAAAGATTGAGCTCGGGTGTTTTGTACTGCGCGCCCGTGCCTCCATCCCACTGCAGCTCAGGCAAGGACGGACGTTCGACTTCAAGCACGCCGTCATTGCAGCGCGCGCTTACAGCCTTCGGAATGATGGCGGGCTCGAGATCTGTCGCGCCCTTGGCGCGGGCCGCGCCACGATGATCGCCGCGTGCGGAGAGTTCGTCGTTCAGCGTCCAGCGCAGCGGGTTCACGCAGACGAGCGCCTTGCCTTTGGACGAGGCGATCTTCCAGTCGGCGGTCCAGATGGGTGACTGCTCGCGGAAGCGGGTCGCGTCATCGCCGGCGAGAAGCGTCTTCCAGCCGACGATGCACTGGATCTGATCGTACTGAGAGCAGAGCGGCTGGCTCACGACCTTGGTGGGGAAGTCAGCAGGTAAGGCTGCATCGATGATGTAAGCCGCGGCTAGACGGCTCTTCAGTGGTTCCGTCTGGAAGCGATCAGCGAGCAATCGCTGCGCATGAAGCCCGCCCTGACCAACGCCGGCGAGAACGATGCCGCGGTGGCGGTTGTCATGTTCCATGTACGCGTCGAACGCGCGGAGCACGTCGTCATAGGCAATCTCGAAAGCGCCATCGCCTTCGCCGCCGACATTAAGTTCGGCATGGAGTGAGGCCTGGCGATAGAGCGGCGCATAGACGGGGCCGGCCTGCATGAACGGGCCGGCATGGTTAGGCAGGATGCGCTGCTTGAGGCGATCGAGAGCGTCCGCGCTGTCGGTGCGCACGTTCCAGTCGGCGTTGGAATAGGAGCTGACTGGAGGGATAAAGAAAATGTCGATGCCCCACGGCTTCTCCCATCCGCCCGCAGGCGGCTGAGCGGGACGAAGCGCCCAGCTTTCCTTCTTTGCGTAGTCGAGGCGGGGCGGGGCGGCCTCCGCATTGAAGCGGCCGGAAGGGGTGATCGACATGCGGAAGAGCGCGTCCTGGAAGAGGACGAAGCCGGCCACGCCTGCCACAACGATTGCGGCCCCTGCCATCAGCAGGATGCGGCGGATTTTCGGGTCCTTGAACATGGACGGTTGCGCAGCCCCCAGAGCTTCACTCGAGTCGATAAGGCCTATGATCCAGTGCGTCCATGGCAGCTCTGTGGCGTCCAATAGGCGGGCGAGGCACCAAACCGCATTGGCCGGGGACCTTATTCACGCCATACGCGACTGGAATCAGGCGAGAAGTCCCTGAGAGGAATTCCGATGTCGACCGGCACGCCGCCATTGCCGACCCCGCCCGTGAAGGCGGGTCCCCTGACCACCCTGCGCAACTGGTTCTTCGCGGGCGTGGTGGTGGCTGCGCCAATCGGCATCACGATCTGGCTGATCTGGAGCTTCGTGTCCTTCGTGGACATGCATATCAAGCCGCTGATCCCGCGCGAGCTGAACCCCGAGACCTATCTCAACTTCGCGCTGCCGGGCCTTGGCATCGTCGTGGCCGTCGTCAGTCTCGTCGTGCTGGGCGCTCTAGCGGCCAATCTGATTGGACGCTGGGCCTTGCGCACGGGCGAACGGCTGGTCGCACGCGTGCCGCTGGTGCGGTCGATCTACGGCGTGCTGAAGCAGGTGATCGAGACGTTCGCGTCGAGCGATGCGTCTTCGTTCAAGGAAGCGGTGCTGGTCGAGTATCCGGGCAAGGGGCTCTGGGTGGTCGGCTTTGTGACGAGCCGCACGCCGGATCCGGAAATCCTGAAGACCGTTCCGGACGCGGTCGCAGTCCTTGTGCCGGCCTCGCCGAACCCAGCGATGGGGCAGCTGGTCTACGTCTCGCCCGAGCGGCTGCAGAAGCTCGACATGCCGGTTGAGAAAGCTGCGAAGCTGATCATCTCGTTCGGCATTCTGAACGAGCCTTCGCCTGAGCCTTCGGGCAAGTAGCTATTCGCCTTCCGCAATCGTCGACGACAGACGCGGCGCGAAGAGATCGCGGACGCGGCGGACGGCTTGGCCGCGGGCCCCCTCGAGGCGCGGGTCAGATGCGAGGACGGACTTCACGTCTGTGCGCGCGGTTTCGATCAGGTTGGCGTCTTCCGAGATATTGAGCACGCGGAAGGTCGGCAGTCCGGACTGGCGGAGGCCGAGCAAGTCGCCAGGACCGCGCAGCTTGAAGTCGGCTTCCGCGATCTCGAAACCATCAGTTGTCTTGCGCAGTATATCGAGGCGTTCCTTGCCGCCTTCGGTGAGCGGGGCCTGATAGAGCAGGAGGCAGCTAGAGGCTTTCTCGCCACGGCCGCGTCGGC
>Ga0247823_10005030_pt1 | contig 10533 bp, 9 predicted proteins | sample 13C_PalmiticAcid_2_FD_192426 | JGI IMG/M metagenome (GOLD analysis project Ga0247823, IMG submission 192426) | Soil microbial communities from agricultural site in Penn Yan, New York, United States - 13C_PalmiticAcid_Day30 | ecosystem: Environmental > Terrestrial > Soil > Agricultural land...
AGCCGCCATCGACGAGGACTTCACCTTCGACATCATCGCCGGGCTGACCGGACTCGGCTGGGGCAAGATCGCCGACGCCACCTATCGCGTGTGGACGGCCTGAAGACGGATCGACCAACGCCGCGGGGCCGTGTGGATCAGCCGAACCGGACATCAACCCCGAGCAGTCGCCGAACCCTTCAGCCCTGGTTGACCGGACATCTCCGTCTTGGGATGATCTGACGATGACTTCTCTTTGCCGAAAGGCCGATGGCGCGTAGGCCGCCGGGCCGGATGCGGGCCGTACCACTGGCGCATCCGCCGATCTCTCCAATCAGGAACAGACGTGTCGTCGCCGGGGTTTCCGCGCGGACGCAGCACGAAATCGCGCAGTTCGAGGATGCCCGGTGGTGGCCGGGCGCGGTCGACGAAGCGTTGACGAGTTGGGTTGCCAGGGTGCACGGGCCACGGCGGTGGTTGCTCGAGCTCAGTCGCGGGCCAGGGTGTGGTGTACCGGAATGTTGTCCCGCGGTGAACAATTCACGAGAAGTCCTCGAGCAGGCCTTGTGCGCGCTGCCCCGCGCGGCGGCACGGGAACTCCGCGTTCTCGTCCGCCCGCTCGACGAGCGTTTCCTCTCCCGCACGCACCCCGATCCGACCGCCGCGCCGGATAGTCCCTGGTGGCAGCGGCGCTGCTGAGCCTGCCCCGTCGAGACCCGATCCGCTCCCCGCTCAGAGGGCTGTCTGGTCGTCGAGGTGCAGGCGGCGGTCGAGGCGGTGGGGGTCGACGTCGAGGAGTTTGCGGTCCCAGTGGGCGAGGTCGGCGGCGGCGGCGTAGGTGGTGTCGAGGAAGTGCAGGAGGGTGGCGTCGGGGTCGTCGGACTTGCGGACGACGTCGTACGGGAGGACGAATTCGCCCAGGGTGGAATCCCATTCGGCGCCGTCGGGGCCCGCGGGCTTGGTGGAGTAGCCGTCGGGCGCCGGGTAGGCGTAGGCGTAGAAGGTGCCCTCGTTGCCGCCCGCCCAGAAGCCGGCGCTGGCGCACTCGCGGGAGTAGGCCTCCTCCATGACCCAGTCGGCGCAGTTGGGCGCGCCGCCGGGGTGCGGCGGCGCGGTGCGGCCGGAGAAGCGGGTGCAGGCCAGGTCCAGGGAACCCCAGAACACGTGCACCGGACTGGTTTTCCCGGCGAAGCCGGCGCGCCAGAGCTGGAAGACCCGCTCGGCCTGGACCAGCTGCTGCCAGAACAGGTGCACGGCGTCGCCGTCGTAGGAGTGATGGGTGGTGTCCTCGGCGAACGGGATCGCGGGGTCGACCTCGTTGGGTGAGGCCTCGATGTCGACGACGATGTCGAGCCGGCCGAGGACATGGCCCAGCTCGGCGTAGAAGTCGGCGACGGTGCGCGGGCGCAGCGCGATCATGGCGCGGCGGCCGTCGCTGGTGCGCAGGACGAGTTCGTGGTCGACGAAGTCGAATTCGATGTCGAGCAGGCGGCCGTCGACGGGGATCGCGCCGGTCGCGAGTCCGCGCGCGGAAACCGCGAAGGTGACGTTCCACCAGTGGTTCACCAGCGGCGTGCCCGCCATCTTCAGCTTGCCGATGATCTGGGTCCACATGTGCAGGGTGTCGCGGGTGTCGCTCCAGGAGTCGACCCGCAGGGTCGGCCACACGGCTTTGGCGGGGGTCAGGGTCATCGTCGGTCCTCGCTCTCTCGGTGCCCGACCGGCGCGGGCGCACCGTTCACTGACAGCCAGGGAGCTGGCTGACTGGTCAACCGTCCGACATGTTCTGCGATGCCCCATCGTACGTCGGCGCAGGTAACGGGCACGGAAAGAGCGAATCACGGACCCGCACAGTTGCCTGAGACTCGGAGTCCCATATAAAGTGAGAGCTGGGCCACCCCGAAGGAGACACCGCCGATGCTGTCCACCACGCTCAAGAACACCGCGACCGATCCCGAGTACCACGAGATCCTGCGCAACCTGTCCGACGGTTCGGTGAACCGGCACTTCGACCCGTATGTCGATATCGACTGGGAGTCGCCGGAGTTCGCCGTCCATTCCGACGATCCGCGCTGGATCATGCCCGACGAGGACCCCCTGGGCCGTCACCCCTGGTACAAGGCGCAACCCGTCGACAAGCAGATCGCGATGGGGATGTGGCGGCAGGCCGGGATCGCCAAGGTCGGCCTGGACTTCGAGCAGCTGCTGATCCGCGGGCTGATGCAGTACCTGATCTCGGTGCCCAACGGTGACCCGGAGTTCCGGTACGTCACCCACGAGGCGGCCGAAGAGTGCAACCACACGATGATGTTCCAGGAGATGATCAACCGCATCGGCTACCGCGATGTGGTCGGCATGGGCACCATCGACCGCAAGCTGACGATGATCATCTGGCCCGCGGTGAAGTACTTCCCCGAGCTGTTCTTCACCATGATCCTCGGCGGCGAGGAGCCGATCGATCACCTGCAGAAGTCGCTGCTGCGCGCCGGGGTCGACCTGCATCCGATGGTGCAGCGGGTGATGCAGATCCACGTCGCCGAAGAGGCGCGCCACATCTCGTTCGCGCACGAGTACCTGCGCCGCAATGTGCCGGGGATGAACCCGATCACCAAAACCGCGCTGTCGGTGCTGTTCCCGATCGCGATGCGGATCATGCTGGACATGATCATGACGCCGCCGAAGGAGTTCGTCGACAAGTTCGACATCCCCGCCGAGGTCATGCGCGAGGCGTACTGGGGCGGCGAGGAATCGCAGGTCACGATGCGCAACATCTTCGGCGATGTGCGCGCGCTGGCCACCAACAGTGGACTCATGAACCCGGTCGCCAAGCTCGCCTGGCGCCTGCTCGGCATCGACGGCCCGGTCACCAGGTACCGCAGCGAGCCCGCACGCAAGGTCGCTTGAGCGAGATCGGCCCGCCGCGTACCGGCGGGCCGACGGCGTCCCCGCCGTCGGACGTCACCACTGTACACAGCGATGTACAGTGGGATATGGCCGATTACGAAACTGTGCCGTTGACCGAATTGCGGGGGCAGCTCGGTAGTGTTTTCGACGGGGTGTCCGCCAGCGGACGTCCGGTGATCGTGACGCGGGAGGGGAAAGAATTGGTCGCGGTGGTTCCTGCCGAAGTGTTGCGCCACGGGGCCCTGCCCCCCGCGTACTTCAACGACGACCTGCGCGAGCAGATCCTGGGCGGCCTCGACGACCGCATCCAGCAGCACTCCGCCGCCGACATCGCCGACGCGCAGGCCAAACTCGACGTACTCATGAGCGCACTGGACGGCACCGGCGCGGGCCTGCGGTGAGCGTCGCCGACCACACCGCCCTCACCTCGCTCGCCCTGTCCCCGCTGTTCGGGCAGGTCATCATGCGCCAGTTCACCCAGCAGCGCCGGATCATGGTGGTCCCGGCGGTGAGCCTGATGGCCGCCATGCGCGCCGTCGACAACATCGACGAACTCGGTCGCCTGCTCGACAATCGGGTCGCCGTGCGCTGGGCCGAACTGGACGCGGCCACCGCGATCCGCATCGGCACCACCGTCCCGATGGCCGACGACCACACCGAATGGCCGCTGGTCGCGCCCGTCGTCTTCACCGCGCAGAACCTCGATATGCCGGTGCTGACCGCCAAACCGGAGCTGTATCGCGGCTACAAGGTGCAGGTCGCCCCGATGCCGTGAGGCCGGGCCAGTGACCGCGGCCACAGTGCGCGTCGGTTACGGTGCACGAGCGAACGATCCACCAGGGAAAGCAGTACCAGGAACACTCGAGGAGAGCTGGTTATGCATCAACTGAGTTTCATGCGTCGCTTCACCACCGCGGTCGCCGCCACTTCGGCCGCCGTCGCCGTCGTCTTCGCCGCCCCCGCCTCCGCCGACCCCGCCCCGCAGGCCACGGTCGACGTGGCCGCGGCCGTCGCGCAGCTGCGCACCACGGTCGCGGGCAACCCGGGCGCGCTCGCCGCCCTGGACAAGCTGGTCGACAAGGGCACCGTCGACGTCGCGCTGCCCGCGCAGCCCTTCCAGATCCCCGCGACCTCCGACATCGGCCAGAACGGCGGCGGTCCCGGCGTCTACGGCTCCGGTATCGCCCTCGACATCGACGGCTTCCGGATGGGCTTCTTCGGCGGGCCCGGCACCATCTCCCCCAATCAGGGTGGCGCGAAGCTCGAGGTCATGTGGCTGAACCTGTCCAACGGCCAGAGCGGCACCGCGGTGCTGACCGAGCACCAGGACGTGCCGGTCGACACCACGATCCGCACCGCTCCGCTGAACACCGGCGGCGGGCTCGTCGTGGCCGCGGTGTACGGCAACCTGTGGCACCGCTGGTCGGTGCCGGTCGACGAGGCGCACCCGGACGGCTACGCCTACCAGCTGGGCACCATCCAGCAGCCGACCTTCGGCGCGGTCACCCGGTAGTCCACTCCCGCACGCACCCCGGAATCGCCACGTTTCCGGGGTGCGTGCACGGTCGGCGGGCAGCATTGCCGCGCAACCGGTCCGGGGTGGCGTAGGTTTGCCGCGTGGATCTGGTCGACCGACTCGAAGAACTGGAACGACGGGTAGCCGCCCTGGAGCAGTCCGGCGGCGGTGACCCGCAACTGCCGTGGGCGGTCGCGCGCCTGCGGCAGGAGTTCGACGCCGCCGGCGTACGCAACGGCGGCGTCCTCCTGGCGGGCGCGCTGCAATTGCCGACCGGCGAGCGGCTGGACTGGCAGGCACAGTTCGCCACCGATGCCATCGTGGGTGACGTGTGGACCATCGAGGCCGCCAATTGCCTCGCGGTCCTGGCCAATCCGGTACGCCTGCGGCTGCTGCGCGAGATCGTCTACGGCCGCCGCACCGCGGCCGACCTGGCCGCCATCGAGGAACTGGGCACCTCGGCCGAGATCTACCAGCACCTGCGCCAGTTGGCCGCGGTCGGCTGGCTGCAGACCGCCGGGCTCGGCCGGTTCGAGGTACCGGAGGGCAGGCTCGTCCCGTTGCTCGCGGCGCTGGCCAGCGCGCAACGCTGATTGATAAATGTCCTAATTGTCCGGTTGGAATACTGTGATGCAGGGCACATCGACTGCTACCGTGAGCATCCAGGGATCGATGCTGTGGAGGTAGCCGAGTGAACGTGACCCATCTGCTCGAAAGCGTGAAGGCGCTCGGGGTGCTGCGTTCGCGCGGCGTCTCCGACCCGACCAAACCGCTCGAGACGTTGCGGACCATGAAGGAATCCAAGATCTACGGCCCCCAGGCCACCTTGGTCCGGCACTCCGCCCGCGTCGCGCCCGAGCAGGTCGCGCTGGCCGACGAGCGGGGCGAGCTCACCTACCGTGAGCTCGACGAGCAGTCCACGGCGATCGCCCGCGGCCTGCACGACGCCGGCATCAAGCAGGGCATGGTGATCGCGGTGCTGGCGCGCGACCATCGCGGGCTGCTCATGTCGATGATCGCGGCGGGCAAGCTGGGCGCGCGCATCGCGCTGATGAACACCGGCTTCGCCAAGCCGCAGTTCGCCGAGGTGTGCGAGCGCGAGCAGGTCCGCGCCGTGCTGCACGACAGCGAGTTCATCGGACTGCTCGACGCACTGCCCGCCGAGCTGCCGCGCTTCCTCACCTGGGTCGACGAGGGCGCCGAACTGCCCGCGGGCGCGACGACCTTCGACGACCTCATCGCCGGCAACTCCACCGAGCCGCTGCCCCCGCCGAGCAAGCCGGGCGGGTTCATCATCCTCACCAGCGGCACGACCGGCCTGCCCAAGGGCGCGCCGCGCACCAAGGTCACCCCGATGGCGACCGCGCAGTTCGTCGACCGGGTGCCCTTCCCCAAGCGCGGCACCATGATGATCGTCTCGCCGATCTTCCACAGCACGGGTCTGGGCACCTGGCTGGTCGGCACCATCCTGTCGAACAAGATCGTGGTGCGCCGCCGCTTCGACGCCGAGGCCACGCTGGCCGCGATCGCCGAGCACAAGGTGGAGATGCTGGTCGCGGTGCCGACCATGCTGCACCGGCTGACCGAGCTGCCCGCCGAGGTCAGGGCGAAGTACGACCTGTCCTCGCTGAAGGTGATCCTGTTCGCCGGGTCCGCGCTCTCCCCCGAGCTGTGCATCAAGGCCACCGAGGCGTTCGGACCGGTGCTCTACAACCTCTACGGCTCGACCGAGGTGGCCATCGCGACCATCGCCACCCCGGCCGAGCTCGCCGAGGCGCCGGGCACCTGTGGGCGCTCCCCGATCACCTGCGAGGTCCGCCTCTACGACGAGAACGACCAGCGAGTCGAGACGCCGGAGACCACGGGCCGGATCTTCGTGCGCAGCGGCGCGCCCTTCGAGGGCTACACCGACGGCCGGAACAAGCAGATCATCGACGGTTTCATGTCCAGCGGCGACCTCGGGCACTTCACCGCCAGCGGCCTGCTCATGGTCGACGGCCGCGACGACGACATGATCGTCTCCGGCGGCGAGAACGTCTTCCCACAGGAGGTGGAGAACCTGCTGGTGGAGCGCGTCGACGTGTTCGACGTCGCGGTGGTCGGCGTGGACGACGTCGAATTCGGCAAGCGACTGCGCGCCTTCGTGGTGCTCGAAGAGGGCCACAACACCGGCGCCGCCGAGATCCAGGCGCACGTCAAGGAGAATCTGGCCCGCTACAAGGTGCCGCGCGAAGTGGTCTTCGTCGACGAACTCCCCCGGAACGCGACCGGCAAGATCCTGCGCCGTGTCCTCATCGATTATGAGGTGTCACAGTGAGGTCGGCGGACTGAGAGACAGAGCACAACCGGACCGCGTTGCTTGCTATTGTTAGCACCAGCACTGGATCTCGATGACGCGGTCCGGCCCCACGGGGGTTCGTCGTGGGATCGGTCTGCCGGAAGGCTGTTCGATGTCTCTGTCTCTGCCCGCGCTCGGCGGAACCGCCCGGCGCGCCGGTGATTTCGCGCTCGGCGTCAAAGTGATGATGGATCGCAAGCTGTTCAATCCGCTGCGCCTGGATCACGCCGCCCGCTCGTTCTTCAACGTCTCCAAGTTCGGCCCGTTCGCCGGTGTGGTCATGCACGCCGCCCAGACCAGGCCGGACGCGGGCGCCATCGTCGACGAGCGCGGCGAACTCACCTTCGGGATGCTCGACGAGCAGTCCAACGCGCTGGCCCGCGGCCTGCGGGCGAGCGGCATCGCCGAGGGCGACGTGATCGCCGTGCTGGCCCGCGATCATCGCGGCATGGTGCTCAGCCTGCTCGCCGCGGGCAAGCTCGGCGTGCGCGCGGTGCTGATGAACACCGGCTTCGCCAAGCCACAGTTCGCCGACGTGGCCGCGCGCGAGAAGGTCAAGGCGGTGCTGCACGACAGCGAGTTCGTCGACCTGATGAGCGCCATCCCCGCCGACATCCCGCGCGTGCTCACCTGGGTCGACGAGGCGCACGGCGTCGACCCGGCGATCCCGACCGTCGAGTCGGTCTCGGCCGGCCGTTCGGTGTCCCCGCTGACCCCGCCGAGCAAGCCGGGCGGCATGGTCATCCTGACCAGCGGCACCACCGGAACCCCGAAGGGCGCCCCGCGCGACAAGGTGAGCCCGTTCGCCTCCGCCCAGTTCATCGACCGGGTGCCGCTGCCCAACAACGGCACCATGATCATGGCGGCGCCGATCTTCCACGGCACCGGGCTGTCGCAGTTCACCCTCGGCCTGGCGCTGGGCAACCGGGTGATCTTCCAGCAGCGCCGGTTCGATCCGGAGAAGACGCTGGCCAATATCGTGAAGTACCAGGCGGATTCGCTGATCGTGGTGCCGACCATGCTGCAGCGCATCCTCGATCTGGACGAGCAGATCCTGGCGAAGTACGACCCGAAGACGATCAAGGTCATCTTCGCGGCCGGCTCGGCCATCGCGCCCGACGTGGTGACCCGCACGCTGGACTACTTCAACGACAGCCTCTACAACCTCTACGGCTCCACCGAGTGCGCGGTGATGACGGTGGCGACCCCCGAGGACCTGCGCAAGGCGCCGACCACCGCGGGCAAGGCCCCGGTCGGCATCCGGATCGTGCTGCTCGACGAGAACCGCAAGCCGATCACGGCGCCGAACGTCACCGGAACCATCTTCGTGGACAACGGTTTCGCCTTCACCGGCTACACCGACGGCCGCACCAAGGAGATCGTCGACGGGATGATGTCCAGCGGTGACGTCGGCCATTTCGATGCCGACGGGCTGCTCTACATCGACGGCCGCGACGACGACATGATCGTCTCCGGCGGCGAGAACGTCTTCCCGCTCGAGGTGGAGAACCTCATTGCAGGCCGGGCGGACGTGTTCGAGGCGGCCGTGGTCGGCGTCGACGACCGCGACTACGGCAAGCGGCTGCGCGCGATCGTCGTCCCCGGCCCGGAGTCGGCGCGCGACGCGCAGGAGATCAAGGACTACGTCCGCGAGAACCTGGCCCGCTACAAGGTCCCGCGCGAGGTCATCTTCGTCGACGAGTTGCCCCGCAACGCCACCGGCAAGCTGCTGCGCAAGCCGCTGATCGAGATGGACGCCGAACAGGCGTGAGTCCGGCCGTGCGATGGCGGTCGGTCGGCCCATACCGGTCGACTATCATCAGCGCGTGATCATCGAGTTCGCGCGGACCGCCGCGCCGTCGCGTGCCGTCGGCGCGCGGCTGCGCGGCGCCTGCGCGGGCTCGATGTCGGGAGCGTTGTCGCTGGCCGCCCACGGGCTGGCCTCGGGCGGCGCGCTGCCGGGCAGCACCACCGTCGTGCTGCTGGCGGCGGTCTCGGCCGTGGTCGGCGCGGTGGTCGCAGGCATCGGCCCGCTCCGGGACGGCGCGGTCGGGCTGGCCGCGGTGCTGCTGGGCGGTCAGCTGCTCGGCCACACGACCATGAGCTGGTCCGGGCACGCCCACCACGGCGACGACACACTCGGCCTGGGCATGCTCACCGCGCACGCCGTCGCCGCCGTCCTCGCCGCCGCGATCATCCTCGGCGCCGAGGCCGCCTACCGGATCGGCAGCGCCGTGCTGGCGCGGATCCTGCCGCTGTGCTACCGCGCACCCCGCATTCCCGACCCGGCGCCGCTGCGCCTGGTCCACCGTGACCGCGTCATCCTGCGGATCTTCGCCGCGCGCTCACTGCGCACCCGCGCTCCGCCGCTCGCGATTCCTTTCTGAGCCTTCCTCCACCCGGTGCACGAGCGATTTCGCCGTGCGCTCTTCGCGCGTGCGCGCCGGGTTCCGCACTCCAGAAATGAATCACCATGAGCATCACGGACACCCGTCCGGCCGAGGAGCAGCCCACCTCGTCACCACCGGCTTCCGCTGGACGGCCCCGCTCCGGCACCCGCCGGGGCGCGCGCCTCTATCCCCTGGCCCTGCGCCTGCACTTCTACGCGGGGATCTTCGTCGCCCCGTTCATCCTGATCGCCGCGCTCACCGGCGCGCTGTACGCGATCGCGCCGACCATCGAGGGGATCGTCTCCCGCGATCTGCTCCAGGTCGACACCTCCGGCCCCGACCAGGCCCTCTCGGCGCAGGTCGGCGCGGCGGTCGCGGCCCGGCCCGACCTGACCCTCGTCGCCGTCGCGCCCGCGCCGGGCGACGGCGAGTCCACCCGGGTGCTGTTCAACGACCCGACCCTCGGTGATTCCGAGCGGCTCGCGGTGTTCGTCGACCCGCATACCGCGCGGCCGGTCGGCGAGGCCGTGGTCTACGGCAGCGCAGGCGCACTGCCGTTGCGGAGCTGGCTCAGCGAGTTCCATCGCAGCCTGCACCTGGGTGAGCCCGGCCGGCTCTACAGCGAGCTGGCGGCGTCGTGGCTGTGGGTGATCGCCCTGTTCGGCCTCGTGCTGTGGGTGCATCGGGTGCGCAAGCGCCGGGCCAAGCGCTCGGCGCGGTGGCTGCTGGCGCCGGATCTGTCCGAGCCAAGGCGGCGCAAGCTGAACTGGCACGGCGCGATCGGCTTCTGGATCCTGCCGGTGGTGCTGCTGCTCTCGGCGACCGGCATGACCTGGTCGACGTATGCCGGCGACAATGTCACGAAGCTGCGCGAGGAACTGAGCTGGACCACCCCCGCGGTGAACGTGAAGCTGCCCGGCGCCGTCGGTCCCGCGCAGTCCCCTGGCGGCGATCACCACAGCGCCGGCCACACCGCGCCCGCCCCGGTCGACCCGGCCGCCCGGATCGCCCAGCTCGACAGTGTGTGGGCGATCGCGCGGGCCAACGGCATCACCCAGGCCGCCGAGATCGCGATCCCGGCCACGCCGGAGAAGGCCTTCGGTATCAAGGAGCTGCGCAAGTCCGGCACCTACACCATCGACTCCGTCGCGATCGACGGCGCGACGGGCACGGTCACCGACCGGCTCGCCTTCGCCGACTGGCCGCTGATGGCCAAGCTGACCAACTGGGGCATCGCCTTCCACATGGGTCTGTTGTTCGGCATCGCCAATCAGCTGCTGCTGCTCGCGGTGGCGCTCGGCCTGTGCGCGCTGATCGTGCTCGGCTACCTGATGTGGTGGCAGCGGCGCCCGACCAAGGCGACGGGCAGGTTCGCGGCCGGCGCGCCTCCGCGCCGGCCGCGAACC
>Ga0247823_10005031_pt1 | contig 10533 bp, 5 predicted proteins | sample 13C_PalmiticAcid_2_FD_192426 | JGI IMG/M metagenome (GOLD analysis project Ga0247823, IMG submission 192426) | Soil microbial communities from agricultural site in Penn Yan, New York, United States - 13C_PalmiticAcid_Day30 | ecosystem: Environmental > Terrestrial > Soil > Agricultural land...
TTTCTTCACCTCGATTTCGACGGTCAGCTGATCGCCCGGTTTTGCGCCGGTCCACCACAGGTGTGCATCGCCGCTCCATTTCCCAAGGCTGAAGCCCCCCATCCCCTGGCCACCCGTATCGCCCCCCGTGACACGAGTGGGTTTGAGCGATTCACCTTCAATCGCCCCGGCCACGCGCTTCGTCTTCGGATCAATCCACGGACCATCGCCCGGCAGCGGGACTTGCGCTCCGGTTTGCAGATACGCCACGAGGTCCCGCACATCGTTCGCCGCCAGCGGCTTCAGTTGTCCCTCGGGCATCAGCGAGAGATCGGACAGCTTGCGTTCTTCAATGTCCGCCGTCGCGACGGTGACCAGATCCGTCGGCGTCTGCAGCGTGACCGCGGAATCCGTTTCCTGCTTCACGATGCCGTTGATCGTGCGGCCGTCTTCCGTGATCAGAGTCGTCATCTGATAGTCTTTGCCAACGACGGCACTCGGGTCGAGCATGTTATCGAGCAGGTAATCGAGATTGCGACGATTAGAGCCGGTGAGGTCTGGACCAATCGGCTTGCCCGCGCCGAAGAGCTGATGGCACGACGCGCAGGTCTTGGAGAAGAGCTCGCGGCCATGCGGCAAGTCCGCCTGACTCAACACGGCCGGTGAAAGTTGCTTGCGATAGCGTTCCATGTCAGCGAGTTTTTCCGCCGTTGTGTTGCGGACCGCGCCCCACACTTCGGTGAGCCGCTTGTTGACGGCGGCGTTGTCGAGCCGTGCGAGTTGCCGCACCGTGAACGCCGAGAGATCATTCCGCGGAATTTTTTTCGCTTCGATCGCATCCAGCAGCGACAGAACAAAGTTCGGTCGGGCCGTTAGTGTGGCGATGGCGGCCTGCTGATCGGCTTGAGGCAATTCGCTATAAATGTTGAGCAGCGCCTCGGGGGTTTTCGCATCTTCGACGCTCGCCAGTGCATTGATCGCAGCGGTGCGCAGATCGTCTTTCTCTTTGACGAGCGTCTGCAGCACCTGCGGGAGTTCTTTGTCCTTTCCCGCGAGCAGGGAGTCCAGTGCAAGTTTGCGCTGTGCGGCGGGCAACTTGCGGTCGCTGAGGGTCGACCGCAATTGCGGGAAGACGCGCTGGTCGCCGAACTTCACTGCGATAAACTCGGCCTGCTGGCGGTACGCCGCGTTGGGCGAATCCATTAGCAGATCGAACGTTTTCGTCCACGCGGCAGGAGCTTTGACGTTCGCCCGGACCCGCAGGCTGGCGACGATTTCTTCCAGCATCCAGCCGAGCGCGGCGTCATCCGCCTTCTGGAGAGAGGCAACCAGCGGTTCCATTCCCATGTCTTCCGCGGCCAGTCGGCGGACCACAAATCGTGACAACAGCGGAATCTGGCTCTTCGCCGCAAACTGCAAGGCCCGCGGCGGATCGAGCATCACCAGCGGTTCCACACCGTACCACGTGAGCAGCGGCAGGTTGTGGTCCTCGGCGTCTGCGGCATGCGACGCCAGGCCTTCGGCAATTGCCCAGCGTTGTTCCACCGGCAAACGTTGCAGTGCGGAGGATGCATACAACCGAGCCGTCGGCGATGCATCCCCGGTCGCCACGTTGGCGACCATCGTCGCGACGTTCGGACTCACTCCGCGCTGCCGGTTGGTGGTTTCGGTTGCCAGTTGAATCGTCCACGCCCGCACGTCGGCGTCAGCGTCAGCAAGCAACTTTTCGACGAGACTGGTTTCCAGTGGCCCAGTGGCATGCAATGCCCAGAGAAATCGCAAGCGGAGCGGCGCGGGTTCCTTCGACAAAAGCTTCTGCGTCAAGACATCTCTGGTGGCCGAATGCAGCGTTCCGGCCGCAGCACGCTCCTGCAGCACACGGCGTGCATGTCGGACATACCAGTCGTTCTCGGAAAGCTGGTGATTCACCAGTTCCGCGTCGGTGCATTTCTTCAGATCGACCGTCACCGCTTTTGTGTCGCCGTAAACGATTTTGAAGATGCGGCCGTTGGTGCGGTCGTGGCCGTCGTCGCGCTTGTGATGGCACTGGTTCTTGTCATACCAGTCGATCATCACCGCCTGGCCGTCCGGACCGTACGTGAGATAGATCCATTGTGACCAGACATCGTTCGCGAAGCAGAAATCCGGGGCCGCATCGCCGACGTAACCCGAACCGTTGCGAGTCAGCTTGTCCTGATTAAGCCGCGCACCGTGGATGTTGTTCATGAAGAGCTGGTTGCGATAGCGCTCCGGCCACGCACCGCCGAGATAGATCATCGCGCCGGCGTGAGCGTGACCGCCGCCGAGGGCATCGGAACTATCGCGATCCGCCTGGTTCCACTGATTACCGGCCCAGTGGCGGTGCTTCGCGATGGTTTTGATGTCATCGAACGCAAACGGGTTGAAATGCTGGCCGGCCTGCCGCTGGTACTTCGCGCCTTGAATCACGTGATAGAGGTGCGGGATCACGCACGCCGTCGCGAAGGCGTGGCCGTAGTCGTTGAAGTCAACGCCCCACGGATTGCTCGTTCCTTCGGCAAAGACTTCGAACTCGTGCCGGGTGGGGTGATACCGCCAGATGCCCGCGTTGATTTTTTTGCGATCCGCATCGGAGGCACCCGGCTTGCCGACATTGGAGTGCGTGAACACGCCGTGGCAGCCATAGAGCCAGCCGTCCGGTCCCCAGATGAATGAGTTCAGCGTCTCGTGCGTATCCTGCATGCCCCAGCCGTCGAGCAGGACTTCCGACGGACCGTCGGGTTTGTCATCGCCGTTCTTATCCGGAATGAACAGCAGATACGGGGCCGCCCCGACGTACACGCCACCAAAGCCGACTTCGATCCCGCTGACGAGGTTCAGCTTCTCGGCGAAGACGGTGCGCTTGTCGAAGTACGCATCACCGTCGGTGTCTTCAAAAATGAGGATGCGATCCTTTGCCTTGTCGTCGGCGACGCGCTCCGGATACGAATACGCCTCGGCGACAAACAACCGACCGCGATCATCGAAGGCCATCGCGATCGGCTGGATGACATCCGGCTCCCCGGCGACGAGTAGCGCATGAAACCCCGGCGGCAACGTCATCGCCAAGGCGGCTTCGCGCGGGGACAGGCCCTGCGCCATCGGTTGCTTCTTCTTCGGTTGCTGCAGTTCCCATTCGTCCTTCGTGACTTTCTTCACGACCTGCGTGTGAACGAACAGGCCCTGTTTGTTACCGACGACGACATCAGGAATGCCATCTCCCGAAATATCCCCCGCGACGACCTGTGTGCCGACGCCGGAGTTGTCGTCGATGAGATACGGCACCCAATCCACGGCGCCATTTTCCCCACGGACGAGTTTGAACCAGTAGAGTACGGCCGGGGCGTCCGATTCCGCATCACCCTTGGGACCGTGCGCCCAGTAGCGCTTGCCGGTGACGATGTCCTTTAAGCCGTCGCCGTCCATGTCGACGAGATCAATCGCGTGGATCTGCGAGAACTTCACGCCATACGGATTCTCTTCCGGCTTGGTCCCTGTGATGGTCTGCACTTCGAACTTTGGTTCGCCATCGCCTTTGAGCTGCTTGTACCACACAAGTCCAAAGCCGTGGGCGGCGAGGCTGGTGATGACGTCGTTGAGACCATCGCCGTCGACGTCATAGGCATACATGTGCGCGCCGCCGGGACCCGCGAACGGAAACGCGTGCTTCTTCCAGACCGGGTCGCCTTCGAGTGACGCCGGTTGTTCCCACCAGCCGTTCTTTTCGAGGAAATCGAGCCGACCGTCACCGTTCACATCGCCGTAGCCGAGACCGTGCGTGAACTTGCCGCCGACGTTTGCCGACGAGATGCGGTGGAACGTCCAAGGCTTTTCGGGATGAGCCCAATCGGGCGACGCATACCCGAAGAACCCATCCGACTGGGCAATGATTTCCGGCTTGCCGTCGCCGGTGAGATCGCCCCAGGTTGGCGATTCATTGTCGACGACGTCCAGCACCTTGTGACGGACCCACATGCCCTCTTTGCCCTGCGGATTCTCGAACCACGACGCATCCTGCCCGGGAAACCCGTAGATCAGAATGTCGGTCCAGCCGTCGCCGTTGAAGTCGTGCGTGAACGCGAAGAAATTGTCCGAGTAACCCAGCGGATCGAACGGCTTCGGCGGGGAGTAGACGTGCTGCTTCTCGAAGGTCGGGCCTTCATACCAGAAGGGGCCGCCGACGATGTCCATCTTGCCGTCTTTGTTGAAGTCGCCGAAGCTGGCGCCTTCGCTGAAGAACTGCTTGTAGAGATGCTGCTTCTGGAACGACCGCAGTTCGTGCGTCTTTTCCTGGGCGGAGACGGACGCGGACAGAAGTCCCCAACCAACGATCCAAGCGATAGCATGCCGAATCACAGCGAGCACTCCTGATCAGGGCACGATGAACAAATCCGCCGCGGGAACCCGCGCACGGGGAGAGGGTGACGAATGCCGTACAGCGTACCGCAAGCGCGGGCGGCATCAAAGGGTGCTGATGGTTAAGCACCTTGATCGAGCAGAAAGCGTGGGTGGCCGGGGGTGGAGTGTACTCGCGAAGCCCCGGAAACAATCAGCGTCGCCCGTCCCGGGGCTTCCCTTCGGTCCAGCCCCGGCCACCCTGCTATTTCTTTAGCAGCACGGAATGATTTTGACTGCGAGCAGAATCAGGTATATCGCCCACCCTGTGAGAGCAATATCCATAAGGCCGTAGAACCACATGTATGTCCAAAAAATAGCCGGATCATCGGCGCGATAGACGTAACCGCCTCCTTTGGGCCGGGTGCATCGTCCGTTGCGGAGGCTCAGTACAAGCCATCCGGAAAGATAGACGGGTAGGAAAATCCACAAGAAGAGAATCAACCACATCATTGTCTCAGCACGCTACGCTACAGATGATGAGCGGTCAAGATGCTTTACGCCGCACGCCAATCCGCGCTATGCTGGTAATGCGCCATCACGATCACTCAGAGGAAAACGCGATGTCCGTGCGCGGATGGGGAAATGATCCCGCTTACGGTTGCAGCCGGCGGGCGATGCTGCAGCGGTCCGCGGTTGGGTTTGGATCGCTGGCGTTGTCATCGTTGCTGGCGGACACCGCTGCGGTTCAGGCAGCGACGGCGGATCCGCTTGCGGCGCGGCAGCCGCATTTTCCGGCGCGGGCGAAGCGGGTCATCTTTCTCTTCATGAAGGGGGGGCCGTCGCATCTCGACACATTTGATCCGAAGCCGCTGCTGGCACGCGACGATGGCAAGCCGCTGCCGTTCGCCAAGCCGCGGGTGCAGTTCGCGCCGACCGGTAACCTGCTCAAATCGCCGTGGGAGTTTTCGCAGCACGGCGAGAGCGGCACCTGGGTCAGCACGCTCTTTCCGCATGTCGCGAAGCACGTCGACGACCTGTGTTTCATCCACTCGGTCCACGGGACCAACCCGGCTCACGGCGGGGCGTTGCTGAAACTGCACACCGGCAGCGACAACTTCGTGCGGCCGAGCATGGGCTCGTGGGTGAGTTACGGCCTCGGCACCGACAACGCGAATCTCCCCGCGTTCATCACCATCTGCCCGACGCTCGCTCACGGCGGCATCAACAACTGGGGTTCGGCGTTTCTCCCCGCGACGTACGCCGGGACACCGATCGGTAACGCGAGCGTGCCGTCCGATCAGGCGAAAGTGAAATACATCGCCAATGAAAAGCTTCCGAGAGCCGTGCAGGAACGGCAACTGGCCGCGCTGACGGCGATGAACCGCGAGCATCTTTCGCGCAGTGGACCGGAATCGTCGCTCGAAGCGCGGATCAATTCGTTCGAGCTCGCGTTCCGCATGCAGAGTGAGCTGCCGCTTGTCGAAGACATCTCGAAGGAATCGGCGGCGACGCAGAGTCTGTACGGTCTTGATGATCCCGTCACGGCGAACTTCGGCCGGATGTGTCTGATGGCCCGTCGATTCGCCGAGAACGGCGTACGCTTCATTCAGGTCACCCACAGCGACAGCAAGGTGCAATGGGACCAGCACTCCGATCTGAAGAACGGCCACGAGAAGAACGCGCGAGAAGTGGATAAGCCGATCGCGGGGTTGCTGCAGGATCTGAAAGCCCGCGGGTTGCTGGAGGACACGCTCGTCTGGTGGGGTGGCGAATTCGGCCGCACGCCGACGGTCGAAGGGAGCAACGGCCGCGACCACAACCCCGAAGGCTTCACGATGTGGTTCGCCGGTGGTGGGACAAAGGCGGGCTATCACCACGGCGCGACCGATGATTACGGCTTCTACGCGACCGTCGATAAAGTGCATATGCACGACATGCACGCGACGATGCTGCACCTGCTCGGCCTCGACCACGAACGCCTCACCTACCGCTACGCCGGCCGCGATTTCCGCCTGACCGACGTCGAAGGCCACGTCGTGCGCGAAATCCTCGCGTAAATTGTAGGATCCGCTGTGCGAACCATCCTGATAAAGGGAAGATTGGTCCGCACAGCGGACCCTACACTGGCAAACGCAATCGCATCACGGCACACTGCACATCTCCATTTTCGTTGATGCATATGCGGCCGGAAAAGCGAGGGCGTTGTGACGATTACGGGCGTCGATGTTTATCCGCTCACCGGGGCGACGGTGGACGGCGGTTGGCCGCAGGGACACGAGCCGCAGGAAAATCTGCACACGCTGATCGCCATTCGCACGGAAGACGGCCTCACCGGTTTCGGCAGTTGTTTCACGTCCGGCACGCTGGTTACCGGGGCCGTGCAACTCTTGTGGCCGTTGCTCAAGGGTGAATCGTCGGTCGAGCCTGAGCGCGTGTCCGAAAAGCTGCGGCAGTCGTCGTTCTGGCAAGGTCGCGGTGGAGCTGTAGAACACGCCATCAGCGGCCTCGACATCGCGCTGTGGGATGTGATGGGGCAAGCGTGCGGACAACCCGTCTCGCGATTGCTCGGCGGTAACTATCGCAAAACGATTAAGCCGTATGGTTCGATTCTCTTCGATGAACCCGCGGCGTTGAAAGCGACGCTGGAAAGTGTGGTCGCGCGCGGGTTCAAAGCGATCAAGATGGGCTGGCGTCCCTTCGGCAGGCGCAGTCGCCAGTTTGATGAACTGCTCGTGAAAACCGCTCGGCAGACCGTTGGCGATGACGTCGAACTGATGGTCGACGCCGGCGGCAGCGAACAGTTCTGGCCGCACGGCACGAACTGGGCCCGCAACACCGCAGAAATGCTCGCCGATTACAACATCGTCTGGTTCGAGGAACCGCTGCCTCCGGATGACATCGACGGTTATGCGGAACTCACGCGCGTGTCGCCGGTGCCCATCGCCGGGGGGGAAGTCCTGACCCGGCGGCAGGCGTTTCAACCCTGGATTGAACGCCGGGCGGTCGATATTCTGCAGCCCGATTGCACCAAGAACGGCGGCCTCACTGAATCTCGCCGCATCGCCTGGCTGGCGTACGATCACAACGTGCAGGTCGTCCCGCACGGTTGGAACACCGCGCTGGGTCTCGCCGCCGATCTGCAGTTCAGCGCAGCCATTCCCGTCGCGCGGTATGTCGAATACCTCACACCGTGCGCGTACGTTGATGGATTGCTGACGGAACCGTTCGTGCTGGATGGCGCTGGGCATCTGACCATTCCGACGGGACCCGGTCTCGGCGTGACGGTCGATCCCGATAAGTTGAAGAAGTTCTGTAGGGAACCTATTCAGTTTCGCGCATGACCTTGACCAGCCCGCAGCGCAAGCAAGGGATTCCGCCGGTGGCTCACAACTACCTCGAACAGTTAGTAGCGGAATGGTACGAGTTTCAAGGTTATTTTGTTCGCAGGAATGTCCTCGTGGATCCCCGGCCAAACGGTGGCTATGAATGCGAACTGGATGTCGTCGCCTTTCATCCAGAAACGAAGCATGTCGTGCACGTTGAGGCTTCTCATGACGCTGATAGTTGGGAGCGTCGCCAAGTTCGATTCGCTCGAAAATTTACTGCGGGAAGAAAGCACATTCCGAAGATTTTTGGAGGGCTGGATGTCAACGTTTCCGTAGAACAGATTGCTCTCTTGGCATTCGCGAGCACGCAAAACTATTCTCATTTAGAGCAGGGGCGAATTGTTTTGATCCCCGAGTTTCTCAGCAAGATTTTTGCGAAGCTCAAGGGACGTCGATTGAACTCCAGCGCTGTTCCTGAACAATTCCCGTTAATACGAACGTTGCAGTTGGTTGCAGAGAATTTTAATTTGCCTGAAGCACTTCCAGCGGAAGTGTTGGAATAGGTGGAGTGTTTATGCCGCGTCTTGTCGTGCAACCGCACAATCTGGACTTCGAATCCCCCGGGCGGCGCGATTACTGGGTCGCGCTCGAGCACGACACGATGTGGGGAACGCAACTCATCCCTGTAACCGTGATCGTCGGGCCGCAGGCGCAACCGGGGAAAGGGTTGGTCGCGATTGGTTCCACGCACGGCAATGAATACGAAGGCCCGGCGGCCATTAAGCAGATCCTGCACGAAGTCAAAACCGAAGACGTGCTGGGTCGATTGATCTTCATTCCGGTGTTGAATCCACAGGCGTTTCGGACCGGCACGCGCGACAGTGTCGGTGCGGATGACGTGAATCTCAACCGCGCGTTCGTCGACGGTGCGGGATCGCGCCCCGGATTGACCGGCATCACACACCGGTTGGCGGCCTTCATCCGCACGTCGATCTGGCCGCACGTGCATGTCGTGCTGGATCTCCACTCCGGCGGCAATCAGATCCGGTTTGACATCTGTTCAAGCTTCCATCCGATCGATGATCCGCAGCAGGCCGCGGACATCGCGGAAACGGCGCGGTGGTTCGGCTGTCCACTCATCATGATTTACCAGAATCGCACGCCGGGCTTGCTCACCAGCGAAGCGGAACGTCTGGGCAAGATCACCGTCGGCACGGAACTCGGTTGGGGCGAAGCCGTGCTTGAAGCCGGTGTCCGCTACGGTAAGCAGGGCGTTCTCGCGGCGGCGATTCGACATCAGCAACTCCGCGGCGAGATTCAACCGATCGGTCACCACGCCGACGGCACCCAGAAATGTGCGGCGATTGTCGACTTCGAGTGCTACGTGCCCGCGCCGTTCGATGGTCACTACGAAGAAGTCGTCCGCTGCGGCACCCGCGTGAAGAAAGGAGTCGTCGTCGGTCGTCTGCACGATTTTCAGCGCATCGATGAACCCGCCTGGCCAGTGCTCGCACCACGTGATGGCATCCTTGTCGGATCAGCGTGGGGTGCCCGCGTGCGGCAGGGACAATTCATCGCGTGCATCGGAGACGAACAACCGTGGCCGCGGAAAGGTTGAGAGTTGAGAGTTAGAAAAGCCGTTCTGCATTTACCCCCCGAACTCTCGTATCCCCGGACTCCCGCACCATCTTGCCATCTGCGTTGACCACTGACGCCGCACCACCGACGCAAGTCCGGTGGATGATCTTCGCTCTGGCGTGTGCGACTTCTTGGCTACTGTATGTCCACCGGTACGTGTGGAACATCATCAATCCAATTCTGGTGAAGACGTTCGAGATTGATCAGACGACCGCCGGGTGGGTCTTCGCGGTGTTTTATGTGACGTACGCCGCGGGGCAGATCCCCAGCGGTGTGTTCATCGACCGCTTCGGCCCACACCGCTTTCTGTCGTGGAGCATCGGCGCGTGGTCGCTGGCGCTCGCCGGGTTCGGTTTCACCGGCAACTTGTGGGTGCTCGGTGGATTACGGGCCCTGTTTGGGGCGGCTCAGGCCGGCTGTTATCCCGCGTTGACGAAGACCACGCGGCTGTGGTTTCCGCTGCGCAGCCGGACGATGATTCAGGGGTTGATCGCAACGACCAGCGGCCGCATGGGCGGGGCGATGTCACCCATTCTGATGGGAACGTTGCTCATGGGCTATGGCGGGTTGAGCTGGCAAACCACGTTGCTCGTTCTCAGCGGCGCGGGGCTGATCTTCGCGGTGATTTTTGCCCTCGTGTTCCGCAACAGTCCGGAGGTGCATCGCGGTGTGAATGCCGCCGAACTGTCGATCATCCGCGATGGCGCATTGACCGCGGCTCCGCAGGGGGGCGTCCTGCCGTGGGGTGATGCCTTCCGCAATCGCAGCTTGCGAGTCTTCGTCGTGCAGCAATACCTCGACGCCGGGTCCGATGTCGTGTTCGTCTCGCTGATCGGTGCTTTTTTCCTTCAATCGTACGGCGTTGACATCAAGCAAGCCGGGTGGTTGACGAGCCTGCCGCTTTGGGGCGGAGCATTCGGCGGCATCATGGGCGGCTGGCTGAATGAGTTCTGCATCGCGCGGTGGGGGAATCGCCGCTGGGCCCGCAGCCTCATCGGTGCCACCGGAAAGATGATCGGCGCGGCGGCGATCATTGTTCTGACGTTGCAGGGCACGCCCGTCGCCGCGGGTGTAATGCTCTGCATCGCGAAATTCTTCAGCGACTGGAGCCAGCCCACGGTGTGGGGGGCGTGCACCGATCTCGGCGGCCGCTTCTCCGCGACGGTCTTCAGCATCATCAACACGTCGGGCACGCTCGGCGGAGTGATCATGCCGCCGTTATTCGGGATGCTGC
>Ga0247823_10005033_pt1 | contig 10532 bp, 7 predicted proteins | sample 13C_PalmiticAcid_2_FD_192426 | JGI IMG/M metagenome (GOLD analysis project Ga0247823, IMG submission 192426) | Soil microbial communities from agricultural site in Penn Yan, New York, United States - 13C_PalmiticAcid_Day30 | ecosystem: Environmental > Terrestrial > Soil > Agricultural land...
TGATATCGATGGAAAGATCATGGCCCAGATCGAAACTGCCATGAAGTCTGAGAAACCTCCGTACTTCAATGCCGCCATGTATTATATGGAAGCTGGCAAAGATCTGAAACAAGCCCAGGAGTGGCTGACAAAAGCTGCTGAATCCAGCCCCAAAGCATTCTGGGTATGGCATCAGAAAGCCAATGCTGAAGCCAAACTGGGAATGAAACAGGAAGCTATCGCTTCTGCCACCAAATCAATGGAACTGGCTACAGAAGCAAAGAATCCTGATTATGTTGCTTTGAACGAGAAACTCCTGAAGACTTTGAAATAAGTCTGAACTGATGCAAAAATGATAGTACGAAGGGTCTTACTGTAAAAGGTAAGGCCCTTCTAATTTTGTGCCTTCTTCGCAAACAAAGGCAGCATCGCCTGGATCAGCAGGCTCAGCACTACTACGGACACCGCCCCTACCACGTTCAGCCAGAGCCAGGAGAACATATCCATTTTGTAAATACTGATCACGATCACTTCTGTAAGCAGGGCTGCATAGAACACGGCATGCCCCTTCACATGTTTGAGGTAAAAGGCCACGAGGAAAATACCGAGGATCGCTCCATAGAACCAGGAGCCGAGGATATTCACCGCTTCTATCAGGCTGTTGCCAAGGCTATAGGCAAACTGCGCCACGATGATGCAGAAAACGCCCCATAATAAAGTATAGTAACGGCTCCACCTGAATTCCTTTTCAGGGGTGAGCTCTTTCTTCGACAAACGTTTATGAAAATCCACCATGGTACAGGAAGCCAGCGAGTTCAGTGCCGCAGCCACACTGCCCCAGGCCGCCAGGAAGATGATAGCGATGATCAACCCCACCAGTCCATCCGGAAAGAAATCCCCCACAAACCTCACGAACACATAATTGGTATCATTGCTGTCTGCACCCGGCACCGCCTTCTCTACGATCTTCTGGATCTGTCCCCTGGAGTCATGCGCTGTTTTCTCCTGTAACTGTATCTTATCGCGCAGCGCATCGATCGCCTGTTCATCATCGTTATGCAGCGCCTTGGTCAGTGCGATGGTGCTCTGTTTCTTTTCTTCCTGCAGCACTTCATATTTCGCAACGGCATTATTGTATTCCGGTGCATATTCGGTTTGCTGTACCCTCTTCTCCAGCGCCAGGTTGAAGAAGGCTGGCGCCTTGTAGAACTGGTAGAAAGAAAACACAAGTACACCGATCAGTAAGATGAAGAACTGTAAGGGCACTTTCACCAGGCCGTTCATCAGCAGGCCCAGTTTGCTCTCGCCTTCCGTACGGGCCGTAAGATAGCGCCCCACCTGGCTTTGATCCGTTCCAAAATAACTGAGCGCCAGAAAAAGGCCGCCGATGATACCACTCCAGATATTGAAACGGTCCTTCCAGTCGAACCCATTTTCCGTCATACCCGTGGTGATCACATTCAGTTTACCCGATTTGCCGCCGATATGCAGGGCGTCCGTAAAGCTTACGCCTTCCGGCAGCATCTTCACTGCCCACCAGGCTGCCACAAACATGGCAACATATATGATGATGAATTGCAATTGCTGGGTATATCCTACGGCTTTGGCGCCGCCGCTGGCTGTGTAGATCATCAGCACGCCTCCCATTACCAGGTTGGTGATGGTGATATCCCATCCCATCATACTGTGCAGCACCAGCGAGGGCGCCAGAATGCTGATACCTGTGCTCAGGCCGCGGGAAAGCATGAATAAAAAAGAAGTGAGAAGTCTTGTCTTGATATCGAAGCGTTGCTCCAGGTATTCGTAGGCCGTGAAGATCTTCAGCCTTCTGAATACAGGCACGAAGGCGATGGCCACGATCACCATGGCCATGGGCAATCCGAAATAATACTGTACAAACCGCATCCCATCGGTGTACGCCTGACCGGGCGCCGTGAGGAAGGTTACGGCACTTGCCTGCGTGCCCATGATACTGAGCAGCACCACCCACCATGGCATCTGACGGTTGCCCAGGAAATACCCTTCCAGGTTCCTTGAGCTGCGCCCCTTGTAGATCCCATAAAGAATGATGCACACCAGTGTTGTTACCAACACCATCCAGTCGAGCCCCGAAAAATTCATGAGAAACGTTTGGTAAAGAAATAGAACAACAGGATCAGCAGGCCTAAAAACCCGATCACCAGCCAGTACCAGTATTTCCATTTGGAAAATACAGGCACTTTCTCATCCGCCTGATTATCTTGTTGTATTTGCATCTTGTTCAAGTATCTTATCTGCTGACTAATCTATCTTTTTCTCGAAAAGGCCATCATCAGGATGAGGCCGAGTACCAGTCCGATCATCAATCCCACTCCCATCTTCTTGATCAGCTTTCCGATGATGAAGCCGATGATCATGGCAATGATGAAGTATATTCTCGTTTTATCTGTTCCTGTAGCGGAAGTACTCATTTCCTGGAATTGGTTTTATTGAGTGCGATGATATTGGCCATCAGACGGTATGCGCCTGGTACGCCCGCCGGCAATTCCCGGAAGAATACCAGTCCCGTATACACGAACTTTCCTTTACCGTAATCTGCAATGATCAGGCTGCCTTTCTGGTCCTGCTCATTGGGGTCTGCCATGGAGATAGGGCTCTGGAATGCAGCATCAGGCTGCTCCGCAAAATAGATCCCACGCTCCTGGATCCAGCCATCGAAATCCTTTTCGGTGATCCTGTTCGGAAAATTCAGAACAGGATGCGAGGGCAGGAGAAAATTCACCTTCGCGGTCTCATCCGTTACCCGGTTGCGCGAAATAGTGAATGGATAAGGACTGATGCCACCGCCTTTCAGGGTGCTCAGGTTATTGTTTGTATTGTACTGAACGATGAGGTTGCCACCATTCTTCACATAGTCCATCAGCACATCATATTTTGTTTTCAGGTAGTCATGAACGTTATAAGCGCGGATACCGGTGATGATGGCATCGAACTGGGTGAGATTGGCTGTATAGAGATCTTTCTCTTTTAGGATCGTTACTTCATATCCCATCTGCTCCAGGGCGAATGCCACTTTATCCCCTGCCCCTTCGATATAACCGATCTTTTTGCCGGCTGTTTTCAGGTCGAGGTTGAGGAGCTTGGTATTGTCCTGGTAGAAATAATGTATCGGCGGAATATGATCGTAATTGATGCTCACGAGGTGCAGCCAGGCTGGTTGTTCCGCCTTGCCGTTCTTTAGATCTACGAATACCTGTGCATTGTCCTGCACTATATCTTTCATACCTGCGTTGGAGACTGTGAATCCGTATTGCTTGCTGAGGCCTTTCAGTACGCTGAAGGCCGAGTCGCTCTTTGATTCGGAATTATTCTTTACGCGGTTGGTAATGCCTGCCTTGTATCCATTGAAATCCTTGTTGGCCGTAACACGCACAGAGAGTTCAGCATTCTGTTTCTGTTGCTGGCGGAATACAATGATATCCGGACCGGTGGTAACTGTAGCAGGAGGCACAATGGTGAGCGGACGGTAGAGTTCTCCCTTCACAGGGTCTGTGAATTTGTATTGCACCGGGCGTGTGTACACGAAGTCTGTACCATCGATAGTTACCGTGAACGTAACAGTATAAGCAGGTAGGCTCTCGGGTCTGCCGATCAGGTTCTGATCGGATACCACGAAGCTGCCGGTGGTCATTTTCTTTTCAAGCCAGTAAGGTTGTGATACAGGCTTGTTGGCAAAAACGTAGAGCGGCCTGTTGATGATGAGATTCTTATTGCGCTCGAGTTTCTGGTTCACTGTGGAATCCAGCACATCCACTTTGATGCTCTTTAAAGTGATATCGGCTCCCTGCCTGTTATTGGCCACGATGCTGAGGCGGATGGAATCGCCCTGTACTGCAAATTCCGTATTGGCAGTGGCTTCCAGCCAGAGACCGGCACAGCGGGCGATCAGGTCCTGCACCTCCTGCAGCTTGCGGTTCTTCCAGTAGCTATCGGAAAGTCCTGATAAACTCTTATGCAGTGCAGTCAGGGATCTGATAATGCTTTCCGGTTTTTCAACAGGCCAGCCGCCGTCAGATATCTGGGTCATTGCGGCTTTGATATTACCAACAATGGACCTGTCCTGTTCTGTAGCATTTGTAAGCAGCCTGTCCCAACCTGTATTCACACCATCCATAATATCATCCTTAGCGGGATCGCCTGCTGTAAATGAAAAGAATTCCGTGCTCGCGCCTCTTGCAGCGGGAACACCGAAGCCCTGGCTCTTATGCTGGCTGCGGCTTTCAGCGGAGATCTCTCCGTAACTTTTTCCGAGGGCAGGATTGTAACCACCCACATCCACTTTCAACTGTTCATTACTGGTGGTGTTGTTGCCTCCGAAATTGAATGTGTTCCAGAGTATGCGTTTAGCCTTCCAGGGTTTTACGCCGAAGGCAAATTGTTCGGGGAATCTTTTGGGATCGGCAGCAGCAACAAAGGCTTCGGCTGCTATCACAGCGGATGCGGAGTGGTGGCCATGCCCTGCGCGGCTGTCCGGTGGAAAGCGCGTGATGATCACATCTGGCTGGAACTGGCGGATCACCCAAACGGCATCGGCCAGTACTTTCTCACGGTCCCACATGCTGAGGGCTTCTTCCGTGCTCTTGCTGAATCCGAAATCATAGGCGCGGCTGAAGAACTGTTCGGCGCCATCTACCCTTCTTGCGGCCAGCAGTTCCTGCGTGCGGATCAGGCCGAGCTCGATGCCCTGCTCATCACCAATGAGGTTCTGCCCGCCATCTCCGCGGGTAAGCGAGAGATAACCGGTACGGTACTGTCTTTCTTTAGCGAGATAGGCCAGCAGCCTGGTATTCTCATCATCGGGGTGTGCGGCCACATATAATACGGAGCCAAGCACATTCAGTTTCTTGAATTGCTGTTGAAGATCTGCACTGGTATAGGAAGCGGGCGTCTGCGCCAAAGCAGTGGTCGCCTGCGTACATACAACGAAACAGAGGATCAGCTGAAGGGGTCTAAATGATCTCATTCAGTTTATGATTTTTTAGGAGAGCTTAATCAGGGGCCAAAGATAATGGGGTCCGGCCTATTGTGCCACCATAAATACAGCATTGGCAAGTAACAGCTTACCATTTTCCCAGAAACTGCGGAAAATGGGGTTGTCTGCAAAATAGATCACAGCGCCGCGGCCATTGTCCTGCACACCAAAGAGCAGCCCGTCTTTCAGTCTGTCCCTGAGTTTGGAGCCAACGAACCCTGATACCTGTGCGCTCTTTTTGATCACGCCCACATTCCAGCCCAGGCCTTCCTTAAAGAAATCATAAATATTATCATCCTGCTTGAGGGTGTAATAAACGGAGTCATATCCAAAGGCAAGTGGATGGCTGTTGTCCATCTCCACCTTGAAGATGGCGCCGGGGTTGAAGTTCGGAAGATAATCGCGCTCACGGTTCTCATACTTGCGGAGTGAGGCATACTCATCTTTCTTGTCATCCTTCTTATCGTCATCCTTCTTATCTCCATCCTTTTGTTTGATGCCCCATTCATTCTTTGCGAGGGTTGCCACAGCACCTTCGATGGCCAGCAATTTACCGCCAGCTCCCACCCAGTCTTTCAGCATTTCATGCGCCGCCTTGTCCCAGGTCCGGTATCCGCCATCAGGCATGATCAGCACATCGGTCTCTTTCAGCACTTGTTTATCGAGGTCTTTGAGCCAGACGATATTCACGGGATAATCGATCACCTGGTCAAAGAAATGATAGATCTCTCCAAAGCCGAGTGAAGAAATGCCATCACCTGCCAGCAGGGTCACTTTGGGTGCTTTGAGAATGCGAACACGGTCTGAGCCCAGGTCAAATCCTTTGTCAACATACCCTGAACCTACCGGATAGTAAGTTTGTCCGGCAGCAGTGGCTGCTTCCTTAATGATTGACTCCAGGTTATTGCCGGCAGTAGCATTACTGGTTCTGGTCACCAGCAGTGTTCCCTTTTCAAACGCTTCACCATTTGACACGAAGGGCTGCTCCGCGTAACGCACTTTTATCTTCTGCTTCATGAGAGAGGTGAGCACTTTCACGCTGCTGATCCCATTCCATTTAATGGCATAGGCAACGGGATTGGTATTGAGATTGGCGGCAACAGGAGTAACTACAGGTTTGCTGCTGTTTCCTTTAACATAAAAGTTTAGGCCGTAAGTGTTCACGCCATATACGAAAGGCAGGCTCCAGGCCGTGATATCGTAAGTAGCGGAATCGGACAATTTCGAGGTCCTTTCAAACAATACCTTGATCAGGTTGGCATTGCTCTGGTTGGCGTTGATCACAATATCGCCGGGCTCACCTTTGGCGATATCATTCTTATTGGTGTAATAGTTCAGGCCTGAATAAGAGCCGCTGCTCACATAGCTGTACTCGATCTGGTTCTTTTCAAGCAGTTCTTTCAGCCTGGTGAGGCGGTCGCCTTCATCTGCTTTCAGCAGCCAGGCTTTGAATTCGCCCGGAGGGTTGCTGCGTGCCTTATCGTAATATTTTTTGAACTCCTGTACCAGCCTTGTGCTGTTCTCTGCGCTGGTCTCGATAGTGGCCATACCGGTAGTATAATGGTGGGTGAGCCTGTCAAGCAGGGTCAGTGTATCATCATCTTCATTGATCACGGCTGCACCGGCGCGGCCAAGACCGCCCTGTTCGTAGGTCATACCGATAGCTCCTTTATAAATGGGATAGGTATCGCCATAGCTGGGATAGAAAAGATCGAAGCGTTCTTTGGTGAAGAAGAGCCAGCCGTTCTGATCGAAGTAGCGCGCATTGTTGCGGCCGATCATCACCTGGAAATCACGCTGCCAGGGAGTGATCACTTCATGGAAGGGCTCAGCAGCCGGCGCAAAATAATAGGGCTCATTATAACCCTGCTCATGATAATCCACATGAACCTGTGGCAGCCACTTGTTGTAAGCGGCCATGCGCTGTTGTGATTCCACCTGTGTTTGCCAGGCCCAGTCGCGGTTCAGATCAAAATAATAATGGTTGGGTCTTCCACCGGGCCAGGGCTCTATATGCTCCCTGGTGAAAGCAAGCGGGTTGGCGTTCCTGCCCACCACACTGTTGTACCAGTTCACATAACGGTCGCGGCCATCCGGGTTGATACATGGATCGATCACCACCACGGTATTCTTCAGGTATTCTTTTGTTTTCTTATTGGCAGGGTTCACCAGTTCATAGAGGGTGAGCATCGCTGCTTCGGAAGAAGAGGTTTCATTGCCATGCACATTATAGCTGAGCCAAACGATCACGGGCGCTTTTTCATCCGGTGCGGCTTTATCGGCAGTGGCGCCTGCCAGGCGCAGGTTGTTCAGGCGGATCTCCTCCAGCCTGCCTCCGTTCTCTGGGGAGGTCACATAGGCCAGGAGCAGGGGCCTGCCCTCATTGGTTTTACCGTACTGTTCCACCTTCACCATCTGTGGTGCCGCAGTAGACAGGTACTTTACATAATTTACAACGTTGAAATGAGGCGTGTAGCGGCTTCCGATCTTGTAACCCAGGAATTGTTCAGGGGATTGAACCTGTGCAAAGAGCATGGATGTTACCAACAAAAGCAGCCAGGTGGCGTAGATCTTCTTCATATTGAAATCGGTATGATCCCGTGAAAATAAAAAGAACTTCCTGAAAAAGAACATCCCCGCTCATGGCGGGGATATTCTTTTTCTCATGTGTTCGTAGTTCATGGATGTCTAACCAGGAATTACTTGTGTGTACTGAAAGTAAGAAAAGAATATCAAATTACCATGTACCCCTATTCCATTTGAACGTTTTCTTTGATAATTTTAGGTAGGCAACTACATATGTATAAGTGTTTACATATACCAAAATCATTGAACTATATGACACGTTACTTCAGTGCTGTGATCGCGCTCTCCATCTGGCTTTGCGGCTGTGCGGGTAACCGCAGAAATACAGCTGCAGACTTCGGTCCGTATCATTATTCCATTCAGAAAAAGGTGGTTTGCAGCAATGGTGCAGTAGTAAGTGCGCATCCGCTGGCTAGTGAAGCAGGGCTGCAGATCCTCCGCAAGGGAGGCAATGCGTTTGATGCCGCCATTGCCACTCAACTGGCACTGGCCGTGGTATTTCCGGAGGCAGGTAATCTCGGCGGGGGCGGCTTTTTGGTAGCATCCATGAACGGAGGCAAAACCCTGGCGATCGATTACAGGGAACGCGCCCCGGCCGATGCACACAAGGACCTCTACCTGGATGCAAACGGCAATGCCATCACAGCATTGAGTTTGAACGGACCGCTGGCAGCCGGCGTACCGGGTACTGTAGCCGGACTTTTCCAGACCGCTAAATACGGCAAGCTGCCATTCAAAGAATTGATCCAGCCCGCCATCGAGCTGGCAGAGAAAGGATTTACCATCACAGGGTCCGAAGCCCGTGGCCTCAACCGCACCCGGGAAGAATTTATTCAGAACAATACCAGCAGACCTGTATTTGTGAGAGCGCAGGACTGGAGAGCGGGCGACACCCTCATTCAGACCGATCTCGCCAATACCCTCAAACGCATACGGGACGAAGGACAGAAAGGATTCTACGAGGGAGAGACGGCCAGGCTCATCGTGGAAGAAATGAAAAAAGGAAAGGGCATCATGAGCTACGATGATCTCCGCAACTACCAGGCAAAGGAAAGAGAGATCGTGAGCTTCCCGTATAAAGGATACACCATCCTCACCATGCCCCTGCCCGCCAGCGGCGGTGTGCTGCTGCCGCAAATGATGAAGATGATCGAAGACAGGAATGTGAAGGCAATGGGCTTTCAGACGGCCGCTTCCGTACAACTGATGACGGAGATCGAAAGACGCGCTTATGCCGACCGGGCTAAATTCCTGGGCGATCCGGACTTCTACCAGGTGCCGGTTAAAATACTCACCAGCGATGCATATGTAAAGGAAAGGATGAAAGATTACGATCCTTCCAAAGCCGGCGTCAGCACTGCAACACAGGCCGGAAATGTTCCGGAGAGTGAGCAGACCACCCACCTCAGCATTTATGATAAAGAAGGGAATGCAGTGGCCGTGACCACTACCCTCAATGATAGTTACGGCAGCAAGACCGTAGTTAGCGGCGCCGGTTTCATTCTGAACAACGAGATGGACGATTTCAGTGTAAAACCCGGAGTGCCCAATATGTATGGCGCCATCGGCGCGGCCGCCAATGCCATCGCCCCAGGCAAGCGCATGCTCAGCAGCATGACGCCTACCATTGTACTGAAGGACCAGCGGCCATACATCATTGCAGGAACACCGGGTGGCACCACCATCACCACTTCAGTTTTTCAGACACTGATCAACCTGCTTGAATTTGATATGAGCGTGGAAGATGCCGTGAACAAACCCAAGTTCCATCACCAGTGGCTGCCGGACCAGATAGATGTGGAAGCGGCATTCCCGCAAAGTGTACGTGACGAACTGATAAAAATGGGATATAAAATCCGGCAACGGGGCAATATCGGCAGAACAGAAGTGATCCGCATCAATGCAGACGGGAAGATAGAAGCAGTGGGTGATTCACGCGGAGATGATCACGCAGCCGGTTTCTAAGGAGCTTTTAACACAGCTCCACTTCCGCATTCAGTACCTTTAATGCAAATTGTTTTTCTATGAGCAATACACTGGCCAACGAATTTATCCAGAGCAGCATCAAGCGTTTCAAAGCGTACAAACAGCTGGCGGATAAAACATTTGAACAGCTGACAGATGCTGATTTTCATTTTCAGCCCAATGGTTCCTGTAACAATATCGCCATCATTGTGCAGCATATGGCGGGCAATATGAAGAGCCGCTGGACGAATATCCTCACAGAAGACGGCGAGAAGCCCTGGCGTAACCGTGATGAAGAATTTGAAGACCAGGGATACAGTAAGGAAAAGCTGCTGCAGTTATGGGAAGAAGGATGGAGTGTGCTGATCGCCACCCTGCAGGGTTTGCAGGATGAAGACTTACTCAAACATACTTATATCCGCAAGGAACCGCTGACCGTTACGGATGCCATCATCCGCCAGATGGCGCATTATCCCAGCCATGTGGGACAGATCGTGTATCTCGGCAAACTGATCAAACAGGACGAATGGACTAGTTTGTCCATCGAAAAAGGAAAGTCCGAAGCGTATAACAATGCGCCGGGGATCAAGGATCCGGCGAAGCAGTTTTAATCTTTATAGATCTTAATGGTGACCTTACCCTCACGGTCAACCGAACCGCGGTACATTCCTTCCGTATTGAAAGGCATTGTGAAATTGCCTGCTTTGTCAACGGCTATGAGACCACCATCGCCGCCCAGGGCAGGCAATCTCTTTTGGATCATTTCAGTACTGGCCTTTTCCAGGCTCCAGTTGCCGAACTCCATCATATCGCTCACAGTTTTAGCCATTACCAGCCTGATGAAGAATTCACCCCAGCCGGTGCAACTGATGGCGCAGGTAGCATTACTGGCATAAGTGCCGGCCCCGATGATGGGTGCGTCCCCTACCCTGTTATACCGTTTGTTGGTCATACCACCGGTACTGGTAGCTGCCGCCAGGTTGCCCTGCAT
>Ga0247823_10005034_pt1 | contig 10531 bp, 9 predicted proteins | sample 13C_PalmiticAcid_2_FD_192426 | JGI IMG/M metagenome (GOLD analysis project Ga0247823, IMG submission 192426) | Soil microbial communities from agricultural site in Penn Yan, New York, United States - 13C_PalmiticAcid_Day30 | ecosystem: Environmental > Terrestrial > Soil > Agricultural land...
CGTAGATGCAGGCCTCGGCGTGGCGCCCGAGGCCTGCATCTACGTGGGGGACGACGAGCGCGACATCATCGCGGGCCGCGCCGCGGGCATGGGAACCGTGGCGGCCACCTACGGTTACATGGGTTCGCAGGCCGATGCGGCGCAGTGGAAAGCCGATGCCTCAATCTCTTCGCCCCTGGAGCTCTTGAAGTTGCTCAATAGCGCCTAAAATGAGTCGCTTGGGGCTGCACTGGTTTCGACGTGGGTTCGGAGTCGCAGCGGGGCATGTCGAGCTGAATGCGCTCGTAAAACAGATTCAAACAAACTAACTGCAAACGACGAACGTTTCGCACTCGCTGCTTAATTGCCAGTGAGCCTTGCAACAGTTGGCCGATGGGCTGGGCAAGGGGGTCTGGAGCAATCCTGACCTCCCGGCTGCAAGGATAATTACATGGGCTGGCTCCGATCCGGGTACCTTGGGTCGGGGCGAGAAAATAGGGTGCTGGCGTCCGGTTTAGCGTGTGACTGCGCGACTCCGGAAGCGAGACTTAAATCAGATCACTACACATGTAGAACTGCGCGATGAAGGCTTGCGGACGGGGGTTCAAATCCCCCCAGCTCCACCAATACAACGTCCAAGGGCGTTCACTGAAGTCCAGTGAACGCCCTTTTTCATTGGGGAATCGGTTGTCTATTGTGCGAGTACGTCCGATGGGATTTGCTGGCAGCCAAAGCTGAACCGGGGAACAAGCCGGGGAACAATCGGGGGGGAGTCGCTGCGATGGGGTATCGTTCCCCGGTTGTCACTTAATCCTCGTCCCGGAGTCCTGTCCATGCTGACCGACAAGCACTGTAAAAACGCTATCTGCCCGCCGGACAAGAAGCGAGCTCGCTTCACCGACGCGCTGGGCTTATATCTGGAGGTGAGCCCGACTGGCTCTAAGCGATGGTTCTGGAAGACCTATTCGGGCGGTAAAGAGGGGCGTATGGCCCTGGGTAGCTATCCAGCCACGAGTCTGGCCGACGCACGCAAGGCTCGAGACGCGGCCAAGATGCAGAAGGCTGACGGCATTGACCCGGTGCTGGCGCGCAAGGTGCAGAAGCTCAAATCTAGCAATCCGACTGGCGACACGTTCAAGGTAGTTGCCTTGGAGTGGTATGCGAAGCAAAAAGACCGATGGAGCCCCGGTCACGCTGAGCGTCTGCAGCGTCAGCTTGAGCGGGATTTGTTTCCTTGGCTGGGTGAGCGGCGGCTGCGCGAGATCGAGGCAGTGGAACTGTTGGCTACTCTGCGGAAGGTGGAGGAGCGCGGCGCTATCGAGACAGCCGACCGGGGCCTGATGCTGGCCCGCCAAGTCTGGTGCTACGGCGTGGCGACCGGTAGGGTGGAGCGCGACATCACTGCGGACCTGAAAGGCGCTCTGCAGCCATACCGAGGTCGCCACTTTGCAGCCATCACCGAACCTGCCCAGTTCGGGGAGTTGCTACGAGCGATTCGGGCCTACAAGGGAGGTCCCATAGTGCGTGCGGCGCTCCAACTCGCGCCCATGCTTTTTCAACGACCGGGGGAACTGCGCGCTGCCGCTTGGACGGAAATGGATCTAGACGCAGCCCTTTGGACGATCCCTGCCGCGAGAATGAAGCGCGAGAAAGAGGGTAAGGAGTACGGTAGTCCGCACCTCGTGCCGCTGCCGACACAGGCCGTGGCCGCGCTACGTGATTTGTACCGATTGACTGGTCACGGCACCCTTGTGTTCCCCGGTGAGCGCAGTCATGATCGTCCTATCTCTGAAAACTCCGTTCGTACCGCGCTCATCACCATGGGTTACACGCCGGAAGTTCAGACTTGGCATGGCTTTCGAGCTACGGCGCGCACCATGCTCGCTGAGGTGTTGGAGGTTGATCCATTGGTGATCGAGGCCCAATTGGCGCATGCCGTAAAGGATGCCAACGGACGTGCGTACAACCGCACGCAGTACGTCAACCAGCGCAAGCAGATGATGCAGCGATGGGCCGACTACCTTGATGCGTTGCGCGAACAGAATCGCGCGATCGTCGAACCGTCCGTACAGCAGGTCAGAGGGGCGAAAAAGGGCGAGAGCATGGCTAGTCTGGTGCGCAACTTTCTCCATGCGGCAGATCCATTCGACACGCCAAACGTTTTGCGTGAAGGGAGGCTCGAAGCCCAAGAAATCCTTCCTGCGCCAAGGACGTTGCTGAACGACACGGAGCGCCGCGCTCAGTCGAAGAAGAAACGGGAAGGCAAGCAAAGCATGGCAGAGCTCGCGGCTGACGCGGTTGCAGCGATGACGCACTCCGCCGCAAAGCGGTAAGTCGGGGACCTCACACGGCTATTGCGCTGCAGTACAAGAGTCGACGTTTTCTGTCTTGGGCGGCTCAGGCCGCATTTATGCCGTCTCTCACGCCCGTCACGGACGAGGCTCGCGGCATCGAACTCGAAGCTCAGCCCGCCTGAAAGCCTCTCGAGAAACTCCCTCGGGTTCGACGTTCTGAACGTCGTTGCAACATCTGGGACGATTTCATATACACTCCGCCGCCCAGGGCCAGACGGTGCCACTGTGCCAACTGCGGACAAAGCTCGAAGGCGACCCTAGCCTTGCCTTTGTCTGCCCTGGGGGATTTTTTAGCCCGTAGCCAAGTCTCTGAGACCAACATCGCGTTGATCTTGGCGAAAGAAAAGTCAACTTCTTTCTGGCGGACACGGCTCGCCACTCATTGCTCTTTCGGCGATATGGCGCGCGGGATACCCGGCTCTAAGTGAGTCGGCCTAGAGGCGGGATGCGCAACGATGCATCGGCTGCGCTAGGGCTTAGCCGGTCATTCGAAACCAGCACATGTGTTGATTTCGGAGGACAGGAAGGCCATCAGGCCTTCCGGCTACAACGATGGTCATGCCCTGCCTTTTCTGGCGGTTTGGCAAAGAAGACCATCCGACTCCAACATGCGAGTCGACTGCATAGCTGAGAACTGCGCGTTGACGCATCTTTCTCGCTAGTGCTCATTTAACCCCCTTTGGAGGGGTTCAACTTCCGTCACTTACGCAGTGATGTGCCGACGCGTTTGCGTCACGAAGGTCGGGCGTAGTCCGCTAAATCCTTCGATTTTGTTGAACCTAGACAGGTGTTGGAAACATCTGTCGCCTTGAAGAATTTTATGATTAATGGAAAAAATGAATATTTGAAAAACGGATTTGTCGGGAATGATGATTCAAAATTGGTGTATGTAAATCTATTGAATCATGAGAGCTGCGACGGCAGTGGGAGGGCAAGGAAAAATCCTCCTGCGGAGATTGTTTTCATTTCGATGAAGCAGCTGGTTAAAAAAATATCTAAAAGCCGATCATGGGTGTATGCCGCAATGGATGAGAAAAGCCCAGCCTATGACAAATTTTTCCCCAAGCCAGTTCGTATAGGAAGGCGCTCGATCTGTTTTGTCTTGAGTGAGGTGGAGTTCTGGCTTCAGTCTCGCATTGATGCCAGCCGGTCGATTCAATGAGCTAGGGTTGCTTTTCGCCATGTCCTCGCGGCGTTCGCACGTCAACCTTCAGCATTCCATTCGACCGCGTGATCCAGGTCACGCGCGTGTTCGGGGCGACAGCTGCAAGTGTCTTTCTGAGAAGTCGCGAGGACTTTTCATTCGGCCAGAGTTAAAAGTACGACCGAGATTGCGTTGCGTTTTTCCTGAAGGATGCGGCATTCTCGTGCTTCCCATGCAGTGCTTCTCGGCCCCATGAGCGACGCTGTGCCATACCCCTCCTATTACTATTGCAAAACCCATGTTTGAGGTCATTGACCTTAGGCATTTAGTTAATTTTCAAATGAAAACCTCTTCCTGCATGGCGCGCATACAAGCGCGCAAAGCCATCCCCAAGCTCAAGGAGTTGAGCTTCAAAAATCTCTTCCGGGAACCTATCGAATACGCAGGTCGCAGTGACGCTGGCATCCGTCTTCTCTACAGAATTCACGAGATGGCGTCGCAGTTGATTCGCTCCAGCAAGCCTCTGTTTTATTTGGAAAAAATATCCGAAAGAGAAGGAATGGCGCGCTGCACCAAGCTTGGAGATCTATTGATCGAAATCGCGCAAAGTGATTTCACGCGGCTTCTTGCAGACTGGCCGATTCATAAATTCTCACCGATTGTTCGCGGATTTTTGAAGCTCTTTGAGCTTCTGATGGTGCAAACTAATTCTATTGGAGGGTATTTCGCAATAGTCTCTCTTGATGCTGCTCGTGCAGCAGTGAATTGTGCGAATCGCTATGCTTCGACGCTCAAGAAATACCTTGGACGTTCGGTCATCAAGTCCGCCAACGAGAGGTTCCGCCGTTCTGCGCTCGACAACTTTGACGAGCTCGCTGGGATCCTGCAATGGATCTCCAAAGAGCACCCCGAGGTGGTCGTTCTGCGCTTCGACACGGGTTATCGCGAAGAGGGGGCGACGCCCTCCAAACTTGGCGATCCGCCGCGAACCGGGCACCTCGACAAGTACCGGGAGTGCCGCAAGCCCTTTCATCGCTGGATCAAGGATAGGTTCGGTGAGGACCTGCTTCTCTGTGCCTGGGCATTCGAATATGGGCGCGAGAAGCTCTTCCACCAGCATTACCTGGTCGTCCTCAAGCCTCGCGGCAACAAGGACCACGTCGAGTTGGTGGATGAAATCGGCCGGAAATGGAGCGCCATCACGAAGTCGTTGGGCTCGATCCACAACTGCAACGCGCGGCGGAGCGACTATCGCTATCCGGCTCTCGGGCAGGTGCGTCTGGATCACCCTCAGGTGATCATCGGCCTGCGGTACATCGAGAGCTACCTCACACTGGCGGAGGCTCACGCAAGATTCGATCTAGGAGTAAGGATCAAGGCCCACGGCAAGTTTGGCAACTACCCTGAGGAAGCGACGATTAAGCCGGCTCGCCCCAGATCGAGCTTCAGCCCAATGCCGATCGCGATCACATACGCGCAAGCGCAGTCGCAGTACGTGAACTTCTGATGAGGCCTACCGACATGCAGAACTTCTACTTTCCGCCGGGAGGGCCACCCTCCGCTATGGCTGCGCAGCAGCCGATCTATCAGCTCGAGGGGCCACGCTATGTCCCCAATAATCGCTCGCAACAGGCCATCCGCCTTGCCTTGCATGAGCGCTTGACCAGAAAGCCAGCAATGGCTCGACAAACGACCACGGCTCCGTGGCAACGCATGGCTTCGTCGCAACGCGGTGTGCCTGCGGCGGCACTTCCTTTCGATCAAGAGGATCTTCTCTGGGGTGAGTGGGCGGGGGATAGCTTGCTGGCAATCGACAAGCTCGCCCACGAGTGCATCAGATCGGCGAGCCGGATGATCTTCTTCAAGCAGACAGTCAGAGCCTGCGAGCTGACGAAGATGGGTCATGAACTGATGCGGATCGTGCCGGCGCTGTCGCTTTTCGCGACGCGCGACCGCTGTGACCTGGTCTTTTCACCGCAGCTCGAAATGATGTTCGACGCCTTTGTGAGCGTCGGTCTGTCGGAGCTGAACTTTGGCAACCCCCAGATGTGGCTCGTCCAAGGAAGCCTTCAATTTGCGTCGATGGCCAACGGGATGGGGGACATGGTGCGCTCGCGCGGCGGCAGTGCGAGTGCCGGTCGTGCCATGCAGCGACACGATGAGCAGCACTCGGTGAAGTGGTGCAAGGCCAAGGCCTATTTCGCCAAGATCGCCAGACGCCATCCCACCTGTGACATCAAGCGTTACGAACTCGAGCTTCCTCCGAGTGACGTGGTCGACAGGGAGGCGTTGTTTCGTCACACGCACGAGGCCAGCGGCATCTTCGTGCGCAGCGCGAAGCAAATGTATGGGGATGCGATCGTGGGCGACGCGCGTTTGATCGACCGTGGCGATGGCGACGGGCATCAGGCCCACGTCGTCCTTGTCTTCGACGGCCCAAGTGCGCAGGAGCTCATGCAAATGGATCAGGCCTTGGTGGAAATATGGCGCGAGCAGACGGGCAATGGCTACGTGCGGGACGTCAATGCTATGCCCAGGTTCCAGTACCGCGCGACGGGGCATCTGTACCGTTGCTGCGAGACATCGGCCGATCAATTGGGGAAGGCCGCAATCTATCTGGCCCGTCCGAGTGCGATCGTCGAAGTCCGTGCGGTGAACGGACCGGCTGGCCTAGTGATTGGCGAAACATCGCACGAGACGAAAGCTCGTGGCTCGCCTGGCCGCAGTCGAGGCTGATTGAAGGAGAACGGCCGCGTGTGAGGGGGCGCTGCTGCCCAGGGGGAAGTAGGGCGACGGACACGGCCGAGTAGAGGCGACAAGACCCCGTAGCACGCAGCAAAAAAAAGAAGAAAGAAGGAGAGGCCCGTCGGCCTCTCCATCCTCCTTTGTGTGATCCCTGCCGTAGAGGCTCCGTGCAGAGCGCGCTTGTGCCGCCTCCCTATGCCCCCGGCTTTGCTTCCTTGTACTTGTAGCCATAGCCGTCGAAATCGCTGCCGATCGTGCGATCACTCTCGATCGGGAAGAGCCGATCGAACATCTCTCGTACTCCCATTCCGAAGCCGTCCTTCGACGTGTAGTTGATGTACTCCTGCATGCGCTTTGGATCGAGCAGATAGACAGGAATTGTCGAGCTCCTTTTCTTCCCATCGACGAAAAGTGCGGAGTCGATCAGCTCCGCATCAAGACCTTCTCGATACCGAAAAACCGTCCTGACCTCTGCGGTGTGATTCTTGTCGTAGGCGGCGTCGATCTCCTTGCCTACCGCAGCCTTGGTTTGCTCAAGTGCTTCGGCATACTTGGGAAGCCACGGCTGAATTGCTTCGAGCACCCGGGTGCTTTCGTCACGGCGCGCTTGCTGACTGCTCTTGGCTTGCGCGATGTCGCGCAAGATGCGTTCCTTTGTCGCTGCGTACTCTGCGCGGTGTCGAGCCTTTTCAGCCTCCCATCGCGGCCTCGCCATTTCTTCCGTATCGGCGAGGAAGCGCCGCACAAAGACGAATGGCTCATCCAGCTTGGCATTTTCTTTTTCGATCGATTCCAGCTTCTCGTTCAATTTCGCGACTTCGCCTCCATCGTCGGCCAGCGCATGTTCCTGGCGTCCTTGGATCTTGGTCACATTGGCATGGTGATTCTCCGTAGTGATCCGGACTGCGTCATCCAGATCGCGCAGCGCCTTTTCCTTCGATGTGGTGAAGATGCTCTCGTCCAGCTTGATCGCGCAGGTGTGGGTGACCATCGTGGCGTTGTTCACGACTTCGCTGGTCCAGTCGGTGCTCTTGCATTCCTTGATCTTGCCCAGCGTTTCGCCGACAGTGAATTCGTCCCCGTGCAAGCGCGTGTCCTTGACGGCGGAAATCTTGCTGTCACCACAGGCCGTCAGCGCAGCCACGAGGAACCCGAGGCCGATCAATTTGATGGCATTGAGGGGAGTCATTTGAAAGTTCTTCTATGAAAAGTGGTTATGGGGGTGATGGATATGGGGCGGCGGATGTACCTGGCCGCTGTTTCGTCCGTCCTCGCCGTTGTTCCTGCGCAGTGAGCGCCTAGCAGCGGTGTCTTGGGTTGAGAGGCCGGCGCGGGTCGGTACCGAGCACAGCGCCTTCTTTTGTCATGCATACGCCGTCGGCACAGGCATAGTCAGGCGTCTTCAACACTGCGCGATCGGCATCGCCGATCTCACAGCGCAACTCGTCGAAGTCGAACTCCTTGTACGACTTCACCCGTTCGGTCGTCGTGTAGTACACGCCGTTGCCACCTGCTTGCACCCGGATCGGGTAGACCGGGTACTTGAGATCGCGGCTCCAGCCCTGGATCTGGATCTCCATGGCGGAACGATCGATCTGGTGCTTCACGGCATCGGGGTTGATGAGTGGGTCAACGCCCTTGGCCAAAGCCAAGGGCATCAAAGTGATCGCGGTGAGCGCCGCGAAGATGGTGCCGAGTGCGGCTTTCATGGTGGGCTCCAAGTAGGTCGGGAGCTCAGCCGAGTTTGGTTTCGGCCGCCTTTGGCGCGATCAACTGCGGGATATTCCAGTCAGGCGGGAAGTCCGCGACAGGCGCCCAACCGTTTTTCACGTAGCTGCGCGCCGAGATGCGATTGCCAAAGTGACCCACCAACGCGCAGGGAATGACGATGCTCAGCAGGTCGACTATCCCGTCCGGCGCATCGAACACCAGGATCAGGAAGGCGGTAACGAGGCAAAAACCGGCAACCAGAAAGACTGAGCACGCCAGCGCCAGGGGCCACTGGCCGCGCATCAGGAAGGCAATGGGGCCGAAAAGACCCAACTGCCACGAGAAGCCGTGCTTAACGAAGCGGGTTTGGTTGTTTTTGGTGAAATGGATATTCATGGTTAGGGGGGCTGAAAGGGAGAGGGAGTTGGTTGCCTCAATGCCCCAAAGGGCGATGTGCATTGCTTCTCAGTGAATCGGTGAAAGGGCGCACTTTTGAATGTCTTGCGATCGGTGAGGGGGCATCTGTCGTGATGTGGTGGTCCTTCGCGGTTGCATCGCGGAGGTGTTTTTCCCGTAGGGTTTGTGTTTCCAAATGCTAAGGATTCCTTAGTATAAGAACAAGTAGAAACTCAGACTATCTGAGGATGTCGCGTGCAAGCCATGCTCAGATTGACCCCGCTTTGCCGTTGTTCGCCAGGCGGCTCAAGGCCGCACGCTTGCGTAGCAATTTCTCGCAAGAAGGGCTGGGCGTGGCCGCCGGGGTGGACGAGTTTTCCGCCAGCGCGAGAATCAACCAGTACGAACGCGGCAAACACACACCGGATGTCTTGATGTCCACGCACTTGGCTCAAGCGCTGGGCGTGCCGTTGTCGTATTTCTGGGCGGTCGATGACGACGAAGCGGAGCTTTTACGGCTCTATCACACTCTCGGAGTGCGCATGCGCAAGCAGGCGCTGCGCTCGATTCAGGACTTGGCTGCCCCCAAGTAGAGGACTCCTATTGTTTTGGCACCGCTGTGCTCAGGGCCTGCCCGAGGGGTCAATGGCCGGACCAATTCTCCAAAGTTGGGGCTTGAACTTTTGTGTTGCCCACCCCTTCAATCCGCATGGGGTGGGCCGTCGCTAGCCCTCTGCGGAAATGGGGCGAAGCCGTCGAACCGGCCAACTCGGTGGCGATGTGCTGATTTGTCAGGAGTCCATCGGCCTCAGTCAAAGGCGTGCAGAGAATCCCTGCGCAGGTAGCTGCAGAAATGCCACCCCAGCCCGAAGCCGAAGAGGATCCCGGTGGCTAGCACCAACGCGAAGGCCCTCAAGTATTCGATCGGTCCGTAGAAAATGCCCATGGCGATGTCCTTTCTCTTTCTTCATGGTTGGTAGTTCAGGTTCTTGAGCCCCCAAAGAACAAGCCCCGGCCCCTCTAGGGGTCGGGGCTTGTGCCGTCGCGAGAAGGCCGTGGGAGCGAGAGGAGTCCCTGCGGTGAGCGGATAGCCATTCAGCACGGCTCGCTCCGGACAGGAGCCTCGCGCTGCTGCTGAAGTCGTTTCACCCGCACTTCCTCTTCGGTTGCGCGCCAGGCCGCTTCCCGTTGAAACGGGTCGGTTTGCTTTCGCTGCAGCATCACGCGATCCACCCGCTGAAGAAACGTCTCGTCGAGCGCGAGCACCTCGCTCTGGCAGGTCGGACCCGACGCGGCAGCCTCATCCGACAGTTTTCTCATGAGGGCTTCCCCTCGAAGAAAATCGCCTGCACGCGCCGGGCGCTGGCCCCGTGGGCCGGGAAGCCCACGATGGCCGCGCGATCACGCTGCTGGCAGATGCCGCAGTTCAGGCAGTCGGTGTTGCCGACACTGGCAGGGCAAATGATGACCAGCCGACCTTCGGATGTCCTGGCTGGCTTCGTGGCGCCCACAGGCAAGACCACCGCCACAGGCGCTACGCCGAGCGACGCATAGGCATCGGCCTGCGCCAATGTCTGAGCGCTGAGGTTCACCGTGAACCCGAGCTCGTTGGCGCTGCGAATGGCGGCCTGGTTCGCCTGCGTCGGCCGGTAGTGCGTGTACGTGAACCCGCGTCGCCCCCGGTTCGCCATCGCCAGCCTTGTGAGCAGGCGAGCGTCAATCGTTCCAGGTGCGCAGGGCGTCAGGTCGCCTGCCTGGTTGTGTCTCCATAGGGCTTGGCGCCGCAGTGTGGCGATGTCTTGCAGCAGTTCGTCGAAGGTGCTGCCTCGGGCGCCGGCAGACACGGTGCGCCAATGTAACGCCAGCGGCCCGCTCTCCGCATAGCAGCCGTTGCGCCGAAACCCGCAATCCGGTGGACATGAGTTCGCACTCGTGGTCGTGACCGCCATGGGGCCGGTCTTGGCGTTGCGGCTGATACGGGTGAAGTGATAGGTGAAGGGCTCTGAGGTAGGCTTCGGAACTGCTGCCGACGCGGCGCGCGATGGCGAGCCACCGCGTGAGATCGTGGTGAGCAAGATGTTCTCCTTGGAGGGGTAGGTGCTGTCGTTGCGAGCACGGGGTGCGCAGGCGCCCCCTTCCCAGCCCCCAAGGGCTCTGGGGGGCGCGGCGCGTGGAGGTGGATGGGCTTCGATCGCCCTGAGAA
>Ga0247823_10005036_pt1 | contig 10524 bp, 11 predicted proteins | sample 13C_PalmiticAcid_2_FD_192426 | JGI IMG/M metagenome (GOLD analysis project Ga0247823, IMG submission 192426) | Soil microbial communities from agricultural site in Penn Yan, New York, United States - 13C_PalmiticAcid_Day30 | ecosystem: Environmental > Terrestrial > Soil > Agricultural land...
CCTCGACACAGATCTCGGCGACCTCGAATCCCGAAGGGGCGCAACTGCAACGGATCACCGCCGCGGACGGGCGCACCATCGCGCAGACGATGGTCGACGAGGCCGCGGCGCGCAATGCCGGGTCCGGTTTCGGCTCCGTCGGCGTGGTCGTCGGTGCGACGCTCACCGAGGCGCCCGACCTGTCGGCCCTCAACGGCCCGATCCTGATGCCCGGCGTCGGCGCGCAGGGCGGGGGAGCGGACTCCATCCGCGCCCTGGTCACCGAGGCGAACTTCGCCGCCGCCGTACCCGCGGTGTCACGCGAGGTGCTCAACGCGGGCCCGTCGGTGACGGCGCTGTGCGACAAGACGGCTCAGTTGCAGGAGGAGTTCGCCTTCCTGCAACGCTGATGAACGCCATGACAGGCCGGGGCAGCGACATGCTGCCCCGGCCTCGTTGTCGTCGGCGGTCACAGCCGCAATCACGCGAGGCAGTAGGTGGCGGTCACCGTGGCGAACAGCGACAGTGCGTCCGACGAAGCCGCCGAGCCGAGAACCATCGTCAGCGAACGGCCGTCGGTCGAACGGAACGCGTAGGAGACGTAACCGAGCAGTTCACCGCCGTGTCCCCACAGGTCGGCGCCGCACGGTGGTTCGAAACGCTGCAGGCCGAGGCCGTAGTGGAAACCCATGCCCATCGGGACCGTCTCCCGCATCCGGTCCAGCGCGGCGGGGCTCGTCAGACGCCCGCCGAGCAGTGCCGTGAAGAAGGCGTCGAGATCGGCTGTGGTGGAGATCATTTCGCCCGCGGCCCAGTCCAGTGAGGGGTTCATCTCGGTCACGTCCACCCGGCCCGCGCCGTCGATGTCACGGTGCGCGGTGAGGGCGGGCGCGGGGACGCGGGGGTCGTCGCCGGGCACGGTGGTGGCGGTCAACCGCAGGGGAGTGAGAACGCGGTTGCGGATCTCGTCGCCGTAGCGGTGCCCGGTCACGTGCTCGATGAGCAGGCCGAGCGCGATGTAGTTGGTGTTCGAGTACCGGAAGCGGGCGCCCGGCGCGAAATACGGGTCGTGGCGCACCGCGGTGGCGAGCAGATCGCGGGGCGCGTGACTGCGAAATCGATCGTCGCCGCGCCACCGGTTCGTCGACAGGCCGGGTTCCTTCATGTAGTCGTAGAGCCCGCTGGTGTGATTCATCAACTGCCGCACCGTGATCCGGTTTCCGTCGGGAATCGGGTCGGGTAGCTGTGCCGCGATCGAACCATCCAGGTCGACCTTGCCTTCGTCGACCAGTTGCAGCACCACGGTGGCGACGAAGGTCTTGGTGATGCTGCCGATCCGGAACCTGCTGTGTGGGTCGGGCGTGGACTGCCCGGTGCCGCCGTACTGCCACTCCCGTTGCCGTTCCCCCTCGGAGATCCGAAGCACGATGTCGGTATCGGTCCACCGCGCCGCGGCCTCGACCGTGTCCCCGACCACCCGCCAACGCGCCGTCACGAGGACGGTGGCGGCCACCAGCACGGCCGTCAGCACGGTGCCCAGAACGACCGCAGAGGCACGAAACAGTTTCTGTCGCATAGGGTTCGACGCTAGGGGCGCTCCGTGCCGCCAACGAGGGTGCAGGCCCCGCGACCGGGGTGCGGAAAACCCCACCCCTCGACTGCGGTCGCACCCCGCCGACCGGATGGTTGGCGCTACTGATCGCCGAGCGCCGGGTTCCTAGCGTCGAAAGCATGGAAACGACAGGCACTTCGACCGAACTGACCGGCATCGCGGGATGGGCGGTCCAGTTGATGGAACAGCTCGGCGGACTCGGCGCCGGCATCGCCATCGCACTCGAGAACCTCTTCCCCCCGCTGCCCAGCGAGGTGATCCTGCCGCTGGCGGGGTTCACGGCCGGCCGCGGCCGGTTCGGCCTCGCCGAGGTGCTGCTGTGGACGACGCTCGGTTCGGTCCTCGGCGCGCTGGCCCTCTACGGCCTCGGTGCCGCCCTGGGCCGCGACCGGCTGCGCCGCATCGTCGACCGGCTGCCCCTGCTGCGCCTGTCCGACCTGGACCGCACCGAGGACTGGTTCGCCCGCCACGGCGACAAGGCGGTGTTCTTCGGCCGCATGATCCCGATTTTCCGCAGCCTGATCTCGATCCCGGCCGGTGTCGAACGGATGCCGGTGGGGCGCTTCACCGTGCTGACCACCGCGGGCAGTCTGCTGTGGAACGCGGTCTTCGTGTTCGCGGGGTACTTTCTCGGGGAGAACTGGCACGTCGTGCAGACCTACGCCGGTGTGCTGCAGAAACTGGTCATCGCCGCGGTGCTCGTGGCCACGACGTGGTTGCTGGTCAGACGTCTTCGTGACCGACGCGCCCGGATCGACGTCCGATGACGACGGCTACCGCACCGCCGATGTCGGGGCGGCGGGCCGAGACCGTCGTGTCGCCGCCGTTCGCCCCGTACGGTGCTGTGACCGTGCGGCGGTCATCGATGTGGCCGGGGCACGGGAGGATCGGGTGATGGGTTCTTCTCCGGCGCGATCATCGCGCGGCGCCGCGGCGATCGCGGGGTATCTGCTCGGCGTCGTCACCGCGCCGCTCGACCTGCTCGGTGTGCTGGCCGCGCCGGTCGCGATGCCGGTCACCGATCGGATCGTGGCGGTCGAGCGGTGGCGGGTGACGCGGCTGCTCGGTGTTCGCGCGACCGCTGCCCCCGGGGGCGCGCGGGCGGCCGGATATCTGGCGGTTCGCGCGGTGATCGGGTCGGTCGGGGCGGTGGTGCTCGCGCTGTGCGGTGCGGGCGTCGTGGTTGCGGCGGCCCTGGTGTACGGGGCGAGCACCGGCGCCGCGGTGGCGATCGTCGATGCCACCGCACCGGGGCAGATCACCTGGACGACGGTGGCGGTGGTCGTGCTGCCCGGCGCGGTGCTGTGTTTTCTCGGGGTGCAGGGGCTGGTCGGAGTGGTGCGGGCCGAGGCGTGGGCGCTGCGGCGCAGCGTGCGGCCGGGCTCGGGCGAGCTGGCCCAGCGAGTGGCGCAGCTGACCACGACCCGGGCCGAGGTGGTCGACATCATCGACGACGAGCGCCGCCGCATCGAACGCGACCTGCACGACGGCGTACAGCAGCGCGTGGTCGCCCTGTCCATCCTGCTCGGGCGGGTGGAGCGCGAATCCGACGGCGCCGCCAGGGCCGAGCTGCAGCGGCGCGCGATCACCGAGACCGGCCACATCCTCGACGAATTGCGTGAGGTGTCGTGGCGCATCTACCCGGCGATGCTCGCCCGCGACGGACTCCACGCCGCGCTCGAGGCCCTGGTCGATCGGACCCCGCTGCCGACCCGGCTCGACTACGCGCTCACCGAGCGTGCCCCGCACCGGGTCGAATCGGCCTGCTACTTCGCCGCCAGCGAGGCGATCACCAACGCGATCAAACACTCCGGGGCCGCGGCCGTCGCGGTCGGCGTCGAGCGCGACGGGCCGGTCGTGCGCCTGCGGGTGCGCGACGACGGCATCGGTGGCGCCGACCCCACCGGCCACGGGCTCGCGGGGATGGCCACCCGGGTCACCGCGATGGACGGCACGATGAGGGTGGACAGCCCGCCGGGCGGCCCGACGACCGTCACCGTGGAGGTTCCGTGCGAATAACCCTGGCCGAGGATTCCGCGCTGCTGCGCGAGAGCCTGGCCCAGCTGCTGACCGCCGAGGGCCACGAGATCGTGGACTCCGTCGGCACCGCGACCGAGCTGCTCGCCGCCGTGCGGGTCCGGCCGCCCGATCTGGTCATCGCCGATGTCCGGATGCCTCCCGATCACGTCGACGAGGGCATCAGAGCGGCACTGGAGATCCGCCGGGACCAGCCGGGTATCGCGGTCCTGGTGCTCTCGCAGTACGTCGAGCGCAGGCACGCCGCGGAATTCCTGACCGGCACGGGCGGCATCGGCTACCTGCTCAAGGACCGGGTCGCCGCGATCGGCGCGTTCCTGGACGCCGTCGAGCGGGTCGGCGCGGGCGGCACCGCCTTCGATCCGGAGGTGGTGCGTCAGCTGCTGCTGCGCAATCGCGCCGATGCGCCGCTGCACCGGCTGACCGAGCGTGAGCGCGCGGTGCTCGAGCTCATGGCGCAGGGCCTGAGCAATGCCGCGATCTGTCAGCAGCTGTTCGTCACTCGTAGCGCCGTCGAGAAGCACATCAACGCGATCTTCACCAAGCTGGACCTCCCCGCGGGCGAAGCGCACAACCGGCGCGTTCTCGCGATCCTGCAGCACCTGCGCGCGGGTGCGGTCGACGCCTAGCCGGTGCTCGTCGCGGTCAGGCGTGCGCCGCGGCGGGAATCCGGCCGCGCCACCAGCCCAGCGCGCCGACACCGAGCGGCACCAGCAGGGTGAGGAACCCCGACAGCGGCATGTACGCCAGCCCGGCGACGGTCGTGACGGCGAGGGCGACGAGGACCGGCACCGGGACGAAACCGCGAGCGCGCTCCAGCTCGATCATGGCCAGGCCGAGTCCGATGCCGACCACACCGAACAGGGTGAACCAGAACGACAGTTCGGTGCCCTGATCGCCGGCCGCGAGCAACGCCACCCCCATGATCGTGTGCACGGTCGCGATGAACACCAGGGCGGCCCCAGCCAGCGGAAATCTAGTTCTTGAATTCATGTTCATAAACTGTGCCACTAGGCTGAGCCGGTGGCAAGACCCCGTCTCTTCACCGACGACCAGGTGCTCGACGCGGCCCGTGACCTGCTGGTCGATCCGGCGATCATCCGGCCCGCCATCGCCGCGATCGGCAAGGCCGCCGGCGTGCACACCGGGTCGATCTATGTGCGATTCGCCTCACGTGACGAACTGCTCGCCCGGCTCTGGCTGCGCTCGATCCGGCGTTTCCACGAGGGCCTGCTCGACGCGCTCGCCGGGCCGTCGCCGCTGCTGGCCGCGGCGACCTACCTGCCCCGGTACTGCCGCGAGCACCCGACCGAGGCCAGGGCGATGAAGATGTTCCATCGCGACGAACTGCTCGCGGTCGGTCCCGACGAATTGCGGCACGAGATCGCCACGGTCAACGACGCCATGAACGCCGCCCTGCTGGCCGCGGTGGTCACCGAATTCGGCACCGCCGACGCCGAGACCACCGCCGTCGCGGAGGCCGCGGTGAAGGCGATTCCGTACGGCCTGGTACGTGACTACATCGCCCGCGCGGCGCCGATTCCGGCGTGGATCGACGAGGTCACCGCGACCGCCACCGGCGCGGTTCTGGATCGTTTCCATTCCCGATCTTGACGACACACTGTGCGAAATCCTGCGACACGCGGGGATTTTCCGGAAACCCGCTGGTCGCGCGCCACCGGGTTTGCGGGGCCTGTGACCGCCACGGGCGCAACCGAATGGCTAACATCGCCCATATCGGCATAACCGCAGGTGGGGATGCATTTTGTGAATTCGGCGGTACGATCGGGGCGGAAGAATCGCCGGTCACCGCATCGGGCCCGCGCGCCCCATACGGCATGCGTAATCCGGCCCTGACCTGGGGGTCGGGTTCGCAATCGGCGGGCGTCGTGGGTACGGTCGCACAGACCGTCCGGGTAACCGGCGGTAGATCTAGCAATGAACGATGAGACGGAGGAACCGTGGCCCTTCCCCAGCTGACTGACGAGCAGCGCGCCGCTGCTTTGGAGAAGGCGGCTGCCGCTCGCCGTGCTCGGGCGGAGCTCAAGGAGCGCCTGAAGCGTGGCGGTACCAACCTGAAGCAGGTCCTCACCGACGCCGAATCCGATGAGATTCTCGGCAAGATGAAGGTCTCTGCGCTGCTCGAGGCTCTGCCGAAGGTGGGCAAGGTCAAGGCTGCCGAGATCATGACCGAGCTGGAGATCGCCCCCACCCGGCGGCTCCGTGGCCTGGGCGACCGTCAGCGCAAGGCGCTGCTGGCTCGCTTCGACTTCGACGCCTGATTCAGGTGGTCGAACACACGCGGAAGGGTCGGCTGGTTGTACTGGTCGGCCCCTCGGCCGTGGGTAAGTCCACGGTCGTGCGGTGCGTGCGGGAACGCCTGCCCGAACTGGTTTTCAGCGTGTCGGCGACGACCCGGGCCCCCCGGCCCGGGGAAGTCGACGGCCGGGACTACCGTTTCGTTTCCCGAGCCGAGTTCGACGCCATGATCGAGGCGGACGAACTGCTCGAATGGGCAGACATCCACGGGGGGTTGCAGCGCTCGGGCACCCCCGCGGCCCCGGTGCGCGAAGCGCTGGAGGCCGGACATCACGTCCTGCTCGAGGTCGATCTGGCCGGTGCGCGATCGGTTCGGCAGGCGATGCCCGAAGCACTGCTGGTGTTTCTCGCACCGCCGAGCTGGGAAGAACTGGTCTCGCGCCTGCGGTCACGCGGCACCGAGACGCCCGAGGTGATCGAGCGCAGACTCGAGACCGCCCGGGTCGAATTGGCGGCCTGTGACGAGTTCGACACGGTCATCGTGAACAGCGAGGTGACGACTGCCTGCGAGCAGTTGGTATCGTTATTCGTTAGCACAAATTCGAGTTCTTGACCCACTAACCCCGCAGGAGCCTCCCCTAGTGAGTACGGACACCGCAGCCGCGCCCGCGTACGACACCCCGATCGGCCTCACCAACCCGCCGATCGACGAGCTGCTCGAGCGCACGTCGTCCAAGTACGCCCTGGTGATCTACGCGGCCAAGCGCGCGCGTCAGATCAACGACTACTACAACCAGCTCGGTGACGGCATCCTCGAGTACGTCGGCCCGCTCGTCGAGCCCGGCCTGCAGGAGAAGCCGCTGTCGGTCGCCATGCGTGAAATCCACTCCGACCTGCTCGAGCACACCGAGGGCGAGTGACAATCTCTTTTCCGGAGGCGTAGAGACCATGCGGATCGTCGTCGGGGTCGGCGGGGGCATCGCCGCCTACAAGGCGTGTGCCCTCGTTCGCCGGTTCACCGAGACCGGCCATCAGGTGCGGGTCATCCCCACCGAGTCGGCCCTGCAGTTCGTCGGTAAGGCGACCTTCGAGGCACTGTCCGGCCAACCGGTGCACACCGGTGTGTTCGCCGATGTGCCCGAGGTGCCGCATGTCCGGATCGGCCAGGAGGCCGATCTCGTCGTCATCGCCCCCGCCACCGCGGATCTGATGGCGCGCGCCGCACAGGGGCGCGCCGACGATCTGCTCACCGCCACCTTGCTGACGGCTCGATGTCCGGTGCTGTTCGCGCCCGCGATGCACACCGAGATGTGGGAGCATCCGGCGACGGTGGCCAATGTCGCGACGCTGCGAGCGCACGGCGCCAATGTCATGGAACCCGCGTCGGGCCGGCTCACCGGCACCGACACCGGTCCGGGCAGGCTGCCCGAGCCGGAGGAGATCTTCGGCCTGGCCTCGCTGCTGCTCGAACGCCCCGACGCGCTGCCCCGCGACCTGACCGGTCGCCGCGTGGTGATCACCGCCGGTGGCACCAGGGAACCGCTCGATCCCGTGCGTTTCCTCGGCAATCGCAGCTCGGGCAAGCAGGGCTACGCCCTGGCCCGGGTCGCCGCCCAGCGTGGCGCCCAGGTGACGCTGATCGCGGGCAACACCATCGAGCTCGCGCCGCCCGCCGCCGTGGACCTGGTCCACATCACCACCGCCGACCAGCTCAAGACCGCGGTCGACAAGCACGCGCTGGGCGCGGACGCGGTGATCATGGCGGCCGCGGTCGCCGATTTCCGTCCGACCCATGTGGCCGCTGCGAAGATCAAGAAGGGCGCAGACGAGCCCGACGTGATCCCGCTGACCAAGAACGAGGACATCCTCGCCGGCTTGGTCGACGCCCGCACCGACGGCAGGCTCGCCGGCACCGCGATCGTCGGCTTCGCCGCCGAGACCGGGGACGACAACGGTGACGTGCTCACCCACGCGCGCGCCAAACTGGCCCGTAAAGGCTGCGATCTGCTCGTGGTCAACGCGGTCGGGGAGGGCAAGGCGTTCGAGGTGGACACCAACGACGGCTGGTTGCTCGGCGCCGACGGCACCGAACAGGCCCTCGATCACGGGTCCAAGGCGCTGCTGGCCAGCCGGGTGCTCGACGCGCTCGTCCCGCTCCTGCGCTGACCGGGTACGGTCGCCGATAGCTTCGCGAGATCTGTTGCGCTGCAAGGATCGTCGCGCAGTGTACGGCGTGTGGACGCCGTCCGTGGGCGCCTTCGCCGGTTCGGTGAACAGTCCGGGACAGTCTGTGTGCACTGCGCCACCTCGTCGGTGGTTTGGAATAGTCTGAGAAGAAGGGTTGTGCGGTAGCACCGAGAAGTTACCGTCACAAGCCGACACGAGTAACCCGTTGAGGGAGAGGGAATAACTGTGCGTACGACAGGTAGTCGGCTATTCACCAGTGAGTCCGTGACCGAGGGGCATCCGGACAAGATCTGTGACGCGATCAGCGATTCCATCCTCGACGCGCTGCTCGCGGCGGACCCGCGCAGCCGGGTCGCGGTGGAGACCCTGGTGACCACGGGTCAGGTGCATGTCGCGGGCGAGGTCACCACCTCCGCCTACGCCGACATCCCGCGGATCGTCCGCGAGAAGGTCCTCGAGATCGGATACGACTCCTCCGCAAAGGGTTTCGACGGAAACTCCTGTGGTGTGAACATCGCGATCGGTGCCCAGTCGCCCGACATCGCGCAGGGTGTCGACACCTCGCACGAGGCGCGTGTCGGCGGTTCCGACGACGAGATCGAACGGCAGGGCGCCGGTGACCAGGGCCTGATGTTCGGCTACGCCACCACCGACACCCCCGAGCTGATGCCGCTGCCGATCGCGCTCGCGCACCGGCTCTCGCGCAAGCTCACCGAGGTCCGCAAGTCCGGCGTGCTGCCGTACCTGCGTCCCGACGGCAAGACCCAGGTCACCATCGAATACGACGGTGACAAGCCGGTCCGGCTGGACACCGTGGTCATCTCGACCCAGCACGCGGCCGACATCGACCTGGACAACCTGCTGGCCCCCGACATCCGGTCGAAGGTCGTCGACGCCGTCATCGGCGATCTGAACCTGCCGACCCTGGACACCTCCGACATCCGCCTGCTGGTCAACCCGACCGGCAAGTTCGTGCTCGGTGGCCCGATGGGTGACGCGGGCCTGACCGGCCGCAAGATCATCGTCGACACCTACGGCGGCATGGCCCGCCACGGTGGTGGCGCGTTCTCCGGCAAGGACCCGTCGAAGGTCGACCGCTCGGCCGCCTACGCCATGCGCTGGGTCGCCAAGAACGTCGTGGCCGCCGAGCTGGCGGAGCGCGTCGAGGTGCAGGTCGCGTACGCGATCGGCAAGTCGGCGCCGGTCGGCCTGTTCGTCGAGACCTTCGGCACCGAGAAGGTCGATCCGGCCCGCATCTCCGCCGCCATCTCGGAGGTCTTCGACCTGCGTCCGGGCGCGATCATCCGCGACCTGGACCTGCTGCGCCCGATCTACGCGCCGACCGCGGCCTACGGTCACTTCGGCCGCACCGACGTCGATCTGCCCTGGGAGCACACGGACCGCGCCGACAAGCTGCGCGCGGCCGTCGGCCTGTAAGACCCACCGCCCGCGTGGCAGCGGACGACACGACGACAGCAGCGGGACACCCGATCGCTCGGGTGCTCCCGCTGCTGTCGCCTGCGCACCTGGACCGCGACTTCGACTATCTGGTACCCCCGGAACTGGACGAGATCGCGCAGCCGGGGGTTCGGGTCCGAGTCCGGTTCGCCGGCCGCCTCGTCGACGGGTACCTGCTCGAACGTCTCCCGCACAGCGAGCACACCGGCAAGATGGTGAAGCTCGAACGCGTCGTCTCCCCGGAGCGCGTCCTCACCCCGGAGATCCTGCGGCTGGCCACCGCCGTCGCCGCCCGGTACGCGGGCACCCGCGCCGATGTCCTGCGCCTGGCCATCCCGCCCCGCCACGCCCGTACCGAGACCGGCGGAACCAAGAAGTCCACTGCCTCAACAGAATCCGCGCTCGACGAAGCGGAACTGGCTGCTGCTGAAGCCGATTCGCCGGCGGGCGGCCCGTCGTCACCAGCGGCGGGTCCGGGTGATTGCGTCGAAAAGGATTCGCCCGCAGCGGTTCCGGACGCGGTGGCGAGCGATCCTGTCGATACCACCGCGTGGAACAGGTACCAGCACGGCGGCGCCTTCGTGGCCGCGCTGAGTGCCGGACGCGCACCCCGGGCGGCCTGGCAGGCGCTGCCCGGGGAGGACTGGGCGGCGCGGCTGGCCGAGCTCGCCGCGACCGTGGTCGCGAGCGGTCGCAGTGCCGTGCTGATGGTGCCGGATCAGCGCGACCTGGATCGGCTGCTCGCCGAATGCGTTCGGCTGGTGGGGGATTCGGCCGTCGGGCTGTCGGCCGGGTTGGGGCCCGCCGCGCGGTATCGGCGGTGGCTGGCGGTGCTGCGCGGACAGGCGCGCGTCGTCGTCGGTACCCGCGCGGCCGTCTTCGCGCCCGCGCGTGATCTCGGACTGATCGCCCTCTGGGACGACGGTGACGACACCTACGCCGAGCCGCGGGCACCGTATCCGCATGCCAGGGAAGTGGCGATGCTGCGTGCC
>Ga0247823_10005037_pt1 | contig 10524 bp, 9 predicted proteins | sample 13C_PalmiticAcid_2_FD_192426 | JGI IMG/M metagenome (GOLD analysis project Ga0247823, IMG submission 192426) | Soil microbial communities from agricultural site in Penn Yan, New York, United States - 13C_PalmiticAcid_Day30 | ecosystem: Environmental > Terrestrial > Soil > Agricultural land...
TGCATAGTTCAGCGCTAGTCGCAGGGATGTTCCGTTACCCCGCGGCAGCACTGGAACCCTCTTGATTTGAGCGCCTTGGCAAGGCTCCCGGCTTTTACTAAAGTAACCATATCCGGAGAAAAATGAGCCCGCTGGATAATTAGGCTTGCCCGTTAATATAGTTACTTTATGACCACGCTCAACGAGAGCCGCCACAAGATCGTTTATCCGAAAATTCTCTGGCCAAAAGTACTGAGTAACAATCAAAATCTTCAATAGGGCACCTCGATTCCGGCGAGATTATGGGCACTTTTTCAATCAAAAACAAACTGGGCTGATGCGAATTTCGAACAACTGATGGCCCCATCCTGAACTCAAAAGGATATTTGAGAGGGCGCGTAGGTTGCCTCATCGACGCCTCCCTCCCACCACCCGGCATTAATTGTTATCTCGCTAGCTATTAAACTAGATTACAATCTGGTCCCGACATAGTGGGCCACATTATATTAGCGGCACTCAGCACCGCCACCCGCCCTCACGAATCCAATCGACTTCTGAAAAAAATTGAACCTTCACGCCAAAAAGGACGGCGGGATCTATGTGATCGCCGAAGCGGGTGTAAATCATAATGGCTCCGTCCGCTTAGCCAAGAATCTAATTGATGCATCCGTGGACGCAGGCGCTAACGCCGTCAAGTTTCAAAGCTTCCGCGCCGCCAAGCTGGTGACTCGCAACGCGCCAAAGGCTCGTTATCAAATCGAAACCACCGGGACAGACGAAAGCCAGTGGAAAATGCTGCGTGCGTTGGAGTTAAGCGAAAAAGATCAACGCAACTTGGCCGACTACGCGCGCAAGCGGGGGATCACCTTTCTTTCCAGCCCTTTCGATTTAGAAAGTCTGGCGTTCCTCGACGGCGAATTAGACGCTCCGATGCTGAAAATTCCTTCCGGAGAAATCACCAATGCGCCGCTGCTGCTTGCGGCGGCCCGCACCGGCAAACCGCTTATCGTATCGACCGGCATGTGCACCTTAGGAGATATTGAGACTGCCCTCAGCGTGCTGGCGTTTGGTTATACAAAGCGGGGCATCCCCAATTCGCTGGCCGCCTGCGCTCAAGCCTATGCTTTGCCTAAGGCGCGACGTCGATTACAGGAAAAAATCACGATACTTCATTGCACAACACAATATCCGGCCCCTTTCAGTGAGGTCAATCTGCGCGCGATGGATACGCTTGCCGCCGCATTCGACTTGCCGGTCGGCTATTCCGACCACACCGAAGGCATCGCCGTGAGCATCGCGGCAGCAGCGAAGGGAGCAACTCTGATCGAGAAACATTTCACAATGGATAAGAGCCTCCCCGGCCCCGATCATCGCGCCTCGCTCGACCCAAACGAACTGGCCGCTCTCGTATCCGCTGTGCGTGCAGTGGAGCAAGCTTTAGGCAATCCGGTAAAATGCCCGTCCGAGTCGGAATTGGGCAACGCACCCATTGCACGCAAGTCTTTGGTTGCCGCCGAGACTGTTCGCAAGGGACAGCGCTGGACCATCGCAAATCTTGACGCCAAACGCCCCGGAAGCGGCGTCTCGCCGATGTTGTACTGGGACTTGCTAGGCCGCGAGGCCGAGCGCGACTACCAACCCGACGAACCAATCGATCGCCAATGAGGACGGTCGCCATCCTGTTGAAGAGAGCCCGCAATGAGTGAACAAAACACCTACGTCGTTAAGCAAGACGATAGTCTTGAAATAAAGTATGGCTTGCCCCGAGACGTAAAATTCTGCAAACGCTGCGTCATTTCAAATCAGCGCCCAAACTCCGCAGTGGAATATTCGCACACCAAGGAGAGCAAGAAAAAGACCATCAACTTCGATGAAGAAGGTGTATGCGACGCCTGCCGCGTGGCGGAAAAAAAGAAATCAATCGATTGGGCCGAGCGCGAACGTCAGCTGCGCGAGCTATGCGATCGTCATCGCCGCAACGATGGTTCGTACGACTGCGTTGTGCCTGGCTCCGGAGGCAAAGACAGCTTTTACGCGGCGCATATGCTCAAATATAAGTATGGCATGCACCCTCTGACCGTCACATGGGCTCCGCACGTCTACACCGATTGGGGCTGGAAAAACTTTCAATCATGGATCCATGCCGGCTTCGATAATTATCTTTGCACCCCGAATGGCCGAGTGCATCGTTTGCTGACCCGCTTGGCTGTGGAAAACCTGTTCCATCCATTCCAGGCATTCATCTTCGGTCAGAAGTCGCTAGCGCCCAAGATGGCGCTGCTATTTAACATCCCGCTGGTGTTCTACGGCGAAAACGAGGCTGAGTACGGTAATCCGATTGGCGACACGGAAACGGCAAAACGCGATTGGTCGTATTTCACCGCTGAGGACAAATCCAAGATTTATCTCGGCGGCACATCGCTGGAATCGCTGGAAAACGATTTTGGCGTCGACAGCGTTGAGCTACAACCCTATCTGCCCGCCAATCCGGAGCAAATCGAAAAACAGAACGTGGAGGTCCACTATCTTGGCTATTACCTGAAGTGGCATCCGCAGAGCTGTTACTACTATTCGGTCGAGCACGGCGGTTTCCAAGCGTCGCCCGAACGGACGCCCGGAACATACAGCAAGTACAACAGCATCGACGATCGCATAGATGATTTTCACTACTACACCACTTACTGCAAATTCGGTATCGGCCGCGCCACTTATGACGCCGCGCAGGAAATCCGCTCCGGCGACATCACCCGAGAGGAAGGCGTAGCGCTGGTGAAACGTTTCGATGGCGAGTTTCCCGAGCGATTCGCCGAAGAAATCTTCCGCTACCTAAGCATTCCAGAAAAGGAATTCCCACAGGCGCATCGAATGTTCTCGCACCCCGTCATGGACCGCGACTATTTCACGAACCTCGCCGATCAATTCCGCTCACCGCATCTGTGGAAAAAGGAAAACGGTGTTTGGAAGTTGCGTCACACGGTAATCGATTAATGTCTAATCTCCGCCTCATCGCACGCCTCGACATCAAGGGACCGAACCTAATCAAAGGCATACATCTCGAAGGTCTGCGGGTCGTCGGTGACCCGCAAGAGTACGCGCGCCACTATTACGAACAAGGCATCGACGAACTGGTTTACATGGATATTGTCGCCAGCCTGTACGGACGCAATAACCTACAGGACATCGTTCGACGCGCAGCGCGCGATCTGTTCGTGCCAATGACAGTCGGCGGCGGCCTGCGTTCGGTGTCCGACGTACGCGAGATTCTACGCGCCGGCGCTGACAAGGCCGCCATCAACACCGCCGCCGTAGCGCGCCCTGAGTTAATTACCGAAGTCTCACGTCAGTTTGGCTCCCAATGCATGGTATTGTCCATTGAGGCCAAGCGCATCGCTCCCGGCAAATGGGAGGCTTACACCGACAACGGCCGCGAGCGCACCGGATTGGATGTAGTCGAATGGGCGCGTCGAGGCGCCGAGTTGGGTGCAGGCGAGATCCTGCTGACATCGGTGGATCAAGAGGGTACCCGGAAGGGTTTCGATGTCGAAGTGGCGCGAGCCGTATCGTCAGCAGTACCCATACCGGTGATCGCCAGCGGCGGCATGGGAACATTCGAACATCTACAACAAGTGGTGAAGCATGGCCTAGCGGATGCAGTGGCTATGGCCGACGTATTGCATTATAAGCGCTTAAGCTTGCCCGAGATTCGCGCTCAGGCGCAATCCGCAGGGCTAAGAGTGCGCTCATTGGAACAAGCGACCTGATGCGTTTCTCCCAACCCGACTAAAAACTCTCATCAACGTATCAATACAAGTCATATTTATATCTTCACGAGAAATGTGAAGAACCTGCTTTTGCAGCCGGACAGCCTCCCTCGCACGTGAGGGACTTGCTCCGATTTATTGAGACACTCTAAAACCGGTATGAGCAAATCAGTCATCATCGTCGATTACGGCATAGGCAACCTTCACAGTGTATACCGCGCATTCGAACAATGTGGATGCCTCCCAACCATTAGCAGCGACCCTGAGGTGGTTAGGCGCGCTGATCGGCTGGTGCTTCCTGGCGTGGGCGCGTTCGAATCAGGCATCCACAACCTTGGAGCCGGCGGGCTGGTTGAGCCAGTGAAAGAATTCGCTCGGACTGGCAAGCCATTCCTCGGCATTTGTCTCGGCATGCAACTATTGTTCGACTACAGCGAGGAGTTCGGTCGGCATGCGGGGCTAGGCTTAATTCCCGGTAAGGTTACGCCAATCCCGAACAAGGGCGCCGATGGGACGGCGCACAAGATTCCTCATATCGGCTGGAACGCGCTGCGTTTACCAAAGACGCGCACTGATTGGACCAACTCCATTCTTTCAGGCTTGCGCACCGGCGATGCAACCTACTTCGTGCATTCGTACACCGCCTTTCCCGAACACGACGCCGATCGCCTTGCCGATTGCGACTACGACGGCTGCCAGATTTCAGCAACCGTTGCGCGTGACAACGTCATGGGATGTCAATTCCACCCCGAAAAGAGCGGCGCAATTGGCCTAAAAATCATCTCGACTTTCCTGTCGCTCTAGAACCGGTTATGAACTATTTCGCCTGTGCGCAGCCCTGCCGAGCGTCCGTATGCGTACCCAGAGGGCATAAAAGGCTTAGGGGAGCGCCGTTTAGTCGCTGTAAACAAGCGAACGGCAAGGCGGCAGACGGACACTCGGCAGGACTGCGCAGAGGGTTTGGGGCGGATTGGGCGCATTACAGCAGCAAGACAAAAGGCCTTCAACGTTTGCTCCCGCTTATGCGGGAGAAGGCCGCTCGCCCCTTGTTTAGAATGACTAAACGGCGCTCCCCACACCTTGTACCGCACCCAACCCGCCCCAATCGCAAGGGCGAAATAGTTCATAACAGGCTCTAAGGCGTGACGATTATTCAACGGCTGGCAACCAGTTCGCTGATATACACGCTCTCCAACCTTCTGCAAAAGGGGATGGCATTCCTGCTCATCCCTGTCTATACACATTACCTGAACGCGGATGGCTACGGCATTCTCTCGGTAGTCGCCGCCCTGAATGGTTTTCTCGCGGTGTTTTTCACCTTGTCATTGCACGGGGCGATGACGCGTTTCTATTTTGACTACCGCGATCAACCAGAAACATTGAAGTCCTTCTGGGGCACTCAATTAACCTTCATTCTATTGGTCTCCACGGCCGGCGGAGGCGCGCTGCTGATTACCGGGCAATGGGTGCTTGCGCCTGTGATCGGGGACGTCCCCTATATGCCCTATGTAGTACTAGGCATATTTATATCCATGTTTCAGCCGGTCTTTCAGACGCTGCTCGCGCTATTGCAGACTCGCGAACAGCCTCTCTTGTACGCAGTATTGAACCTCGCGAACTTCGTAATTACCATCGCGCTGGCCATCTCTCTGGTGGTGTTTTGGGGTTGGGGCGCAGAGGGGCCGCTATTTGCTTTGCTTGCCGCCGCCGCGATAACTTTTGTTTTGTCGCTCTGGATACTGCGCCATGAGGTGCGATTCGGTATTCAAAAAGAACATCTGCGAACCGGCTTGCGCTATTCGCTTCCGCTCGTGCCACACGCGCTGGCCGGGGTATTAACGGCGATGCTGGACCGACTCCTCATCAACGGGCTGGTCGGAATGTCGGCGGCGGGGGTATACGCTTTGGCGTTCCAGCTCGCCACTGTGGTGGCGGTAATCACCGACAGCGTCAATCGAGCCTACTTCCCGGTCGTGACGCAGATTCTCAAGGACGGCGATTCGGCGAAAGTGGACGAATTGCCGCGCGTCGCCCTGTATATGGTCGGCGCATACTGTGCAGCGGCGCTCGGCCTGAGCGTATTCGCTCCCGAGATCGTGGCGCTAGTCGCGCCTCCGGCATTTGGCGAAGCGGCCAGCGCCGTGCCGCTGATCGCATTCGCTTTCGCGCTGAACGGGGTGTACTACATATACGTCAACATTCTTTTCTATCGCGCCGATGGCACTCGCCTGATTCCTCTTGCCACCGTGGTCGGCGGCGCAGTCTCGATCGGAGCCAACCTGTTCTTGATTCCGCGATTTGGGATAGCGGGAGCGAGTATGGCAATGGTCGTCGCACAACTTGTCAGTGTGGTGTTCGTAGCCTTGATTGCGCGCAAGTATGAGGTTGTGCAATGGCCCGCCAGACGATTCGCATACCTAGTTGGCGGCGGATTACTGTTGGCTATTGCGTCTCAGCAAATAAAAGACTGGAGTCTGCCTGCGGCGTTGCTCGCCAAGGGAGCGATCGTTGCCGCCGGCATGGTCGCGCTGTTCGTGCTGTCCGGGGGATCGCCCCGTGCGGTGCGGGACGCAATCGGCGCATTGCGAAGGACATAACTCTAATGGATGCACGCTCGATTTCAGATTTCGTGGTCGATGTGGAACAGCGCTTCCCGGTGGATCATTGGCAGGCGCAGGGAATCGCTATCTGGCCGCTACTGCGCATCCAGCTCTACTTCAAGTTGTTTAACCGCGCACTCTTAAGACCGGGAGATCACACGCCCATGCTCATGGAGCGCTTGAAGCGCCGGAGCGTGCGACAGATGGACATACGGCTACGCGGCGCAAGGGCCGCGCGGACCGACGCAGCTCGAACGCCAAGCAAGAACTCCCCGGCGGAAGTCGTGTTCGTCAGCGATGGCGTATCGCAATTGCGGGTCGAGCAGGGATGGTTCGACCGTTTCTGCGATCCAATAGCGGTCATGGCGCGCAAACGTGGTCTGCGCACTTTCACGATCACATTGGGCGATGCGTTCAATATTCCGCGCGTCGGTCCCGGCGTATTCCTCCAACCTCATATGGAACGATTGAAGATCGAGGCGCTGTTCCGGTCATTGCTTCCAGGCAAAGGACTGACGACGCTGCAACCGGAAATCAACGCCTTGAACAAATGGCTGGGCGGCATCGATCCCTCTCTGAAATTCTCGCCGCGTAAACTTGGCGCGCAGGTGACGGCGCTACGATTGATCGCAGAAAGTTTCGAGCAGATGCTGGCTATGCGGGGTGCTCGTGTGGCCTTCGTTGTCAGCTACTACAATATGGAGGGAATGGCGTTCTGCCATGCCGCTCGTACGTTGGGAATCAGAACGTTCGAGTTGCAGCATGGCGTGGCCGGGGAGTTTCACGCCGCTTACGGCCGTTGGACACGACTACCGCCCAATGGATACAGTTTGCTCCCCGAGATTTTCTGGGCTTGGTCGCCGGAAGATGCCGACTTCATTAATTCCTGGGCCATGCGAACTAGCGGAGCCCATCGCGCCGAGCCAACGGGAAACGTATTCGTGACAGGATGGCGTGGCGGATTGGTCCCTAAGTCGCCAGATCTGGAGGAGCGAGTGCGAAAATTGGTCGATCTCGAGTTCAGCGCTTCCCATTATCTGGTCGCGCTACAGCCAGGTCTCATGGATGAAAACACGCTTAAGCCTTTGCTTCAGGCCGCGGCGAGGATCGGAAAGCAGGCTTGCTGGTGGTTCAGGCTTCACCCCATGAACAGGGATCAAGGCGAACCGTTACGCCATATGCTTCAAAAGGAGGGGCTGACGAACGTAGAAATTGAAGAAGCAAGCGAACTACCCTTGCTTGCGTTGTTGCCTGAAGCCGACGTCGTGCTGACCCATTCGTCAAGCACCGTCCTCGAAGCGGAAGCGTTCGGCGTGCCATCCGTAATCATGTCCCAATATGGCGCCGATCTGTTCCCACTGTCGCTTTCCAAAGGAACCGCGCGGGCCGCATTCAGCCCTGACGCAATCGTCGATGCCCTGCAAGGTTTTCGCGATTTCAAGCGCGGGCGGCAAGCCGCCATCGCCGACGGCCTCAGCATGATCGAATCAGCGCTCGATACAATCCCCCCGCATCAGGCCGGAGTCCCACATTGATCGTTATTGTCGATTACCACACCTGCAACACTGGTTCGATTCTCAACATGCTACGCAGAATCGGCGCGCAGGCTATCGTAGCCGAGCATCCGGAGCAAATCGAGCAGGCCAGAAAAATCATCCTGCCCGGCATCGGCGCATTCGACGCCGGCATGGCTAATCTGAAGGAATTGGGCTTTGTCGAACCGCTGCGTCGCAAGGCGCTTGACCAGCGCATACCTACGCTAGGCATTTGTCTGGGCGCACAACTGCTTCTTGACCGCAGCGAAGAAGGCGATCAACCGGGCCTGGGCTGGATTCCGGGAGTGGCGCGACGTTTCCGTTTCGAGGCAGGCTCCCCGCTCAAAGTCCCTCATATGGGATGGAACCGCATTGAAACCCACCTCGAACACCCGCTGTTCTCCCGATATGACACGCCGCCAAGGTACTACTTCGTACATTCCTACTATATGGACTGCGCCAACCAGGAGCACGCGCTCGGTTGGACCTCATACGGAATCCGCTTCGCCTCGTCGATTGTGAGAAACAACATAATGGGTGTGCAGTTTCATCCGGAAAAAAGCCATCGCTTTGGCATGCAGTTGCTGAAAAACTTTGTAGAACTGTGCGACTAATATGATCCAATCGCGCGTGATCCCCTGCCTGCTTTTAAAAGGCTGCGGCCTCTACAAGACCATAAAATTCAAGAACCCCGTTTACATCGGCGATCCTATCAACGCCGTGCGCATTTTCAACGACAAAGGCGTGGACGAGCTTGTCATTCTCGACATCGAAGCCTCGCTGACGCAGCGCGGACCAAACTTCGAACTCATCGCCGATATTGCGAGCGAAGCATTTATTCCGCTTTGCTACGGCGGAGGCGTAAGGAGTATTGATGATTTCACCCGCCTGTTCAAATTGGGCGTCGAGAAAGTCTCGTTAAACTCCGCGGCGGTAAACACGCCGGACCTGATCGAATCGGCGGCAAAGAAATTCGGCAGACAAAGCATCGTCGTATCCATCGACGCGAAAAAGACGCTTCTCGGACGTTACGAGACCTACATCAACTCCGGCAGAGAGAACGCAAAAATGGACCCCGTCGCCGCTGCAAAACGCGCGGAAGAACTGGGCGCCGGCGAGATACTGCTCTATGCGATGGATCGGGACGGAACCATGCAAGGTCTGGATATTCCATTGATCAATCGAGTAACCGAAGCCGTCTCGATTCCCGTGGTCGCATCCGGCGGCGCCAGCTCCTTGAAGGATATCGCCGCAGCGGTTCATCAAGGCGGCGCATCGGCCGTGGCCGCCGGCAGCATGTTTGTTTTTCAGGGGAAACATAAGGCAGTTTTGATTACGTATCCGACTGAAGAAGAAATTGCGGCCGCGTTAAGGCGGTGATCAGATGCAGTAACTTTTCAGATGGCCTCTTCGAAAATTTGCATCATCGGCCAATAGCCGTCGACACCCATTTCAATATTTCATTTATTTGTGGTTTAAGAACATGCAAAGTTCGCCGGAAATCTTAATCACTTCGAGCGCAAACGCGCTTGAAGAGGTAACGCCGCCTCCCATTAGAGTGCTTTATTTGCATCACTGCGGCGCATTCGGCGGCTCATCGCGCAGCATGATGGAAATGATTCGAATGTTCCCCGCAGGTAAGGTTGAGCCGCTGGTGCTGACTCAACGAGGAACCGTCGAACAAGCGCTTCATCAAGAGGGAATTCCTTACTACGGAGTTAGCGGGGTGTCTCAATTCGACAACACCCGTTATAGCCACTATCGCGGCTGGCGATGGCTGGTGCTGTTGCGGGAACTCGCCTACTTGCCATCCACGGTGAGGGGCCTGCTAGCAGTACGGCGGCGTTTCGGAATTCCAGATCTAATTCACGTCAATGAAGTCACGCAATTGCCGGGAATATGGCTGGCGGCGCGGTTATTCAAGAATGTTCCAATCGTCATGCATGCACGTTCTGTGATGAACACGGAGCCATGCAGAAGGACGCAATTCATGGTCCGATTGCTCAGCCGTTTCGTGAAGGCAGTCGTAGCAATTGACAACACGGTTGCGAAGAGTTTACCCGCCAAGCTTCCAGTCAAGGTCATCCATAACGGTCTGCGGCGACCAGCCATCTTGCGGGTCGCAGACGCGGCCCCACGGGCGTTTACCGTCGCAATGGTTGGAACGCTTGCGCGCGTCAAAGGTTGCATTGAATTCGTTCAGGCGGCGGCTATATGCAAACAACGTGGACTCGATATTAGATTCGTGTTCGTTGGCGCCAGTGCGCGCGCTTCAACCGGGTTGCGACAACGCATGCTGAAGAAACTTGGTTTATCCCAGGAAATCGAAGATGAACTATCAGCCTTGATTGCAACCCACCAGCTAGAAGGGACAGTACATTTCCACGGATTTACAACAGATTTAGCCGAGATATATACCGCCATTGACGTAATCTGCTTTCCGTCACACTACGACGCCCCCGGGCGGCCGATATTTGAAGCGGCGTTTTTCGCCGTGCCCAGCATCGCCGCGGTCACGCGCCCGATGGAAGACACCATCATCCCGGAAAAGACGGGAATCGCAATTCGTCCACGATCAGCGGAAGAGTTGGCTAACGCGATTCAAAGGCTCCACGACCGCCCGGATGAACGAATCCGTATGGGAATCAA
>Ga0247823_10005039_pt1 | contig 10522 bp, 14 predicted proteins | sample 13C_PalmiticAcid_2_FD_192426 | JGI IMG/M metagenome (GOLD analysis project Ga0247823, IMG submission 192426) | Soil microbial communities from agricultural site in Penn Yan, New York, United States - 13C_PalmiticAcid_Day30 | ecosystem: Environmental > Terrestrial > Soil > Agricultural land...
GCGGAGGTGGGACCGGAACCTTCTCCAGTGCCGCAAGCCGCGCGTCCGTGGCCGAACGCCAAGCCTGGAGCGCGTCGTATTCATCGCCGGACCACTGGTAGGTCTTACCCATCACTTCTCCTGCCGCGTGAACGCGCTGTTTTTCAGGTTCCCGGTGTCGATCGGGACCAGCTTCTGGCTCTCCCGCTGGAGCCTCAGACCCGCGATCAGCAGGGCCTGCGCCATCGTGCTGCCCTTCCTCAGGGCCGTGACCACCATCTTGGACAGCTCCGGGGCTAGCATCCGGGCGGGCTGCTCGAGGAACTTGGCCTGACCAGCCGGTCCCCAGTACACCCCCTTGGCGGGCTTCCTGCGGGGGAGGCCCTGCCACTTCATCTCGACGTTCTCGTGGACCCACAGGGCGTAGTTGGCCGTGAACCCCACGATCACGCTGACTCGACCGCTGCCCTTCGTGCTCTCCCGAGCTGCCACCGAGAGCTTGGTGAGGGCGACGTTCAGCTCCTTGATCCCCTCGACCTTGGCCACTAGGTGATCTCCGGCAGTGAGTCCTTGTACCTCTGTAACCCCACTGTCCTGCGGCTGACTCGACCCTTGATGTCCCTCTGGTAGTTGAAGGCCACCACCTTGTGCAGGTCTGCGTCCACGTCCCCGGAGCCGGTGCCCAGCCAGTCCTCGTAGGCCCCGAGCCACATCAGGGAGCCGATCTTGACCTCCCGGTCGACCACCACCTGGGCGTCGGTGGAGACCTTGTTGCCCATGGGGTCGACCATCTCGCCCGTGACCCCGACCCACTGCACCTTGAGCTCGACGTGGGTCGTGACCTTGACCTCTCCGTAGTTGTCCTGCTTTACGTCGCCGCTCACCACGGGCCACAGGACCGCGTCCTCGAACCGAGCTTGTAGTTCGATTGGCGGCATGGTTAGTCCCGGTCCACGTAGTCAGTCTGCTCGCTCGGGGGACGTCCGAGCCAGTACCCCCCGGCCCTCTGGCGGGAGAGCAGCGCGGCCACGCAGCCACTCGGGTCCATCTCCATAGCAGCTGACTTGTAGGGCTCTGGTACGACCGGGTCGAGCACGAACGCTCCAGAGGCACCGGCTGTACTTTTGGACTGATAAACTCGGTCGCTCTTCGTGTAGAAGTGAGCGGCCATCCAGGTCTCAATCGCCAGCAGCTCAGCGGTAGAGAGCGTGATACCCTTGCGGGTAGCACACTCCGCGACCCTGGTGGTAAAGAGGTTAGCAGCGGTGATGAACGGGGTTAGGTCGGGACTGTTGGTGTCATCGTAGTCACCACCCAGCGACCCGTTTCTGAGGACCAGCACCACCTCCGCTGACGTCGTCCTGGCCATTGGTGACCCCGGGGGTTATCGGACAACAAGTCCGGACGGCCTATCGTTTGAACCGCTCCACCGCCTGGGGTCGTCTCACTTGTTCCGCAGGGCCTTGAGCGCGGCGATGATCTCCGGCTTCTTGGCCGCACCCTTGAGGTCGATCTTCTCGTCCTCGGCCAGGCCCAGCAGCTGCGGGACTGAGAGCTTCTCGAGGTCGAGCTCGCGCGGGGGAGCGGCCTCCATCGGGCCACCCGACTCGAGCTTGAACTTTTCGGAGCCGTAGCGGGCCGCAAGGTTCACGTCCGTGTCGATTATCGGATTCTCCTTCCAGTGAAACCGGCGCTCCTCCCCGTGCACCCCAGCGTCCACCGGCTGGAGGGTACCCTCCTTGTTGCGCTTGTAGACCAGCAGGCCCTCTTCGTCGCGTTTGCCGGGGACGTACCCCGGCCCCTTCCCGTCCACGTGGTCCCCTGCCATCAGGCGAAAACGGAACTTGAAGTGGGAGCTGGGAGCGGCCTCCTCGACCTTGACCTCTGGCTTCTCTGCAACTGCAACGGTTGCCATCTGACTATCTCCTGTAGTGACGGGTCACGAAATAAAGCCTCGACCCCAGCTGTCCCCCGGTCCCGTCAAACCTGTTACAACCAGGGTCGAGGTGTTTCGACAATCGCTTATGTCGGGGGTGGGCGAGTACCCCCAGTTCTGGTCGCCGATCAGCCTTCCTGGCGCTTCTTCCGCCACTCGCGGAACATCTTGATGGCCTCGAGAGCGGTCTTGACGATCAAGAGGATCGTCGCCGGGTCCATCGCCTTTTCGTCAGGAGCACTCTTCGGCTGCTTGGCGAGGTTGTCGCAGCAAGCCTCGAGGTCAGAGATGCTGGTGTCGAGCTGGGTATCATCAACCGCGAACTTCTCGCCACGGAGGAGGGCGTTGTAGGTGTTGCCGAGCTTGGTGCTCAGGTTGCCAAGGTCGATCAGCGCGTCGCCAATCTGCACGGCCTGCACGTTGGCAATCAGACTCTTGATGTCGTCGAACATAGGAACGGTCTCCGGGTTAGGGGTTGGGCTCACGCACGGTGAGCAGAGGTCAGGGTCAGGTCGAACAGTTGCTAGTGCCGCCACGTCGTACCGCACGTGGCACAAGTGTGATTGTGGGTGCCGTCCCGGTTAAAACCTGAGACGACGTACTGCGACCGGCCGCAACTTGGGCAGTTGTGCGAGCGGTTGTAGGCGACTCCGGAAAAGGGGACTTGGTGGCCACCTCCGCAGCCACGTAGCCCTTGAACTCCCAGGGCTTGTTGGGGATGCTGCACACGAGCCACTTGGCCTGCCGCCCGTTCACGTCGGGCCAAGTCACCTCGTGCCAGGTGATGACACCAGACTCAACCGGTGGGGCCTTCTCTGGCACCACTGGCGGGGCTTGGGGCGGAGCTGACTTGATGGCAGCAGCCGCGAGTACTATCTCAAAAATCACGTAGATTAGTCGCATTGAACCCTCCTGGCGGACACCGCATCTGGCCTCAAGCAGCCAACTTGGCCTCTGGCGAAGCGACCGCAGAGACAGTCTTCTGCACCGTGTTCACGGCCACCGCACCGTCTGGTCGAGCTCTCGAGCCTCGCAGGATGCCGAACCCGCGATCGCCCCAGTTGAGGCCGTGCGAGTTGAGGATCATGATGCCCCACGAGCCGTCCTCGATCTTCACGGCCCGCACCCCGAGCACGGCGTGGCCCCACCAGTTGAAGTCCACCATCACGGGACGGCCGGTGAGCAGGCACCCGATGACCATCTCAAACGGGAGGTTGCGGAAGTAGACGTCGCGGGTCAGGTCGACCATCGGCTCGGTGATCTTGTACTTGGCTGCCTCCGCCCGCATCGCCGGTGTGTCGAGCGACCGGCTGGTCTTGCCCTCCTGCCACATAGGCTCCGGGCAGGCACCGATAGTCTCTGCCGTCATCGCGGAGAGGGCAGACCACCCGCCCTTGTTCTGGTAGCCACGACCGTCCGACAGACAGGCTAGCATGTACGCGGAGATCTTGACCGGTGGTTGGTTTGCCACCTCTCGCGCGACCATGATCCCGTGTGCCGTCGAGTGCGACCAGCAAAACGGGTGGCCGTTCTGGTAGCAGTCCTTGAACCGACCCTTCTCCCGTGCCCGGAGGACGACGTGGTGGAGCGTGGCCTCCTCGCGGACGAGCACCCGGTCGTACTCGTCCCACTCCTCAGGCTTCGGCAGGTTGAACTCGCTCGGCGCGGCCATCATCTCGGTCGGTTGCACGGCGTAGTCTCGCGGCTCCGCGCCCCGGGCGTAGCTGGGGTCGAACACGAACGAGTCCGGCGTCTGGTCGTCGATGATCGGTATGCCGTTCCAGGTGTCCATTGTCATTTCCCACACGACCAGAGGATGCAAACGGGAAGCAGCAACACGGCAAAGATCAGCATCATCAGCAGCGTCGAGCGGACGCCAACGCCGTTCGTCTTCACTCGTACTTCCTCAGCAGCTCGAGCATCTTGTCTGGATCAGCAGGCAACACTTCCGCCGTCCACTTCGCGCCGTTGCCGATCACCACCCACCGATCGCCCTTGAGAGTGCCGTAGGCTTTCTGCCAGCTAGGAGTCAGCCCCGTCACGTCCTCGTCGGTCTTGAGAATCCAGTAGGCCTTCCCCTCCGGCTCCTGCGCTGTCTTGGTGTCCAGGTACTCCCGCACGCGCTTGCCGGTGACGATCGACTGCTGCAACGCAGGGAGGGCGCCACGCCTCGGGTACACGATCAGCACCCGCATCCCCGGCGCGTTGTCCCACGGGCTCTTCTCCACGACCGGCTTGGGTTCGTCGGGCTTGGGCTCTACAGGTTTCGGGGGCGGGATGGGGTTCTGGTCATCGGTGATGACGCGGCGAACCACCTCACCCTTTGGCACCATCAGGAGCTCTACGGCCCCTTGTGCCACCCTCTCGATGAGGAATACTTGCTTCTTCTCGTACAGTCGGGTTTCCACCTGACCCTTACCATCAACAAACTCGCCGCGTATCCTGATGGGTCCGACCTCCTCCGTGACGACCACCACGCCCGGAGGAGACGCCAGAAGCTGAACGGCCGAATCGGACTGGACGACATACAGTTGGTCCTTGAGGAGCGATGACACGGGGCCTGGGTCAACCCTGACCGGCTTGTCGGGCATCTTGTCTGGGACAGACGGTAGAGTCGGCCAGTCGGGGTACTTGGGGGGCTCCGCGCAGATCAGCGCGACTGAGCCACCAAGGACGAGTGTTGCGAAGAACATCTTCACTTGCTTACCCTCTTGTCGCCTCTGAGGACTGCCTCAGCCACGCGCATCTGTTCTGCTGGAGGACCGTCGAGGTCCGGGAACCCCTCTGCTGCCCACTGGTTCACCACCAGGGCAGCCCACTCCCTGTCAGGCCGCTCCACGTCAGCTGGTGCCGGGAAGGATTCAGTTCTGGTCACCACGGCTACCTGATGACGACGACACCAGTACCAGCGAAGAAGCAGTAACCAAGGATCGCCACGCACGCCCACGGGATGATCGCGTTACCGAGCGGCTGCCAGCCCTTGTCCTTGTCGTAGCCTGAGATCCCCAGCACGAACCAGAGGATCATCAGCACGATGAAAACGACGCCCCAGAATGACATGGTCCATCCTCCTTGGGCGAACTTCGGTCAACCCCCCGCCTGAGACTTGGAACTCTCGATCGCACGCTGGGCAGCCAGCTCTGTCCTCATGACGGCTGTGTTGGCCGTGTCCTTGGTGTCATGGACCGCCGTGCGAAACTCCTTGATCGTCTGGATCAGGAGGGCCTGCATCTCGGTCATCTTCTGGGTGTACTCGTCGCGCTGGGACTGCCTCTCAGCGGCGTTGTTGATCCTGGTCTGCTCCTGCTCCTCGGCGAACGCCTGCCGCAGGGAGGACGTCTCCGTCCGGTCCTTGTCGCGCTCAAGGGCGTGCAGGTCGATCAGCTCCTTGACCTGCTTGTCCTTAGCCGGCAGGTGGACCAGGGTCAGCCACGACAGGACGGCCCCGAGGAGGCCAGCTCCTACCCACCCCGCCCCACCGCTGATCCCCTCAGTAGACTGGGCGAACAGCTGGAGGCTCCCAACAACAAGAGGGGCGAATACCGTCGTTCCGAGGATGCTGAACTTGTCGAACACTGGACCACCTGTTTCTGGATTAGCAGCTGCTGTGACTGACAGCGAAAGACATATCAGTCACAGCGTACAGAACTCAGGGGTCAAATCAGGAGATCGTGCCGTGGAGGATGCCAGTGCGACCGTTGTAGTCGTGGCGCAGCTGCGGGACCTGGATCGCCATCACCTTGTAGTTCTGGCGGAGCCCACCGATCGACGGCCACTGTACGGTCGTGATGTCCATGCCGTTTACGGCGCGGGCGACGTCGGCCGTCATCTGGACGAAGAGCAGCGTCTGGGTGTTGTCGAGGAAGTCCAGCCGCCGGACGTCCATGATGTCGGGGTTCTTCAACAGCATCGTGCGGAGGGTCTCGCCCGGGTGGTTGCCGCCCGACGTGGTGAAGGGGGTGTTCATGTACGTGGTCCAGTCGATGCTGTGGTACAGCATGAACGGACCGTAGAAGCGGTTGTCGTAGAGCTGGGTCAGGGCCGTGAGGATCTCGTTGTAGGAGGTCGGGCCGTTCGTGGTCGTCATGGCCGTGAAGTTGGTCTTGGTCAGACGAGCGGTGAAGTTCGTGTAACCGTAGACCGTCGAGGTGCCGTCGTGGGCACCGTACCCGGCCGTCTCGGAGCCGTAGGTGACACCGGTCTCCTCGCCGATGGTCGTCTTCTCGATCTTCTCGGCCACGCGCCGGGCGGCTGCCTCGGCCATCGTGGTGTCAAGAGGCGTCGAGTTGCGGGAGACTGCCAGCCGCCGCTCGGAGAACCAGAAGTCCGAGTGGGTGATGGGCAGGGGCAGCGAGCGGAGCTTGAAGAGCGGGTTGTCCGTCCGGCCCTCGGTGATGCCGTCCATGTCGACGATCGCCTCACCGGGATCGCTCATGGCCTCGTACTCGAGGGTCATCTTGGCCATGCCGTTGAACCCGCCGTAGCTGTTGGCAGCGCGGAGGTCAGCCCAGGCCCGAAGGCGCTGGCGAGCCGCCGTGAGCACGGCCCGGTCCATCTCGATCCAGTCCTCCTTGCGCAGCGCCGTGGCGTTTGCGGTCAGGAGCACCGGGTTGAGGATGCCTAGGTCGTTGATAACGTCGCGGACGAGCATGCTGCGCTTGATCGGCAGGCGCTCGCCCTTCTCGACCGTCCACTGGCCGGTGTTGACCGTGACGCAGGGGCGGTCGTTCTTGTCGAAGTAGGGGCGGTGCAGCAGTGGGTCGAAGCCCCGGTTGACCTGCTGCACGACGCCGTAGCCCATCTGGTTGGCGACAGCGCCGTATTCGCTGCCTTGCACATGGAGGTGATTATCAACGAGCGGCATTGGTATTGGACTCCTGTTAGTACAGTTAAGTGTCGGACCCGGTTCAACCGGCCTTTGTTGTTTTGGGTGGGGGCCACGCCCGGTGGCGCGGTGGTGAGACCGGGGCACCCTGTTAGTACAGGAGGCCCCCACCCTGGTCGGTTAGTACCCGGTGAACATCACGTGGGCCAGCGTGTCTGCGGCCGGGTCGGTGATCGTCTCGCAGAGGATGAACGGCTGGGCGTAGTTGAAGGCGGTGCCGAGCAGCGCGTCCTCGAGCTTGCCGGAGCCGTCGATCACCTGGAGCAGGTCCCCGATGGCGTAGTCGTCCGCCGTGCCGGAGATGTCCAGGATCCGCATGTTCATCTCTTCCCCGGGGATGGGGCAGTACATGAAGCACCGCTCCCCGGAGACGTAGGCGTCGCTGTTGGTCTTGCCACGGAGGTCGTCCGGGCGGAGGCAGGCGATGAGGGTGTTGAGACCGTCCTTGGCAGTGCCGGAACGGTCGTACACCTCCCATGTCAGCCGCCCGCCGACCGGCTCGGTCGCGGCCTTGATCTGCATGACGACGCCGGGGGTGGGCGTGCCGCTAATGACTCCCTCGATGAACACCCCCTTCGGGTTGGCGTTCACCACGATGCTGTTACCGATCGACATCTGCTGTTCTCCTGGACTCGTGTGTTGGTTGGGTCAAGTACCTCTGTCTGGTCGACCGGCTGGGGTCAGGCAGCCGCCCGCTTGGGGAGGTTAGCCTGCTGGTTCCACTCATCCTGGTTGATCGTGGGCAGGTCCAGGACGTCCTCGCCGTCGGTGGCCGCGCGGTTCTGGACCGGAGCCTGGTCACCGAAGAGCCCGGGGAAATACAGAGCTACCTGCTCCCTGGCTTGGGCAGAGTTGGCGTTCTGCGTCGGCCCGACCAGCTCGATGACCTCCTGCATCTTCGCGACGTCGCCGCTGTTGAGGGCGAGCTGCATGCGGTGCTTCCGGCGCGGGTCACCCTCGTTGGCGATGAGGCCCTTGAGCTTGGTGCTCGCGGCGTTCTTGACGCTGTTGTTGAGCTCGACCGCCGTGTTCCAGACGGCCTGAGCCTCTGGCGGCATCTCGGCGAGCCACTCCTTGGTGGTCTTCAATTTCGGGGCTCCGTTGGCGATGGGCTTCTTGACCGGAAGCACGTTGCCCCGGTTGTTCTTGACGGGTGGGGGAACATCGTCCTCGGCGGTGATCTCTTCCTCGAGCTTGGGCTTGGGGTCGGTGCTTCCACCAGCGTTCTCATCGGCGGAGGCTGTCTCCTCCTTCTCCTTGGTCTTCTCCTCGACGTAGGCGGGCATGGCGTTGATGGCCATGTCGCCCGGGGCACCGAGCTTCTTGGCCACCTGCACGAAGGCGTTGGCGGTGATCTCGAGGGTCTTGGTTTTCTCGACGTTGGCCTTCAGCTTGTTCAGCTGCGGCTCGTCCATGGTGTTGAGGACCTTCTCGGCCCCCTTCCAGCAGTCACAGTTGGTCGTGAGGTAAGCCACCAATTGGGGCTTCGTCATAACAGGAACTCCTGCGGTGTTAGAACTGTTGTCAACGAAGTCGTGTAAGTTCTGACCCTTGAGCTTTGACAGCTCTCGCTTCAACTCATTGACTTCACCAGTGTTGCCCAACCTCTGGGCGTCTCTGATGACTTCCTCTGTTTCCTTGATGGCTCGTTGTTTGTTCTGACGAGCCTTCTTCCCTTCTGGGCTGCCGAGCCACTTGACTTCTTTTGCAGCACGTTGGTCACCAGTGAGCCCGTCCGCACCTTTGGGACTCTCACTTCCTTCGTCTCCTCCACTGCCCCCGCCCTCTCCTGAGGCACAGCTGTTGTCTTGTCCGCCGTCCTTGCCGGTAGGACAGAAAGCATTAGCGTTGGGCATAGCTGGCGTGACCTCCACGTCGTTGACTTGTCCACCAAGGTGCTGGTAGATGTGGGCGGAGACGGCCCAGTACTCGTCCTCCTGGTAGCCGCCTTTGGTCGCCGCTGCACGGGCCTTGGTCCACACGACCGGGTCAGCCACCCACGCGGGGGTGGTGAGATCAGTCCCGTCGGCTGCCTTGCCGAGCATCCGGTCCTTGTCGGTCAGAGCCACGTAGCCAGCCTGAGCTGCTGCGTAGACGTCACCCTCGCCGGTCCCAGCACCCATCTTCTTGAGGCGTCCGGTGTTCTTGCTGCGGGGCTGGTTGGGGGCGATGTTGGAGACCTGAGTGCCCCAAGCGTGGCCACAACTATTGCACTTACCGGAGTCAGGGTCACCCTCCATGGAGACCCCACACTTCGGGCAGTCTTCGCCACTGAACGTAAACTTGTTGGCTGTGGCCTCCAGCTCGTCCGTCACGCACTCCTCGCATCCGATGTGCCCGCAGTCGCAGGTGTGCTCGGGGCCGGTCTGCACCGAGTCCCCGTCGGCGTTGAACACTCCGCAGCCGTCGTCGAGCGAACAGGCACCCTTCTGGTCGGGGAGGATCGCGAGGTGGTCGGGGCGATAGTTGCGGGCGACGTGGGTGTAACCCTTGCCGTTCCAGCTGCCAGACCGGGCCTCGTTGTCGGTGAACAGCCCCGTGGAGAGCTCGATCGGCTCACCCTTCTCGAGACGAGGCATGATCTCAGGCTTGCCCTGGCTGCGGAGCACGGTGTCGTAGTTCTTCACAGCCTGGACGTCAAACCAGGCTTCTACGCGCCGCTTGCCGCCCTCGAACTTGTCGTTGCGGGTGAACCCGATGAAGGACTCGCGCGGGACCGAGCGGTCCTTGGCTGAGACGTGCTGGCCGTTGACCTGCGGGTGGTAGACGACGAGGTCGACGTTGTTCCACACCCCGGGGTTGGCCTGGACTTCCTCAGGGGGGTAGTGGAGCGCACCCTTGGAGCCATTCAAGACCCCGGGTACGATGATTGAGGCAGAGGCTACGCGGTACTCTCGGCCGTTCTCGGTCGCCACCCGCGCTCGCCCCCGCATGTTGGCGAGGATTGTCTCCATGCTTACTTGAACTTTACGGGTCCAGAAGCACAGAGTAAACCTGAGAGTTGGTGGGGATAACTATGGACGTTAACCAGCAACAGCAGATGCCAAGAGACGGATCTGCCGATAGTAGCAGCGACGCTGGTGGTACTGGGAGATGATGTCCATGCCCTGGCTGCGGAGGTGCGGCCGCATCTTGCTGAACTGTACCCTGATGCTGGCCGACATTTGATCGGTGACGCGGATGTCGGTCTCCGCCATCTTCCGCCAGTCCGGGTCCAGGAGGTTGTAGAACTCCTCCTTGGCGTGCATGAACCCGTCGGAGAGGATGACCAAGAACTTCTGCTGCATCGGAGTGTAGACGGACTCCTTGGCCACGGGCGGTTACTCCTGGGAGGAATCGGGGAGTAGTCTCCATACTGGCTTTCCACTGCGGATCATCATCGTTTGTCCGGCGATATTCTTCTCCTTGACCGCGTACCACTTGTTCAGTTCCTTGTCTAACTCGGCGGGTTGCTTATCTACCTTGTATCCTCTTCTCCGTAAAGCCTCCCACACTTTGTTAGCTGAATCAGAGGTAGCAGCGTCACTTCTGAACCCCTTACCTTTAGCCTTGGCGTGTCTTATGGCGTTTTCGTACAGAGATACGCCGTGCCCCTTACCACGTTCAGACTCTTTGACCTTAACCTCACGAACTTGGAACTCGTCCCCGTTATCGTGCATCTCAAGTTCACCTACACCGTTAGGTAACTTGAACGTCACGACTTTACCAGACTCGGTTGGAAC
>Ga0247823_10005040_pt1 | contig 10522 bp, 3 predicted proteins | sample 13C_PalmiticAcid_2_FD_192426 | JGI IMG/M metagenome (GOLD analysis project Ga0247823, IMG submission 192426) | Soil microbial communities from agricultural site in Penn Yan, New York, United States - 13C_PalmiticAcid_Day30 | ecosystem: Environmental > Terrestrial > Soil > Agricultural land...
CGTGTGCCTCCTCGCGGCCGCGGCCGCGAGGAGGCACACGAGGGCGAGGGTTCTCATGGTCGCACCGCCGGGTGGGGAGGTACCGCGGGAGGTCGGACCGGCGGTCCGAGTGACCCGCACCGCGGGCGGAACGTGTCGGGCCTTATTGTGCGCCGTCCGGCCCCGGCCGTCAAACGGGCGACCCGGAACGCACTGCAGAGGTCGCGTTGAAGCAGGTCATTCGCGTCGGCAGTCGGCGACGCTGTTGCTTGTCCGAGCGTTCAGGAATACGCAGATCGCCGAGAGGCCCTGTCGCAACTCGAATAAACGGATTGATAATCGCGGTTTCAAGGGGTTGTGTCAGACCCTGTAACACTACTCCGTTAGAAGTCGGGACCGGGCCGACAGGTTCGGGGCTCTAATCGGGCATGAACCGGCCCGCCGGGCCGGCTTGGCCCGCGGGAAGTCGGTGGCGAACAGTGCGGAGTAGTCGCGGAGGCGGTCGAGGACGGCCGGGTCGAGTTCGGGGGTGTACGTCTTCATACCCGGTTTGAGACCCGAACCCGTCGGCCGGGTGCGGGCTTCTAACGGAGTAGTGCTAAGTCAGTTTCAGCTTCGGTCTGTGCGGCTTTCGCAGCTTTGACTTCTCCGTGGGCCTTCGTAACGGCGGCATTTTCGGAAGAACATCCCGTGAGGGTGACCGTGGCCGTGGTGACCGCGAAAAGAGATGCTGCGAAAAGTGAGGGCTTCACGGCGTACTCCTCTGTACTGCTTCGCCGGGCGGAACCAGGAGTCGAGTCGCGCCCTTCCGGGGCAGGTCCCCGTCGCTCCGCGCGCGGCTCGTCGGCTCCGACGCGAGTTCGGCCGCCTATCGCGGCTCAACTCCTGGTTCGGCCGCCGCCCCGCCGCCGGGCACGCCCGGCGCGGCCGAGAACCTCTTGCGCGGGGAGGCCGGACCGATCGCCTTCAGCGGGGTGCGGGCGGCGACAACCCTCGAACCGCGCCTCTTGCTACGCGAGTCCCGCAGCGTAGGGAGGCGGCGACCTACCGACCCCGCTCACTTGCCCGGCCCGCACCGGTGAGCTCCGCGTCACGAAACGCCTACATTCTGGCCGGGTCCGGTGCAGTGCCTGGCCAGGCGGCCCCGGCCCCGGCCGCGGCCGCCGCGAACACGCCGGTCAGCTACAGGAACGTGACCAGGAACAGCCGGTCGAGGTGCCGGTACCGGCGTCGCTCGTCCGGGCTGTAGAAGAAGAGCTGCACACCCAGACGCAGCCCCCAGAACACCGCCAGGAAGCCGCTCAGGCCGCGGCCCTTCTCCGGTCGCGTCGTCATGGTCGGTCCCCTCTATTAGGCGGCCGGGTCGCCGGGCCGGCGTTTCCACAGGAACTGTGCCGTCGCTTCGCACCAGCGAGTCCTCGTCGATGCTCAGCACGATTCCGCCCCGAGCTCGCGCGGCCCGGCCCACGCGAACCGGGTGACGGTCAGCTCGGACACGGCCCGGCCGAATGCCCCGGCGGCCGCCAGCGCGGCCCGGTTCGCGGCCGCCTCGACGGGCGTGTTGATGACGTGGCTCAGCGCCCCGCGTGCGGTCGGGAGGCCGGCCTCGACGTGGACCGCGTACTCGCGTCGGAACCGCAGCGGGTCAAGCCTGTGGAAAACCTGTCGCTACTCACCGATCGCCGATCACGCCGCATTTGCGTCTTACGACCAGCCGCAGGACGGGGGGACGGGTTCGTCGGGGGTCGGCGAGGCACCCCGTCCGGCCGGTTGCCCGCGCCCAGAAAGTGTTCGTCCGCCGGGGCGAACGCGGGTAGAATCCGGCCGAGTGGGTTCGGGACGCACCCCACGAAGTACAAGGCTCGGCCATGTTCCACCGCGCAAAGCTCGGGTCGGCGCTTCTGACCGCGACAATACTCTCCGGGTTCGCCGCGGCGCAGGAAAAGGTTCCCGCCCCCGACGACCCGCTCATGAGCGGCTTGCGTTACCGCCTCGTCGGCCCGTTCCGCGGCGGGCGGTCGGCGGCGGTCGCCGGCGTACCCGGCAAGCCGCAGCTCTTCTACTTCGGCAGCACGGGCGGCGGCGTCTGGCGCACGACCGATGGTGGGTCAACATGGGAGAACATCTCCGACGGCTTCTTCGGCGGCTCGATCGGCGCCGTCGCCGTCAGCGAGTCCGACCCGAATGTGATCTACGTCGGCGGCGGCGAGAAGACCGTCCGCGGCAACGTCTCGCACGGCGACGGCGTCTGGAAGTCGACCGACGCAGGAAAGACGTGGAAGCACGTCGGCCTCGGCGACACGCGGCACATCCCCCGCATCCGCATCCACCCGAAAGACCCGGAGACCGTCTACGCCGCCGCGCTGGGCCACCTCTACGGGCCCAACAAGGAGCGCGGGGTCTTCAAGAGCGCCGACGGCGGGAAGACGTGGAAGCAAGTGCTGTTCGTGAATGAGGAAGTCGGCGCCGTGGACCTGATCCTCGATCCGAACAACCCGCGCATCCTCTACGCGAGCACCTGGCGCGTAAAGCGGACGCCGTACAGCCTCGAGAGCGGCGGGCCGGGCTCCGGGTTGTGGAAGAGCACCGACGGCGGCGACACCTGGAAGGAGATCACGAAGTCGCCGGACTTGCCCAGGGGCACGGTAGGCATCAGCGGCGTCGCGGTCTCGCCGGTGAACTCGGACCGCGTCTGGGCGATCATCGAGGCCGAGGACGGCGGCGTCTTCCGCTCCGACAACGCCGGCCGCACGTGGACGAAGATCAACGACGACCGCAACCTCCGCCAGCGCGCCTGGTACTACACCCGCATCTACGCCCACCCGAAGAACATCGACGAGGTCTTCGTCGTCAACGTCTCCTTACACAAATCGTCCGACGGAGGCAAGACCTTCGGCACGACGTTCCGCACGCCGCACGGCGACCACCACGACCTGTGGATCGACCCCACCGAACCGGCGCGGATGATAGTCGCCGACGACGGCGGCGCTCAGGTCTCGATCGACGCCGGCGCGTCCTGGACCACCTACCACAACCAACCGACCGCCCAGTTCTACCGCGTCACCACCGACAACGCGTTCCCCTACCGCATCTACGGCGCCCAGCAGGACAACTCGACGGTCCGCGTCCGCACCCGCGGCGACGGGGGCGGCGTCACCGAGCGCGACTGGGAGCCGACCGCCGGCGGCGAGAGCGGGCACATCGCCGTCCACCCGAAGGACCCCGACGTCGTCTACGGCGGGTCCTACGGCAACTTCCTCGTCCGCATCAACCACCGCACGCGGGAGGTGCGGAACGTCAACGTCTGGCCCGACAACCCGCTCGGCCACGGGGCCGCGGACCTGAAGTACCGCTTCCAGTGGAACTTCCCGATCTTCTTCTCGCCGCACGACCCGGACACGCTCTACGCCGCCGGCAACGTTCTCTTCCGCACGACCGACGAGGGCCAGTCGTGGTCGGCAGTGAGCCCCGACCTGACGCGCAACGACAAGTCGAAGCTCGGGCCGTCCGGCGGGCCAATCACGAAGGACAACACGTCGGTCGAGTACTACTGCACGATCTTCGCGGCCCTGGAGTCGCCGCACGAGAAGGGCGTCCTCTGGTGCGGCAGCGACGACGGCCTGCTGCACCTCAGCCGCGACGGCGGCAAGAACTGGGCCAAGGTTACGCCGCCCGACCTGCCCGAGTGGAGCATGATCAACAGCCTGGAGGCGCACCCGACCGAGAAGGGCGGCCTGTACCTCGCCGCGACGCGGTACAAGCTCGACGACAACCGCCCCTACCTGTACAAGACGACTGACTACGGCAAGACGTGGACGAGGATCGTGACCGGGATCAAGGACGACCACTTCACCCGCGTGGTCCGGGTCGACCCGAAGCGGCCCGGCCTGCTCTACGCCGGCACCGAGCGGGGCATGTACGTCTCGTTCGACGACGGCGCGAGCTGGAAGCAGTTCCAGCTCAACCTGCCGGTCGTGCCGGTCACCGACCTGGCGGTCAAGGACGACGACCTGATCGTCGCGACGCAGGGGCGGTCGTTCTGGGTGCTCGACGACCTCACGCCGTTACACCAACTGAAGCCCGAGATCGCGAATCAACCGCTGCACGTGTTCCGGCCGCGCCCGCCGTACCGCCTGCCGGGTGGTGGCGGCGGCGACGAGGGCGGCAGGCCGTCGCGGACCGTCGGCCAGAACCCGCCCGCCGGTGCCGTGATCCGCTTCCACCTGAAGGACTCGCCGCTGAAGGACGCGAAGAGCACGCTCGAGATCCTCGACGCGAGCGGCACCGTGGTCCGCGAGTACCGGAGCGACGCCGAGTCGCCGGTCGCGAAGCTCGACGCGAAGGCCGGCATGAACCGCGTCGTCTGGGACCTCCGACACGCCGACGCGGAGGGCTTCCCCGGCCTGGTACTCTGGGGGTCGCTGACCGGCCCGCGAGCGGTCCCCGGTTCCTACAAGGCGCGTCTCAGGGTCGGCTCACTCGAAGAGACCGTCGAGTTCACCGTGAGGCCCGACCCGCGTACGTCGGCGTCACAGTCCGATTACGATCAGCAACTTGAGTTCCTGCTCGCGGCGCGCGACAAGCTGACGGAGACGCACCGCGGCATCAAGACGATCCGCGACGTCCGTGAGCAGTTGACGAACCTCGGCAAGCGTGTCAAGGACGACTCCGACATCACCGACGCGGCAAAGGCGATCGACAAGAAGCTGACGGCCGTCGAGGAAGCGCTCTACCAGACGAAGGCGAAGAGTTCGCAGGACGTACTCAACTTCCCGATCCGCCTGAACAACAAGCTGGCCTCGGTCGCGGGGACGGTCGGCACCGGCGACAACCGCCCGACCGACCAGGCCGAGCAGGTGCGCAAGGAGTTGACCCAACAAATCGACGAAGAACTGGCCGGGCTGCGCCGGGTGCTGTCCGAGGACCTGCCGAAGTTTAACGAACTCCTGAGCAAGAAGAAGATCCCGGGCGTGTTCATCGATCCCCGACCGCCCGGGAAGTGATCGGCGGCGGCCGCGAGAACGGGTGGCGTCGTTGCCCCGCGCGGCGCGTGTCCGCGTCGGTCACATCGCCCGGCTTGAGCAGGGCGGGGTATCGGACCGGAGAGCGCTCACCAGATCTGGATGTCCAAAGTCACCGGTGTGGGTGGTGATGGCTCCGAACCCGACTGCGGCGCGGAGAACTGGGGGCGACTGCGTCGCCCGGAAATTGGACGATCGTGACAGACGGCGGCTCAAGTGTCACGCCATTGCGACGACCGACGTCGGGCGCTACAATCGCACTATTCGGGGTGAAGCCGCGAAAGGTAAAGGGACGCGGACGTGGGCGACTCCGAGAATCCGACATCCCCCCAACCGTTGTTCGGTACGACGGCGGAGTTGACGGGTACTCCGACCGGGTCGAGCCGCGCCGACACAGAACACCCCCAAACCATCGGACGCTACCGCGTCGAGCGGCTGGTGGGCTCGGGCGGTTTCGGGCTCGTCTACCTTGCCCGCGACGAACAGTTGCACCGCCCCGTGGCCATCAAGGTGCCCCAGGAATACATCGTTGCTCGACCCGGGGGGGCCGAAGTTTACGCGCGCGAAGCGCGTACGGTCGCCAACCTCGACCACCCACACATCGTCCCGGTTTTCGACGTCGGAAGCACCGAGCAATTCCCCTGCTTCATCGTGTCCAAATACATCGACGGCACCGACCTCGCCAGGAGGCAGAGGGAGGCGCCGCTCTCGGCCCTAGAGGCCGCGGCCCTCGTCGCGACGGTGGCCGAAGCCCTGCACTACGCGCACGAGCAGGGCCTCGTGCACCGCGACATCAAGCCGGGCAACATCCTTCTGGACAGGAGCGGCAAGCCGTACGTGGCGGATTTCGGCCTGGCGCTGCGCGAGGAGGACGCGGACGCGGGGCCGTGCTACGTGGGCACGCCCTACTACATGAGTCCGGAGCAGGCCCGGAGCGAGGGGCATCGCGTGGACGGGCGGAGCGACGTCTTCAGTCTCGGCGTCGTCGTCTACGAGTTGCTGGCCGGGCGGCGACCGTTCCGCGGCGCTTCGAGGGACGAAATCCTCCGGGAGATCCTCGGCAAGGAACCCGATCCGCTCCGACAGACCAGCACCGCCGTCCCGAAGGAACTCGAGCGCATCTGCCTCAAGGCGCTGTCCAAGCGGGCCTCCGACCGTTACGCGACGGCGCGGGACATGGCCGACGACCTGCGGCACTTCCTGTCCACCGTGGGGGCGCCTCCTACGGCCGCGGGCCGCGAGTCCCCGCGAGCGGGAGGGAGTACGCCGGCGTCCGACCCGCCGCCGACGCCCTCCGGCCCGCAGGCGGTCAAGGTCGTGCCGAAGGGGCTGCGCTCGTTCGACGCGGCGGACGCGTCTTTCTTCCTCCGGCTGCTGCCCGGACCTCGGGACCGGGACGGGTTGCCGGACGTCATCCGGTTCTGGAAGAACCGCATCGAGGCCCAGGACGGCGAGCCACCCCCGGTGGGGCTGGTCTACGGTCCCTCAGGCTGCGGCAAGTCGTCGCTCGTGAAGGCCGGGCTGTTGCCGGTCCTGGCGGAATCGGTGACGACGGTCTACGTCGAGGCCGGCGGCGGGACCGAAGCCCGCTTGCTCCAGAACCTACGGCGGCAATTGCCCGGGCTCGCCGGCGACCTCGCCCTCGACCTCGTCGGAGCGCTCGCGGCCGTGAGGCGCGGCCGGTTCCTGGGGCCGGGTCAGAAGCTGCTCCTGGTGCTCGACCAGTTCGAGCAGTGGCTGCACGCCAACCGCGAAGAGAGGGACACGGAACTGGTGCGCGCGCTGCGTCAGTGCGACGGCCGGCGGCTGCAAGCGGTCGTCATGGTGCGGGACGATTTCTGGCTCCCCGTCAGCCGGTTCATGCAGGCGCTGGAGGTTCCCATCCTCGAGGGGGAGAACTCGCGGCTGGTCGACCTGTTCGACCCGCCCCACGCCCGCAACGTGCTGGCCGCGCTCGGGCGAGCCTACGGCCGCCTCCCCGACGACCCCGGGCAGTCCGCCGCGGAGCAGCGCGCCTTCCTCGACCAGGCTGTCGCCGCCCTGGCACTGGAGGGGAAGGTCATTTCGGTGCGCCTCGCGCTGTTCGCTGAGATGATGAAAGGGCGGCCGTGGGTGGTCGCCAGCCTGAAGGAGGTCGGCGGCGTCGGCCGCCTCGAATCGACGTTCCTGCGGGAAACGTTCTGCGCCGCCAAAGCGCCCCCCGCGCACCGCTACCACCAGCAGGCGGCCCGCCGCGTTCTGAAGGCCCTGCTCCCGGAGTCCGGCAGCGGGATCCGGGCCGGCTCGCAGCCGCGAGAACACCTGTTGGAGGTGTCCGGGTACGCGAAGCGGCCGGCGGTGTTCGAGGAGTTGCTCCGGATTCTTGACGGCGAACTGCGGCTGATCACGCCGACCAGCCCCGGCGGGGGCGGAGTCACCCCGGACGACGCGGGACCGACCGGATACCACTACCAGTTGACGCACGATTACGTGGTCCGCTCCCTGAGGGACTGGCTGGACCTTGAGGACGAACGGTCCCGGAGCGGGCGGGCGGCCATGTGCCTGAGGCGGCGGTCGGAGAACTGGCAGGTGAGCCCGGAGAACCGGCAGTTGCCGGACCTGCGGGAGGCGGTCAGTATCGAGCTGTTGACGCGGCGCTCCGCCTGGACTCAGCCCGAGCGCCGCATGATGCGGCGGGCGTGGCGCTACCACTGCGTGCGCGCGGCCCGCGTCGCCGTCCCCCTGGTCCTCGTGTGCGGTGCGCTAGTTGCCTGGTTCCACGCCCAGTCGAAGGTGAACCACCTGCTCGGCGCCAGCGCGCGCGCCGTCCCGCAGGCGGTCGAGGACCTGCGCCCGTACCGGTTCGTCGTCGCGCCGACCCTCCGCCGCGCCGCGCTCGACCCGGGGCAGGACCCCGTGCGGCGGCTGCACGCCGCGGTCGCGCTGGCGGCCTTCGGGCGGTCGGAAACGGACGTGGTCGTCGGCGTGGCGGCGGCCGCGCCGTCGGACGAGAGCGACAACGTCCACGCCGCGCTCGCCGCAGACGCCGCCGGGGCCAGGCGCTCACTCGCGCGGCACTTCGCCCAGATCGGGGCGGGGCCGGACGCGGAGCGGGAGCGCGCGGGCGCCGCACTGCTGGCGCTGGGCCTCGGGGAGCCGGGGCCGGCGGTCGAGATGACCCGGCTCGACGCGCCCCCCGCGGGCCGCGCGGCCTTTATCGAGCACGTCCCCGACTGGTTGAATTGGACGGAGGAGCAGATCGACGCCCTCGCCGCGGCGCCCCAGCCGACACTGCGCTCGGCCCTGTGTGCCGGGCTCGGCCGGGTGGACCTCGGCGCTCTCCCGGCCGACCGCGCCGGCCGCCTCCGGAACGTGGTCCGCGCCCTTCACCGAGAGGCACCGGACGCGGGCACCCGCAGCGCCGCGCGCCACACCCTGCAGGCGTGGAATGAGCCGCCGCCCGCGCCGGAGGGAGGCCCCCTAAGTCGCAGAAACTCCGAGTGGTCGGAGAACTCCCTGGGCATGACGATGGTGCGAATCCCGGGCGGCCAATTCCGCCGCGCCGCCCCCGAGTCGAAGGTGGTAACCCCGCCCGCCGTCGCCGTCGCGCCGTTCCTGCTCTGCGACCGCGAGGTCAGTAACGCGGCCTTCTCGCGCTTCCGGGCGGAGGCCCGCCAACTGGAAGACTGGCGGGGCGACCCGCAGGTCGGTCCCGGGCCGGAGCACCCGGCCAACAGCGTGAGCTGGGAGGACGCCGTCCTCTTCGTGAACTGGCTGAGCCGCCGGGAAGGGTTGCCCGAGTACTACGAGAAGCGCGGCGGCACCTGGTCGGTCCCCGACAGGGACGGCAAGGGCTACCGCCTGCCGACCGAGATCGAGTGGGAGTACGCGTGCCTGTGCGGCTCCACCGGCGCCTACGCGTTCGGCGACGGCGTCGCCCTCCTGGGGCGGTACGCCGTCTTCGGGTCCGAATACCAAACGGCCGCGTGCGGCAGCCGTTTGCCCAACGGGTGGGGGCTGTTCGACATGCACGGCAACCTGTGGGAGTGGTGCGACGACTTGCTCGGACCGGACGGGAGCGGTGCCGACGAACTGCGCGTCATCCGCGGGGGCGCGTTCGACAACCCCGCCCGCAACCTCCGCGCCACACACCGCCAGGGGGTCGCACCGCACTGGCGGCTCAACGGCGTCGGCTTTCGCGTGGCGCGGTCCGTTCCCGCTTAGCGCGCCGGCGGCTCGGCGTCGCGGCAGACGAACAGTTCGCGGATCTCGCGGTCCAAGGCGACCGACAGTTTGTTCAGCCCGAACCAGTGTACGATCCGCGCCTCCGGGTGGAGGTCGCGGATCGAAGCCAGCACGCTCCGGCGGCCGCCGACAACGTGCCGCAGGACGTCCGCCGCCGGCTTCGCGGGGTAGTTCCAGGCTTGATCCGTCGCCACGTGGGCGTGCAGGCCGGTCTTGCTGATCGCCCACACGAGGGCCCCCTGGTCGTACCAGCGCAGCAGGTGCCTGTGCCCCTCGTTTCTGATCGCCCATTCCACCGCGTACAGCCAGGCGTCCAGTAGCGCACGGTCACGTTGGCGGTCCAGACCGATGACGCCGTTGTTGATCTCGACTTCCTGGCGCCCGGGAGAGTCGACGGGCAGAACGTCGTAAAGGCGGGGGTGGTTCCGCCCGCTCCCGGGGCATACCTCGGGCAGCAGCAGGGGGCCCTCCCCGAGTCGCGAGAACGCGCCGGCCACCGAGTCCAGCACGACGCAGTCCGCGTCGAGCCACAGGATTTGGTCGAAGGGCGCGTCGAGGAGGTAAGCCGGCTTCAGCCACGCCTGCCAGCGGTGCGACCCGACGAACCGGGCCATCTCCCGGGTCAGCGGCGGCAGCGGGCGACAGGTCACGTTGGGTTGGTCCAGGCACCACTGGAGTTCGTGGGTGGCCAGACCCAGGTCGTAGACGATCACGGGGTCGTCATTAAAAGCCCGCAGGGAGAGGATGAGGAACTGAAGGTCCCGAAAGATCGGCGTGTCGCCCGCCGTCACGATGCCGCGGCGCGACCCCGGCGCGGCAAAGGCGAGGTGCCACAGGCGCTCCAGGAGTCCGGCCGCCTCGGGGTGCGAGAGGGCCCGCTCCAGTACCCGCCGGTACGCCGCGCGCGGGCGGCGGAGGACCCTCCGCCGTTCGACCGCGAACATCGAACCGGCGCGGCAGGCGACGACGTCCGGGTGCTCCAGCGACCAGTCCGCGCAAATCTCCGCGAGCAGGCGGCCCTGGTCGCGCGGCAGGGCGCCGAGGTCCTCGACGAGCAGTTCCTCGCCGAGCGCGTGAAACGACACGTCGCCCGGCAGGCCGCCCAACCGGTCCGGCAGCCACGGGCAACGAACGACCGCGTCGCCCGGGAGGAAGACCGTGACGTCGGCGAGGCGGTCGTAGTTCTCGCAGACGTGGCGCAGGTATGCGATCTCCGCACGGCCGGTGGCGGTCACGACGGTCGGGGCGGGGCGCGTCTCCAACGCGGGCCACGGGGGCGCACCGCCCCGACCGTCGTG